>MDSW01056301.1_pt1 | contig 34685 bp, 41 predicted proteins | sample 811171 | NCBI WGS metagenome assembly MDSW01 (sample SAMN05326641, study PRJNA326480) | marine metagenome | isolation source: seawater | place: Atlantic Ocean: North West | collected 2012 | reverse complement strand
TGATATTGAAAAAGAAAATAGATTTATAAAAATTAAATTTATCTCAAACGTCGCAAATTCAGCACCACTATATTTTGAGCCTGCAGTAACAGAAATGGTTGTTCAGGTTGGAAAACCTTATAACACTCATTATGTGATGAAGAATAACTCGACTAAACAACTCCATACCACGGCTAGCCCAAGTGTAACCCCAGGTAAATTTGCCGAATATTTTAAAAAAATAGAATGTTTTTGCTTCAATCAACAAACCATTAATTCTGGCGAAGTGAAAGATTTAGGAATTCAATTTGTGGTAGATAACGATCTTCCGAACAATATAGGTGATATAGTTCTCTCATACACAATGTTTGATATTACTAATAAAGTGGTTGAGGCAGACAAATTATGAGTGGTTCATCATATTACGTTCCTCACGAAACCAAGTGGCCATTTTTAGCGACGATAGCTCTAATGATTATGTTCATTGGCCTTGCCAATTATATGAACGATGAGTCGACTTTAACTCTTACGTTAACCGGTTTGGGTTTATTACTGCTGGTTATTTACGGTTGGTTTTCTTATGTTGTTAGGGAGAGCGAGGGTGGATTATATGACGATCAAGTAGATATGTCATTTAGATGGGGTATGGCATGGTTTATCTTCTCTGAGGTTATGTTTTTTGCTGCATTCTTTGGGGCTCTTTACTATGCAAGAGAGTTATCACTGCCATGGTTAGCGGGGGATGGTTCTGGAGTTAGTACCAATCAAGAGTTATGGCCTACGTTTGAAAATGTGTGGCCCTCCAACGGTCCTGCTAATTATGGTGGGGACTTTGTGGTAATGAAAGCAGCAGGTATACCTGCACTTAACACAATTATTCTACTCATTAGTGGTTTGACAGTCACTTGGGCTCACCATGGACTCAAAGAGGGTAAAAGAAATCAACTCATACTAGGATTAATCGCGACTGTGCTTTTAGGCTTTATATTTGTAGGTTTCCAAGCCTATGAATATTCTCATGCGTATAATGACCTTAATTTAAAAATGTCGTCAGGGATTTATGGCTCTACGTTTTATATGTTAACCGGATTTCATGGTTTCCACGTCACACTTGGTGCAATAATGTTGACTGTTATTTTATTCAGATGTATTCGAGGACATTTTACTAATGAGAATCATTTTGGATTCGAGGCAGTTGCTTGGTATTGGCATTTTGTTGATGTTGTCTGGCTTGGCTTATTTGTATTTGTCTACTGGTTATAAGTAGCTCAAAAATTATTTGGTTTAATCATATCCATGTAATAGCCGGCGATTAACAGTGCAAAGAGTAACACAGACAAAACTATTCGTGTCTTCAAAGAAGTTAAACCTCGGCTAGAGCTTGATTTATCCTTTAGAATGTATACGAAACCCATAACAAGATTATATATTATAAGTATTAACAGAGTTATAATCGCAAACTTAAACATAAAGATATGTTATCACTAGAATGAAAAATATATTTAAAAACTTGATTTTATTTTTCTTAATATTAACTTGTATTTATTTAGGTTTATGGCAATTGGACCGCGCAGATCAAAAACTTAGTATTCAAAATGATTATGAAACCCAACTATCAAAAGAATACTTAAAATTACAGAATATTCATAAAAATCCCACTAGGTACACCAAAATTATAACTAAAGGTAATTATCTTGAACCATACTTTCTTTTAGATAACATTGTTTATGACAAAAAGGCTGGATATCTAGTGATGTCCCCATTTTTAGTTGAAGACAAAATTATTATTGTCAATAGAGGGTGGGTTGACAGCTACTCAAGACAAAAATTCCCTGATATTCTGACACCAAATTCTTATCAGGAGATAAAAGGGTATGTTAAATATCCAATGAGACTTCTTGAGTTGGGTGATACTAATATCACTAATGATAAACCTTACGTAATACAAAACTTAAACATAAAAGAAATATCGTCACTTTTGAAAAAAGAAGTTTATCCATTTTATTTAACATTAGAAACAGACAGTAAGCATTCTTACATCCACATTAAAGAGAAGAGCAAAAATAAATACCTCACACATTATATGTATGCAGGTCAATGGTTTTTATTTGCTTTAGTTGGTATTATCTTTTTAGTAATCCTCAATAGGAAAAGAAATGTCAAAATTTAAGTTTCTGTTTATAGTATTTATTTTCATCTTACCATTCATATTTGCGAAATATTTCTTCGATAATGATGCAACTAGTACTAGAGGAACAACTAATCATGGATCGTTTTTAGTTGATGAGATAAACATTGATAGTTTAAGAGATAATAATCATTGGGTTATTCTCCAAGTTATTGATGATAAGTGTGACATTACATGTCAAGACAACATGCATATGTTACGACAGATAAACACGGCCCTTGGTAAAGACATGGGAAGAGTAAAGAGATATCTTCTCGATAATAACACTGCGAATAATACTGTTTATCTAGACAACTATCCGAAAGTTATTGTTTTAGATAGATCGGAAACCCTTTATAATAAACTCACAAAAATGGATGAGAGGATTTTCGTTGCTGATCCTTTTGGCAAAATAATATTAGGTTACAAAAAAGATTTTGTAGCTAAGGGCTTGCTAAAAGATATAAAAAAGCTTCTTAAATTTTCAAAAAAATAAATTATGGATGATTTAAAAATATCTAAACTAAGTTTCTTTGGTGCGGCATTTACTCTTTTTGTAATATCACTCGGAGCTTGGGTAAGACTTACTGATGCTGGTCTGGGTTGTCCAGATTGGCCTGGTTGCTATGGTCTTTTGACTACTCCAGATACGGCTGATGAGCTGGCTATTGCTAAAGAGAATTATCCTGATGCAAATATTGATGTAGGAAAAGCATGGCGAGAAATGCTTCATCGTTATGTTGCAGGCATCTTAGGTCTGTACGTTTTTTTTATTACATACGTATCGATTAAATATTCGAAACGAGATTATATACTACCTCTCTTAATCTCAATATTAATAATTGTCCAAGCTATTATGGGTATGCTCACTGTAACAATGTTGGTAAAACCCACTATTGTTACAACACATTTATTTTTTGGAATGTTAACAGCTACCCTTTTATTTATTAATGGTTTGAAATATGCTGATATAAGTTTCTCTCAAAATAAGATACCGACATATACGCTAGTTGCAATTTTTGTTACATGGGCTTTGCTCATAGTTCAAATTTTGTTGGGAGGATGGACAAGTACTAACTATGCATCATTAGCTTGTACAGATTTTCCAAAATGTCTTGATCAGTGGTATCCAAAAGAGATGGTGTTTGACGGCGCATTTAATTTGTTTAATCTCCCTGATATTAATTATGAGGGTGGATTTTTAGCTTATGGCTCCAAGGTAGCTGTGCATTATGTTCACAGAGTTACGGCATTGATACTTACCTTTTTCTTTCTTTTAACCATTTACACCATCTTTAAACTTAGAGAACATCTTTTTTTAAAAAGAGTTATCGGAGTAAGCATTATCTTTTTCATTATACAAGTTGCTTTAGGTATATCTAACGTGGTGTATAGTCTACCGCTCAATATTGCTGTTTGGCATACAATGAACGCTGCAATTTTAATGGCATTAATCTCGGGCGCTTTATATTATTCTCTGGTATCATTTACAAAAAACAGTAAATGAGCAGCACTACTTCAACGTCTAATCCAATCATTCTCGATCTGATAGCTCTTACAAAACCGAGAGTGAATTTCTTAATTATTTTCACTGCGATTGTAGGCATGCTTCTAGCACAAGACTTTAATCTAAACTACAGCTTAATGATTTATGCGAGCATAGGTATATATCTCGCTGCCTCAGCAGCAGCAGTCATAAATCAGATTGTAGATCAGAAGATTGATTCGATAATGGATCGCACAAAGAGTAGACCGTTAATCAGAGGTAACGTCACACAAAGGCATGCAATATTTTTCTCTGTTATAATTTCATCTATATCTACTTATATATTGTATGAATATGTAAATACCATAACAACCATTCTCACTCTTTTTTCAATCATTGTTTATTCCATTATTTATTCTGTCTATCTCAAGAATTTGACTTCACAAAACATTGTGATTGGTGGTATAGCTGGTGCAATGCCTCCATTACTAGGTTGGACAGCTATCACGAATGGGGTTAGTGAGCTTCCACTACTATTGTTTCTCATCATATTTCTGTGGACACCACCACATTTTTGGGCACTAGCTGTCTATAAAAAAGATGACTACAGTAAAGCAAACGTTCCTATGCTACCAGTGACTCATGGTGATGATTTTACAAGATTACATATTTTTCTATATTCAATTTTGTTGTTCTGCATCACGTTATTTCCATATCTTTTAGGCCTTGTGTCATATATATATCTCATTTCAGTATTGCTGTTAGGAGGCAAATTTATTTATGACTCATATGATCTTTATGTCACTAAGAATATTAGAAAAGCTTTTTTATTATTTAAATATTCTATAACCTACCTGGCAATGCTTTTTGCAGCATTGTTAGCAGATCATTATATATTAATGCTCTAGAATTATGCTAAGAGTATGGATTGTTTTAGAGTGCTGAGTGACTTCTCTTCAATTTGGCGTATTCTTTCTTTTGAAACGTTGTATTTTTTTGAGAGTTCATCCAAAGTCAGCTTTTTGTCTGATAAAAATCTTTGAGAGATAATATCACGACTTCTTTCATCAAGCTGGCTAAGTGCTATGCTTAATTTATTTGTGTTGTCATCCTCTGAGTCCTGAGCTTCTAATAGTGACAGAGGATTAGTCTCTTGTGTTAGATACCCTGATGGCGCGTTATCATCTTCTTCAATTGGATCAAACGCAACATCAGTCCCACTGAGTCTATTTTCCATAAGCTTGACAGTCTTACTGTCGACGTTTAATTCAAGTGCAATGTCATGTGTTTCTTTCTCTGACAACCAATTAGAGGATGTTTTCTTACTTCTCAGTTTGAAGAAGAGTTTTCTTTGCGCTTTTGTTGTTGCAACTTTTACTATTCTCCAGTTTCTAAGAACAAACTCATGAATTTCAGCCCTAATCCAATAAATTGCAAAAGATAATAAGCGTACTTTCTTGTTTGGATCAAATTTTTTTACAGCTTTCATCAAGCCAACGTTCCCTTCTTGGATAATGTCAAGCAATGGTAGGCCATATCCTTTGTATGTTTTCGCTATATGTACGACAAATCTAAGATGTGACATTACGAGTTTACGAGCAGCATCCATATCTTCGGAATTTTGTAGCCTATAAAATAATTCTTCTTCCTGTTCTTTAGACAACAAGGGGGTTTCCCTAAGTTGTGTTAGGTAGTAATTGAGCCCATCAGACGATTCTAAGTCCAATGCAACTTCTTTAGATATAGCCTTATTTGTTAAATTTTTATTCATTTAGTAGGTTAATTATAGTTGTAGATTACCTTATTTCAAGTGATTGATATTAAAAAAACACATTATACTCAATACAATAATCGGACAAAAAAACTATTTTTTTGATATTATTGCGATATGTTTCGCATAGGTCAAACAATTAATTTTTTAGTGGTTTTATTACTTTCCTCTTCTGTTCACTCAGAAATTAAATTTGCTGACAGGGTAGAGGAGTATCAATTAAAAAACGGCCTGAAAGTTGTACTTATTGAAGACAATAGAAGTCCTTCAGTTGTAAACAGTATTTGGTATAGGGTCGGGTCAAGTAATGAGGTTCAAGGTAAAACTGGAATCTCACACATTCTCGAGCACATGATGTTCAAAGGAACAGTAAGTTTGGGGCCCGGTGAATTTTCAACTATCGTAAAAAAAATGGGTGGTACTGAAAATGCATTTACTGGCAAAGATTTCACTGGTTACTTTCAAAAAATTCACAAATCTGATTTAGAGAGATGTATTGAGCTAGAGTCGGATAGACTTAGAAATCTTAGTTTAGATGAGAATCAGATTGAGAAAGAACTAAATGTTGTGAAAGAAGAACGTAGACTACGAACAGATGACAATCCAGTATCTAAAACATTTGAAAAAATAATGATTAATGCGTTTGGAATGAATAATTATGGTATTCCTATAATAGGTACAATGGATGATATTGAAGGTACAACAAAAAGAGATCTAGAACGTTGGTATAAAACTTATTATCAACCTAAAAATGCAATAGTCATTATTGCAGGTCATTTTGATAAAGAGAAAGTAAAAAAGTATATAGATAAATATTATGGTTCTTTAAAGAATCAAAATCACAGTATGGCCAAAATAATGCCGACAAAATTTAAAACAAAAGATTTTTTTGAAGTTTATGAGGACGTATCTAAACCAGTAATTTTTATATCTTTTAAAAAACCAAAATTTAATGAGAAAAACATTCGTCAACTTTATGCTTTTGATCTATTTTTAGAGATTATGGATGGTGGTTACTCATCACGCTTAACTGAAAATCTAGTGAACATAAAAAAAGTTGCGTTAGATACATTCATATCCAATGATACTTATAACCAGCATCCAAATCTCATTATTATTGGAGGAACTCCAAGAGGTGACGTGAAACCGATGGATTTGAAATCCTATCTTCTTGAGCAATTTTCTCAAGAGGCGATTGAAACTATTACAGAAGAGGAATTATTAAGTGCCAAATCACGTATCAAAGCAAATAATGTGTATAAATTCGACTCAGTATTTTATCAAGCTATGCAAGTTGGGATGCTTGAAACAAAAAATATAAGCTGGAAACTTCTTGATAGTTACTACACTCTTTCAGAATCAATAACTCTTGACGAGATTAAAGCAGCTGGAAAAGCTTATATTACCACTAAGAAACCCTTAATCACTGTTTTAAAACCGAAAGAATGAGACTTACACTAGCACTTATTTGTCTGTTATTCTCTAACGTTATTCTTGCGAGCGTAACAATCAACCCTATTGGCGATAACAAAAACTATTTACATGTATATTCAAACACATTACCAATAGTTGATATAAATTTGAGCATAAATAAAGGTAGCGCAAGCGATGGTAGTATGCCTGGATTAACCAATCTCATGATGAATGTCTTGATGTCCTCAGATATAGATAACAGAAAGTTAGTGAGTTATTTTGAAGATCTTGGTGCAAAACTATCATTTTCTGTTGGGAAAGAGACATCATCATTTACAGTTAGGTCAATAAGTGATGTAGAGCAAATTTCAAAGCTAATCAAAATATTAAACATAGCATTGATGAATGATGTAATTGACTCATCTGTGATTGAACTTGAAAAAGAAAAAATTATCAGAGCGATTTCGGAGTCCAAAAAAAGGCCGGACTCATTGTTGGATTCATCTATATCTGAAAAACTCTTTTCAGGTACGTCATTTTCACATCAGTCATTTGGAAATATAGATTCTGTCGTGAAAATAAATAAAAAGGATATACTTCAACATAGAAATAGAATACTGAATTTTAATGATATCGAAATCAACATAGTTGGAGATATTAGTAGCAAAGATTCCAGACGTATAATTAATTTATTAACTAATAAATTTAGTAAAAGTGAAAATATATCTTCAGATAAATTCGATATGACTGCAGTTAATTATCATTCAGAGTTTGAGTCAACGCAATCACACATAGCAGTAATCATACCTACAATTTCTAGAACTCATCCTGATTATCATAATTTGTTAGTTGCGAATTATATCTTCGGAGGTAGTGGATTTGGCTCGTGGTTAATGGAAGAAATTAGGCAAAAGCGAGGTTTGTCATATTCTGTTTTTAGTTATTTATCAACTATTCAAGACAAAGGGTACCTGAAAATTTCATTGCAGACTAAAAATGAGAATATCAAGCTAGCTAAAAACATAATTCTCGAGCAGATACAGCGACTAAAACAATTTGAAGTCAAAGATTCAAAAATAGAAGCAACAAAAATTGCTATTCTAAGGAGTTTTGAAATGAGAACAGATACGAATAAAAAATTGCTGAATTTACTGACCGCTGTAAATAAACTTGATTTAGATTTAAATTATTTTGTGAACTACAAAGCGAAGTTACAAAGCGTAAATAAGGAGACTATTAGATCTGCATTAAATAACTCTATGGATTTCGAGAATATTTCAGTATTCACAGTTGGTAAAACTATTGAATAATAAATTAAGAATTATATCTGGTGAATATAAATCTAGATTAATTCAAATCATCAATACACCTCATCTTCGGCCCTCAAAAGCTTTCATAAGAGAAAGTCTCTTCAATACAATTGACTTAACTTCATGTACCACATCTCTAGATCTTTTTTCAGGGAGTGGGATCCTGTCTTTCGAGGCATTATCAAGAGGCATTGGAGCTGCAACAATGATAGAAAGCGATGTAAATCTTGTGAGGCAAATTAATCTTAATATTAAACAGCTGAATATAGAAGGTGGTAATGTTATCAAGAAAAAGGTGAATAAGTTTCTAGATGAATGTACAGAAAAATCTTTTGATATCATTTTCATAGATCCGCCCTATAAAACTACACTTCTAGGTGAAACATTATTACAGCTAAAAGAAAAAAACTTCCTAACAAATAATAAATTTTTATATTATGAAAAATCCAAAAAAGATACTAATGAGTATAGTAAATATATAACCAGTACTCATAAAGTTATCAAAGATTTGAGTATTGGTGATGTAAGTTATACAATCTCAGTGAATAGGAAACTATGAAAATTAAAGCTATATATCCTGGTACTTTTGACCCTATAACTTATGGGCATGAAGATCTTGTCAAAAGAGCTTCGTGTATTTTTGAATCAGTAATTGTAGCAGTTGCATGCAACACACAGAAAGATACTATGTTTTCATTTGATGAGAGATTTGATATGTGTAAAACAGTTTTGTCAAAGTATGAAAATGTAGAGGTTATTAAACTAGAGAAATTGACTGTCGATCATGCGAGAGAATTAGAGGCAAAAGTGATGTTAAGGGGCCTGAGGGCAGTCTCTGATTTCGAATACGAAGTCCAGTTATCTAACTTGAATAGAACTATGAATCCAAGTATAGAAAGTATTTTTTTGAGCCCTGATGAAAAATACAGTTTTATATCATCGTCAGTTATAAAAGATATAGCACAACATCATGGTGACCTAACAAAGTTTGTTGATGATTATGTCAGGCAAATGTTAACTACTAAGACTTAGTTAATTATCTTTTCATTGATTCAAAAAAATCTGAATTTGTCTTTGTTGATTTTAGCTTATTGAGCATAAATTCCATTGCATCAAGCTCGTCCATCGAGTGAAGAACTTTTCTTAGAATCCAAATTTTCTGTAATTCATCAGGTTCCATGAGCAACTCCTCTCTACGAGTGCCTGAGCGATTGATGTTTATTGCCGGATAAATTCTTTTTTCAGCAATACGTCTATCTAAATGGACTTCCATATTACCAGTTCCTTTAAATTCCTCATATATAACCTCATCCATTTTTGAGCCAGTATCTATTAGAGCAGTTGCAAGAATTGTGAGGCTACCCCCTTCTTCTATATTCCTTGCAGCACCGTAAAACTTTTTTGGCTTTGTAAGTGCGTTTGCATCTACACCACCAGTTAGCACTTTTCCTGATGATGGAGCTATAGTATTGTATGCGCGGGCAAGACGAGTAATAGAATCTAGTAATATAATTACGTCTTTTTTATGCTCCACAAGCCTTTTAGCCTTTTCAATAACCATTTCAGCAACTTGAACGTGTCTGTTTGCGGGTTCATCAAATGTACTGGCTACAACCTCTCCTTTTACCATTCTGGACATTTCCGTTACTTCTTCTGGCCTCTCATCTATTAATAATACAATTAGATGCGCATCAGGATTGCTAGCTGTTAAGCTTTGGGCAATATTTTGTAGCATGATTGTTTTTCCTGCTTTAGGTGGCGAAATAACTAAACCTCTTTGTCCTTTACCAATTGGTGACGCTATATCAATCAATCTTGCTGATATATCCTCTGAACTTCCATTTCCTTGTTCGAGCCTAAGCCTTTTGTTTGCATGAAGTGGTGTTAAATTTTCGAATAGAATTTTATTTTTTGTACTGGATGATGTGTCTGAGTTGATATTATCAATTTTAAGTAATGCAAAATATCTCTCACTTTCCTTTGGCGGCCTGATTTTTCCTTGAATAGTGTCTCCTGTTCTTAGAGAAAACTTTCTAATCTGACTTGGTGACACGTAGATGTCATCAGGTCCAGCTAAATACGAACTATCGGCAGATCTCAAAAAACCAAAACCATCTTGAAGAATTTCTAAAACACCTCCACCCGAGATATCTTCGCCACTTGATGAGTGGCTCTTTAGTATAGTGAAGATAACATCTTGCTTACGAAGCCTTCCGACATTATCTGCCCCCATTCCTTCGGCTATCTCAACTAGCTCTTGTACAGGTTTTTGTTTTAGTTCTGATAGATTCATATAAAGCTTAAAGGTTTTTGTCTAAAAAATTTGAGAGTTCACTTTTTGATAATACACCGACACTTGTATCAGCTTTTTCTCCATTCTTGAATAATATGAGAGTTGGTATACCTCTGATTCCGTACTTTTGTGTATTATTTGGATTTTGATCGATATTCAATTTCACAAACTTAACTTTGTCTGAATAATCATTAGAAACTTCATCGATAACAGGACCAAGAACTTTACATGGACCGCACCATTCTGCCCAAAAGTCTATTAATACTGGCTTATCGGATTCCAGAACTTCAGAATCAAAATTATCATCATTGATGTCAACTGCATTACTCATATAAAGTCTCCATTAAAATTAAATCTGGTAGTTGATTGTGTTCGGTTTGGTTAGTAACTCTGAGTAACATTATAATTAAATAGTTTCATATTTATGTCAAGTTATTCTTTGAGTAAGATGTAATTATTTTCTGATATCATATGTCCAATGAAAATTTCCAACCAAAAATTAGTTAGTATGACTTACACAATACATGAAGGTGAAAACTTATTAGAAAATGTAGATACTCCGGTAAGTTTTATTTTTGGTGAGGAGACAAATCTCTTACCGATTGTAGAAAATGCTATTAGAGGTAAAGAGAAAAATAGCGAGATACGCATTGAAGTTACTCCTGAATTAGGTTTTGGCGAGGTTGATGAAGGATTAATTTTTCAAGACTCAATTGAAAATGTCCCTGTAGAATATCGAAAGATAGGAATACAAATAGATTTCGCTAATGATAAGGGGAAGAAACGAAAATTTCGAGTTACAAATATTGATAATCAGAAAATAACATTTGATGGTAATCACCTTTTTGCAGGTAAAGTTTTAATCTATAAAATTAAAATTATCGACGTTGCTGATACAGAAGTTGTTGAAAATTAGGATTAGAAAATCTGCTCTTAGTTATTGAAGAATACTCAAAATGAGAATTATGCACTAATACAACCATGCTTAGTTCAAAGCTATTTCCTCTTTGAATTTTCTCTGAATGCATTGTACTATCTGTCAATCACATCATTATTAAAAAAGAAAAGGGTAAATATATACTATGACTAATCTAATCATGCCACATGGTTCAAATGAACTAAATACACTTTACATCAACGATGAATTGGCGAGAGCCTCAATGCTATCAGCTGCTGCTGAGATGCGTACCTTGGATATAACATCTGCTGCTGCAGCTAATGCCGTAATGATGGCTGCCGGATATTTCAGTCCATTGACGGGTTTTATGAATAAAGAAGAAGCACTAAGAGTATCTAAAGACATGATGACTTTAGATGATATATTTTGGCCAGTACCAATTGTCAACATCACATCGGATGCTAATGCTCTCGATTATACCCATGGTGAAGAGATTGCTCTAAAAGACCCAAATGTAGAGGGTAATCCGGTAATTGCAATACAAAGAATTGATAACGTCGAAAAGTTGAGTGATGAGGATATTGAAACCATAGTGGTTAATGTATTTGGCACAAATGATAACAACCACCCTGGTGTTAAGAACTTCAAGGATCAAGGTAAGTACATCATCTCTGGTTCGATTGAAGTATTAAATTACAGTTATTTCCCTCACGATTTCCCTGATACATTTGCTACTGCCCCAGACATAAGAGAAATGTTGACAAAAGCAGGTTGGTCTAAAACTGTAGCTTTCCAAACTCGAAATCCAATGCACAGGGCTCATGAGGAATTATGTAAGATGGCATATGAGAGGCTGGAAGCTGATGGAGTTCTGATTCACATGCTTCTTGGTAAACTTAAAGAGGGGGATATCCCTGGTGACGTTAGAGATGCGGCCATAAGAAAAATGGTAGAGATATACTTTCCAAAAAATACTGCCATTATCTCCGGTTTTGGATTCGACATGATGTATGCTGGGCCACGTGAAGCCTTATTACATGCAGTTTTCAGGCAAAATGCAGGATGCACTCACTTAATTGTTGGGAGGGATCATGCAGGAGTTGGAGATTACTATGAGCCTTTTGAGGCACAAGAGATATTCGACAAAGACATAGTCAAGGAGTCACTGAAAATTGAAATTTTTAAGGCAGACCATACAGCTTTTTCGAAAAAACTTAATAAGGTTATCATGATGAGAGATGCCGAGAATCATTCCAATGACGATTTTGTTCTTCTATCGGGTACCAAGGTAAGAGAAATGCTGGCATCTGGCGAAGATTTACCTCCAGAATTTGCACGTAAGGAAGTGGCTCAGATATTAATGGCTTATTATCAAGATAGAGGTTGACTAAAAACCCTATAAAAATGGATGAAAAAATAGCTAAAATTAAGTAAATAATTAATTCCTAATATTCTTAATTTTGGCTATAATGTTCAACGAGCAGTATTTCATAAGCTGTAGAATTTTTAAGATAGGGAGAAAACATGCTAGCTTACAATCCATTTTCGGCTCTGGGAGCATCTATACCGTCATTCGCGATGCAAGCATTTCTAGTTGCTATGGTCATTCTAGTTATTGGCGGGGTAGTACTTGATATGATGCATAAAAAGAACGTTAAGTACTTTTTTGAAAACGCAAAAAAAGCTAAACAATCAGCAACAAGAGAATTATCAACCGGGGAAAAAGCAACCATAATAGCTAAAACTGTTGCATCGGATATTATGACTTCATCTGAGTTTTGCACATTCCAGAGACGTGCAGCTCACCTCTTAGGAATGTATGGCACTATAATATTCTGGGTAACATCAGCGATACTAATTTTTAGTTACTCGACACCTGCATCAGTCGCACCAGCTATGGTACCTACACTATGGCATATAGGAGCATTGATGACGTGTATCGGGGGTTTTTGGTTCTGGTTTTCAATAAGGGTTAATGTATCTGCAGAGGGGCATCCATGGTATCACGTTATGTTTGCAGATCTTTTCGTGCTAGCACTTTTAGCAAGTCAATCCACCGCACTACTGTGGTCAATTACACAGAATTCAGGATCAATGTTTAGCGGCCTATTCTTGACTTTATTTATCGTATCGAACATTGTCTTGTTCGGTGGAGTATACTGGTCCAAATTCGCTCATATGTTTTATAAGCCCGGAGCTGCAATACAGAAACATCTTGCTAAAGCAGATGGTTCTAACAGCAATTTACCTGAACCAGCAGATAAACCTAAACAGTTTGGTCTGGGTATAAGAAGAGAGTCACCAAAGAATTATTAACAACTATAAGGAAATAAGGAGATAAGATTATGTCAACTTTTGTATATATGACCAGATGTGATGGTTGCGGAATGTGTGTAGATATTTGTCCGTCAGATATCATGCACATAGATAAAACACTAAGACGTGCTGTAAACATTGAACCCAATATGTGTTGGGAATGTTACTCGTGTGTAAAGGCTTGTGACCAGAATGCTATTGATGCTCGTGGTTACGCAGACTTTTCACCACTTGGACATAGCGTAAGAGCTCTAAGAGAAGAGGAGAAAGGTACTATTTCATGGAAAATTAAATTCAGAAATGGTACGGAGAAAAACTTCTGCTCTCCAATTACAACAAAGCCATGGGGAGAGTACATTCCAGAACTAGCTTCTGAACCTTCGCCATCTAAAGATGTATATGATGGTGAGTTACTCTATAACGAACCCAAATATTTAAAAACTGGTGAGGTTCAAACTGCAAGCGATGGCCTACCAGAAATGACAAAAATAGGTAAACTAAAACAAGGAGTTTATTACTAATGGCTAGAAAAACACATTATGAAGATTGCGATATCCTTGTTGTAGGTGGAGGCATGGCTGGTACTGGGGCTGCTTTCGAGGCAAGATATTGGGGCAAAGATATGAAAATTATCGTTGCTGAAAAAGCTAACATTGACAGAAGTGGAGCTGTAGCTCAAGGTCTGTATGCTATTAACTGCTATATGGGTATGCAATGGGGTGAGAATGCTCCTGAAGACCATGTTAGATATGCTCGAAATGACTTAATGGGAATGGTTCGTGAAGACCTTGCCTATGACATGGCTCGTCATGTGGACTCTGCGGTTCATATGTTTGAAGAATGGGGTTTGCCTTTAATGAGAAACAAGGAGACTGGACGTTATCAACGTGAGGGTAAGTGGCAAATTATGATTCACGGAGAGAGCTATAAACCTATAGTTGCTGAGGCTGCTAAGAAATCGGCTGATAAAATCTACAACAGAGTCATGGTAACTCACCTTCTCATGGATGAAGCAAAAGAAAATAGAATAGGTGGTGCTTGTGGATTCAACATGCGTACAGGTGAATTTCATGTATTCCGTGCTAAGGCAGTTGTATGTGCTGCAGGTGGTGCATCTCATATTTTTAAACCAAGATCTGTGGGAGAAGGTATGGGCCGTACATGGTATGCTCCATGGAGTAATGGCTCAGCTTATGCGCTTCCAATAGCTGTTGGTGCAAAAATGACTCAGATGGAAAACAGAATAGTATTAACTCGTTTTAAAGACGGTTATGGGCCTGTAGGGGCATATTTCCTTCATCTTAAAACGTATACACAAAATGCGGCGGGCGAGAACTATGAAAAAAAATGGTATGACAACACTAAAGAGATTGTCGGAGAATATCTTGATCATGTTCCAACACCAACATGCCTAAGAAACCACGCATTTATTCAAGAAACTATTCATGGTGGTGGTCCAATCCATATGGTAACTATGGAGGCTTTCCAAGACCCTCATCTTGAAGAAATAGGCTGGGAGAATTTTCTTGGTATGACTGTTGGACAAGCTGTGGTTTGGGCAGCTCAAGACATTGATCCAAAATATCAAAATCCTGAATTAACGACATCAGAACCATATGTCATGGGTTCCCACGCTACATGCTCTGGAGCATGGTGTAGTGGACCCGAAGATCTATCACCTCCTGAGTATTTCTGGGGATACAATCGTATGATGACTATAGATGGACTATTTGCTGCTGGGGACGCAGCTGGTGGAACAGCTCATGCATTCTCCTCAGGTTCTTTTACTGAGGGAAGGTTATGTGCTAAAGCTGCTGTGAGGTACATAAAGGATCAGAAAGCTGTCGGCATTCGTGTCTCAGATAGTCAAATTGAGAAATTTAAAGAAGAAGTTTATAAACCTCTAGAGAATTATACGGTTGGGCGAAATGAGATTACTGCTGGTACAGTTTCACCAAGCTACTTACTTCCAATCCAAGGATTGCAACGTCTTCAGAAAATAATGGACGATTACGCTGGTGGAATTGGCACAAACTACATGACTAACGGTAACATGCTTAAGAGAGGGCTTCAGTTACTTGATACACTCACTGAAGATCTAGATAAGATAGGTGCTGAGGATTATCATCAACTAATGAGAGCTTGGGAGTTGAAACACAGAGTGCTAGTGTCACAGTGTGTTTGTGAACATACCTTGTTCCGTGAAGAAACCCGTTGGCCAGGATACTATTATCGCGGTGACTTTCTTAAACTAGATGATGACAATTGGCATTGTTTGACAGTTTCTCGAAGAGATCCAGAAACAGGAAAATTCACATGCGAGAAAGCTCCTCTTTATCATATTGTCGATGAAGAGACAGAAAAAGTTTCTTGATAATGGCCAAGCTATTAGAGCTAACGGATCAAGAGATTATTGATATAGCAAACCCGTTGTGGGAAGACTTGATTAGAACTTCTAACAACAAAGACTACGGCGGGTTTACCAAAAACTTTTCAAAGAAAATGCTCATGGGTGCTGATGAGGTTACACTAGGTAAACAATGGGCTAATAGCCCCATACTTGCTAAACTCTCTCCTGATTTTGTGGCTCTTGGCTGTCTTAAACGTGACGAGTACGTAACAGTCGTTTTTAAACAGATAAGCGAATCTGTCCCGGGAGAATATCTGGGTAGATTAGTTTTAGGTGTTCAAGATGACGATGTAAAAATATACGGATGCACAATTTTTTAAAACACAATGCAAGCTGTAAAGAAAATCACTGTAATTTCAGATACTCATGGAGTTATTGACCAAAATATAATTCCTGTCCTTCAAAATTCTGACATGATAATTCATGCTGGAGATATTATGAGTATTGATATTTTAAAAAAACTCTCAACTTTTTCAGACACGGTTATCGCAGTAGCAGGTAATAATGACATCCCTGAACGTTTCCCTGACATAGAGGATAAAAAGATCATTTCCAAACTTAAAAAAGTTGAGCAGTTATTAATAAACGGTGAGAAAATCACTATCGAGCATGGAGATAGATTCGGTCACCATCCATCTCATGATGATTTGAGAGCAGCTTATCCTGACTCAAAGCTCGTTATTTATGGTCATACTCATAATCAAATATGTGATCAGTCATCTAATCCTTGGATTGTGAATCCAGGAGCAGCCGGGCATACTAGAAATAATGATGGAGGCCCATGTTACATGCAGATTTTTATTAATGAGGACAACTGGGAAATAAAACCATATTGCATCAAGTAATGAATGATAAAATCCTCACTATCTTTGGTGGTTCCGGGTTTGTTGCCTCAGAACTTGTCTACAAACTAGCAAGTCATTTCAAAGAGGTAAGAGTTCTATCTCGAAATGTTGAAAAATGTAATCGTATTAAAGTTATTAAGAATGTTGAGATTTATTTATATGATCCAAGTATAATAAGTTCGTTTACTGAACATCTCAAAATATCTGATGTTGTCATAAATACTGTTGGAATTTTAAACGAGTCTAGAAAAAACTCTTTCGAAAATATCCATTTTAATTTTGTGAAGACACTAGTAAATAAATCTAAAGAAAGCTCGGTTAGTAAATTTATTCATCTCAGCGCGTTAAATGCTGATGCAAACGGATTAAGCTTTTATTTGCAGTCTAAAGGAAAGGCAGATGATTTCATTTCTGCCAGTAATGACTCAAGATTTAAAACGATTATTTTCAGACCTTCCATTGTTTATGGTGAGGGTGATAGTTTCTTTAATAGATTTAAAAAGTTGTTAAAATTTCTCCCTGTTTTTCCATTAGCTTGTCCTAACTCTATGTTCTCACCTATTTATGTGAAAGACTTGTCAGGATTTGTAGCTGAATCTATCTTGACAACTAAATATGATAATCAGATTTATAATTTGACTGGCCCTAGAGATTATAGCTTCATACATTTAATTAAATTTATACTTGATACAACAAAAATGAAAAGGCTCATATTACCTCTCAACTACACGTTATCATACATACAGGCTTTCGTATTTACATATATGGTACCAGGAAAGATATTCACTCTTGATAATTTCAAATCACTACAAATAAACAACACCTGCACCGAAGCCTTAAGAGGTAAATCCACTATAGAAGAGATAGTACCATCGTATTTGGCTAAAAAAGATAATAAACTTGATACATATACAGATAACAAAGGAAAGTGATGAAGACTTATCTTGTCGGTGGCGCTGTAAGAGACAAATTGCTTGGATTAGAGCCAAAAGAAAGAGATTGGGTAGTAGTTGGATCCTCTCCAAAAGAGATGATATCTAATGGGTTCATCCAGGTTGGAAAAGATTTTCCTGTTTTTATTCATCCTCAAACAGGAGAAGAATACGCACTAGCAAGAACGGAGAGAAAGTCCGGTCATGGTTATACAGGATTTCAGTTCAATATTAATTCAAATGTCACGCTAGAAGAAGATTTAGAAAGAAGAGATCTTACAATAAATGCCATAGCTGAGGATGAAGAAGGGACAATTATAGATCCATTCAATGGTCAAAATGACATAAAGGATAAAAAATTAAGACATGTTTCAGAGGCTTTTTCTGAGGATCCACTACGTGTACTTAGGATAATAAGATTTAAGACTAATTTGCCCGGTTTCGAAATTGTTCCTGAAACTAAAAACAAAATCAATGAAATTATATCCAGTGGAGAACTGAACTATTTGACAGGAGAGAGGATTTGGCTAGAAATGTATAAAACTAAAAATCTAGCGAAATTCTTACTATACTCAGCAGAGTATAACATTAGTTTTTTATTTCCTGGTTTGTCTGAAACTGCGTGTAGTATAAAACTTGAATATGAATCTGATGATTGGCCTATTTCTAATGATTGCGAAGGAGGTAAATTATATTCAATTTCTTATATAATTTCTAAATTCGAAAAAAATATAGATTCTTTATGCGATAAAATAAAAGCACCAAATGAATATAGAGAGTTAGCAATTCTAATATATCAAAATATGGAAAAAATTCTTAACTATGATGTCTCAAAATCTCATGAATGTGATGCTCTCCTAGATCTTATAAAAAAACTTGATTTGAGAAAAAAAGAGAGAATGAGTAGTTTTTTTAAGGTTGCTGAATCTATTCAATCTAAAAAAAATTCTATAAATATTGAGTTCTTTAAATCACTGATTTCTAAAATTAGTAGTTATAAATTGAGTTCTGAAGATCAATTAAAAACTAATGAAGATATTAAAAAAATTATAGAAAATGCACACAGGGAAATTGTCCAAGACCACATAAGCAAATACTTAAATAATAAGTAAACCTGTCCCTAAAATAATCCTATAAATTATATAAGGCGAGAAAGTTATTTTATTAATTGTAGAGATAAATAATTTAATTGTTATATACGAAAAAATAAATGAAAATAGAAACCCTAGAAAGTATTCTTGAATTAGTGCGATATCATTTGTACTTATTAGCTTAGCTGTTTGGTAAGTTGAAGCCATAAAAATAGCAGGTATAGATAATATAAAAGATATTTTAATAGAATCATTTCTATTAAATCCTGCTAGTAAAGCTGCTGTGATGACAATACCAGCTCTTGATACACCAGGCATTATCGCTAGAGTCTGGATGAGACCAATGAAAAGCATAATACCATATGAACATTTAAGTACATCTTTTGCCTCATCTCTATTTTTATCAACAAAATAAAGGACTAATGCAAAGAATATAGTCATTATTGCAATAGATTGAATATTCCTCATATACACGGAAACATAATCTATAAAAATTATTCCTACAATTGGTAAAGGCAATGAAGAAATTATCATTATCTTCAAATAGTGTTTACCATCATCTGTCATACCAAGAATTTTTTTAAGTTCTTTTTTGAGGTAAATTAATATTGCTAATAAGGACCCCGCATGTAATGCAATATCGAAACCTAATCCTTGATCAGGAAAACCACTTAGTTTACTAAATAAGACTAGATGAGCGCTACTTGAGATTGGCAAAAATTCTGTTACACCCTGAATAAATGACAAGATAATTATATTTATTATTTCCATTACAACTTGATTATGTCATTTTTTATAAAATTATTACCTGATATTTTTTTTATATTTTTTCCAGAAATCAGAACTTTAAATATTTCTCCCATTTGATTTGGCATAATCAATTTTTTAATCGATGCTAATTCATTTATGTTGTTAACGTCTATATCATCGAGGATATCAAAACTTAATAAATAGTTAGCTTGACTCATGAAAGCAACGGCATTCCAATTGTTATGTTGTAATATATTCTTGAGATATGAAAAATTCACAAAGGAACTGATATCCTTTTCGCCCAGGTCTTCAAGGGGATTAAAATCAGATAAATGATTTTTAATACATGCGATTGTCCCGCCCACTCTGTCATCTATATAAAGCTCATTTGCAGGATAACCATAATCAAAAATCATGAAATAGGCCTTATGAATGAATCTGCTGATATTTTCTATTATTTCACATTGTGCAGGACTGAACTCAAACAAATAATCATCTCTTAATTTTTCTGGTAGGGATAGATATTTGGCTGATTGTTCGGAAAAAAAATCATATTCCTTCCAAGAAATTTCAAAAGCATCACTGATATATGCTTTTTGATATAAATCATCTTTATACCTAATGATATCAGTTGGAATACAATCAAATAATTCATTGGTTATTATAAAAGCTTCATTGGGTAGATTCTCAAATTTAGTTAACCAAATAAATTCTATAGACTCGTCTAGATTAAGATTACCTATTACTTTTTTCTGTTTTTCAATGAGATTTAAAGATTTTTCTAAAAAATAATATTTTTTTGGTAGAGATCCATTATTTTTTAAAAAAATAACTAAATCTTTTGCAAGCTCTCCATTCCCTGCACCTATTTCTACTATATTTCTGATCTTTTCTTGTCTAGAAACCTCTATAAAATTTTTTGCAATGCTGTGAGAGAAGTATCTTGATACTAGTGGAGATGTTATAAAATGACCTTGCACACCTATTGGTTGCTCTTTTTCATATATACCATGATCCTCATCAAATAGAATCATTTCCATATATTCCGAGAAACTTATGTTTTTATTCTTTTTTATTTTTAATTCTAGCTTCTCTCTTAACAAATCTGATCACTCCTAAAAATTAGGTATACAAGCAGTATAAATTAATTTTAGATTATGTAATTATATATCATTGATGAATAAAGTCGTATTAATTACTGGTGGAGCAAGAAGGATAGGCGCTGAGACTGCAAAATATCTTCATTCAAAAGGCATGAATATTTTGATAACTTACAGTAAGTCTGCCAGTGCTGCTCGAGCCCTGAGAAAGTCACTAAATTCGAAGAGAGATAAATCTTGTGAGATATATAAAGTAGAGTTTAAATCTAATTTGAATTACAAAAAAGTTACAAACGATCTTAAAAAAATATTTGGTCGAATTGACTATCTAGTCAATAATGCCTCTAAATTTTACCCAACTAAAATTAATGATGTAACTGAAAAAGTATGGCTTGATACAATTGATACAAATATAAAAGCGCCATTATTTTTGTCAAAGAACTTTCATAAAGAATTAAAGAAGAGAAAAGGTGCGATTATCAATATAATTGACATTCATGTAGAACCACCTCTAAAAGATCATATCATTTATAATATTAGTAAAGCTGGTTTGCTAGCACTGACAAGATCGTTAGCAAAAGATCTTGCACCTCATATTAGGGTGAACGGCGTCTCTCCAGGAGCGATAATGTGGCCCGAGAGTGACTCTAGCGATAAAAAGAAATTGGATATTATCAATAAAATTCCAATGAAATCAACCGGCGAACCACTAGATATTGCTAAAGCTGTATATTTTTTATTGAGTGATAGTCCCTATATTACGGGTCAGAACATCAATGTTGATGGCGGAAGGCGCTTAAATATGTAGCCCTATATTAGATTTGAAAGAAAAATTAAGCTCGCACATAAACTAGTTGTTACGGGTATTCGAAGTCTTATGTAGTATCTCATAGGAAATATATCTCTTAAAGAAAAAAATAAATCAATAAATAGCTGTACCAAAAAAAATAATATTAATATGTTAATTAAATCAATTTTGTCGAAACTAACTAAATTTAACAAAAGTATAACCATAGAGATGAGGCTTGGCAGAAATCCATATAACTCTAGAAGCATATTGTCCTTTTTAAAATCCCAATTGTACGCTCCTATAAATGTAAAAATGATACACGCCATCAATATTGAAATGTCTAAAATGAAATTTGTTTCCAAATATTCAAAAAAATAACCATCTAACAGTAGGTAAAAAAAAGGGACGAGACCAGCATAGGAGACGAGATATTTTACATTCATGACACTTGCGAAATGATTATCCTCTTTATTATCATTTTTTCATAAATATTATCAATAAGCATCCTATAATGAGTCTTTTTAGTTTCAGGATGAATATGCGCGGGCGCAATGTCATATAATGGCCTTAGAACAAAATCAAACTTTATAATCTCTCCTCTGGGGATATTTTTGTCCTTATCGATGAGGTCATCGAAATAAAGTATATCAATATCTAGTGTTCTAGAGCTAAACTTTGCTTCTCCCAATAGTCTGCCAGCTGAAGTTTCAATCTCATTGAGGTATTGTTTTAAGCTTATTAAATCAAAATCTGTTTCAAAACTAGCTGCTAAGTTATAAAAATTTGGTCCCTCGAACCCCATAGATGACGATTCATAAATTGGTGATAATTTCAAATGATTAAATTTTTGCTCTAAACAATTTATACATTCTTTTATATTTGCTACAGGGTCGATATTACTACCAATGCCAACAAAAACTTTATGTACTTTCTCTATATCTCTCAATTATAACACCAACTTCTTTTGAGCCCGTGACTGCTCCAGGCTTGCTAAATCTTCCCTTTATGTAATTTACATTAAATTTTTCAAAAATTAGCTTAATTGATTCTTCAGCTAATGCCTCAATTAACTGAAATTCGCTCTCACCAATAAATGCCTTTAGTGTTTTAGATACCGCTTTGTAATCAACTGTATCATCAATAACGTCACTATTTGATGCATTACTAATGTCAGTTCCCAGTTCAAGATCGATGCATACAAACTGTTTAATCTTCCTTTCCCAGTCATAGATTCCAATAACGGTCTCTATACATAGCTCTTTTATAAATACAATATCCATATTATTCTCACAATTTACACAATAATGAGTATTGTATATGATTAGGTTTCTGATATCATTACTGAGTTACAAAATCATGTCTAAAATCTGCGATATAACTAAAAAAAGAGTAATGGTAGGCAATAACGTTTCACATGCTAAAAATCGCACTAGACGTACGTTTGAGCCTAATTTACACTCACATAGACTTTGGTCTGAAAAACATAATAAATATGTCAAATTAACGCTTTCAAATAAGGGTCTTAGAATTGTAAACAAGCTTGGATTAGATGCCGCATTAACTAAATATGGACTCGATTAGATGAGAGAGAAAATTAAATTAGTTTCATCAGCTGGCACTGGTCATTTTTACACAACAACCAAAAACAAAAAAACGATGCCAGATAAGATGGAGATAAAAAAGTTCGATCCAGTGGTTAGAAAATACGTGACATATACCGAGAAGAAGATTAAGTAACCCTGTAGCTTCTCAACCTTACTAGAAATTCATCCAAAGCCTCAATGCCATGACTTTTAGCTTCATCAGCCCAGCTATTCAGTGTCTTAATAAAATTTTCATGTTTTACTTCCCTAGAATGCAAAAGCTCATGAAGTTTATTCTTTAGATCATAAACTGTACTGAGTTTAATATTTTTGGCCAAAAGGTTATTAACCTTGGATTCTTGTTTCTCATTTAATCTGTTAGGATGATCTGCAAGAAGCTTGAAAGATAGATGAAATTTTTCTTTCTTATAGATTGGCTTCAGAACTCTCTGTGTGTAATCTGTAATTACAGCCAACTTTGATTGGAGCAAAGATTGAGTAATGAGTTTAGAGTCTGTGTTCTGAGTATTTTGAATGACAGGCTTTGGAGCTAACCTTTTGACTCTACACAAACCAATATAACCAAATAATTTAATATACATCCAGCCTATATCAAATTCCCAAGGTCTTAATGAAAATTTTGCTGCAGTTGGATAAGCATGATGGTTATTGTGCAACTCTTCTCCTCCTATGATTATGCCTACTGGCGACATGTTTGTAGAGTCGTCATTTGTATTGTAATTTCTGTATCCCCAATAATGACCTGCACCATTTATCCCACCGGCTGCAAATATTGGTGTCCACATCATTTGAATAGACCATATTATTATACCAACTGTTCCAAATAAGATGATATTGAGAATGAATAGAATAAATATTCCAAGGTTATTTCTGCCTGTGTAGAGTGTATTCTCAATCCAATCATTAGGACAATTTTGAGAATATTTCTCAATAGTCTCTTTATTGTTTTTTTCCATATGATACAAATCAGCGCCTTGCAATAAAACCTTGTTGATACCAAAATAGGCTGGGCTGTGTGGATCATCCTCAGTTTCTACCTTGGCATGATGTTTTCTGTGAATAGCAACCCAATCTGCTGTACGCATGGATGTCGTGAGCCAAAGCCAAAATCTGAAGAAATGAGACAGTATAGGATGAATGTCTATTGCTGAATGGCAAACTCCTCTATGTAGATAGAGTGTAATAGCTACAATTGTTATATGTGTCACAGCGAGTGTATAAAGTACGTAACCTATGGTGGTAAGTGGTACAATGCCGTTGGTAAATATATCAATCATATTAGCTTCTAGATAAGGTACTATATTAACAAGAATTTATACTATATCAAATTATTATGCCTGAATTACCTGAAGTTGAAACAGTAAAGTCTTATGTAGAGAGGAGAATATTAGGTAAAAAGGTTACTAAAACTAAGGTTTTGAATTCTAAGCTACGCTGGCCAATCGATAAAGGGAGAATGAAAAACATCACGGGTAAAACGATAAGTAAAGTTACTCGTAGAGGGAAGTATATTCTAGTAGAACTAGAAAGTTCAGTATTAATCATCCACCTTGGTATGACAGGAGCAGTCTCATTCAAAAAAATCAATGAATATAAAAAACAAAAACATGATCATTTATTAATTTATTTTGGTAACTTCATTCTTGTCTACAACGACGTTAGGAAATTTGGTTCAATCCATATCACAGAGGATTTAAAAAGTATGTTTCTACTCAAGCACCTAGGACCCGAGCCTATATCGAGAGAATTCAATAGTGGGTATTTATACAACATATCAATGAAAAGAGTATGTTCTGTGAAAGAGTTAATAATGAATCAGAAGGTAGTCGTTGGTATAGGTAATATATATGCCACTGAATCTTTATTTTTATCTAAAATTCACCCAGCAACTGCTGCAAATTTGATTACTCAGTCTCAGTACAAAAAATTAGTAACAAACATCAAAAAAGTATTGGAAAAGTCTATAGTTATGGGTGGATCAACTATCAAAGATTTTATAAATGCTGATGGTAAACCAGGATACTTTACACAAAAACTATCAGTCTATCAGAGAAAATTTTGCCCTTGTCACAAAAAAAATTTAATATCTAATGTAAAAATTTCTGGACGTTCATCATTTTTTTGTAGTAAATGTCAGATACAATTATGACCCTATGTCTGATCTGAAAAAAATTAAACTTTCATCTTCATTTTTTAATTCTGGATCTGTATATGCTTTTATCTTATGAATATTTTCATATGCTAGATTGATCGCTTTCTCTTTATCGTCACAACATGTATTTACAGATAATATTCTTCCACCAGTAACCATAATAGAACTGTTGATTATCTTTGTTCCTGCATGGAAAATTTTTAAGTTTTCAGTCTCTTCAATTTGAGATAAGTCTATATAAAAATCTTTTTTTGGATTTGATGGATAACCAGATGATGCAAGTACTATAGTGCAACAGTAACCCTCATAATTCCTCTCATCTATAAATGATAGATTAAAATTGTCTGGGTAAACAGAATTATCAAACCCAATTAAGTCCAGGAAATCTACTTCATTATTATATAGATACATCATTAAGCTTTGTGTTTCGGGATCACCCATCCTGCAATTATATTCCAGAAGATATGGTTTATTATCAGGTGTTACCATTAATCCAAGATACAAAAAGCCATTATATTGACTACTATCAGATGATTTATCGTTGATTGCGACAATTGTCTTGATAATAATTTTCTCAATTTCCGTGTTCAATGAATAGATATCATTTTTTTTATACAAACAATAAGGATGCGTAACTGATCCCATACCTCCGGTATTAGGACCTGAATTATACTCATCTCGAGATTTATAGTCTTTCATCCATGGCAAACCAATTATCTTTTTTGACGCGTTAGGATTACATATGTAAATTGAGGATAGTTCAATACCCTTTAAAAATTCCTCTATGATAATTTTCCCACCTGGTTTCAACAAGTTTTTTACTGAAGTCTCTGCTTGGCTTATTGAGTCACAAATATCGACACCTTTGCCTGCAGCTAATCCATCATACTTTACCACAATGGGTTCTTTTTTTGATTTCAGACATTCAATTGCCTTATCATAGTCATCAAACTCATCATAATCAGCCGTGGGCAACCCATTCTCTTCCATGAATTTCTTTGAAAACACTTTTGACCCCTCAAGTTGTGCAAAAAATTGTTTTGGACCGAATATATTCAAATTGTTTTTTTCAAATTTATCACTTAATCCGTTTACCAAAGGAACTTCTGGGCCAACGATGGTAAGATTAATTTTATTTTTAATGGCAAAGCTTAGAATTTCATTATGGTTATCAATATCACATTCAATATTAAAGACATTTTTCTCAGATAATGTTCCTGCATTACCTGGCATTACATATATTTTTTCAATTTCTTTTTTTGATTTAGAGATAAGCCAAGAGATGGCATGTTCTCTTCCTCCAGAGCCAATAATTAATACTTTGAGACCCATTAGTGCTTGAAAACTCTTGTGTTCGAAAAACACATAGTTAAATTATATTGATTTGCGACATCAATAATTTTTTTATCATTCATAGATCCACCAGGCTGTAGTATTGCTGATACACCAATTTTTTTTGCTAAGTCGACATTATCTCTGAATGGAAAAAATGCTTCTGAAGCCATTATAGAGCCTTTGAGTGATATATTTTCTCTCTTAGATTTATTAAAAGCTATATTTGTAGAGTCTATTCTGCTCATTTGACCAGCTCCAATTGCCAGTGTTTTTTTATTTTTTACAAAGACAATGGCATTCGATTTTACATATCGTGAAATTTTGAAGGCAAATAACATATCATCAATCTGTTTTGGTGTTGGCTTCTTGTCAGTTACAACAGATAATGCTTTCCTTGTGATATTTATCTCATCTTTTTCTTGAATTAACAACTTATCTCTTAATGATTTCAACTCATACACTGAATCTCCTTTGTCTTTTAGTTTTACTTCAAGGACTCTTATATTTGGTTTTTTCTTAACTACTTCTATGCACTTTTTATCAAATGATGGTGCAGCAATAACTTCAACAAACTGTTTATCAATAATCTTTTTAATCAGACCTGAATTTACCCTTTTATTGAATGCGATTATTCCTCCAAACGCAGATGTAGGATCAGTTTTATAAGCGAAATCATATGCCCGATCCAAGTTTTTTGCGCTTGCAGCACCGCATGGATTAGCATGTTTAACTATCACACAAGATGGATCTCTGAGTTGTTCAACACAGGAGAAAGCACTCTCTGTATCAACAAGATTATTAAACGACAATGCTTTTCCGGACAATTGACTGTAACTAAAACCAGTTAAGTGAGGTTCACTTATCTTATAGATTTTTGCCTTCTGATGTGGATTCTCCCCATATCTTAACTTTTCAAGTTCAACAGCTTTTATTGTAACTTTAGTGTCCATAATCTTATTCTTATTCTTATTTTTAAAAGATGAATCTAAATATGAAGAAATCAGAGTGTCGTATCTAGAAACTTTTGAAAAAACTTTAGTAGCTAACATCAACCTTGTTTCTTTCTTCACTTTCCCGTTTTCAATAATTTCATCTATAACTATCGAGTAATCCGATGGATCAGTTAAAACTGTCACACGTTGATGATTTTTGGCTGATGCTCTGAGTAATGTTGGACCACCAATATCAATATTTTCTATTGCATCAGTGAATGTCGATTTTTTATTGGAAATCGTTTTTTCAAATGGATATAGATTCACAACAACAATGTCAATCAATGAATATTTTGAGTCATTCAGCTTATCGATATCTTTTTTCGATTTAGCTAGAATACCTGCATGAATAATAGGATGTAATGTCTTCACCCTACCTTCGAGAATCTCATCAAATCCAGTAAAATCAGATATCGACACAATCTTTATTCCCTTACTTATAAGAAATTTAGCCGTGCCACCTGTAGATATTATTGTATATCCTTGAGATACTAATTTTGAGGCGAATATATCAACATCAGTTTTGTCAGATACACTGATTAATGCGATTTTTTTCATTTAATTTTTAAATTATATTCTTTTATTCGCTTAATAAGAGTTCCGCGGCTTATTCCTAAAAAGTCAGCTGATTTTGTGACATTACCATTACATGTTTCAAGAACTGTATCCAGTAGTGTACGTTCAGTATCATTTATAAAAAGACTGTGCATATTAGATTTACTTCCATTGCCATTCATGTTTTTTATAAATAGCCTAGCTTCTCGTTGCACAACCTTGCTAATACTGCTATTTGACAAATTTTTCGTGATCCTGTTCTTCTTCATGTCATAAAAACGTAAATGAATACCCCTGAAAGAAATATATTACAATCAATGCAGCTATTGATAAAGGCTATTTGAAGAAAAACTAGTTATTTTTTATATATTTTGTGAGGGTGTTAATAGAATAATTTCCAGATATGAAGAAATCGGTTCTGAGTAACTTTTTGTGTAGCTCTATGTTTGTTTTTACCCCTTGAACAACGGTCTCACTTAAAGCCTGGTACATCTTCTCAATTGCTAGATCCCTAGACTCATCATAAGTGATTAGTTTCGCCAGAAGAGAGTCATAGAATGGAGGCACTGTATATCCACTGTATACATGGGTGTCTATTCTCACGCCTGGTCCGCCTGGAGCATGGAACATGTCTATTTTTCCAGGGGATGGTATAAAAGTCTTTGGATCTTCAGCATTAATCCTACATTCAATTGCATGTCCAGAGAGAGAGATGTCTTTTTGTGACATACTTAATTTCTCACCTGAGGCTACTCTGATCTGTTCGGCTATTAGGTCAGTATTAGTTACTAACTCAGTTACAGGATGCTCAACCTGGATACGCGTATTCATTTCAATGAAACTGAAATGTCCATCTTGATAAAGAAATTCAAAAGTACCTGCACCCGTATACCCTAATTGGACACAAGCTTGAGCGCAAATAGAACCTATTTTATCTATTTCCTCTCTTTGAATACCGCAGGCTTGAGTCTCTTCAATTATTTTTTGATTTCTTCTTTGCATTGAGCAGTCTCGCTCCCCAAAGTGAACTGCATTGCCATATTCATCGCTCATTACTTGAATCTCTATATGTCTTGGATTGTCAAAATATTTCTCAAAGTACAAATCACCATTACCGAAAGCATTCTTTGCCTCCGTTCTGACTAAGTTCATGCTGTTTGCTAAATCTGATTTCTTTTCAACTATCATCATTCCTCTTCCCCCGCCGCCATGAACCGCCTTAAGCATGATTGGATAACCAATCTCATCAACTTTTTTTAGCATTTCTTTGTTAGGTTCTTGAGGGAGAACGCCATCATATCCTGGGATACAAGGCACCCCAAATTTTTTCATTGCACTTTTTGCTTTGATTTTATCACCCATTTTATTAAGAACTTTACTTGTCGGACCTATGAATTTGAATTTGTTAGTTTCAATTATTTCCGCAAACATTTCAGACTCTGATAAAAATCCATAACCAGGATGAATAGCATCTGCATTAGTTAATTCTGCTGCGCTTATGATTGATGGCATGTTTAAGTAGCTTTCTTTTGGATTTGGTCCACCGATACAAACCGACTCATCGGCTAATTTTACATGAGCGAGTTGCCTATCAGCTGTTGAGTGAACCGCAACTGTTTTTATTCCGAGTTTTTTACAGGCTCTCAATACCCTAAGTGCAATTTCGCCCCTATTTGCAATGAGTACTTTGCTAATCATTCTATTACAAACAATGGTTGATCAAATTCTACTGGCTCTGCATTATTAACAAGAATTTCTAATATCTTCCCATCCTGTTCAGCTTGAACTTGATTCATCATTTTCATAGCTTCCAAAATACACAGCGTGTCTCCTTTTTTTACAGTCTGGCCAATAGATACGAACGGCTTAGACTCTGGTGAAGCAGATGCATAGAACGTTCCAACCATAGGTGAATTCACCGTATTCCTTTTTTCTCCAACCGGACTCTCGACCCCCTTAGGTGTGTTATCTGCGACCTGACTAACTGGTGCCTGAACAGGTTGCGGAATAATCTGTTGGGTGTTTGGTGCTGGAGAAGATATATTTCTAGATAGTTTGATAGATTCCTCACCCTCTTTGACTTCGATCTCAGCAATACCGCTATCTTCTAAGAGTTCCATTAATTTTTTTATTTTTCTTAAATCCATATTTAACCTCTTCGTATAATTGATAAAAGCGCAAACTCATAACCACTGACTCCAAGACCAGTTATTAAGCCTTGGCTGATGTCAGATAAGTAAGATTTTTTTCTAAATTCTTCACGACTGTAAATATTCGATATATGTACTTCTACAAAAGGAATTTTTACACCTAGAAAAGCATCTCTCAACGCAATACTTGTATGTGTGAAAGCCCCTGGATTTATGATGATTGAATTAACTTTTTGTTTTTTTGCCTCATGGAGCTTATTTATGAGCTCATTCTCAGAATTCGATTGAAAAAAACTCAGGTTAACACCATGTTTGTTCGCGAGTGAATTTAGGTTAGTCTCAATATCAGCCAATGTATCTGTACCATAGACCTCTGGCTCACGAGAGCCTAGTAAATTCAAATTCGGACCATTGAGTATGAGAATATTCATTTTTAGAGGAACTTATATAATTTTAGGTGATTTTATATGAAGTTTGAAGAAAATAGAAGTCTTTTTTTATTTTTTCACTAATTCAAGTATTTCAAGAAATTTTTCACTTTCCATGAATCCAACTATTCTGGCGTTAATTACCTCATTACCATTCTCATCATAAAAAAATAATGCAGGCGGACCAAATATCCTCATTTCTTGCAAATATTTTGAGTGAGCATCTGTTGTATCTGTAATGTCAAATTTTATAAGTTTAAGTGTATTCAAAATTACACTCACTTTTTCATCGCTAAAAGTATATTTTTCAAGTTCTTTACATGCGACACACCAATCTGCATACAAATCTACCATAACAGGCTTATTACTATTGCTTATTTCTTTATACAAATCTTCAGTATTGTTAACAATTATGAACTGAATATTTTGTTCTTTTTGTATGAAACTTGTTATTGGATCATAGTACTTGTTATTGCTTATCCCATAGACTTGAAGTAATAAATAAACTACAGCTATAGATGAACTAAAGTAAATAATAACTTTAGAAAAATGATTTTTTAAAATTTTATTAGATTTAAATAAAACAAAAATTAATATTATCGAGGATATAGCCCACAGTGATGCCGCTGTTTGAATAGACAGAATTCTTTCAAGAAGCCATATTGACACGATGATAAACAACATACCAAAAAAATAATTTACTAATTCTAAATATGGCCCTATCCTAGATATCAACTTAGTAGTCGTTGAACCAAGTGCAATCAATGGAGTTCCCATCCCAATTCCGAGAGCAAAAAGTGCTAATCCTCCAACTAGAATATCTCCAGTACTAGCAATATAAATAAGCGCTCCGATTAAAGGTGCAGTTACACATGGGCCAACTATTAATGCTGATAATATGCCCATTACAGCGACATCTTTTAAATCACCAGATTTCTGTTTGTTACTCAAATTCGCAAACACAGTTTGCACTGACCTAGGCATCTGTATATCAAAGAATTTAAACATAGCTAGAGCGAAAATAAAAAATAAAAGAGATAGGGATCCGATTACGTATGGATTTTGAAGATTCGCTTGGATATTTGTCCCTGAAACGGCAACGATTATTCCAGCTACTGCATAAGTTGAGGACATACTTAATACATAAACCGATGAGAGCGTCAATGATCTTCTTTGAGTTACATTCCCTCTTCCAGCAATAATACCAGTTAGAATAGGGACCATTGGTAACACACAGGGAGTGAATGCTAGAAGTAACCCAGCAATGTAAAAAATAAATGTATTATAAAATAATGAGTTGATGTTTAATGAATCACTCATTGCAGTTTGACTATCAAAAATTGATGTCTTTCTAAGGTTGCTAGTTGCTACCTTTTTTTTTAATGAGATTTTTTTGAAAGTAGGTGGGTAGCATAGACCCGCATCAGCACACCCTTGGTATTTTATTTTAAGTACTAAAGGTTTTGAGATATTCTGTTCTAAGAATATGTCAGCACTTGCTGTTGAATAATAAATATCCACTTCTCCAAAAAACTCATCAGTTTTTTTCACGCCATCAGGCATTTGAACTTGTATAATTTTGTTATCTTTGTCCATGGATTCAAATTCAAACATACCCATATATAGGTAATAGCCTGGATGTATTTTCCAATTGACTTTAATATGATTCTGATTTACTACCTCATGTGTCATGATGAAAGCTTCATCTGGTGACAGAAAGTCTGTCTGACTATTTGGGGGCCCTGATGCGATTGCTTTACTTAGTGATAAAACGCTCAGTAGCACAAAAACATAATATAATTTAAATTTAACCAGTTTCATCTCTCAACCATTTTAAATATTTTTCGTTACCCTGATATATTTCTAGTGATATTATTTCAGGGGTTTCGTAGTTATGCAATTCCTCAATAAGATTCTTAATTTCTTCAAAGTTGTTAGATTCAGTTTTAGCATGAATTAAGTACTCATTATCCTCAATAATTTTATTATTATATTTATAGAGACTTATTGCATGAGGATATATATTTATACATAAAGCCAGCTTTCTCTCCAGAAGCATTTTTGCAATCTTTTCTGATATTTGTTTTTTATTTGTATGTGTTTGGACAATTATGTATTTTTTTGCCATATACTTAGTTTATGAAGTTCTCAAAATACATTTTTTTTCTCTTGCCTATTATCGAGCTAATACTGTTTATTGAAATAGGTTCCATTTACGGAAGTATTTTTGTCATTCTGAGTATCTTTATCACCATGCTCATAGGTTACTACTTAATCAGACAAAAATTAAGAAGCATCGGAGTCGGGCTTTTCAATCTTTCAAATATAAACAACCTATACACACAATATACCTCTGATATTTACTCAATATTAGGAGGTATACTGCTTATTATACCAGGCTATCTCACTGACACAGTTGGCCTATTTATGTTTATCCCTCTATTTAGACCAAAAATCTCAAAATATTTCGATATGAAATATAGCAAAAAGCCTAGTAAAAATAATGTCATTGATGGTGATTATCGAGATGGTGAATAGATTTTTGCCTTTATTGCCTTGAAATTAGGCACAAAATCCATATTATTAGCAGTCTAAGAGTTAGAGTGCTAACCGTATTATGAAAGCGAGGTAAATCAATGAATATAAGACCGTTACATGATCGTGTAATCGTAAGAAGAAAAGAAGAAGAGAAAACATCACCTGGTGGTATTGTTATACCTGATAGTGCTACTGAAAAGCCAATCAAAGGCGAAATTGTCGCAGTAGGGAAAGGAAAAATTCTTGAAAATGGCGATATCCGACCCTTAGATGTTAAAGAGGGGGATCAAATTCTCTTTGGAAAATATTCTGGAACAGAAATAACCATAGATGGTGAAGAAATGCTTGTAATGCGAGAAGACGACATCACAGCAATAATAACTAATTAACATTCGAGGAAATTGAAAATGACAGCAAAAGAAGTAAAATTTGGTGATAGTGCCAGGAAGAAATTAGCTAATGGTGTGAATATTCTTGCTAACGCGGTCAAAACTACGCTTGGACCAAAAGGCAGGAATGTTGTTCTTGATAAATCATTTGGTGCACCTACAGTTACAAAAGACGGCGTATCCGTAGCCAAAGAGATTGAGCTTAAAGATAAATTTGAAAATATGGGTGCTCAGATGGTTAAAGAAGTTGCGTCTCAAACATCAGACATAGCTGGTGATGGAACAACTACAGCGACAGTAGTTGCACAATCAATTCTACGTGAAGGACTAAAGTGTGTTGCTGCTGGGATGAACCCAATGGATTTAAAAAGAGGTATTGATCAGGCCGTCTCAGTGTCTGTAGATGCTTTACAGAAAATGTCAAAACCTTGTACTGATCAGAATGCTATAGAGCAGGTGGGTACAATTTCTGCTAATTCAGATAAAGACATAGGTTCAATTATTGCAGAAGCTATGGATAAAGTTGGTAAAGAAGGTGTTATTACTGTTGAAGAAGGTCAATCTCTTGATAATGAACTGGATGTTGTTGAAGGCATGCAATTTGATAGAGGATATTTATCACCTTATTTTGCTACGAATCAGCAAACTATGACTTCGGAACTTGATGATCCGTATGTTCTGCTTTTTGATAAGAAGATTACCAATATCAAAGATATGCTCCCAATATTAGAGGGTGTCGCTAAAGCTAGTAAACCACTATTAATAATAGCTGAAGACGTAGAGGGAGAAGCACTCGCTACTCTAGTGGTCAATAGCATTAGAGGTGTTGTCAAGGTAGTCGCAGTAAAAGCACCAGGCTTTGGCGACAGACGCAAAGCAATGCTCGAGGACATAGCTATATTAACAGGAGGCACTGTAATCTCAGAGGAGGTTGGATTAAGTCTAGAGAAAGCTGAACTAAAAGATCTTGGGACAGCAAAGAAAGTAACAG
>MDSW01115921.1_pt1 | contig 34698 bp, 26 predicted proteins | sample 811171 | NCBI WGS metagenome assembly MDSW01 (sample SAMN05326641, study PRJNA326480) | marine metagenome | isolation source: seawater | place: Atlantic Ocean: North West | collected 2012 | reverse complement strand
TGAACAACATGGAAACGACGATAAAGGAAACGGATATAAAATGAAAAAAGGAAGGCCAAGAGCAAGTAAACCGCGATGGTTTGAATCGAGGCTATTTGTTCTGCACTCCACAGTGACTCCACTGTGTTCTGGACTGCGTCGACCTGTTCGTCCATTATTTATCCCCACGATAGATTTAGATTGTTTTCAAATGCTTGAGACACTTGAGACACTTGAGAATCGTTATTAAACCAAAAGAGCGTACAAATGTTTCGATGTTTGTGAATTATTTCACTTTCGTGTACATCTTCACGAAGGCATAGAGCCGTTTGGCGTTTTTACTGGAGTAGAAAACGTGCCCACCATGTTTACCTTCGGCAACCCGGTGAAATGTAATCGTGAGCCCAGCCTCTTGATATGCCTCGTCAATCGCTTCAGACTGATCGATCAAGACCGTCTTGTCTTTCTCACCATGAAATACCAGGAATGGTGGGTCGTCATTCGTCACGTGATACTTTGCCGATGCCTGTCGGGCAACATTCACTAACTGATTAGCTCCACCACCAAGCAGGTTGTAAACTACCGAGCCTTTTTTATTAGCACGGGAAGGCTGAGTTTTACTTCGCAAAACAAAATCAGTGGCACCATAGTAATCAACCACGCCCTGGACCCGGGAAGATTGCTCCCGGTTGCCACCGACCTCTCCCTCTAATTCTTCGACATCGCCTGTCGTACCCATCAGGGCAGCTAAATGTCCGCCCGCACTCGCCCCGGCAACGACAATGCGGTCTGCGTTGTAGCCATACTTCTCGGAATTCGCGCGTAGCCAACGTACTGCCCCTTTACAGTCATGGAGTTGCGCTGGCCACCTGGCTACATCCACCAACCGGTAATTGATACTGGCGACCGTAATCCCATAATTAGATAACCAGGAAACAAAAATCTTAGATTTATTGTTCTGATACCAACCACCACCGTGAATCCAAACCACCAGCGGAGATCCCATCGGTTGCTTAGGAAGATATAGATCAAGCAACAATTTGTGATCTCCCACCATGGCATATTCAACATCGGCCACTTTAGTACCGGTTAACTTCACTTTGGCGACACTATTATCTTTTTCTGGTTGTTGCTGTTGCGTGAATTCATCAATCGACTGTTGGGCTACACAAGAGCCGCAAATCAAAAGAAGTATCATGAAGCTACGCATAGGTCACCTTTTGTCAGCCATCCAATCATTTTTGAAATTCTAAAGGGTCAAGAATTCACCCTCAGTCGTATTGTTACACGAATTTCTGCTCTCGCCACCCACCCTAGGCAAGAGTCAAACAACGCTCGATATAAGCTCGGGATTTGTTAATTGCAGCTGTTACTTCCGTCACAGTCGGCAAGATCGGTATTCCTCGAGGGACAGGGTGCATAAAGATTTCGACGAATCCCTGATAATCAACATCTTTCAGGGCCTTGACAATCGGACTGTAATCCAACCCACCACCGAATCCCGGCATTTGTTGCATCTCAATCTCTTTCGAAGCCTTTGTGCGTATTCCTTCACTATGCTCCTGAAAATAGATAAAGGGAACATGCTTTGGACAAAGATCGCGACACAACTGAGGGATTTGTTCTTCCCACTTGTGTAAATGATGGAATGCCAAGGCAATCCCCAAATGTTTAGAACGATTGAATTCCGCAAAGTATTTCAATGCGTCTGGATGGTACAGAAGCTGGCGATCATGATTCTCTAACGCGATCGTGACTCCTAATTCCTCTGCCCGAGCAACATGCGGTTTCATCTGTTCGAGAAATGCCTTAACTGCTGACTTGGCTTCCGCTCCTTCGGGTTCCCGTGGTCCACGTGTGCCACAGAGGACAATCTTTCCTTTCAGACCCTTCAACCATTTCATCTCTTCCTGCAGCCCGAATGGTCCCAATGGGTATCGAGTGCTTACACCTAATTCGACTTGATGCTTTTTCAACAACTGCTGAAAGGCTTCCACACCCATATCGTCTATTTGTTCACGCTGATTGCCATGTACACGACACCAAATATCGATCGCGTGTGCTCCCGTCTTCCGAACTTCTGGCAAGATGTCCTTCAAGGCAAACTCACCGTACATCGCAGACGAAACTATATAGTTCAAACGATATGGCTGATCTCGCTCTGGTAACTTGGTTCCGTAAACCTCTTTTACTCCCAGTCCAGTTGCTGCCGTAGTCATGGCTGCCGCCTGATGAAAGGTCCGACGGGTTATCGGTTTATTCATTTCCATTGGTGATCTGTCCCACGTTGTCAATTCGATGGCTCGATTAATATCTGTACTGCGAAGAGATTGAGAACCTATAGGATTCGCAACCTATTAAACTGGAGTAAATACCCATCATTCTAAAATATTGAAAAACAAATGCGCATGTTCTATCGCTTCGTCGGGCTAGCTATGATTCTCACCTCGAGTGTAGTTATGGCTAATGACAACCAAGTTATCTCGGGTCATTTAATCTCTGTCAATCTAGCCAAAGGTGAACTTGTCATTGAAGACAAGGAACATCAGCAGTCTGTTATCAAAGTCGCACGAAGTACCCGCATCTTTCATGATGATCAAAAAGTCACCTTGATCACCTTGTGCCCGAAACAGCGTCTGTCGGTTTCAATCGATTCTTCCATTCCGGCAGCGGACCGAATTGACTTGCTCGGAGAACGGAAATTTCCGCCCAATTTTCTATACCCGACTAACGATTTGGTCACTGTCATCCCAGGCACACTGCCTCTCATAATCTCTGCTCCACATGGTGGCCGAGAAATGATTCCAGGAGTCCCTAAACGGAAGGATGATACGATTCCAAAATTCGTCATCACCATGGATTCCAATACCTATGAATTGGCACGATCCATTACCGAAAACATCGAACAGAAGCTTGGAGGAAGACCCTGGTTTATTGGAGCTAAGTTTCATCGCTCATATCTAGATGTTAACCGTTCGGTGGAACATGGACTGGAACACAAAAATGCCCGAGAGGTTTACATCGCTTATCACCAGGCTCTCCAACACGCAATATCACAGGTAGCATGTCAGTACCAAACAGGACTCTTGATCGATGTCCACGGCCAAAGCAGATTACCCGATGTTGTCTGGCGAGGGACGCGTAAAGGAACCACTATGGGTGGACTCGTGGATCAATTCGGCTGGGAACCGATCGAGGGGAAACTGAGCCTTATGCATTCTTTTAAAGAATTCGGCTATCCTATTCACCCTAAGGGGATTGATGCGAGCGAGGCTCCCTTTACCGGCGGCTTTATTACTGGCACTTATGGATATCCTTACGGTCTTAATGCAATTCAACTTGAATACGGTTACTCGTTTCGAGCCAGCAAGGAAATTTATCTTAAGACTGCTCAGGATACCGCCAACGCCATTCTCAAGTTTAATAATCGCTATTTAATGAAGAAGTTAGATTGTGTCACAGATGTTGAGAATCGTGAATTGCCTCATCAGACCAATTAGAATATAGGAATTCCAATTCTGCTTTAAGGAGTACTGGGCTATGAATCATTCACAACCTCGACGCGACTTTTTACAACAATCTCTGGCAGCTGCAACGCTATGGAGTTTGCTTCCTGATTCTCTCAAGGCAGACGAGCATCGTACCGACAGTCTTTCCCTTTCTCGATTCACGGTCGATATTACACCGCCTGAGGGTCATTCTCTATGTGGCGGCTGGATAACTCCAGTGAAAGATGTGACCGATGAATTACAAGCACTCGGTTTAATACTTCAGGGAGCAGGGAAACCCATTGTTGTAATGGCCATCGACTGGACTGCATTATCCAATGGTGGCCATTTACTCTGGAGAACCAAAATAGCCGAGGCCGTGGGCACTACTCCGGAAAGAGTTGCTATTCACTGTGTCCATCAACACAACGCTCCGTTTGCCTGCCTAGAAGCCCAGGCCATTGTCGAAGCCCAGGGGGATTTGCCTCACATCGTGAGGTTGGACTACTTCCATGACTGCATCGATAGAATTTCAAGAGCCGCCAAAGAGAGTCTCACTCACCTTAGTCCGGTCTCGCACGTCGGGAAGGGGGAAGCTCGTGTGGAGAAAGTCGCATCCAACCGCCGGATCTATCGCGATGAAAATGGCGTCATCAAAGCGATGCGCGGCAGTAGTTGCAAAGACCCTAAACTGCGAGCTATGACCGAGGGTACGATCGACCCGATGCTCAAGACGATCTCCTTCTACAACAAAGATCAATGTGTAGCTGCCATTCACTACTATGCCACCCACCCGATGAGCTACTACGGTGACGGATTAGTGACGAGTGATTTTGTAGGAATTGCACGCAAACGCTTACAACAGGAACAGCCTGATTGTCACCACATTTACTTTACGGGAGCCGCAGGCAATGTCTCTGCCGGAAAGTACAACGACGGTAGTCATCCGGTTCGGCCCATCCTCGCACAACGAATCTATGAGGGCATGATCGGGGCTTTAAAGAACACCACTAAATCTCCGATTGAATCTGTCAGTTGGCGAACCGTGGAAATGTTGCCGGAGGTTCGCAGTACATTCGATAAAGATGAGTTACTAAAAGTTATTTCTAATAAAGACGGGAGTGTCGTAAGTCGTAATCGCCCGTCCTATATGCTCGCCTGGCTGAATCGAGTGCAGAGAAAGCAACCTATCGTACTGAGCTCACTGGGCATCAACGATATTTCGACTATCCATTTACCAGCTGAGTCCTTTATCGAATACCAATTGCGTGCTCAACAACTTGCTCCTAAACAATTTGTTGCCACAGCCGCATACGGCGACGGTGGCCCGTGGTATCTGCCTGTGAAAGAGGAGTATCCGGCAATGGGTTATGAGGTGCGTGTTGCATTTTGTGAACCGACGATTGATGACATTATGACTGCTGGCATTAAAGAATTGTTGGGAGTCTAAAACACATGAAGAGAACTCATTCTGGGACCTTTACACTTGCCTTGTTACTATCGTTTACATCGGTCCTATTTGCACAAGAGAATCGTGTTGTCACTGAGGCTGATATGCCTCGAATCCCTCATACTGAACTTAAAGATGCGTTATCGACCTTTAAGCTGGCGGACGGATTTGAATTAGAATTAGTCGCCGGCGAACCTCTGGTTTCAGATCCGGTCGCAGCCTGCTTTGATGCTAGTGGACGCATGTTCGTTGCTGAAATGCACGGCTATCCTTTCTCGCAGGAGCCCACCCAACTAAACCCTGCCGGTGGTGGCCTTCAGGATGCCGGAATCATCCGAATGCTAGAGGACACTGACAAAGATGGAACGATGGATCGAAGCGTTGTTTTTGCCGACAAATTGAGCTGGCCAACATCGGTGCTACCTTACAACGGAGGCATCTTTGTGATGGCTCCCCAGTATCTTTACTACCTGAAAGATACCGACGGCGATGACAAGGCTGATGTGCGTGAAGTCGTGCTCTCCGGATTTGGCAGAAACAACGTACAGTCCGTTGCCAATGGGCTAATCTGGGGGCTTGATAACAAAATTTACTTCGCTGCCGGGCGCAACCCAAAAACTCTGTTACACCGAGGGAGTCCACTTTTCCCGGTAAGCGGAGCGGATCTCCGATTCGACCCAAAGACAGAGGATTTTGAACTTGTAACCGGAGGACTACAATTCGGGCACTCCAGAGACATCTGGGGCACGCGATTTGTATGCAGCAACAGCAATCACATCCAGCAAGTCATACACCCACAACATTACATTACACGTAACCCATATCTGGTCGCCTCCGGCATGGTTCGTGGCATCGCCACAGATGGAGCAAGTGCCCGGGTATTTCGATTGAGTGCTCCGGAACCATGGCGAATCGTCCGACAAAAGTGGCGTGCACTCGACAAAGGCTATCGACTAGTTATCAACGACGAAGGAGGTTGGGAATTCATTCCTGTTGACCCTTCCAAACCTGCTGGCGGTGTCCCCACTGAATACCCCGTCGGATTCTTTACCTCGGCCACAGGAATTACAATCTATTCCGGAGATGCGTACCCTGCAAAATATCAAGGTAACGCGTTTGTTGGAGACGTGGGCGGAAATCTGGTTCATCGAAAAACGGTCAATAGCGACGGAGTCATATACTCCAGCAAGCGAGCGGACGAGGGAGTGGAATTTATACAATCCACCGATAACTGGTTTCGCCCAGTGAATTTTCTCAATGCACCGGACGGTACGTTACATGTATTAGATATGTATCGTGAAACCGTTGAACACCCTTACTCCATTCCGGCTGAAATCAAAGAATTCCTGCACTTAACCAGCGGGAAGGATCGCGGTCGTATTTACCGAGTAGTTCGTAAAGACATGCAAGTCCGTCGCCCTCTCAATCTCGCCACGATGAGTAGTCTCGAATTAGTCGGACAACTGAGTTCTACTAACGGTTGGAATCGCGACACCGCGCAGCGTCTGCTGGTAGAACGAAATGACCACGGAGTTCGGTTGGCGTTGGATAACTTGGTTCTCAAAGGCGAGTCATCTCTGGGACGCCTTCATGCTTTATATACATTGAAGGGACTTGGGCTACTTGCACCAGCTCATGTCTTTGGCGGACTACTGGATTCCAATCCCCGCGTTAAGGCACATGCTGTAAAACTCGCTGAGCCTTACCTTCAGGAGCACATCAATTTAATCCAGCATCTCAATCGACTAGCCTCTCACCCGAGTGAACATGTCCGATCTCAGGTCGCGTATTCGTTAGGAGAAGCGAATCCTAAATACGCTACCGAAGGCCTTTTAACGCTGGCCTTAGCCCCTAATTCCACATCAGAAATTCGGACGGCGCTGCTTTCATCGATCGGAACACAGGCTGAAGACTTTCTGCTCCAACTGTTGCGACGCGGTGGTGGAAACCCACAACTGCCAACGATTGCCTTACAAACTGCCATCATTGTGGGATCGGATAAAGATGATTCCAAATCGATCCAGGCCTTAATGGAGATCAATAAATTCGACGCAACTGAACAACAGATCATCCTACGGGGCATCGGCGAAGGGCTAAAGCGACGAGGTTTGTCCCTGCAGGCTTTGCTCAAGAAGAAGACCACTCCGGATTCCTTGAATGCCCATCTGCAAAACACGTTTACCAAAGCGGAGGCAGTTGCCGTAGACTCACGCGCCGAATTACCACATCGTATTTCAGCAATACAATTACTTGCTTTTTCACACCTCGACTCAACTTCAACCACTCTCACCAAATTACTAACGGCTCAAACTCCGCAGGCAATGCAAATCCAAGTAGTCCAAACACTAGGTTCGATCAATCCTCCGGAATTAGCCAGCCACTTACTGAGCCCTTGGAAGGGCCATAGTCCCTTGGTGCGAAGAGAAGTGATTGATATCCTCGCAAGTACAGTAGGTAATGCAGTTGCAGTACTAAACGCTGTTGAAGCTGGGCAGATTCAACGAGTGGAAATTGAGCGTGACAAAAAACAACTGTTACTGCAACACCCTGATTCTTCCGTCCAAAAGTTAAGCCAACGCCTGTTTGGAAACGAAGCGGAGTCCGACCGTGCTAAGGTGGTTCAACAATTCCAACATGTACTCGAACTCGAAGGACGACAGATTCCCGGGAAAGAAGTCTTTCGAAAGAAATGCTCGCTTTGTCATCAGGCTGGAACGATCGGAGTCCAAGTAGCTCCTAATCTCGCAAGTGTCAAAAACAAGTCAGAAGCTGATCTCTTAATTTCGATACTGGATCCCAACCGAGAGGCTCAACCTAACTTCAACGTATATACGGTTGTCACATTACAGGGAAAGGTATTGAATGGGATCATTGCTTCTGAAACAGCCACCAGCATCACTCTGAAACGGGCGGAAGGAAAGCAGGACGTGGTATTACGAAATAACATCGATGAGTTACTCTCCAACGGCATTTCGCTCATGCCTGAAGGCCTGGAGAAAGAGCTCACCGCTCAGGATCTCGCAGATGTCATCGCCTTCATAAAGCAAAGTAAAGAGCTTAAATAAATACTGACATTCAACCAACGTTTAATTGCAAGTGAACTCCATGCGTCAAACGGCCATCCTTCTGACACTCTTTCTAACTGCGGTTACCACAGCAGTCCTTTACTCACAAGCTCCTGAGGAAAAGCCCAGTGCTGAAGAGATCAGTAAGAAGATTGATGAGTTGGCAAGTCAGATGCCACGACTGCCCTCGTCGACTCCGGAACAATCCCGGAAACAAATGGAACTCCATTCGGAATTTGAAGTTCAAATTGTCGCGACCGAGCCTCTAATTCGCGATCCTGGCGCAATCGACATCGACGAAGATGGAAAAATGTATGTCTGCGAATTGCCAGAGTACAACGCTTATGCTGCCAAAGAGGACCCCGGTCAAAAGGGAGCCATCAAACAACTTCTCGACACCGACGGGGATGGTCGATATGACAAGGCCACAACGTTTTTATCAGACATTCCATACCCAACTGCCGTGCTCTGTTGGGATGGTGGGGTATTCATTGGTGCCGCCCCCAATATCCATTACGCCAAAGATACTGATGGAGACGGCGTAGCTGACGAAAGTAAAGTCGTTCTTTCAGGATTCGGTAGCGACCTGGCTGGCGAGGCTCACCTTAATTCATTCCGCTGGGGGCCGGATAATCGAATCCATCTATCGACCAATCTTTCGGGTGGCGACGTGAAACCTCATGAAGGAGGTAAGGAAGCAATCTCCGTGCGGGGGAGGGGAATCATCTTTGATCCCCGTAATCCGGCTGATTTTGAGTTAACCAGCGGTGGTGGACAGCATGGGATGAGCATGGATAACTGGGGGCGTAAATTCGTTTGTCAAAACAGTGTCCCGGCTGAAACTTTAATGTATGACGATCGATACTTAGCACGAAACCCCGTGATGCAAGCGACTAAAGCCGCTGTGTCGATCGCTCCCGATGGGAAATTCACTCATCTGTTTCGCATTAGCAAAGGCGAGCCTTGGCGTGAATTACGGACAATGCTTAGACGGACAAAACAATTCCGAGGATCAGATGAAGGTGGAAAACCGTTCGGATTTTTTACCGGAGCTACCGGTATCACCATCTATCGCGGAGACGCATGGCCTAAGTCGATGCACGGTAACCTCATCGTCGGCGATGTTGCTAACAATCTCGTGTATCGCGCTTCTTTAAAAACAGACGGACTGAATTTGATTGCCGAACGAGCTGATCAAGGGCAGGAATTCCTAGCCTCTAAGGATCTTTGGTTTCGACCTGTCCAATTTATGAATGCTCCGGATGGAACTCTGTATGTGTTGGATATCTCTCGTGAACTAATTGAAGGGGCTGCATTTCTGCCACCGGAATTCATAAACCATCTCGATCCGGTTAGTGGTAATGATCAGGGACGTATTTTTCGAATTGCACCAAAAGGTTTTGATTCAGCACTGACACTCAATCTCTCCCAATGGAATACTCCCGAACTGGTCGACTTACTGGACCATAGTAATGGATGGCATCGAGATACAGCTTCTCGCCTGATTTATACTCGGCAGGACCTGTCCGCTGTGGCCAAACTTCGCCAGCTAGTGCAACAAGGGAAGACCGCTAACGGACGTTTTCTGGCTTTGTATAGCCTCCAGGGATTGGGAGCATTGGACGAAACGAGCGTTCTTCGAGGCCTTCAGGACGATGAACCGATTATTCGCTGGCACGCATTAAAGACGGCTGAGTCTTTATGTAATCAGTCGCCTGCCATACTACATACGATGAATCAGATGGTTAGTGATCCTGATATCCGAGTACGATATCAATTGGCATTTTCCATCGGACAGGCGCTCGCTCCTTCAAGAAACTCAACGTTAATCACTCTGGCTCGGAAGGATATTGGCAATGCCTGGATGCGACTAGCGATTCTGAGTTCACTCTCAAAGGGTGCGGATAAAGTCCTGTCTGCATTAGCAACAGACGGCGACTTCTCAAGCCAACCCGACGGTTTAGCGTTTCTTAAGGATGTCTGTAGCCAGATTGGAATTCGCAACCGACCTCATGAGATCTCCACTGTCATCGGATTAATGGAAAAACACACCGACCTCGCAAGTCCGTTCCTAGAGGCGCTCGTGAGCAAGGTTCAGGGGGAACAACGAGAACAGCTACTCGCCTTTACAAGTGGAAAGACTGCAGACGTCCTGATGAAATTGGTTACGTCCGCTGTCGAGACGGCACAAAATGTTGAGCTCGAGCCAGCCACACGTATTCATGCTATCGAGAATCTTCAATTAGCTGAGTTTCGTCAGGTAAGCGAGTTACTGGATCAACTTCTTGACGTAAGACAACCATTCGAAATCAAGGCTACAGCCATCGACACTTTGGGCGAATTTACGCAGCAGGAGGTGGCACTAATACTGTTGTCACGCTGGTCTATGCTTGGCCCAACGCTTCGGATGCGAGCAGCTGAAGTTTTGCTGTCACGAAATGTCTGGACACACGAATTGCTTCAGGCTGTGGAACAGGGTCGTGTAAAACGCGGAGAACTAGACCCGGCTCGCGTCGTACTACTCAAAACTCATCCGGATGAAACGATTGCCAAACGTGTGAACAACCTGTTTGCCAATTCTGGCAATGCTGCTCGTGCAACCGTCTTAAAAGACTATCAGAGTGCATTAGATTCCGAGGGTAACTCCGAACAGGGGAAAGCTTTGTTTAAGAAACACTGCTCCGCATGTCACCGTCTGGAGAATGTTGGAAATCAGGTTGGTGCCGATCTCAACGGTATTCGCAACCGTGGTATGGATGCCGTCTTACTGAATATTCTTGATCCCAATCGGGAAGTCAAACCGAAGTACCTTACCTACGTAATCGTAGACTTTGATGGCCGGAGTATTACCGGAATGATTGCGGAAGAAAGTGCCAATAGTATTACAGTGCAGAAACCCGACGGCACATCGACCACCGTATTAAGATCTGAAATAGATCTACTGAAAAGCACAGGGCTTTCCTTTATGCCCGAGGGTCTTGAGAAGCAGATCAACAAACAGCAAATGGCAGATCTGCTGGCGTACCTAAACTCGCTGCAATAATACTGGCTGGCGATTAAGCAACAGGGTCCAGTTCGTCGATACAGTCGCCGAATGGAAGGATCGGCATAGGCCGTCCACCGAAGTCCGGGAAAGCATCGTCAAAATTAATCCCCAGATGCTTATAGACACTAGCCCACAGGTCGTTCGGCGACAAAGGACGCTTCACAGGTTCTTCACCACGAGTGTTAGTTTCCCCAATCACCTGACCAGTACGCATGCCTCCGCCCGAAACAATAAAGCTCATCGAATTCGGCCAGTGGTCACGCCCTGGTTGCATCACTTTAGACTTGGTCCCGGGACGTTCGTTGATTCTTGGCGTACGACCAAATTCACCCGTCACAACCAACATGACTCGCTTATCAAGACCGCGGTCATAGAGGTCTTCAATCATGGCTGATACGACCTGGTCATAAATTGGAAAGCGGACTTCCGCATCTCGGAACAGATGGCAATTAACCGCATGGCTGTCCCAGTTGTAGACGCCCCAGTCCGGCATAGTGATTCCGGAGACGTATGGATTCTCCATAACGATCGTCACCCAGGGAACACCTGCTTCGACCAATCGACGGGCAAGAATCGCTCGCTGGCCCCACTCATGTCGGCCATAACGATCTCGTAACGCATCCGATTCATGAGATAGGTCGAACGCTTTATGAGCCTCTGACGAAGTGATCATGGAAATCGCCCGTTGATTGAACGTGTCCATGGAATCCAACAAGCCACTCGTTTCAACGTCTTTTCTTAAAGAGTCCAAACCACTTAGCAAGGAAACTCGATCGTTAAGTCGTTCTTCAAACAACCCGGCGTTCAAGGAGAGATTCTGTACTTTGAATGTTTCTGAATTGGGATCACCAGAGACGTTGAATGGATGGGTCTCATTTCCCAAATAGGCTGAACCAAATGCAAACGTGTCGACTGAATTCACTCGGCCATTTCCCAAAACTACGTAGTTACATAGCCCATTGGGATTAACGTATTCTTCCAGTTTCTTGGAAGCGATGGAACCTACGCACGGAGCGTCATTGATCGTTCCGGTAGGAGTCGCGGGGACACGCCCTGTTAAAAATCGCTTGTGACCGCCACCATGATCGGCGAAGTTGTGATGCACCGAACGAATGATATTGAACTTATCAGCTACTTTGGCTTGAAGCGGGAATAACTCGCAAATATCCATGCCAGGAACCTTTGTTCCGATTGGCTTGTAAATTCCACGGTAATCTTCTGGAGCATCAGGCTTGAGGTCATACATCTCCATATGAGGAGGACCGCCTGGTAGCCATACAAAAATGACCGAAGGATTATCTGCAGAAGGACGTTGGTCGGATCGTTCCTGAGCTTCAAGCAGCTGTGCTAGTCCGAGTCCACCGATCGCACTTCCACCGGCCTGTAACACACTTCGACGACTTAGTTTTTGATTCCCGTTCATACTTACATTCTAGCATCTGAATAAATCGGCCACTACATATATATTTCATCGACACGATCGCCTGCCGTACTTTTAGATTCAACTCACCCGATTTAAGTAGATTCACGGGAATTAGAGGCTATTCGGCCAATCCCGGAATCTTATTGAGAGTGTAATAACCGTTGGGATGAAGCAATGCATCTCCTTGCTTAGACTTTAAGTTGATGCAATTCAGTTCATGGACATAGCCTTGTCTTAAATCAGAAACGGTTAACTTGACCGTCAAGCCATCTTCTGACACCTGGACATCAGTAATGTCATTTCGTTCGGTTAGAATCTCAGGACTACCGTACTTAGCCTGCAGTAGATAGGTGTAGTTCTTCATCCGATAAGACTTCAGGTCTGCGGCTGATTCTGGATCCACAGGCCGAGTGAACTCCAATTCAAATCCATTTGGTTTGGATCGCATTTCCTTAATTTCGAATGGCATTTCCCCAGTCCACTCAAGACGCTGCAATCCGTAGGACGAGGAGCCAAGTGAACTCCAACCTCGATTCGTTAGGCCAACATACATTTGTCCGTCAGCGCTGAAATCCATTCGCACGACAGCTGAGTCGAAACCGCTGCGAAACCGAAAACAAGCTCCCTGATATTCCCCGCCCACCTTTTCCAGAAAGACTCGATTGATTTCAGAAAGTCGAAATTCGCCGATGAATAATTGCCCGGCAAAGGGCCCAAATTTTCCACCGGTATTGTCCAGCACAACATCTGTGGCGCTTTGCCCAACCTTCTTATAGGGAAACCAAACTGCAGGTGGCTTTAGATTTTTAACCCGTGGTATCGCCGCCGGCCAGGGTACTCCTGGCGATAACTTATCCACCTCCTGAGACGTAGGAAATTTGTCAGAGTGCGGGCTTCTCAAACCCCAGGGGTGTCCGAAGAATGAATCCTCTCGCATATGATGAAGCGAACAGGTGGCAATCCAGTTTCCCTGTTGATCGGTAAAAAACATGTCACCCTGCTGGTTGGCACCAAAGCCACTTGGTGAACGCATACCCGAACAGACCGGAGTGAGTTTTCCTTGCTGATCAATCTTCACTCCCCAACCACGCCAAAGGTCGTCTCCATTGTATGCGTGGTCTCCCATCCCCATGTTTAACGTAACCCAGAAATTGCCTTGATGATCCAACTTGGGTCCGTAGGTGTATTCATGGTAGTTACCTGTCACACCCCATCCCGCAGCAACATTTTCGTATTCATCAGCATAGCCATCGCCGTCGGTATCACGGATGGCGGTCAATTCAGCACGTTGCGCCGTATAGAAAGTACCGTCCTTAAAAACAAGTCCCATCGGGTCGTGTAAGGCGTCGGCGAAAAGTGAATATTCTATGTTCTTGGGGTCACCTTCGAGATTCGACAGAATCCAAATTTCACCCTTGCGAATTGCCACAGCTAACCGACCGTCTTCGAGTGAAGTCAGCCCTGTAACTTCAAGTACGACTTCATTCGTATCAGGCCTCCAACGCTTATCGCGTGAATGTGTCTTAGCCTGAGCACTGACCAGAGTTTGTAATTGGTAATAATCGTTTTCACGTCGCTGTCCGAATGCGGGCAACGAAAAAACGCCGACCAAGAAAAGTGATAACAAAGTCTTTACCATTGGTAGCTAACCTCCACCTTCTGAGCCCCTGAGTTAAGTATTAACAAGATATGACCATCCTTGACGACCACTTCATGGCCCGACTTAATCTGGATTCTCAATTTATCATCGACATGGACCATCGTTCCCTCACGTTTAACTGACGTGTTTATGGAAGCGAGTAAGACTGCCCATTTGGCGTCACTCGGAGCCTGCGATATCTCCATCCGACGTAATAGCCCTGTCTCGGTGGGTGTCAAAGTATCAGCGACCTTTATCTGTTGATTACCATACCGAATCGTGGGGACTGTATTAGGAGGCTTTGCCAATCGGTATCCAAGGTACCGAATTCCCGCGGCTTCTGCGGAATCAGGCCACCTGCCACTGGCGGCATCAACTTGGGCTAATGCAACACCCTGCGTTAGAGTGATTTGCTCGTTACCTAAAGGAGAAGCAAATGGTATGAAGCGATCGAACCAGGTTCCATGTGCATCGAGAAATCGCCCTTTCCAGGCTAAAGCTAGTCTCACTTCCCGCAGGTCAAATGCATAATGAACGCGTTCTGGAAACCCAACAGCAAAGGCACGGGTCCCGACGTTTTGCATAAATGTTCGTAAACGGATTGGTGACTCGTTCGGCTCAAGCTCAAACCCCTGTTGCTCATCCGCCAATAACTTATCAGGCAACTCTGCCTTGTCACTGTGGTTTAAGTAGGTCCAAATCGCTGTGACTTGGTGTTCCACATTACCCTCGAGAATCTGAGGTACCGATGCGTTACCCTGAGGAAAGAAATTAGGCATCCGAGTCCGGGGACGTTTGCTATTTGGATTGAGCAGAAATTCCTTAAACCACTCAGGCTGCAATCGAGAAATTGGGTTCGCCATCTCGACTCCAACGACGCCTGTCATACGTTTTCCCTGGATAGCATGACATTGCACACACCCCTTATCCACCAACTGCCGACCGGCTTCAATGAGATCCTTCTCTGGAAGATTGGCCTCCAACACTGGTTGATTCTTTTTCGCATCATCTACCGCACTAAAGACTGACGGGAGTTGCTCAGTTACCGGTGCGCCAAACAGAGGCATCCGAGCCTGCATATGAGGACGGATATCCCGTTTTCCGGCCAACACATCAGCCAGAGCAGTGGAGACTAATTTATTCCCTACTCCGGATAGAGGAGGTGGAATTTTTCCTTCATCTCCAAAATCCACATGGCCCACAGTTTCAAAATAGGAAAATCGCCGTGCGCCAACACCGCCCACCGATTCCTGATCTGACCAGATTCGCTGATGGCAAGCATAGCAGTTTCCAGTCACCAGTTTACGATGTAAGAATTGTTCACCCGTTTCAGGAGCTTGTGCTGTGATGGCACTTTTAATCAACTGGCGTTGTGCGTCAGTCAGATGATATTCCACCGGTCGGTGTGCAGATTGAACGTCAAGACCCCCTCCGTCGAAACGCTCAGGGACAAGCCGTTCATAGGCTGGGCGGTCAATCTGACTAAAATCAGCATCATGCTGATGACACTCGACACAGCCGAACTGAACGAAATGGCTCTTTCCCTTTTCAACTAACTCGGGAGCCGGAATGGCTTCTGATGGCCGCGTTTGAACTGTCTTCTCTCGCAACAAATAATGGGCGACGTCGGCTGCTTCCACAACATTCAACTTCAAACTCGGCATGCGCCCCGATGGCCGACTGTGGCTCGGATTAAGCAGAAACTTGGTAAGGGAATCATGGGAATACTTCTCGAATAAATCTGGCAGAGGCACTGAATCTGCCCACTCGGAAAGTACAGGGCCAACCCCTACCAGACCGTTATCTTCAAAGTCCTCCTTTTTAAGTTGATGAAATTTCTCTGAAGCATCCGGGGCATGACAGGCGACGCATCCGACCGTATGGAATAGTTCATATCCACGCTCTGCATTGCTCGCACCTGGGTCACCATTCTTATCTTCTTTAAGCGGAGCATAAATCGGTTTACGGGAAGACTGTAGGAATGCCACTAGTTCACCAGCAACCTGTGCTCTCTGCGATTCAGGTAGTTTCCCAAGAACGTCAGGCATCGTTGTGCCCGGTTTTACCTGATGAGGATCTGAGATAAAGGCGGTAGCCCAAGCGGGTTGAATTCGATGAAACAAACCAGTCAAAACCGGCCCCTTCTTGGGCTGCAATGTTTCATTGAGCACCGGAGCATGGCAAGCCGTACAACTTAGTTCAGTTAAAAGGGCGTTTCCTGGTTGACCGGCATAATCTCCATCGGCAGTTCGAGTTAACCCGGGAATGATCGGTGGTGTCCCGTCAGCAGCCTTGACGACTGATAAAGTAAGTAATGCGATGCTAAGTCCACTCAGGGCTGATACCCAATGTTTACTTTTCATTTCGTTGAAACAATCTCTCTTGATATTGAAGAGTTAAAAACAACAGGGCCATAGCTCCGGCTCGATCATTGCGGGATTGCAAAGCTTCACGATCCAGGTAGGCCCGAAAGTCCTTCTGCTTCCCTGTACCTGTACAAACATTGTTGATAGAGCCATCGGCCGCAATCCTCCGTAAGGTTGCCAGTTCAGCTTTTTCTAGGACTTGATAATAATCTGACGCATCGAGGATCCCTCCGTTCACACCGATTTTGATCGCCGCGGCAATCATACAGGTAGACGTAAACTCTGGATAGCTCTCTGGATGATCAATAACCTGATGCCAGCTCCCTGTAATACCCTGATGCTTTACTAATGCTTCTATATGTTTTACAAAGCTAGCCTTGCTCTGTTCCCATCCTTTTGTATTGTGTGGAACCTGCACTAAACTCATGGCTGCCCCTAATGCAGCAAAACCATTACCTCGTCCCCAGGCGGCCTGATCTAACGGAGAATGACGATACAATCCGTTCTCCAGTTGGTTCATGGAAGCACAGGCCTGTAGATGTGAAAGGCATGCGTTAAAGTACTGTGACTTCCCCAGGCTACCTGCCAGAGACAGTAACGGGCCTCCCATAAATACCGCATCACTCATTTCCGAGTGAAAGGGCATCATACGAAGCCCGTCGTATTCAGTTGGATTGGAGTCGTACAATCCTGCAACGTCCCATATTCTTTCGCGACATGCTTGCTGATACTCCACCGGATAAAGGGGGTACATAAGATGAGTTACGAAGACCAAATTTCCGGCAATCTCAGAACCACTTTTAGGAAGGGACTGTTTCAATAGTGGCTCAACCACTTTTCTCGTCTTGTCACCATCGAGTGTATTTTCAAATTCGAGATTGTGGCAGGTAATTTGGGACATGACTGCTAAAGCGGGGATGTAAGAGATCCTATCCATCTTTCGGCCATAGACATCAAGCAATTGCTCAATGGCTCCCTTGGCATCCATGGCTTTCTGTTCGAAGTTTTGTCGAGTCGCACTTTTCCCCTTAGTTTGGGCTGCCCCCTTAATGGACTCAGCTGCAAATTCCAACTCGTCTTCATAAGCGAGTGAAATCGCTTCCAATGGAACTCCAAAGTGCTTGCTCCCTTCCGTAATGGAATTCAGATAGTTGGTTTGCTCGGTAGCAGGATTATCTTGAACAGGCAGTCGGTACTTTCGCGTTTGGGCAGATTCATTCAATACGATTCCCTGTGTTGAGGCAGAGTCGAGGAGCACAATCGTATCGACTAAGTGGTATGCAGACCAACCAATCAAGTACTGGTATTCCGGATTGGATTGCGACTGATAGAAAGACTTTTTGTCAGCGGGTGTCACCTCTTTTGCACCAGTCTGATCGGGGTAGAGATCCGGACAGACGGCGAGCAAGAAATTGTCTCCACCGGCGAGTTGCCGAGCCAATTTTGTCGCATCCTTAACTGTCTCCTCGCCGAACACTCCACCTACGACAAGAATTCGAGTGGAGGTATTTTGAACATCAAAGAAGTCCACCGGCGCTGTCACAGGAATGCCATTGCCTTGCCGAGTGACACCCAAAAACGACTCATCGGCGGCTTCGACAACCAAGCCTGGTGACAGGGAGATTAAGAGTGCTAAAAGAGGGAGGAAGATTCGTCTAATTCGCATGACCTACAGCTCAGGATGATCCGTAAAATTGATGCTCTGATTGTATCATCCTTCGAAAGATGTTTGGGCACTCTGGAAATAGTGGGCTCAAATCCAATAAGTGCCACCCACTCGAAGATGGATTGGCTGATCGAGTGGGTGGCACTTATTGGGGCATTTGGGAGTTTTTGAGGCTGGGAGGTAGTGGGTGGCACCTATTAATTATCGGAGTAGATACGAGTGCTTTCTTCTTTGGTGACAGGGACATTTACGTCATCGGAGAGCATTTGCACTTTGATGACATTGTCACCGGAGTCGAGCGCCTTAGCCTTGACTCGGAAGACCGCCTCCTGATTAGGAGGTAGCCGATCCAGAGGTGCAAACAGTGCATTTTGGCCTTCAATTCTCAAGTCACTAGGCCCGCCTCCCTGGACCGCTCGTAACGCCGTCGGAAAGGCTGCGTAGATCTGCACACCGGTGGCAGTACGCGTTCCTCGATTGACGACCCGAATCTCATATGTCGTATCACTGCCAACTTCGATTGGATCTGCGGTATCCTTCACACTAAATTCTAATTCCGGAACAGATTCCACTCGGACAATGTGATCAAAACTATCCTTTACTCCTAAGTCCGCTTTCCCTTCCAGCACGATCTTCTGCTCACCCGGCTCGACCGCCACAGCCGTTAGCTTGACAGAATCCCGTACATTTGGAGGTAACTCCTCGAGCTTCCAATACACGGCATGTTCCCGCGCGTCATATTCTCCAAAATGATCCGTCGAAACGAATTTAAGCCCTTTCGAAAGGAAGGCAACCAAGTTTACATTTCGAGCGGATGCCGTCCCTGGATTGGCAACATCCACGGCGTAGGTCGCCTCCCGATCGAGATATCTTACTCTGGGACCTCGCAAACCTACCTGGACACCCGGTGCGATCACTTCAATTTGCTGAACACTACGATCTTCCATCTGTCCATTACCTCGAACCGTCAGTGTATTGAACACAACTCCTGCCGCTTTCGCCGTTAGTCGCAAAGCCACTTGCTTCTGCTGTCCCGGACGCAATGTCCCAACCGGATACTCAAGTTCATTTCCTGCAACATGAGATAACTCCGGAGGAATATCCGCCTCTAAAACCACTCCGGTCGCATCACCACTTCCCGGATTCGAAACAGTCACATTGACCAAAACACTCTGACCAATCAACACTTTCTCGGGTGTCGTCTGAGTGATGGAGAGCTGAGGGCGTGTACTAACTGTGCGAACCGAAGCCAATGCTTCAAAAGACACACGAGCAACACTACCGATTTCCCCCTCCGCCAAAGGAACAACTTTCATCGACACGGTCGTTTCATCCCCAGGTTCCAATGTTCCTAATGCCCATTGGATCGAGCCGTCACTGGCTTGAATAAACTCAGGATGAGCACTTTCTAATCGTGAGCCTTTAGGCACAAAATCGGTCACACGAATACCATGAGCAGATACCTTCCCTGTGTTCTTAATTTTGGTTGTGAACACTGCTGTTCGGTTTACCTGGACTTCAGCTGGAGCAACTTTCTCCACGGTCAATGTTGGAGTTTGCTGGCCTTCAAGTTGGAGGCTGCCAGGCTGGGCGGTCAAAGCAGGGAATTCCCTTTCACTGCCTTCCAATTCAAATCCTGAATCTGTAGCCACATCATTCTGTGGTAAGGGTAAAGGAGCCAGATTAGGTTCGTTGGTCAAGCTTAACTGTCCCGGCGTATTGTCCGTTAATTCGGTAGGGGGGAGAGGTTGCTCGACCGTTTCAGCTCCCAAATCAACCGGCGTGTCTGCAATCGAGAAATTCCCGTCGCTCTCTACTGTGGGTTCAGGCAAAGGCAGTGGTTGTTCAGTGACAGTGGATGCATCGTCGGTTACTTGGAATTCTCCAGATTGTTCGTCGTCAAATGCCGGGGCGATCGGATCTGCCTGATCCCCAATGGTAAATTCTCCCGTTGAATTGCTGGGCGCAAACTGATCTGCATTCGTCTCATCACCAATAACAAACGAGTCACTGTCACCTGATTCAACCGGCGTATCCTCAGTGGAATCACCAACGACAAATTCTCCGTTCTCAATCGCAGCATCCGAAGAATCACCAACATTCAATACAAACTGATCCGAATCTTCCTGTTGACTAACAGTGACTTCTGTAGAATCGGTCAATTCCCATTCAGCTCCTTCAGTCATTCCTGTTGTGTCTGAATTCCCAGAAACAGGTAACGCGTCGGATGCCATAGAGAGCCGGTCGAAATCATCTGTGGTAGGAGGGGCGATATCCTGCTCAGAAATAACAGCATCGGGATCCACCAGACCAACGATTTCTTCATCCGTCTGGTTCACACCAGCTACAGACGAGCTTTCACCAAACCATTTGGAGTAGACAACCCAACCTGAGCCACCGAGCATACAGACGGCCAACAGGCCTGTCAGCCCTACGCGGATTGCAGACGACTTCATTTTTATAATCCCCCAATTCAATCGTTCTATTCGTTAAAGCGGAACGGTTTAACTTGGGATAGATAACAAAAATAGGGATCTGAGGGAATACCAATCGCTTGTCGGGATATCGCGAGAACGGATTCGTTAACGAACGCTAATGATGGTAGGGGCTAGACACAGTAGAGGAATCACAAGTGAGGCCAAGCCAATAATCCAGCGAACAGGGCCCAACTTCACGGAATCATCTCGAGTAGGTGGATGCTCAAGTCCCATCGCCATAATCATGATGATCATCAGAATGAACATCATCGACTCCATATACACCTGATAGGCAATCACCAACACCATGAGCACTCTTGCGATCCAATGCGCTGCTTTACCAAACAAGCAATAGGTCACATGGCCGCCATCAAGCTGTCCCATGGGGACCATGTTGATCCCCGTCACAACCAGACCAAACCAACCTGCCACAAAAGCCGGGTTCAACTGAGAAAACACAACGACATCCGGTAGCGGACTATCCGGATGAGCCCATCCATACATAAATCGAATCAACAGTGGTAATTCCAGTTCAAACGGCCCTACACCAGGCTCACTCAAATCGAGCGTCGCGACACCATACCACATCACAGGAATGGCTAGTACCAAACCTGCGATAGGACCGGCCAATCCGATATCAAAAATTTGACGCCGATCTGCCTTGCGGCCATCCATCAAAATGACAGCTCCAAAAGTTCCCACGGGACTGATAGGACAAGGGATACAGTAGGGCAAGGTGGATGGAATACCGTAAATACGAGTGGCAATATAATGCCCGAATTCGTGGAGTAATAAGATCCCCATGGAACAGAGCATATAAGTAATACCTTGATCGATATTTTTCAGAATTGTTGCACGTAGCCCGATGGAGTCGACACTGGCTGTCCCCATCCCCGCAGGCATCCAATAGTACATTGGCATAAAATCTAAAGCGGCAACAAAAAAGACACTCATCAATGTCAATCCAAGCCATACCAGCGGTTTCAAAACGCGAGGCCGGTGGCGTGCCGGGGCTTCAGCCCCTGAATCCTGTACGGATTCATCTTCACCCACAGGCAAATCATCCACTGTTGGTGAGATTAGGTTGTCATCTGTATCACTGGAGTCCATACCCCTAATTCTAACCTTCCATTGCCAGCTGGCGAGAAGTCTTTCGTTCATTCATAAAGCGAATGACAAGTCCAATCAATATGAACACAGCTCCGATCAACGTACTCACTTCAGGACGCTCATAACTTGTCAGGTGCCCCCAGGCGATATAGACCCAGAGCGGCACAAGAATCGGTTCCAGAATCACAATCCCTGTTGCTTCATGACCTGGGATTTGCTTAACGCTTTTTGCAAACAGCCAATAGGGTAATCCCATCTGCAACATTCCAAAGGCAGCCAGTGCCACCCACTGAATCCACTCCTGTGGATAAATGCCAACCTGAACGACAAAGGGAAGAAAGACCACGCATGTGACGACATGATTAATTCCCACAATCCAGGCTGCTTCAAAATCGCGCATCCAGCGTAAGGATAAGACCACCAAAGCATAAGTAAATCCAACCAGTATTTTTAGTGTCAGCCCCCATAATGTATCGTCCTGAAATTGTGGAATGAGAATCACGAGCACGCCGATCATCTGAAAGAAAACCATAGCCCAGTCTGCCCAGCCGGTCTTCTCTTTCAGCATGATGACCCCCAGAGTAATGATCCAAATCGGAGCGGTATATTGCAGCCAGATGGCATTCGATGCTTCGTAACGCTCCATCACCGTCAGGTAGGTGTAATTCATCGCTACAAAAATCAAGGTCACAGGAATCAACCTGACCGACCATTGTGGCTTACGAACGATGGGCAACAAAATTAAACAAGCGAATGCTGCACGCCAAAATGCCAGTACAAAACCTGGCCAACCCTCAAACCAGGGAGCTTTGGCGAAAAATCCACTTGTGCTCCACAATATGGCCGCCAGAACAATCATCCAGCGAGCGCGCACAACAGCCGCACGCTTGGCTTGATCGACGTTCGACGAGGCTTGCAAACCGTGGCCTCGCTTTATAGATCTTTCAGGATGGCCGCGGCAGCATTTCGGCCACAGGTCCCCATCACTCCGCCGCCAGGGTGACTAGCAGCTCCACAAAGATATAGCCCGGAAAGAGGAGTGCGATGATCCGCCCATCCTGTCACCGGTCGATTAAAGAAGAGTTGATTGGGTGACATTGCTCCCTGCATGATATTACCACCGGTCAGTCCAAACTCCCGTTCTAGGTCCAACGGACTCAATATCTGGCGATGCTCTATTGCATCCGGCACGTTGGGAGCATAGCGGCTAAGTACTTGAATACAGCGATCTGCAAAATCTTCCTTGATATCATCCCAGTGCTTCCCATCGGCTAGTTGATAAGGAGCAAACTGAACAAAGATATTCATTAAATGCTTACCTTCCGGAGCAATCGTTTTGTCGAGGCTCGTAGGCAACGTAATTTCCAACACAGGTTCGGTACTCGGCCAGCCCGCCACGGCATCTGCGTAAGCGCGTTCGATATATCCCACCGTTGGGCTAATGTGAATCGTCCCATGATGATGGGGAGCCGTTTCAGTGGACTTTTTACAGGTAAAGTTAGGGAGTTCACTAAGGGCCAGATTTATCTTCATTGATGCTGAGCTGTAATCGATGCGATTGACGGCATGCAGAAAAGCTTCAGGCAGGTGTTCCGGCTTCACCATATGATTGAATGTAAGATTTGCATCCACGCTGGACGCGACCACAGGAGCTTCGATCAATCGACCATCGGAAAGCGTCACTCCGACCACCTGTTCCTCTTCGACCAACACCCGGCGTACTTCCGACTCGCGGTAAATGTCCACCGACAAGCTTTGGCAAACAGAAGCTAACGCATCCGCCAACGCTCCCATGCCTCCCTGAACATAGCCCCATACGCCACGCTCACCGCCGGCCTTCCCCATGACATGATGTAATAGGACATAAGCAGACCCCGGAGCCGATAACGACTGGAAACTGCCGATGATTGCATCGGTTCCGAGCGTCGCTCGAAGGACTTCACTTTCAAAAGTATTTTCCAGGATTGGTCGGGCGGCACCGGTTAGGAAATCCATCGCCGCCGGTAGATCTTCACCGAGTTCCCCCAGAGACTGATACAGATTTAGTAGTCGTGCCGAGTCCTTCACCTTCGAAGTGAAACTTCGACTACGCCATGAGTTTGGTAAGGGGAGCGGACTAGACGCTGGGTTTTGCATGAGCGGTTCGATCACTTGTGCAATCCGTTCCAGTTGCGCACAGTATTTCGGATAAGCTTCCGCATCCGATTTACTAAACTGGGCAATCTCCTGTTGATTGGCAGCCATGTCCGGACCGAGCGTTAGGCTTCGGCCATCCAGCAATGGTGTAAATGAAGAGGGATTCCTGCGTAGAATCTTCAGCCCCTTTTCAGCCAGTCGCAAGTCCGCCATAACCTGTGATTCCATTAAGCTCACAACATACGCGGCGGTGGATACTTTATATCCCGGCCAGAGTTCTTCAGAATTCGCACATCCACCTAGGACATGACGGCGTTCCAGTACGCAGACTTTCTTTCCCGCACGCGCCAAATAGGCTGCTGTCACCAGGCCATTATGGCCACCACCAATAACGATGGCATCATATCGATCAAAACCAGACATCGCGTTTCTAATTCCTAAGAAGCTTCGGGGGTAAGGAAGGCAGGTAGGTTAGTTTTCTGGGCCCTACCACTTGAGACCAAATTGTTCTCCACCTGAAGAACGATCGCGTCCACCTTTTAATGGGGCATCCGAGCGTTTAACAGCTAGTTCGCGCGGTGGTAATTCCTCTTCCACTTCTTTTCTGGTTTGTTTTACCGGAGCCGCAGTGGTTTGTTTGATAGACAACGCGATTCTTTGCGCGTCCACGTCGACCGAGAGAATTTTGACATTCACTTCCTGTCCTTCACTCACTTCTGTGCTCACGACACTGACTCGACGATGAGCCAATTCACTGACGTGAACAAGCCCTTCTATTCCTGCGGCCAGTTTGATAAAGGCACCAAAGTCTGCGATCCGAGAAACCGTGCCACTGACCACTTCACCTACGCGAAAGCGTTCATTGATTCCTTCCCAGGGATGGGACTGTAATGCCCGCAGCGACAATCCCAGCTTTCCGGTCTCGGGGTTTATCTTCTCCAAACGAACGCGAACTTTATCGCCTTCTTTCACGAGCTCGCTGGGATGCTTAATTCGCTCCCAACTCATCTGACTGATATGGATCAGGCCGTCGATACCACCAATATCAACAAACGCTCCAAAGTCTTTGACGCTACGCACGACGCCTTCATGGACACTTCCCACTTCCAGTGAGCCCAATTTCTGTTCGCGTTGCTCAGCTGCTTCACGTTCCATAATGGCTCGGTGACTCAGCACTAGATTACGACGTTCGGCACTGGCTTCGGTCACAACACACTGTAACTTTCGCCCGACGTACTCTTCAAAATTCTCTACACGATAAATCGAAATTTGGCTGGCTGGAATAAACCCACGAATGGAATTGGCCTGGCATTCCAAGCCCCCCACATTACTTCCCGTGATGGTTACATCAATCACAGCACCTTCCTGCAGATCACTCCAATCTGCAACGGAAACCGCTGCTCCGGGAATCGTCACTTCATAAATCTGGTCGTCTTCATTGAAGCCTGTCACGATGATATCGATATCAGATCCCACTTCTGGAATCTCGGTGAACACCTGCAGGTTTACCACTCCTTCATTGGCGGCACCTAAGGAGACGAACAGATGATTGGCATCCACACGCAATACCGTAGCTCGTCGACGATCATCCAGTTCTACATTTCCTGCATTCGCCGGAGCGGAGGTATCCAACAGATCGTCAATACTCTCTCCACCCAATGCAGCCGCGATTTCATCCTCTAAATCCTGAGACAATTGATCTCGAACCGAAGGGATCGGCACGGGGCCTTTGTTGGGTACGACGACTGCATCGGCAGGAGCTTTTCCACCGACATGCGGCTTCGCTCCACGGGGCTTATCGCTTTCACCCTGTTGTCGTCGAGATCCGATTTGAATTTTTCTCGCAGGCCCTGTTGGTGTGGCATCGGTGCTTTTCTGAGCAGGCGTTTCGGCAGCCGCGGGCGTGTCCCCAGCGTTAGTCTGATTTGCTGAAGTAGCAGCCGCTTCGCTCTGTGTGTTTTCCTCTGCCACTTCGGCTTGGGCTTCGCCTGTCGCAGCCTCTGTTTCAGCTGGCTGATTGTCCTCGGGTTGCTGATTGATCTCTTCGGTCATAGTCGTGACTTAGTTTGTGCTCTGAAGAGCACTTTTCCATGTGGCTTATTTGGTGTTACTCCCGAATTTTGTCCCGTGAACAAATGAAATTCGAGGTATTGAGTAGTTTACCAATGGCATTGGTGTGTGGGTAGTCAGCAAACAGATACTTCACGTCTCAATCGGAGAAGATGTTGACGAAGCCAGCGGTCAAGATAGATGATATTAAGGAGTTCTAAGTTCATTTCTTTCCATCAGGACACCGCTTCATCGTGACAGGTTTTAAATCCGCCGATTATGGCTCCGCTTTTGCTGTATTGATTGACCCCAATCGACCAGTGGCCATCGACGCAGGCAGTGCAAATACGTCTCTGCAGGCCACTTTAGAAAACACGGATATCGAAAACGCCTTTGCTTCACCTATCACCAGTATTGATTTTGCTTCAAGCTGTCTTTCGGCCGCATGGCTATGGAACGACTTTTTAGATGAGTCCCATACCATTAGTCAGGACATTCACACCTCAACCGGTAGTTTCTGGCATGCCATTATGCATCGACGAGAGTGTGATTACTCAAATTCCAAATACTGGTTTCGAAAAGTAGGGAAACATGATGTATTTGTGCCATTAGCCGAGCAGGCGGTGGATTTGGCAGGCGGCACCGACAGATTTGGTCTATTGGATCATGGCGGCTGGGATCCTTTTGCGTTTGTCGACCTATGCCAGCAGGCCGGAAACGGTGACCCCAGCTTACTCGACTACTGCCGTGAAATAACTCGCGTTGAGTGGGAATTGTTGTTTGATTATTGTTATCAACGTGCTGTTGGTTCATAGACAATAGCAGAGATCCAATCGTATCCAAGGACGAATGATATGGCCTTTCAATTTCGATGCCCTAATGGATGTTTACTCGAAGCTGAGGATCATGATGTCGGCCAGATTATCAACTGTCCGGCTTGTGCAACGAGAATGGCTATCCCTCCCAATCCCGCCGGCCCTCCAGTCGCTGCTCCTATCTCACCTACTGCCCCATCGGCAACGCATCAATACGCAGCAAACTCGCCCGAAGAGTACTATGAAGATCCTCCGGAAGTGGAAGTTTTCCCGGACGTCACCAGCGATCAAGAATTTGCAACGGATGAATTCAGCGTGGACACAGGCGAAGAATCGGTGGGAGATTCTGAACTCCCGGACTTCGATGGTGAAATTGAGAACAAAGATGAACTCCATATTCCCTGTCCCAATGGACACGTGCTGGCCGTAACCAGAGATCTACTGCAGGAAGTAGCTATTTGTCCTTACTGTGGCGTAGAATTCGAATTACTGGAACGAAACAGTGTCGAAGCAAAGCAAAAGAGGGCCGAGCAGGCAGAGCGTCGTGCCGAAAAGGGTGAACGCGTCTTTCTCTATTGGGGAATCGGGGTGGCTGTGATTGTCGTCGGGACCATTATTGGACTCGCCATTGCGTACAGTAAATAGGTTTCCCTGTCTCTGGCTGATTTACAGCGAGCTGGAAATCAATACAATTTTGATTAGTGGACAATCTCATTGAGAGCATGGCCTGCCACCATTTATTAACACAATCTTTAGGAGTTAGGGTTCCAAAATGAGCAACGCTTTGGAAGTAACAACAGACAATTTTGATGCCGAAGTTTTACAAGCGGATGAACCTGTGTTGGTTGATTTTTGGGCTCCTTGGTGCGGACCGTGCCGTCAGATCGCCCCGATGATTGATGAACTTGCTGACGAAAACGCTGGCAGCGTTAAAGTGGTCAAGGTGAATATTGATGAAGCCGGTGAGTTAGCGCAACAATACGGAGTGAGCAGCATTCCAACCCTGATGATTTTCAAAGGTGGTGAGACGCAAGCTCAGCTCATCGGTGCTCAACCAAAACCAGCTGTACAGGAAGCTCTGGACGCGGCCAAAGGCTAAGCCCCTTCCAACACAATCTGAAAAACACTTAGTCGACCCGGAGCTAGATTTTTTAGTTTCGGGTCGACTTTTTTATGGCAATTTCGAGTGAACTTCCGGTCACAGTCTCTGTGATCCTTAGCATCAGGGTGCAGTATTCGTCACACTCGTTACGACCCTACATCTAGCCGCGACGAAACCACCAAAAAACAGGAAAGCACTTAAAACAACTCCAAAGCTCACCTCGCACAGACGACGATAACAAGCAAAGTTCATACAACACCTCCAAATTCACAGGATTTCGGGAGTGGAGATAGTTTCGATTGGATTCGCTCTGACACAAATCGTCGGTTGAGCGAATTAAGGTGCAATACTATATTGAACAACTGGTTAGTTATCAGATTATTAAATCTAATCAACTGCCATACGAATGAAGTGACCCACGAGACCGAACCAATCAGAAAAACATGCAATTCATCTTGATAGATAAGATTCTTGAGCTTAATAAAGGCTCGGATATTACTGCTATCAAGACCCTGTCCATTGCAGAGGAATACCTGAAAGATCACTTTCCCAGGTTTCCGGTAATGCCCGGTGTATTGATGCTGGAGGGATTATTCCAAGCCAGTGCGTGGTTGGTTCGCGAAAGCGAAGATTTTGCTCACTCGATGGTCATTATGAAAGAAGCTCGCAATACAAAATATGCGGGATTTGTTTCACCAGGACAGACGCTTACTATCAAAGCCAATATCCTGAAACAAGACGAGACAACCACGACGCTTAAAGCAACCGGAGAAGTGGACGGAAATGTTGCCGTCTCCAGTAAACTCCTGCTTGAGCGTTTTAACATCAAAGATAGAAGGCCGGATCGCCAAAGTCTGGACGCTTACTCAATTCGTAAGCTGAGACAACAATTTGCTTTGTTATATGACAAAGCCGAACCGGTTCTCAATCAGTAATTGATGGTGAAGTAAACCGTTTACCGTGAAGACCATAACTGTGTTGGCTTCACATTTAATACATATATAAGTTAAGTAGGTTTTTGGGAGCACAACACAAATGCCGACTTCTGAAGAAATCTTCGACTCCATTAAAGACATCCTGATCGAGGCACTTGCCTGTGACGACGATGAAGTAACCAATGACGCTACATTGGTTGGAGACCTCGGAGCAGAGTCAATCGACTTTTTAGATATCGTGTTCAATCTGGAACAAAAATTCAGCATCGAAATCGAACGTAGCGAGTTGTTTCCGGAAGACATTCTTACGAATGAAGCTTTCGTAACAGACGGTACAGTCACTGAAGCTGGATTGGCTGCACTTGGTGAACGCATGCCGTTTATGGATCTCAGTACATTCAGCGGAAACCCACGTGTTCAGGATTTCGGAAACCTGATGACCGTTGGTGACCTCTGCCAATTCATCGCAGGAAAAACCAGCTAACACTGCCTGATTTTTGTTTAACTGATTTCTAGTTATCCGAGATAGTAATGCGTTGGTATTGGATCGATCGATTCGAAGAATTCGTTAGCGGGACACGTGCTGTCAGCATTAAAAACGTTTCTTTAGCTGAAGAGCATATCCATGGGTATTGGCCTGGTTTTCAGGTCATGCCCAATTCGCTCATTATTGAGGGTATGGCGCAAACCGGCGGCTTGTTGGTTGGAGAAAAGAATCAGTTTGTGGAAAGTGTTGTACTGGCAAAAGTCAGCAAAGCCATTTTCCACGATGTCGTCGTACCGGGTGATACTCTGAGGTACACTGCTACCGTCGCTGATATCCGTGAAGACGGAGGGATCATTCAGGGCGAGGTGCATCGTGATGGTGAGTTAGTCGCAGAAGTGAATCTAGTTTTTGCCTGCCTACGCGGCGATCTTGCAGAAGTCGAACAATTCTATCCGGAAGAATTTATCTGCATGCTTCGTGGACTCGATATGTACCGTGTTGGTGTCACCCCAGATGGTGATCCCATGATCCCACCACAATTCATGCTCGATGCTGAAGCAGCTATGGCCACAAGCTAACCGCTGGTCTTACCTCACATTTAGGCCTAAAAAAGAGTCTAATTCCCGCTACCGGAATGCACTTGAAAGCAATTTGTCACCAGCTTTAATTGGCAGATTGGCTCTCAACCCGAGATAAAAAACCGTAAATCGTGGTTTTCATCCCTTCCCGTGCTCGGTTAGAATCCAATGCATACTTCAGACCGCTCCTGTGGACTTATAGTGAAGGGTGTGTTTGGAGCCATCTACTAATATCGTCAAGAAGGGATTAACGGCGCATGACACGTCGCGTAGTCGTAACTGGAATTGGAATGGTTACCCCATTGGGTAACGACCTAAATACAACGTGGAATAATATCAAAGAAGGCAACTCCGGCGTCGCATACACGACGATTTTTGATGCCAGCAAATTCCCCACCAAATTCTGCGCAGAAGTAAAAGACTTCGATGCGGACGCCTTCGGTGATGACCCTGCGAATTGGGTGAACCGAGGCCGGCATACTAAGTTCGGAGCAGGTGCTGCGCATCAGGCCGTGATGGATTCAGGGATCCTCGACGCCAATGTGGACCCACTCCGCTTCGGTATTTACCTAGGAGCCGGAGAAGGATTTCAGCACTTCAGCTCGTTTATGAGTAGTATCGCGGGTGGACTCACTGAAGACGACATCAACTTTAATGACTACACCACAACGGCTTACGAAGCCTTTAATTTTGAGCGTGAGTTGGAGAATGAGCCCAATATGCCAGCGGCTCATATTTGTGCCATGTTCAATATTCAGGGACCATCCACCAATACTCTGACTGCCTGCGCTGCCAGCAATCAGGCTGTCGGTGAAGCCACAGCACAAATTCGTCGAGGCGATGCGGATGTAATGCTTGCCGGCGGAACCCATAGTATGATTCACCCGTCAGGCGTGACTGGATTTAACCTACTCGGAGCGCTTTCCAAAAATAACGATGATCCTACTGGAGCATCACGGCCGTTTGACCGATTGCGAGATGGATTTGTTCTTGGCGAAGGCTCGTCCATGATGATCCTGGAGGAATTAGAGCATGCCAAGGCAAGGGGAGCTCAGATTTATGGTGAGATCAATGGCTATGGCAGTACGGCTGATGCCTACCGTGTCACCGATCAGCACCCAGACGGTCGTGGAGCCATCGGATGCATGTCGTTAGCAATCAAAGATTCAGGAATTGATTCCTCACGTATTAACTACGTCAACGCCCATGGCACCAGTACCCAGGTCAACGACAAAGTTGAAACGCTCGCCTGCAAAACCGTCTTCGGTGAAAACGTGCCTCCGATTTCAAGTACAAAAAGTATGATGGGGCACCTGATCACCGCGGCCGGAGCAACCGAACTGATCATCTGTCTGATGGCGATCAACGAAAATACATTGCCACCAACCATCAATTATGAAAATCCCGATCCCAATTGTGATCTAGATTATGTGCCCAATGAATCACGTGAACAAACATGTGATGTCATTTTGAATAACAGCTTCGGGTTTGGAGGCCAAAATGTTTCCATTGTGGCTTCTCGATTTACTGATTAGTGGTAATCGTAGCTCGGAAGAGCGATTAGCCTAGCAATAAAAAAAGCGAGATGTCACGTCTCGCTTTTTTTAATATGTCTTTTGTTACGCCCAGCTTCATTAACGCCCAATCGTTGGTGGATTGGCTTGCAGGAAGTCCCGTGGGGACCGCGTCGTATAGTACGGATAGGCATGTGTTCCCACTGCGGACGGATGAGCATTCTGCAGCATCTGATTTTGAGGATATCCATGCTGAGGAGCCGGAGCCTGAACATTCACCTGAGCGGCCTGCATCGGCGGTTGCATCATTTGTCGCTGTCCAGTACGCATTTGATTCTGCGCACAACCCACAGTCGATATCGCGATACACATAAAACCTAAAACTAGTAACCGCTTCATTTGCTCTCTCCTGAGAATCACTCCCACTGTAGACACCATTGACATAATTCGATCCCTACATACTGTTCTTGTGCAGGCATACAACGCCCTAGTCTTTTCTTCGGACACTATAAGCGTCAAAGTTCAACAAATCGTTAAATCAATTACATTCCGCACTTTGGACAAGCCACTTCGATATTGGATGAATCACTCAAATGTGTTAAAAATCAGCAGATTCAGACGGTTTTAGGCACGTTGACCTGTAAAGGCACATTTATGCGGAATTTCTTTCGAGCAGTAAAAATAGGGCTGCAATACCGCTTAACATGCCTCGGGGTCATCGCCTGTAGCCTGTTTGTCGCTTTTTTCTGGAGTGCCAATATAGGCACTATTTATCCGCTGGTCGAAGTCGTCTTTCAAGGCAAGTCAGGCCCTCAATACTTGACCGAATCGATTACCGAATTGGATGGTCAAATCCAAGCAAAGCAGGCTCTGATCCAAACCGAATCAGATCCTGCGAGCACTTCATTTCTTGAAGCTCAACTTGTAGGACTCGAGGAAGAACGAGCGTTTAAGCAAGATCTACTCCCAATAGCCCAGCAGTGGTTACCAGCAACACCGTTTGCGACGTTGATTCTCGTCGTCTGTTTGATGATTGGGGTTACGGTCCTCAAAGATCTGTTGCTTATGGCTAATATTATTCTCTCTCATCGCTTTACCCAACTCTCCGTCTTCAATCTGCGTAAGGACTTCTATCGTCGTACGCTCAAAATGTCGGTTGGATCCTTCAACACCGATCGCACAACAGAATTGATGAGCCGCTTCACGAATGATACTGAAGTGGTGACGCACGGGATCATGCAACTGTTAGCTAAAGCCATTCGAGAGCCGCTCAAGATGGCGACCTGCCTGATTGCGGCTGCTTTTATTTCCTGGCGTCTACTAATCTTCTGTCTGATTATCGTCCCCATTGCCGGCGTGATCATGGGCTACCTATCGAAAGCCTTGCGACGGTCCAATCGTAAAGCAATGCAGGAGATGGCAAAAATGTACGGCCTGATCGGTGAGACATTTAAGGGGATTGTAGCCGTCAAGGCTTTCAACATGGAAGCTTACGAACGTAAACGCTTTCATCACTCAGCGAAGAACTACTATCTCAAGGCGATGAAAATTGCTAAGTATAATTCGATGACCCGGCCAACCACTGAAATTATGGGCATGACCATTGTTGGTCTAGGGATGTTATCCGGTGGGTACCTGGTCCTCAATCAGGAAACCCATTTGCTCGGAATTCAAATGTGTGTCAACCCAATGAGTTTTGGGGACATGATGACATTTTTCGCGTTTCTGGTAGGTGCGAGTGATCCATTACGCCGAATCGCTGATGTTTTCAATGTAGTACAGCGTAGCTCCGCAGCAGCTGACCGGATCTACGAAATGCTGGATAGAGAACCTGATTTACCTGAGATTGATAACCCGCTTCCTGTTACACAAAACGTACAGCGAATCGAATTCAAAGGGGTTGATTATCAATACACTGATGAGTGTCTTGTCATTGATGATGTTTCTCTGGTGATCCCCCAGGGGCAAACGGTTGCTCTGGTAGGGCCGAATGGTTGTGGCAAAAGCACGTTAGCAAGAATGCTTCCGAGGTTCTTTGATCCGTGTCGAGGTGGCATCTTCATCAACGACGTCAATATTGCGGATGTCCGTAAACGCGACCTACGGAAGAAAATTGCAATGGTCACTCAAAATGCAATCATGTTTGATGACACGGTGCTAAATAATCTGAAATACGGAAAACGAGACGCCTCACTCGACGAAGTAATTGCCGCAGCCAAAAAAGCCAAAGCTCATCAGTTCATTGAAAACAAATTGGAAGATGGTTATCAAACCGTGATCGGAGAAGGGGGCGGTAAATTATCCGGCGGTCAGCGACAGCGACTGGCCTTGGCTCGAGCAATTCTTACCGACCCTGAAATCATCATCCTGGACGAAGCGACCAGTCAGGTGGACCTGGAAAGTGAACAGGTCATCCATTCTGTACTCAAAGATTTTCTATCCAATCGCACAGCGATCATGATTACCCACCGAATTTCCAGTTTACAACTGGCCGACAGAATCATTGTCATGAATCAAGGGAAAGTGGTAGACGACGGTACACATGAAGAGTTGATTCAGAGAAGTACAATCTATCAAAGTATGGCAGCTCCCGGATTAAAAGATATTGCATAAATAAGTAGTTCATGAATACTTTTGGCACGCTAGTTGCACCCCTATAACAACACCAACAAATTCCTGCCTGAAAAGAGAAGACTCTAAAGACCAACGGAAGAGGGGCCGGACCAGAGAAGAGGCAAATGATCAGGGCCGGAATACAGGCAGAAATTTGATGGTTTTCCAGGAGGACTAAGGCGAATGACACTATGAATTAAGTGTTTTTCGGATGTTAGTTACAATCAGAAGAGACTTGAACAGACCTTCGAGATTAACTGGATTTGAGGCAATATCAGGCAACTTGCTGTTACAGGATCATGCTTGAATTACGATGATGGGGATCATCTAATCCAATGCACCTGTAGCACATAGCCTGTATTGTTTTGATACATGTGTAGTATATTAGAACACCTTTTCCTATCTGCAACGATGATCGCTCGCTTTGGGCGGCAAAACATCGGGATCAAACCGTTTAGTGTTTGGCTTGGCTGTTTCTGGCTATTTCTAGCGGCCAATAGGGAAAGCTGCCTGCAATATGCTCTGTAAACCCTGTATTTAGTGCATTTTTGTGCAAGACGCGTAGAATATTTTGTTTTAGAATTAGATGTTTAGTAGCGATCAAATTAGGGGGTATAATTACCTATCCCCTTTTTACGACAGTTGTTTTTCCGTTTTTTGGAGAATCCTGAGTACCCGCCAAGGGTGTAGTGCGTTACTAAACTGTGGGGCATGGTTTGTGTCTAACCCAGATAGGAATTAATCGAATGAAACGTCAACT
>MDSW01207304.1_pt1 | contig 34724 bp, 30 predicted proteins | sample 811171 | NCBI WGS metagenome assembly MDSW01 (sample SAMN05326641, study PRJNA326480) | marine metagenome | isolation source: seawater | place: Atlantic Ocean: North West | collected 2012 | reverse complement strand
TTGCGTTTGCTTTCATCTGCAGCTTCCATGAAAGCGTAGAGCTCAATCGTCTCCCGAGCTTCGATTGGAACAGGCCCGCCCTTGAAGAACTTCACGATCTCGACAAGCAGCGGATCGTACCCGTCATAGCTTCCCACAGACGTGATTCCCTTCGTGCCAAACGCAGTTCCGCCATACCCCCGACTGCCCGTTCGGAGACCTCGAAATGTCCCGATCCGGCCGTCCTTCCATGTACCCGTGACCTTCTCAAAGTCTTTCGTCTGAGTTCTGACCACACTCTCTACTCCGGTGCCCATCACCGTAAACAGGCTTTCCACGCCATGGATGCCATACCAGAAGAGATCCGGATGCGTCTTCTCCAGCGAGCATGGTGACCATGTATCACAGCCCGTGACGTCACCGATTGACCCACCCCGCACGGCCTGAGTATTCTTTCCGTATCGCAGCGACGACGACGAGAAGACCGGCGTCTTAAAGTGCTCAGCCAGCTTGAAAATCGCAATGCAGTCGGTCAGCGAACCGGCAATCGGCTTGTCAATGAAGCAGGGCTTGCCTGCTCTCAGGACTGGCACCAGCTGTTCAAGATGTGGGCGACCATCATTGGTTTCCAGCAATACCGCATCGACTCCCTGAATCATCTTCTCAAGATCAGACTCAATCTGAACTCCGAGTTTCTGAATGTCCTCCGTGTACTGAGGCACGCGGGAGACACTGCTTGGGATGTCTGGCGAGCCTTTGGGGTAAACCATTACCACACGACAGCCGGAGACATGCCTGGGGTCACTTTCGTCATTCAGAATTCGCGAGAAGTGAAGGCAATGAGACGTGTCGAGCCCAATCATTCCAATCCGCAACACCTTCTCTGCCTCATCAGCAACAACAGGCGAAAGGATGAATAGCACGGGTAGCAGCAGTCGCATGGGATCAGCTCCAGAGGTCACACACAGGGTTGAATGGTTAGCGTCAGTACGCTCATGCTATCCCGGCCGAAACCCCAGGTGAACCATGCGCCTGATTTTGACGGCTGTGCCGGTTATCGCCGCAGGCAGGTCAGCAGTTTTGCCACAACAACTTCGCGAGAATTCGACGGTGACCTAGGTTTAAGCTGGAAGAGACCGCCCGTCGCCAACCCCACATTCGAATACCTGTGGCCAAGCCAGCAACAAATTCCTCCTCGGGTCTAAGACGCCTTATTCCTGATGGCCCTGTGCCTCGGATCCTTGCAGCGTTGTGCGCAATCGAATTGGGAGTCCTGTTCTGGCAGCAACCAGAGTCTTTGCGCTTTGGTGGTGTTCTGAGTGTTCTCGCCGTTCTGTTTATTCCATGGTTCTGGCTCAGCATTGCTCAGTGCGCTAACTGGCTCAGTCAGCCTGGCCGATCAAAGACGCTGCGCTGGGCGACGGCTGTTTCTCTGGGAACCGGATTCGTTCTGTACGTCGCCAGTTGGGGTCTGTTGGTTCGAACCGGACGCTACATGAACCTGGATGCTGTTCTCTTCATTCTGAACAACCCGTTTGAAACAACGTGGCTGTACCTGTCGGAGGCGGAACACATCGCGTTCGTTGCTGCCGGCATTGGTGGCATCATCGTGACTCTGGTTGCAGGCAGGCTGTTGTCTACGCCGCTCAAGAGCAATCCGAACCAGAGTCAGCTTTGGCGACGCATGACCCCTGCCGTCGCCTTTCTGGTGATCGGTCTGTTCATGGATGCCAGCGAGCAACGGCGCAGCCAGCGAATCGATGTCGCGGCAAGGACAACTCATCCGGTTTATACACTGGCGTGTTCTCTGCTGGACACGATGACTCTCGAAGAGATCGAACCGTGTCTGCATGAGTCTGAGCTTGTGGCCATTCAGAAGAGCGTCTCTTCGTCCGAGACTGATCAGACAGCCAGCCGCCCCAATGTCATTTTTGTAGCCATTGAGTCACTGAGAGCCGACGCCGTCTATCAACGACACCAGGGGCGCGAAGTGATGCCCCATTTGAATCAGCTGGCTCAGGAGGGTCTGCGGTTCACGAATGCGTATGCTCAAAGCACTCACTCTGACTATTCCGACGTCTGCATCGTCTCGTCTCTGTATCCATTGAGAACCCGTCGGCATCACTATTATCGGGATGATGACCCCTGGCCGAAAACACTGGCGTTTGATGTCTTTAAGGAACGAGGATACCGCACAGCGATTGTCAGCTCACAGAACGAATCGTGGGGCGGGATGGACCGTTTCCTCGATGTCCCCGCACTTGATGTCTTCTACGACGCTGAGCGAAGCCTGACAGACATGTCTTATGTTCCTGCCCGAGACCCAGGCCTTGCTCACGAGCACAGTGCGGGCATGTTTCGAACCGGGTGCCTTTACGACGAACACACCACAGACACTGCCATCAGACTGATGGAAGAGTGCCACAAGACGGGTGAACCATTCTTTCTCAGTATGAACTTTCAGGCATCGCACTTTCCTTATCACATTCCGGATCACGTGCCTGCCCCGTTTCAGCCGTGTCATCTGGATGATGATGTCAGCTTCATGTCGTACCCCAAAGAGAAGACTCCCATGGTGCGAAATGCGTTCTTCAATGCGATCCATCACTGCGACGCACAGATCGGACGCATGGTGGAAGCACTGCAGCGAACAGGACAACTCGATAACACAATCTTTGTTGTCCTCGGGGAAAACGGAGAGGCATTTCAGGAGAACGGCCGAGTCGGCCACGCCCAGCATCCTTTTGAATCGATGTTAAAAGTGGCCTGCGTTGTTCACGCGCCCGGACGCGTTGAACCGTCTGAGTCAGCTTATCCGATGGAACTGATCGATGTTCTCCCAACTGTCTGTTCACTGGCAGGCCGCCCTGCTCATCCGAATTTCCAGGGCATCAATGTCCTCGCAGCTGACCGCCCGACCCTCGACAAACGGTTCCTGTTTTTCCATGTGAATTGTGCCTCTGCAAATTCAGATGCCGTACAGTGGGCCGGTCGGTGGAAGTACGTTCTGGATCATGACACCGGTGCCAGCGGGCTGTTTGATCTGCAGGAAGATCCATGGGAAAACCAGATCATAAAGGGGGAACACCCGGCGCTGACGCAGGAACTACATCGGACACTTACAACATGGCGTGCTCGTCAGCTGGCGTTCTACCATTACTCCGCGTACTACTCACGGTACTATCCGCCGCGCCCACCTCAGCCGTCTCATTTGCAGAAGCAGTTTCCTGAAGCTGTTCCCTCGACGGGCCGGGTCACAACTCATACACGTCCTTAGAGCCGCCCACATCATAGTGGAAGTGCACAAGCACTCCGGCCAAACAACCCTCAGGGTTCGAATGGACCGAAACGGCAGCCGCCCCGAAACCCTGCTCGGCCGGGCGGCTCGCGCCGCTCCGCTAAGATTAAAGCACGCCGGGGTTGCGCTGGCTTTGCCAGCGGAGCCGGTGCCACCCAGATCACTGCTTACCAGTATCCCCACTGGCCGGTCTGCATCACGTACAGGCCCAGCAGCAGGTTTGCCACGGCGTGCATCAGAACGCACGCAGAAAGGCTCTTTGTCCTGATGGTGACCACGTACGTCAGCAGTCCGTACACCAGCGCCCCGACATAGTCCACAGGCGAATGGACCAGTACAAAGACGATCGTCACCCCCCACATCGCACGGACGTGATGGGTTCCAAAAGGCACCTTCCAATAGTCGCCATCCGGGTCAATCAACAGTCTCATCAGGAATCCGCGCCAGAAGATCTCTTCAATCAGCGGGACCACAATCACCATCCGCAGGAAACGAAATCCAACAGCTGCGAGCCAGCCGACTGAGCCCTGAGTGGCTGCTGCTGTCGGATCAAAGCCCTCAGCACGTGGGTCGAGACCAAGGTATTTCCACCAGCCCGGAGTGAGGTCGAGCCATTGATAGATCAGACCGGGGAGCAGCCAGAATCCGATCCCGAGGATTCCCGCCCCAACAGCAAGCGTAGCGCCGCGCGGCATCGTGAGTTCATATTGGCGGCGATAAAAAATCAGCGCGGTAAGGCAGGACACACACTGTAATGGGTAGATCCATTGCGTCGGATGAGCCAGATACCATGGAGTATCATTGCCCTCTGGTTCCGCCAGGAGATCCGGTACCAGCAGGAACACCATGAAGACAACAAAGGGAATCACGTGCGCCTGTGTTCGACGACTGTCGTTCAATGCTTCTGGCGGTTGAGGATCCGATTCTACATCCTCAGTACTCATGGTTTTCGCCGCCGTAGAGTACGGAGTCTTGAAGGACCGGCCGGGCCGAACTTACCGGCGAGCAACTCACGCCGTCTGCGATGTCGGTCCGCACTGTCAGTACTATCCTCAGGAGCATCAACTCTGGTCAGCGGAGTCTCACTGGAATTCAGCTCTTCAGGAAGGCCGTCCCAGATCTGCTCCGCAGACATTGGAGCTCGTTCCAGAATGCTGTTCGCGACCGGACGCATCAGCATAACATCAGCGGCGCAGTAGCGGATGAGCTTTGCGCGGGCCTGTCTGTCGCGACGATTTTGCCATTGTTCCCATAACCAGACAGCTTCTTCGCCATCGGTGTTCCGCAAATCTGCAGGACGCTGAATCTCGATATCTTCGCAGATCTGTTTGAGACCGCCTTCGAGCCCATGCCAGTAGCAGATCCATCTCAAATCCAGATGCGGGCAGGGCATCTCCGGTATCCGGAAGCCGTCAGCCACCCGTGGCACATCGAATGCGCTTCCGTTGAAACTGACGAGCAGGTCGACGTCCTCCAGCAGATCCAGAAAGTCGTCGAGGTTCTCACCCTGCACAAAGGTATGCAGTTGCCCTCGATGCCAGCAGACGATTACAGAAATCAGACTGTCGACTTCCAGGCCCGTCGTTTCGATGTCAAACCATGACGCACGATCAAAGTACTCATGGAGGATTCGCCAGCGATCCTGAGGATGCAGCGTCTGAACAAGGTACTCAAGGTCGCCAGTGCGCTGAGCTTCAAGGCACCGTTCGCATTCTTCCACGACGGTCTGCCTGAGAGATTTCGGCAGTCTATCGGGATGATCCACTGCATCATGCCACGTCCGCACGCCGGCATCCTGAAGCTGATGCAGGCGAACCGGGCCGATTCCGTGGCAGTGTTGAAGTGCTTCCGTGATCACGACAGAAAGATACTGGCTGGTTGAATGGTCGGAGGATTCTCCCGACCGGACGGGCAGCCGGTCAAGTCGAGCTTGAGATCCAGAAACCTGGAATCCGCCGCAATCCCGGATTCCTGTACCCACCAAGGGGAGGGTCGAGCGGCAGCTCGGGGCGCAATCCAGGGGCTCTGCCGGAAGAAAGCAACTCAGGTAGCAATCGCCGTCGCTGTCGCGTATTCATCGGCGTGAGAGATCGTGACAAGGATCTGGGTGATCCCCATGTTGTCCGCGATATCTTTCGCTTCACCACTGAGCGTTACAACAGGGCGTCCCGATGGTTCCGGCAGGACCTCCACATCGTGAAATGTGATGCCCTTAACGAAGCCTGTCCCCAGAACTTTGACGACTGCCTCTTTGGCGGCCCAGCGCCCCGCGTAGCGGGTCGTGCCATCGCGATGTTTGTCCGCGTAGGCACGCTCGGCATCGGTAAAGCACCGTTCAAGAAACGCATTACCATGACGTTCGATCATCGAACGCACACGACTGATTTCCACGATGTCTGTTCCAAGCCCAAGAATCATTCCGGCGCCTTCAAAAACGTCCCAACCGCCTCGCAGATTCTCGGGGCAGTTTCCTGCATACCGTACGCATGCCGCACACGCTGCGGCAGCTGCAGCTCGTCATGCGAAGGTGGTTCTCGCAGAACAGTCCGAAGAGCATTTTTCAGACCGTCCCTGTCGCCGGGATCATAAAGATGGCATGACTGGAGTTCAGCTGCCAACTCGGGAAATGCACCATGATTGGGCAGGACACACGGAATACCCAGCAGCCCTGCCTCCAGAACGTAGAGTCCCTTGGGCTCGCGATAATCAGTCGGCACACACAGCACATCAAACTGGCTGATGATCTGAAACTTCTCCTCTCGTGTCTCAGGGCTCCCCAGCCATTCGATCTGTCCGGGCGCAACACGTTCTGCCTTTGCACGCAGTTTCTCGAACCACCGGCGATGCTGTGACGGCAGGTAACCGCCAATCTGAAAGCGGGCTGTCGGGTATTCCTTAAGAATGTCCGCTGAGGCGAGGAGATTCTGGATCCCTTTCTCAGGACAGATGCGTGCGAAGTAACCGATCGTTCCGGTTGGCTGCGGAGCCGGAGTTTCAGGAATAGCCGGATCAATCGAGAGTGGGATTCGCGTAAACGCTGCGTCCTGCAGTTGCAGATAATCCCTCATGAAGTCTTCATAGTACTGACTGTGGGTGACGAAACCGTCGAACAATCTGCAGTTCGCCTGCAGCTGATCCATAACTGGTTTCTTCCAGCGTTTGCTGAGAGCGTCAAGAAAAATATCGTCTCCCTGGAGCAGACACAGCACCGCGCCGGAATAGCGTCGTCGGAGTTCCGGCATCACCCCCGACAGAAGTGCATTGCTGAACAGGACAACATCCGGCTGCATTTCATCTGCAAGATAGGCCACGAAGTCAGTGACCTCACGCTGTTGTGGCCCTGCACTGCCCTTCAGCATGTCCAGAGTCAGCGAGCCAAGGTGAGCCGCGTCTGTGTTGTTTCCGAATCGAGTCAGCTTCTGAATAATGCCAGGACGATTCAGCCAGCCTGTCATCCACCTCGGAAGCCGCTTCCAGCCGGGCACCACAGAGTCGAGGTAAACGTTGATACCTCCCATAAACACGCGTTCCACACTGACATCGTCTTCATCCACTCGGATAGGAGTGTACGTGGGCACCAGGACCGCATCTTCACCGGCCAGCCGCAGCGTACGCGCGAGGGTATTGTCCTGCATGCATGAGCCGCAGAACATTCCCGCGCCACCAGCAGTGATGATTGCGATTTTCATGGAGTGAGTGTTTCTCGATCGCGCTGTCACACAGTTCAACAGCATTCTACCAAAAGCGCAGTCCTTGTCCGGCCGCCTGTTCCCTCTGCGTGATTCTCTGTGCCCTCCGTGGTAATCCTGTCGTTTTAAATGGTGGAGGAACTCCTCACGAGTATCGCCCTGCTCTTCGCAGCCTGCCTGCGTGCATCAACCGAATCGAGTCATCCTGACGATTGTCTGCAGGAACGCAGCGTCTTCATCCATGTCGACTCCGGCAGGGACCTGGGTCAGTCCGAGCTGGTTCTAGCCGTCTTTCTTCAGCTGAACCAGCTCCTCACGTTCGGGCATTTCACGATAAAACGGGTCCAGAGGAAAACAGCCGGAGATCATTCCGTTTCGAGGAGCCGTTGTGCAGTCGCTGAATGTTCGACAGATGCGTTTTCGGGTCAGGGCTTTGCCAGCCAAAACATCCGCCGGGAGATCGGGATAAGACAGCACCATGCGACCGAGCCCCACTGAATCGACCAATCGCCGCCGAACGACAGCCTGTGCGACGTTTGGCAACCACTCCTGCAGATAGGAGTAACCGGTCCCCACAACAATCATGTCAGGGAAGGCCTGCTTGAGCTGAGCCGTCGCCTGAATCTGACGGTTCACACCAACCAGAGGATCTTCGGGCGGCTGGTAACCATCCGATGGCGGAAACAATGCTGGTCTCTGAATGTGAGGATTGTAGTACGGGCTTCCACACGACGTGCACAGCAGGTCAATCTCAAGTTCCTGCATCAGCCGGACCAGCTGGAAGGGTTCCTCAAGGTCGATGCCCTGCCCTGTCCCGTCGCCTCCAAAGGCATGAGAGTAGTGCCCTTCCGCGGACGGCACACCCGTTCGTTCTTCTGACTCTCCGGGCTGATAAGGAGTGAAATCAAAGATGCTCACTCGCACACCAATTCCCAGACCGGGAGCCTCTGTTCGTATTCCACTGACAATCTCACGGAGAAAACGCGTCCGGTTGTCGAAGGTACCACCGAACTCTCCCGGCCGATCAAATCCGGACAGGATTTCATGCCCGAGGTAGCCATGGCAATGCTTCACATCCACCCAGCGAAACCCAGCCTTCTGAGCTTTCACAGCGGCAGCAACGAAGTCCTCAATCAACTGCTTGAGTTCATCATCTGACAGGATTGGCTCATCACTGTCGACACCCACGCGTCCATCGAGAACCGGATGTCTGTAAGCAACCCGAGGTTCCGGTTGAGTTTTTTGATTCGGGCGTGAAAAGCGGCCGGAATGAGTCAGCTGCAAACCTACTGACAGTCCATCTGTTGATCCAAATTGTTCTTCATGAGTCTGCACGAGCAGAGTATGCAACGACTCAAACTCGCTGAGATGCTCCTCCTTCAACAGCAGCTGATTGGGATTCGCTCGACCATCCTGCCGCACGGCAACGGCTTCCCCTCCCCAGATCAATCCTGCACCACTGAGTCCAAAATTCTTCCAGCGACGGCGTGTGAGATCCGTCGGACGTCCGTCCTGAGTACCGTCCCACCCCTCCATCGGCAGGATGCAGAATCGGTTGCTGATCAATCCAGCGCGAGACACCAGAGGCTGTGCCAGGCTGCTGATGCCCTCGTCTGTCATTTCTGAATCGAAGGGCAGAGCAATTTTGAGTTGCTCAAGTCGCTGCTGAAACTGTTCTGGAGTCTTAAGGCCGGAGATGCGGGGAAACGCCATTTTAATTCTGCTGATTCAGGGAACAGGGACTGCGCAGATGATACGCCAGTTACTGCAAATAAAAACGGGACGCATCAAAGATGCGTCCCGCTCGTGTTACCCAGTCTGCGAGGCTGGTTCGTGACTTCAGCTTCGCTCTGGTCTTCATCTACCCTTCCGAAAACCGATCCGAGTGCTTCGCATCAGTTTCAGGACTGGTTCTAGTCCTGATAGTCTACAACGATGTAGCCCTTCTTGACGCGTACATCGACAGCATACTTGCCGTACGAGTATCGAATGCGGTCGCCATCACGACGGCATCGAATCTGCTCGCAGCCACATGGCGGAACGCAGATCTTAATGTAGACGCACTTTGGCTCTTCGCAGCAGCAGCAGTTTCGCTTGCACTTAACAGCACATGGATCATTAACTTTGATGATCTTCTCAACAGCACAGCAGTGCATTTCGTGCCTGTCAACGTACTTAACGCACTCAAACAGCTCTTCTGGAGCTTCGTCCAGCAGAACTGCTTCAGGTGCAGGTGCCGCTGGTACCAGTCCTGGAATGACTGGAACGGGTGTCAGGTCAACTGCGAAAGCTGGCCCGGCAATGACGACTGCAAGCATGGCGCCTGCCAGTTTCATCAGTTTGCTCATGGTTAACATCCTTTTTGAAAGTGAAGTGAATTCGAAGGAAAAGCGTTACCCTGCTTTTAAATGCCATATTTCAGGGCGGAGTCAAACGGTGAGGCAAAAATGAACCGGCCCGGATTGCGACCCGTGACGCCCGAAGAGACAGGGAAAACTGTCCCGGTAAGGGTATTCTGGGGAGACTGCGAAGCTCAACTGGAAATGCTGGTTTTTCCAAACTCGGCAGAAATGGTGTTTTTTTTCGGTTACGAAGGATGAGAGTTGCTGTTTGGCAACATGACACCTGGTCTCCTGCTCCCCGCATTGCAGCGGTTTTCTCGCCTAAAAACCTCGTCTTGGCCCGCCATCAGGGTTTGACGTAGGATCCATAGGTTGCCCTGAATTCTGGACAGTCACGTGGACATCAACCTTCGCCCCGTTGGGAAGTACTGCGCTGGATCTGGTGAAGCCCTTCAACCGGGATCGACCTGCTGGTCCGTGCTGCGCGAGATCGCCGGAAAAATCGTTCGTGAGGACTATTCCGAAGAAGCATGGGACGGTCCCCAGGAAGACAGTCTGGGCCATTGGCAGTGCCAGATCCCAAAGTCAGCCGAAGAAGTCCGCAAGGTCATGGATACCGACTCCCTCCTGGCCACCTTTCTTCAGTTGACGGAGTCGCCCAACACGGCACAGCTGGACTATCTGTATGTCCTTGCCCTGCTGCTGCTGCGACGCAAGCGACTCATTCTGGAAGACAATGTTGAATTTAACGACCAGCCGGCAATGCGGCTGATCGGCAGCGGAGGTGAAGGACCATTTGACGTATTGGAACGGTCACTGACGGACGAACAGGTCGCTGAGTTTCAGGAACAGCTGTTTGGAGGCGCCTCACCGCAACAGGCTGCCTGACGATCAGGAAAGAAACGGGATCAGGGAATGATCACTCAACATGTTCAACTCGTCTACCACAACGCATGCCGTGTCGTGCTGCTTGCGGTTGCGCTGTACGGACTCTGTGGATGCCAGTTCGCATGGCTGAACAGGGCCGAGAACATTGACCCTGTCCTCTCAACAGAGATTACGCGCGACCAACTGGTCGAACACATCAATATGCAACACCAGGGACTCGAAGGCTGGAAGTCATCTTCTGCCACGATGTGGGTCAAAATGCCCAGGGTTGTGGTACCGCCTCTCCACGGATCCATCGCCTGTCGTGCCCCACACTACTTTCGCCTGACGGCCGAAAACCTTGTTTCAGAAGCTGACCTCGGAAGTAACGCCGAACGCTGCTGGATCTGGGTCAAACCCGGCCCCGAAGAACTGGCCACGTGGAAGCACCACGACACAAAACTTCTTCAACATGCACAAACGGGCCTGCCCTCGATTGATCCCAACTGGCTGATGGTGGTTCTGGGTGTCAAACCGCTGAACCCGGAAGACTACCAGCTTGTAAAGGGACCGACAGGCTCTGGCGAACTCTGGCTGATCGCAGTCGAAGATCGCCCGTCAGGTCGCCCTCAAAGAAACATCATTAAGGTGGATACGGTCCGGGGAGTGGTGATCGAGCATCGAATCGAGGACAGCCATTCAAACATCCTGGTCAGCGCCCACCTTTCTGAACACAGGACTCAAAACAATCACCGCATTCCAACCCGAGTCGCACTCGAGTTCCCTCAGGTTCGCACAAAGATCTCATTGTCATTCAACAAGATCGAAACGAATCCAACCCTGCCAGCCGGCGTCTGGCAGTTGCCGTCCCGAGGATCCACAGTCATCGACATCGGGGATATTGCACGACAGCACATGGGCTATCCGCCGCACGAGGAATCCATCGCGCCTCCCGAGTTCGAAGTACCTCCTGAGTTTGAGCAGTTGTCCGAAGATCCACTGTCGACCAGTGCACGCCAGCGAGCCATTGCTCCTTCCACAGGAATCCAGACTACCGGACTCACCGAGGACTTCTCAGGGTCAGACTTCGGTGCAGAACCGGAGTGGGATCAGAATGCAGAATTCGGGGAAGAACCGGAATGGGACGCCGCGGTGACTCCAGCATTGCACGAAGAAGAAGTCCGGTTCGAATAGCGGACGTGAGTTGCGCGAGGCGGCGTCTCAGTCGTCTCCAGCCCGCAGCGCCGGCAAGGGTTCGCTGTTCCATGCCGGTACTGCCGGCCAATGAGCAATCACATGACGGCTACTTTTTGCGGACGTAAATCTTCAGCCGGGCTGAAGCGTAGCTGCCGGCGTTACCACTGAATGTCCAGTCCCGATTGGCACCACTGCTGTTGCCAGTCCCAATGTCAGCCGCAGCTCCGGCACCCCAGTGGTTGACGGCAATAATCGTCTGCCGCGCGCCATAGTTGTGGATCTGCAGGCAACCATATCCGTTGACCGGATCTCCGGGAGCGTCACCGAAGTCATAAAGGTTGCCAGCTCCCGGAATCTTCGCTTCATTCTGAGGGGCATAATTGTTTGGCCAGAACTCAATGTTTCCAGTCTCAATGCCTTCTCCCTGTACGATGCCCTGCACGTCCGAATACACGCTGATGTCTTTTACAATCTCCTGAAAGTGGGCGCCGGAAGAAACCGTCGGGATTCCGATCTTCTCTACGTCCTTCGTGAAAGCCGGAAGAGACACAAACGTGTTCTGCGGATTGCCCGCTGACGGCACCAACTCCAGCAGATACCCAACGCGATCGAAATCACCCACTCCCGCGCTATTGTCGATCTCGTACCTGATCGCGGGGCCGAGTCGTTTCAGGTCCAGGCTATAGACCAGATCATAGGACTTCGCCGCCTCGAGCGAATTGAAGAAATCAGGAGGGTCGCCTGCCCGAAACGCTCCCACTGGCAGCCCCGTGCTTCCGGTAAGATTGGGCTCGGCCAGTTTATTCCATGCGAACCGAACCGCTGTGGGCTGTTTGACTTTTTCAGAGGACACCACAACAGAGTCGCCATCAATCCGCGCGTCAGCAACCTGAAATCCATTGGAGCCAGTTCCGATGACTTCAAAATGAGTGGGAGCTTTCCCGTCTCGCGTTCTGAGACCGGATCCGACGTTGCGAAACGTCACTCTGATTTCGTCGCCATCCCGATTCAGCTCAGCAAAGACCGGGCTTTCTGCGAGCAGTTCGTCCTGCCCGTAATCATTCTTCAACGCCAGTCCGGCAAGACGCGCCCCAACATCCTGTTTGTTGGGTGGGTGAATGTCACGCAGCGTCGCAATATCGTTGATGACAACCATGCCGGTCGCGGGCAATTGAGTTACCGCCTGTTGTGCCTCCCAGAACGAAGCCAGAATTCCAGGGTCTTCGTTTCCGTACTGAAAGGGAGCGATCTGCACAAAGTAGAACGGAAAGTCGCCCTGCCCCCACAACTCTCTCCAGCCGTTGATGAGCGCTTTCTTCTTCTCAAAGTACAGCATTCCTTCCGTGTGGTTCGACTCCCCCTGATACCAGATCGCTCCGCGAATCGGAAAACCGACCAGCGCGCGGATCATTCCGTTGTACAGCATCGTTGGATCCTGATGACTCGTGAACGGTGCCAGCGACTGAGGAAAGGCAGGGCTTTGCGATACGGATTCACCATTTGCAACTTTTTCTTTTGCGTCAGCGATCCAGCGTTCGGTGGCTGCAATGTGCGCCTTCAACGTCTGCTGAAACTGCGAGGTGCCGGGTGTTCGGCCAATCACTGATGCATGAATCTCCGCCAGCGCGGGTACTCTTTGAAACCCAACAGGAGCGGTCCACGGTTCGACACGTGTGCCTCCCCACGATGAGTTAACCAACCCAACAGGTATCTTCAGTTCGTTCTGAAGACGCCGTGCCATAAAGTAACCACACGCAGTGAAACTGCCGACAGTTTTCGGAGAACAGACCTGCCATGCTGCCTGAACGTCCGCCTGCGGCCGGGTATTTGGCGACCTTGGGATCTTGACGTGGCGAATCAGGGGGTGGTCGGCAGCAGCTATTTCTTCCTGGGCATTTGAAGACTGGCTGACTGCCCACTCCATATTGGACTGCCCGGAACACAACCAGACTTCCCCGATCAGAATATCGTTCAGAGTGATCCGGTTACTTCCTTCGAAGACCAGTTTGGCAGGCTGCGCGGAAGCTTCCTGCGCAGGAAGCTCTACCTGCCATGTGCCGTCGGCACCAGTAGTCGCTGCAGCGGACGCTCCGCGAATCGACACTTGACCTGCTCACCCGGAGCCCCCCAACCGCGCAGTCGAAGAGGCTTCTGGCGCTGCAACACCATGTGGTCCGTATAGAACCCGGGCAGACGAATCTCGCCGTGAGCATCGGAAAGCAACGCGCAAAGCGACAGGAACAGAAACAGAAACGTGAGTGTCCGGATTCGCATGACTTCACCTGCTGCAGAAGATTTGAACTCCTGGAAGTTAGGTGAACGCAGCCGGAAACTCCAACGAAGCGGACACACTCGAATCGGTTTTCGGATGACCTCAACGACATCTCAAACTCCACCCACCAAACGTAGTGGTCAGAACCCTGGTTCTTAGGTGAGTTTTCGAAGCCTGCCTCGGCGGTCCGCATATCTCACAACCTGTCTGAGCAGAGGATGAAATCGATTTGAGACCAGCTGTCTGGGGTGACACCAGTGCTATCGATCAGCTTGTTCCGGTGATGTGTATCCCGAGCTCTGCGGGAGGTGGAATCAGGCGATATATCACTTTGATCAGGGAGGAATACCCCATTGTGCAGCGTCAGTCCATCACCGGTTGCATCAACGTCGCCTCCCGAAAGAAGCGGCTTCAAAGGTTCATTGGCCACTTGCTTGCGCGGCGTGCCTGTATTCGACCTGAATTCCAGCGTTACAGGTTCGCGCCAGCCGCTGTGTGAGGCAGACTTGTGTTGGAACATCGAGAAGGCCGGTGATCGTTCCGCGCTCGGGGAAACCGACGACAGGCCGCCCCACGAACAGTTTGAGAACTCCGACTAAAACGCAATCGGGTATGAGGAAGGGGAGTCCAGTTCAATACCTGGCGGGCCATCGAAGTGCTCTTCGACAAACCGGTCCCACGAATCGCGTGTCTCTTTGGAAATCAGCTCTGCCATTCCCAGTTCACACTTATCACAAACCATCAACGGCGTGCGGCTGACGGGTGAAATCTGAGCGATCAGTTCCTGGAGTCGGCAATGGGCGGTCGCAGAGTAACGATGGCACTCACTTCTTGGCGTCCGGCAGATGAGGCAATAGTCCAGGCACTCCCTGATCATCGCCTGACCGGTCTCTTCATCTTCCACTTCGCTGACATCAATCACGTGCGGACCATCGGAACTCTCCAGCAGCTTCACAGCACGGTGTTCAAAGAACTTCGCCATGTACTCCGTGATCTTTTCCTTCGTCTCTTCAGAGTACTGAATGCCTCCACAGCAACGCTCACACAAGGCCATTTCAAACACGGATTCGTCGCCCACCATTCTCTTTTGAACGGCGTAAGCGTTGGCTGCCAGAAGAGGAACCTCACAGTGGATGCAGCGTACGAACGGTCCCGATTCATAGACTGACCAGAACAGTTGTGGGATTGGGCTGAAGAACGTACCAAATGTCATGTGAAGTCCAGTCGCAGATCAGCGCTGATAAATCGGTAGATATCCGTACTCAATGGCCAGTGCAAGAATCGCCATCGACGTTGTATACACGCGCCCTGCATCCCGTTCACTTCCCTGTATGGGACGCCAGTAACCGGCGGGGTGCTGTAGATTCAGCACGGTGTCGTACAGAACCGGACGCGCTGCCTGCCACTCCTGTCCACCGACCTTGTACATGCCCACGGTGCAGTAATAGGCCCCGTAATAGAAGTAATGCTCCTGGCTGGTCAGAGGGCGTGACAGAATAAACCGAGCGGCTGCCATTGTTTCGGGCGTGCGATGTTCTCCACAGACCTCCAGTGCCACGATACCACAACCACTCCGAGTCACAGTTGCACCGTGACCGGCCATGTAACCGAATCCACCTCCACGGATCACCCGCAGTCGTTTAATGTAAGCCACTGCACGATCAATATTCCCACTGGGAATGTCGCACCCGATATCCTTGGCAGCTCTCAGAGCCAACAGCTGCCATGCAGTGACACTCAGGTCTGAGTCACCACTGGTTGGCTGGTACCTCCAGCCGCCGCTGTGCTGCCGGCTCCTGGGATGATTCTGAGCATCCACGATCAGTCGTACGGCGCGTTCCAGGGCTACTTTGCAGCGATCCGCCTGATCTCCACTGACCATGCCCGATACCTCCGCCAGCATTAGTGTGGCGATTCCATGGCTGTACATCGGACCGTGTGAGCGAAACTTGCCGACCAGCAGACCATTCTGCTGCTGCTGAGAAATCACCCATGCGACGCCCTTGGAAATTGTACGACCATAGGGGCCTTCCTCTGGAACATGGCCCGCAGCAAGGAACGCCATCACTGCCAGAGATGTCGCTGCCGTAGACGCTCGATTGGCACCCGTACGGCCGGAATTCCACGCCCCGGACGGAGTCTGCTCCTCGTTCAGCCAGGCCAGTGCCTGATTGATACTGGCATCAATCATGCGTTCGCGCTGATCCTGAGCACATGCCGTCGTGCCGCGTGTCAGCAGGCTGCAAACGTACACTGCAAGAATCAGTGAGCTGCGGGATTGTCGCAGAAAGGGCTGCATTGCCAGCTCCGGTTCAGACCATCAAACAAACAAAAACAACCTGACGGATTCACAGTATCCACTCGGACACTAAATACTCAAGTTTGAATCGCATCGTCCGCGGCTGATTCTGCTCGGATCCCATTCCGCACAATCAACGCGAATGGGAGCCACCAGATCACATCATTTATCGGAATCAGCCAAAGAACGTTCTTCGACACCTGGCCCTGCGATACGGCCCACGTCATACCAAGCGCTCCGAATGTCTTGGCCAGCAGGCCAATCAACACAACTCCATAGTGACGAATCGGGTCACGACAGGCGAGCAGGTAGCCGATGGCGAGCAGCGTGATGAACAGGCCGCTCCCCTGCCACAGATGAATGTCTCGCGGGGGACGAGCAAACCCGTACGTCCTGGCTGCCAGCTCCGGCATGGCCATGATGAACACACCCCACACACCACTGTGTATTGCTGAACACAGCAACAGCGTTCGAGGCCAGCCGGCCACCTTACGAGATGCCGGATCCAGCTGGGTGATCAATTCGTCCGTCCCGCCGTCTTTAGGCGGGAGCTGCTGTCCCGGAGCGATCGGCATCTCAACCTACCTGACCGACTGCACTCGAAAGTGCCTGTGACAGGTCCTCCTGAATATCGTCGATGTGCTCAATGCCGACCGACAGTCGAATCATTTCCGGCGGGATACCTCCCGCCCGCTGCTGCTCTTCCGTCATCTGCGAATGTGTGGTGGTTGCCGGATGAATGGCAAGACTCTTTGCATCGCCCACGTTGGCAAGGTGACTGAACATTTGAAGTGATTCGATGAAGCGACTGCCGGCTGCGGCTCCCCCCTTAATACCAAAGACGACCATCGAACCGCCTTTGCCACCGAGGTATCTCTGAGCCTTCTCGTAGTTGGAGTCCGACGGCAGCCCCGGATAACGAACCCACTCCACTGAATCATGGTCCTGCAGAAACCCGGCGACCGCCAGAGCATTCTCGCAGTGTCGTTCCATCCGCAGCGGAAGCGTTTCAATTCCCTGCAGGAACATCCATGCATTGTCCGGTGAAATGCAGGCGCCAAGGTTGCGCAGCGGAATGACACGCATTCGCAGGATGTATGCCAGTGGCGCAAGGTCACCCAGATCATGTGCCCAGCGCACGCCGTGGTAACTGCTGTCAGGTTCGTTCATCAATGGAAACTTATCACTCTTCCAGTCGAACTTTCCGCTGTCGACCACGATGCCACCGATGCCCGTCCCGTGACCTCCCATCCACTTGGTCAGCGAGTGCACAACAATGTCGGCACCATGCTCAATCGGGCGCTGCAGGGCCGGCGTGCTGAAGGTGCTGTCCACAATTAATGGAAGACCATGTTCGTGAGCGATCGCGGCAATTGCCTCAAGGTCGGCAACTTCGAGCCCGGGATTGCTGACTGTCTCACAATAGACGGCCTTTGTCTTTTCATTGATGGCGGCAGCAAAGTTGTTTGGGTCAGTCGGATCCACAAACCTTGCGGTGATGCCAAACTGTGGCAGGATGTCGTTGAACTGCGTAAAGGAACCGCCATACAAATTGTTGGCCGAAACAAATTCGTCGCCCGCCTGCATGATGTTGATCAGGCTGTAAAAGACACCACTTGTGCCGGAAGAAAGTGCCAGCGCGCCCGCACCACCTTCCAGCTGAGCAACTCGCTGCTCGAGGGTGTCATGCGTGGGATTCATGAGCCGAGAATAAATATTCCCAAGCTCCTTAAGTCCAAACAGATTGGCCGCGTGTTCGGTGCTGTTGAACACGTACGAACTTGTCCGGTGCAGCGTCACGCCTCGTGAGTTAGTCGACGGGTCCGGGGCCGTGCCGCCGTGCAGACAGGTGGTTTCAAGTTTCATCACATGAGCTCTGAGAATCTATGGCTTTGGTTTCTGACACAGCATCCTTCATACCGTGCCGAACGGTATGGGGACAGCCAGCACAGGCGTCGCGTCGAAATTCCGAGCTGAATTACTGCTCAACAAAAATCACAATGCCTTCCGGAGTGCGTGACACCACGCCGGCTCCGATCAATTCGAGTGCGGAAGGCGGATCAGGCTGAATCAGATCTGCGAAGCAGCGTCGTTGATCAGCGCGACATACGTCATGACGAAGTTCACCACGATGAAGATGATGAACAAGGCGACAATGCCCCACACCATCTTCGCCATTAGGCCTGTCAGCCATGTCATGGCCCGGTGAGCATCCTCGTCAAAACGAGCACTGAGCCGATGCAGTGTTTCCGGTACGGTTCCCGTCTGTTCGGCCGTGTCGACAATCTGCAGGTACTCAAGTGGAAACAGCTTTGACCGTGCCAGCGCAGTTCCCAGAGTCTCCCCCTCACTAATCTGACGCCAGATTTCCGGAGCTGCAGCAATGTAGGCGCCGTTACTGGTTGCATTGAAGCTTGCATACAGTGAGGGACGGATCTCCATTCCTGCCTGCTGGGTCAGTGCAAAGCACCATGAAAACCGTGAAATCGCAAAGGAACGCATCACGTAGCTAACGCCCGGCACCATGATCAGGAACGGATGCAGCGCCATCTTTCCTGTCGCGTTGCGGTTAATGATTTTGTAACCGAGCCATGTGATCCCCATGGTGCCGAATGTCATCGTAAACCACTTAATGGCCCCGACTGATCCAGTGAGTCCCAGACCAAGGATGTCGGTGTCGGTGTTGCCACCGCCGATAATTCCAAGGATGTAGATAACCAGACCGATGATCAGAATTCCGGCCACCAGCTGAAACATGGGCCATGCAATCTGAGAACGAAACTGCCGCATGCGCGCCACGTGGGCTTCGTAGTAGTCGGCCAGGGCATGAAACACCTCCGGCAGTGAGCCAGTCTGCTCGCCCACATTCAGCAGATCCAGGAACAGTCGCGGATAACGATCCCCGAAAAGCAGGAAAGAAGACGTCAGGTCATTCCCTTCACGCACACGAGAAATCACGTCGTCAACGGTCTCAGTCAGGCGCGCGTCGCGGCAGTTCTTTGCTGACGTCTTCAGCGATTTGCGAATCTCAACGCCCGCTTCCAGCATTCGCGCCATTGATCGACAGAATGGGAAGATGGATTTGGGAGCAATTTGAGGGTTACGCAGCATGGAGAGCCATAAACAGGACCAAAGAATTCCTGAACACATGACCACTTCACGTGTCTCAGGCGTACTTTCTACATCGTGGACAGGGCCGGAAATGCCTCATTTTCAGCCATTTTTGCCAGATTGGATTCTGAGAGTGACGAAAACCGCCTTCCTTGACATCGGAAATCCTGTCGGCGTCTTGACAGCCATGTCCAGTCTGCGTGTAATCTGCGGGGTTGAGTTCAGCAGTGACATTTGTCGCAGCTGGGAACATTATTGTAGGGGTATGCTGGGGAGCATACTCAGTCGTCAAGAAACACGAAACAAAGTCCGACGATTGCTGAGGGGAGTAACGTTGGCACGCTGAAAGGGATTTTCGGCAACTTAAGATGGGTAGATTCAGACGCGGGGAACGCGACCTGAATCAGGAAAAAGGCGTGACCATGGCTGGGCGCGATGGGATTCGCGCGGTTGTGACCGGGGTGGGAGTTGTCTCCCCAATCGGTATCGGAAACGACCGCTTCTGGGAAAGTTTGACAGGCAATCGCTCGGGAATCGACTACCTTCAGTCGATCACCGCAGACGACCTGCCGTCCCCATTTGCCGCTGAAGTTCGCGACTTCAAGCCCGCCGAACTCCTCCGCGACCGCAAGTTCATCAAGGTCATGTCTCGAGACATCCAACTGGGTGTCGCCTCTGCTCAACTCGCCATGAGCGATACCGGGCTGGAAACCGGCGATATTGACCCCTACCGCATGGGCGTTGTCTACGGCGCGGGACGGATGACGACTCATCCGCAGGAGCTGTTTGCCGGCGTTGATGCCAGCCTCGATGAAACCGAGCGATTCTCAATGACTCGCTGGGGCGAAGGAGGCATGGGACGAGTCGCGCCTCTGTGGCTGCTGAAACAACTGCCTAACATGCCGGCGTGCCACATCTCCATTGATCATGATGCACGCGGACCAAATAACACAATTACCTCGCGTGACGCTTCTGCCCTGCTGGCCCTCTCAGAGGCCATGGGAGCAATCCAGTCGGGCCGTGTAGACGCCATGATCGTTGGTGCCTGCAGTTCCAACATTCACCCCGTGGACATCGCCAAGTTTCATCGATTCGAAGGTCTGTCCCGACGCACAGACGACCCGGCCCGAGCGTGCCGACCATTTGACTTCGAACGTGATGGAGCTGTCGTCGGCGAGGGTGCCGCCACTTTCGTCGTTGAAAGCTACGACCACGCCAAACGCCGCGGGGCAGAGATCTACGCGGAAATCCTTGGGATTGGTGCCGGGTGCGACGGGCACGGCTACGCAAATGAATCCTCGGCCATGGGACTTGTTCGAGCCATCCAGAAGTCAGTCAAACAGGCAGGCATTCGACCGGAAGAACTCGGCCACATCAACGCTCAGGGCAAGAGCACTCAGCAGGACGACATTGTTGAATCGCGTGCTTATCACCGAGCTCTGGGTGACTGCGTTTTGAAAGTTCCTGTAACTGCAATGAAGAGCTTTGTCGGACACTTTGACGCCGGTGCCGGTGCCGTGGAACTGGCTGGGACTCTGATGTCGCTCAAGTCGGGTCATGTCCCGGCGACCCTGAACTATGAGATCCCGGATCCTCGATGTCGACTGAATGTCGTCAAAGACGGACCCCAGAAACTCGACACACGGACCGCCCTGACCGTCAATCGGACAGCAATGGGCCAGAGTGCGGCCGCCATTCTCCGTGCCGTCTGATTGAGTGACGCACTTTTCAGCGAAACCAGTCGCAGCCTCGCGACGGTGGACCAGGTTTCTTTTCAGGGCAGACGATGCCAACGTACGAATATCTGTGCAGCAACTGTGACCATGAGTGGGAAGCCTATCAGGCAATCTCCGCGAAGCCGCTTCGGAAGTGCCCCAGGTGCGGCAAGATGAAAGCCGAGCGGCTGATCAGTTCCGGCGGTGGAATCATCTTTAAGGGTTCCGGCTTCTATCAGACTGACTACCGCAGCGAGTCGTATAAAGAAGGTGCCAGCGCAGACAGGAAGGCGCAGGAATCCAGTAAGTCTGAGTCGTCCAAAACCAAGTCTGATTCGTCTTCGTCCACTAAGTCAGAATCCACGAATGCTAAGAAGTCAACGTCGAACAGCGACTAGAGTCAATCCGACCCTCAACGAAGAGACTTCTGGCGAAGGCCGCTACACGGTACCGCAGCGTCACATGTGCCGATCGCGCAAAGTAGTGGTTGCCTGCGCGTAACGCCCCGGAGCACTGGCGAATCGCATTTGGACGTCGCCTGGAAACGTCTGAAGGCCACCCTTTCTGCCTGCCTGTGTAATCGCAGGATCCATTGCAGCGTTACGGGAACAGCGGTTCGCTCAGGACAACTCGTTCGAGCAGGAAGCGTACGACGCAGATTAATAGCCGGATCTGTCAGTCGACGGTGATGAGGTGTGAGCACGAACACCGGACTGTAGCTGGCCTCTGTTGAACCCGGAACAAGACACCCAGCAGCTCGACTTCAAAGAGGCAGGCTGCAGAAACCCAACAACACTGCCGCTTAACCGTGAAATCCCAAAACGGACTTCGTGAGAGACAGCAGAGGACGTCTCAACGACCGACGGACACCGCGTCTCAAAGCCCCTGACCAACCGAATGTTGCGTCTGTGAAACATGCCCATTTTCCCTGCATTCCCTGATCTCCCGCTACGACTCACTGTGTCTTAAGCGGACGGTGATTCGGTGCCTGGAGGTCGTTGTTTCGAAGGAATGTCACTGTTATAAGTTTCGGCTCTGGGCGTCTGAGCAGTAAGTATCAACAGAGGTAGTCGGCTGTCTCGACGCCCCCCGAATATTGACACAGGAGAACAAAGTGAGCGAAGAAGAAAACAACGAAACAGAAGCAACTGAAGCTGCCCCACCCGCGGATGCCCCTGCAGCACCTCAGCAGGAACTCGTGGTAGACGATGTTGAAGCGCACGCGGGCTACGCAAACTTCTGCCGTGTCTCCAGTACACCTGAAGAGTTGATTCTGGACCTGGGTCTGAATCCAACTCCCTACGCCACGGGCAAAGTTGAAGTCAAAGTGAATCAGCGCATCATTCTGAATCACTTCACTGCCAAGCGACTCTACGGAGCCCTGTTCCAGGCGCTGCAGATGCATGAGCGAAACTTTGGTGTCGTCGAAGTCGATGTCCGCAAACGCGTTCGTACTCCCCCGGTCGAAGCTCCTGCAGGCAACTAAGAATCACTTGAGAGCGTGGTGGCTTACAGCCACCACGGCTTGTGAATCAAGGGGACCCATCCGGTCCCCTTTTTCTATGCACTCATTCTATGCGTTCATGGTTTAGCTGTTCCTGATTCCCCCGGGCGGATACAGGTAAGCAACCAGAAACTGGAGAGACTCGGCCAGCAACGTCGGCCGGACCAACCCACTCCAGGCTGGCATTCCCGTATTCTGCGATTTCTGCGGCTCTGATAAAATCACTGCTGCAAATTTTCATTTCCATGAACCAATTGCGGCATGTGCCACTTAACAGTCGACAGGTTCAGCTTGATCTTTCCTGACAACGAACCTCAGCAAATCAAATGAGGAATTGAAACGATAATCAGAATTTGCTCTGTAATTGGCTTTGCGACCATTGCACTCTTTCTTTGCGGGTGCGGAAGCACAGACTCGAGCGCGTTTCAATCGACACGACTCAACGCATGGCAGCAACCCGAAGCACAGTTCAACACGGAAGAGTATGACGACATCGAAGAAAACGACTTCGTCGACGCAATGACTCAACCCTTATCCACATTTGCTGTCGACGTGGACACTGCGTCATACAGCAACGTGCGTCGAATGCTGACGGACGGACAGCTGCCTCCCAAGGGAGCAGTTCGGATTGAAGAGCTGGTCAATTACTTCGAATACGACTATCCACAGCCGTCGGATGATCACCCATTTTCGGTGTCCACAATCGTCGCTCCGTGCCCATGGAATCAGGAAAACAGACTGCTGCGGATTGCCCTGCAGGGCAAACAGATACAGATGGACGATCGCCCCGCCAGTAATCTGGTCTTTCTGCTTGATGTTTCCGGATCAATGAGCGTCCCGAATAAGCTGCCTCTGGTGAAGTCCGCCATGAAAATGCTTGTCGAGCAGCTCACAGAAAACGACCGAATCGCGATCGTCGTTTATGCAGGTGCGTCAGGCAGAGTCCTGAATTCGACATCGGCCGACCAAAAGGCCGTCATCATGAACGCGCTCGACAACCTGCAGGCCGGCGGATCCACCAATGGTGGAGAAGGGATCAAGCTGGCGTATCAGATCGCACTGGAGAACTTTATTGCCGGCGGCACAAATCGCGTCATTCTCTGCACTGACGGTGACTTCAATGTGGGCACCACAAACCGCAGCGAATTGGTCGACCTGATTCAGGAGAAGGCACAGGAAGGCACATTCCTGAGCGTCTTCGGTTTTGGAACGGGCAACCTGAAAGACTCGACGATGGAACAACTGGCCGACAAAGGGAATGGCAACTATGCCTATATCGATTCCAAACTGGAAGCTCGCCGTGCGCTGGTCGACCAGTTGGGTGGCACACTGATCACGATTGCCAAAGACGTGAAGATCCAGGTCGATTTCAATCCGGCTCAGGTGCAATCGTACCGCCTCATTGGGTACGAGAACCGCGTGATGGCCAATCAGGACTTCAGGGATGACAGGAAGGATGCAGGAGAGATCGGCGCTGGCCACCGCGTGACAGCACTGTATGAACTGGTGCCAGTCGGCTCAGAGGATCGCACTGCACCGAACATTGACAGTGAATTCGTTGAGGTGACTCCCAGAGACTCGGTCGACCCCGAAAAAATGCTGGTGGTGCGATTGCGGTACAAGCAGCCCGCAGCAGAGAAAGCGATGGAGTTCTCCACGTTTCTGACAGGCAATCTTCAGGCACAGCCTCCGATGGCAGACTCAGACATGACATTTGCATCGGCCGTCGCAACATTCGGGATGCTGTTGCGTGAGTCCGAACACGCGGGACAAGCGAACTGGGACTCAGTGATTAAGCTCGCCAGCGCAGGCACGGTAGAAGATCAGGGCGGCTTTCGGGCGGAGTTTGTCGATCTCGCTCGAAAGGCAAAGGAGCTTTCCGCGGAGAAGCCGTGAGGTGTCTCTCAGAGGGCTGCCGCCACAGCAGAACCAATGAACTTAAACCTGCGGCCACTGCCCGTCCCGTTAAGATTCTGCTGAAAGCCAATTCACTGCGATCCTCCCTCATTTCATTGGAGAGGGTGCATTCATCAACTAATGACCGCTCTCGTTGCGGCTCCGTTCAGATACCGTCCACGTGCTGTCACTCTCCTGCCGGATACTGCCTCCCTGCGCCAGCCGCTGCAGAACGCGATTCAGGTCAGAGGCCGTCCAGCGAAGCATCGTTGCAAGGTCAGGCTCCGAAACCTCGCCCGCTCCTGTGATGCATTCAAGAACCAGTTGATCCCTGATCTGTCCCTGTTGCCGGCGAGACTCAATCATCCCGGCAAGCAGGCCTCGGCGAGGCGCAAACAGCAACACAGCCAGAAACACAAAGCCAGCAAACGCTGCCATCGGACCATTGGGAGCAACGTCAATCTGTTGAGCAAGCCATGTCCCGCAGAATGAGCTGAATACTGCGATGATACTGGAGACCACAAGCAGAAGTCCCAGCCGATTGGTCAGCAGCAAAGCGGCCGCCGGAGGAGCAACCATCAAGGCAACGATCAGAATTGATCCTGCCACGTTAAACGCCGACACGGTAGTCAGTGAAATCAGAGTCAACGTAACAAACTGAATAAGTCCGGGACGCAAGCGAAACTGATCTGCCAGCAGCGGATCAAAGAGCATGAGCTTCAGCTCCTTCCAGCAGATCGCAACGAATGAAAGTGTAAGCACCAGCATCAATGACATCACCACCAGCGCTTTGGGTCCGAAACTGCGGCCACCGATTTCGAGCATATTCAGAGGCGCCATCGTCATGTCGCCATCGATAATGCAGTCAGCATGAAAATGCACGTTTTCCAGCTCGAGACTCACCAACAGAATGCCAACGCTGAACATTCCGGCAAACACGATCCCCAGCCCGGCATCGGGTTCGACAAGCCCCGTTTTCTGCAACGCCTGAGTCAGCCACACCATCACCATGCCACTGGCTGCTGCTGAAACAATCAGCCATGGCGACGTAATATCACGCACAAAGATAAATGCGATCACCAGTCCAGGCAGCACCGCGTGGCTGAGCCCCTCACTTACCATCGCTCGTCGATTGACCAGCAACAGACACCCACAGATAGCGCAGACGACCGACGTGACAGTGGCGATCAACAGTGTCCATGTGTCATACATGGGACCGCCTCCGAAACAACAACCCACGCCCTGGTGCCAGTACCAGTGACAACAGAAACACGCTGGTCAACAACACCACAATCACGGGCCCGGTTGGCAGACTGGTAAGCGCACTGATGACCGCTCCGGCCGCCGAACAGATTGCTCCCGTCAGAGCAGCCAGGCAGACCATTGGCCCCAGGTGCTGAGTCCACTGCCTTGCAGCAGCAGCGGGAGTGACGAGCAGGGAAATCATAAGCACGACACCCACCACCTGCAGGCCAATTACGATTCCAATCACAAGCAGAGTGAGCAATAGAATCTCGATTCGTGCGACAGGCATACCAAGACAGGCAGAGTACTCTGCGTCGAAGGCAAAGACTTTGAGACGATTCCACGACAGAACCATTGTCAAAACGGCCAGCGTGCCAAGAGTTCCAATCATGGCCAGGTCGGATGTAGTCATGGCAGCCGCCATACCAAACAGATAGTCGTCCAGCCCGGAACTTCCAGTCAATGGTGGGTTTGCGCGCTGCAGCCATCTCAGCAGCATCATCCCGCTCCCAAAAAAGATGGCCAGCATGACGCCCAGTCCAGCGTCCGGCTTGATATGGGTTCGTTGAGTAATCAATCGCGTCAGCAGCAGGGCCGCAAGGCCAGCGCAGATCGCACCGGGCATCAGCACCCACATCGAAAGACTGCTACTCTGATGTACGGTCGCCTGAGCAATCCAGAATGCAATGACGATCCCAGGAAGTGACGCATGAGAAACCACATCGCCCACAAGACTCTGCCGACGCAGATAGGCAAAACACCCCAGCGATCCACTGACAGCTCCAATCATTGCGCTGCCAGACACAACCGTGCGAACCGTGTAGTCGCTCAGTAATCCGTCAGGCATCGCACCCCTGCCCGTCGGTCAGTTTTTTTTCGAGCAGAGAATGGCTCATGACCCCATATGTCTGCTGAATGTTTTCTTCCGTGAACACATCACCCACGGGACCTGTCTCGATCAGGCGTCGGTTCAGCAGGACAACGTGATCGAAGTAACTTCTGACGGTTGTCAGGTCGTGATGCACGAACACGATCGTGTTACCGGTTTCTCGCAACTGTCGCAGGATTTCGATGATCAGCGTTTCCGTCTTCGCGTCGACACCCGCAAACGGTTCATCCAACAGGTAGATCGATGCCTGCTGAACGAATGCCCGAGCAAGAAAGATTCGCTGTTGCTGCCCACCGGAGAGTTCGCCAATCTGCCGGTCAGCAAACTCGGTCATCCGGACCTGCTCCAGAGCTGCCATCGCATCTTCGCGTTCCTGCCTGCCTGGACGTTGAAACCATCGGAGGCGACCGTACGTTCCCATCATCACAAGGTCGAGCACTGTCGTGGGAAAATCCCAGTCCACTGTTGTTCGCTGCGGAACATAGGCCACGGGAGTATTCTGAGTGCCGGCAACGTCCACTGATCCACTCAATCGCGGAATCACGCCCAGAATAGCCTTCAGAAGTGTGCTCTTGCCCGCTCCGTTTGGCCCCAGAATTCCCGTCATGCTCAGTTCGGGAATCTCAAGATCAACATTCCACAGCGCAGGCTCTCCACCGTATGAAACAGTTAACTGCTGTGTGCGAATGGCAAACGACATGACGATACTCAGAGTGCACGATTCTGACGGCAGCCGCTTACTTCTTTGTAAGTGACTCAGTCAGCAGGTCTACGTTGGACTCAAATGCACCAAGATAGGTGTTTGCAGGTGGCTCACTTCCGAGGTCATCCGAGTACAGTGGTTGCTCAGCGATCTTCACATTCCACTCACGTGCCTGGCACGCTTCCTGAAGCGCCTGAGTCACTTTGGGATTGGTGATATTTTCGATGAAAATGACGGGCACTTTCCTGTCGCAGATGGTGGTCGCTACGGTCTGCATCGTTTTCACGTCGGCTTCCGCGTCGTTACCGATGCCGAGAACAGCCACTGTTTCAAACTCATAGACTTTGGCAAAGTAGTTGAATGCGTCGTGAGCGCTCACGAGTACTCGGCTCTCTTTCGGAATGTCCATGAATTTTGCCTTTGCGGAATCATGGGCAAGGCCGATCTGCTCAGCATACTTCTCTCCATTGGCGCGGTACTGATCCCCATTAGCCGGATCTCGTCGAGCCATCTCCTCGGCAAGGGCTATGACACAGGTCTGCCATCCGGGCAGGTGATTCCAGATATGGGGGTCAAACGGCGCATCGGGGTCAACTTCCCCATCTTCGACCCAGTCCAGTCGGGCGGCTGTCGGAAACGAGTCTGCCATCGCCCAGGCCTTATCTTCAAACTGGTGATGCAAAGCGTTATGCAACCGTGCCTCCAGATGAAACCCGTTGTAGAAAATGGCATCAGCACTCGCCATGGAACGAACGTCTGCCGCAGTCGGGGCGTAAGAATGAGGGTCAACCCCGGGGCCGCACAGTAACGTGACCTTTGTGCTCGTTCCCTCGGCAATATTTCGCACGGCGTCCGCTATGTGACCGGTGGTCGCAACAACATCAAAAACTCCATTAGAAGCTCCTCCACTGCCTGAGGAGTCCGGATCGGACTCGCATCCGGTCAATGCGAGCAGCAATACAATGAGCGGTAGATATCTGTTCGAAGAGGACAACATGAGGTCAGCCGTACCAGAATCCGTGATATTTGAGAGTAACTGCCGCAGTAATCTTACGCGGCTGAGCCATTGAAACAGATCACTTTCTGAGACTCAATCTCATGTCGTGCGGGATCCCAATTCGGCCAATGATGAGACAGTAGAATGGGAATAAACGGGACACCTGCAGCAGAAGCCGTGCCTCAAAAGCAACTCGAAACGGTTTTCAGACTCCCTTATTGCACCTGATGCCCAACGATCACTCATCGCACATTGGGGGGCTGCCTCAGCGGGAACGGACCAGTTTGCTCAACTCGCGAAACTGCGCATTCGCTGAAGACTCACACCACTCAAACGCCACACTTTCTGCGGTGCAGACTGTGACACCCCCATCACGGAGACGCTGCAGTGCCGTTTGGTAATCGGTGTCCTTCCTGCTGCCAACACCATCGGCCACGACGAAAACCCGAGTCCCGTTTGCTGACAGATCAAATGCCGTCTGCAATACGCAGATATGAGCCTCGATCCCGCAGAGAACCACCTGATCTCGCTCGGACTGGCGATAACTCACAAAGCCATCCGCTGCACTGAACTGAGTCTTCTCAAAGACCGGGTCAGCCTGCTGCAGCTGTTGGACAGTCGGCCCAAGTCCCTGTGGATATTGTTCTGACGTCGTAACCGGGACATTAAACAGGGCGGCAGCCTGTTTGAGAAAAGTGATCGTCTCAGCCAGCCGATCATTCCCTGAAATCACGGGCAGCAGTTTCTCCTGCACGTCCACGATGAGGAGATGGGAACGCTTACGATTCAGAAGGCTCACACTGCGTGACATGGTTCCTGTTTCCAGCTTGCTTTGGAGTGGACTTCGCCGGATGTCCCCCCGGCCTGTCCACTATTTCTTCATGATCCGGATGAAAGTGTACTCACTGTCCACTGGCTTCTGCAGCAGGCTAAACAGATATCCAAAAACAATTGCACTGCCGAATCCGATGGGCCAGTACCAGAGTGAGACCCAGTCTTTCTGCGTAGACATCAGGTACAGTGTCAAACCTGTGGACAGCAGTGCACTCGCTGTGACCGACTGCCACGTCGCGCGCGACGAAAACAGAGCAAGGACAAAGATCGCCAGCAATGGCGCGCCAAAGGCAGCTGTCAGCCGGCGACTCACCTCGAACACACTACTCTGCGGATCTACCAGGCAGGCGATTCCAACTGCGGCTGCACCAATCACTACGATCAGCCATCGAATCATAATGACTTCGTTGCGCTCAGACTGCGGTCGCCACGCTGGCACAAGCCTGTCGCGAAAATCAACGACGAGCGCTGTCGTCACGGAGTGAATGCCGGAATCGATACTGGACATGATGGCTGCCATCAGTGCCGCCAGAAACAATCCCTTCAGGCCAGGCGGAAAGTGAGTGTCCACAAATCCAGGCAGAGCGCGGTCGGCAACTATTGAGTTTCGGCTCACAACCGTCTTGACCGTATCTCCCTGCTGCAGGTCAACTTTACTATCCGGAACAGGGATCAACGCCATTTCCTGTGGGTGACTGTTGTACCAGCCGTACAGGGCGACGCCGATCAGCAGCAGTCCCGGAATCACGATCCACATTGCAATGAGGTTCAGGAGTGCACCACGTTGCGAAGTACGTTCCGAGTCCGCTGCCAGGTACCGCTGGACGGCGACCTGGTCGACCCCAAACGCCGACAGCCCTTCCAGAAAGAACCCGACCAGAATTGCCCATGACCCAAACTTGAGGGTGATGGATGGCTCCCAATTTGCCAGGGCATATTCGTGATCAGCCTGATAGGTGTCCCAAAGTTCCGTCAGGCCGGTCCCGGCTGCACGACATACGAGAAACAGGGTCGCAATGATCGTAGCCGCGAAAACAAAGAACTGAATGACGTCCGTCCACATCACCGCGCGAAGTCCCCCCAGCATCGTGTAACCGATCGCTGCACACCCCACACCTATGATGACAACAGCTGGCGACAACCCGATCATCGGTGCAAGAACGACGGATGCGGCGTACGTCGCAGAGGCCATCCAGCCGATACGCAACAGAATAAACAGCCCGCTGGCCAGGAGCCGGACAGAAACATGAAATCTTCGTTCCAGATACTCGTAGGCGGTTTCCACATTGATCCGTGCGTAGACCGGGATAAAGACGTACATGACGATTGGAGTCATGAGCGCAAACGCGACCAGTGCGAGGCCGATTCTGAGACTGTCAGAAAACGCAGCGGAGGGATAAAAGACAAAGCTGTTTGATGAAAACAGCGTGGCCATCACACTGAGTCCCACCACCAGCCACCCCATCGATCGACCGGCCAGAAAGAACTCGTCTCGCGACTGGTGCTGGCCGAATCGAATTCCAAGCCCGACGATGAGGGCGAGGTAAGCAGACAGTGTGAGCAGGTCGATCAGATGCATGAGAGCCCCCGGTGGCAGTAAACCGTGATATCACCCTACGACCCTCCATTCAATCCGGCAAGGCAGGCCAATTGGGATGGAATCGGTCAAGGCGGGAGGTGACAAATGGCAAGTGGAGAATCTCAGCGTTATGATGGCTGGCACACCGGCCGCCGGAGTCGGACTGTTTCGGAAATCAATCTCCATCGGAGTCATCGATGAAGTCTCTCTCTGCCCTGCTGATCCTCGCCGTCCTGTCTGCCACGGTCTGTGCCGACGAAAAAGCGGCTGACGAGAAGCAGACTGAAAAACCTGCTGAACAGAAAGACAAGCCTGCAAAGAAGGTGGAAACCAAAGACCTGAAGGTCAAAGAGCTGACTCTGAAGTTTCCAAAGACCTGGGAGAAAGTTGATCATCCCAGCCGAATGCGACTGGCAACGATCAAAGTGCCGAAAGTGAACGGCGATTCAGACGACGGTGAACTGACGATCTTTAACTTCGGCGGTGGCGGCGGTCAGGTCGAGGCCAATATCCAGCGCTGGGTCGGGCAGTTTCAAAACGAAGGTCGCGAGGTCACAGTTCAGCAGGGCAAAGCGGGCGAAAACAACTACATCATCGTTGACGTCAGCGGAACCTATAAGAAGCCGGATGGTCCTCCTGTCCTCGGAAAAACCAAGCCGGTGAAAGGCTACCAGATGCTGGGCGTCATTTTGCTCGACATAAAATCCAGTGAGGTGTTCTACCTCAAGCTGACAGGACCGCGAAAGACGATTACAGCAGCGGGAGATGCTTACCGAGCCTCGTTCGGGGGCTCAACAAAGAACGAAAAACCATTGTCCACGAAAGACTGAAGTCGTCGCCAACAATCAGGCAGCACCCACCGAACCCGCTGACTGAAGTTGTTCGGCAATGCTGTCCCAGAGTTCCAGTCTGGCTTCAAGAGCATGGGTAGCGGCCTGCGTGGCTGCTGTCCATGCTTTTTCGTTTTGCCCACACAGCTGAGAGATCAACTGTTCCGCCAGTTCCCCGTGCTCGTCACCATCCAGCTCAATGTGTCGTTGCAGATAATAGAGGAACCTGTCCAGCCGCCCTTCGGCTGCACCGCTGAGGCGGTCAACCATCTTCCGAAAGACATCGGGAAGCAATTCCTCTCGACCAAATGCAAACGCGGCGGCCACCTGGCACACATCGTCAGATTCAATGATCGAAAACGTGGTTCTGAGGAACCCAGTGACCGCAGACGAATAAACGCCTTCGCGCAGGAGACAGGAGAGGTCAGCCCCGTTCCCCAGTTGCTCCAGCAGAGATTCGACGACAGTGACGTCGGCCCCCGCATCCCTCATCGCACTCAGGTAGATTTCGAAATGGCTGGCTGTTGAGCCATCCGCATCTACATCCGTTTCTTCGGCCAGTACGATTTCGTTGACCAGCCTGCATGCATCACGATTTCGCACCGGGGTCCACGGAACAGAAACACACGTCAGACGCGACTGCAAAGCCTTGAGCAGGGACATAAAGTCCCAGACCGCAAACACATGATGTTCCATCAGAACACGTATGGCTTCCACAGAATCGAGGTGTTGATAAACCTGATGCCGGAGCAATCTGTCCCGAAGAGGCGCGAGGGTGATCTTGAGTTCTAACAAGCGTGACATGACTGAGTCTTTCGATTATTCGGCCTGGTGCCTCGCCGCCTCCTGTCGGCTCAGCACCTGTCTGTTATAGGCAGCAATCGACTCTTTTCGCCTCAACATTCCCAACAGACGCCCGGATTGCTCAGGATCAAGAACGGGTAATTCGTCGAGATTCAGCGAAGTGAATTTATGCATCGCCTCGTTCAGGTCATCCTTCGGCGCGACGCTCAGAAACTGGGTTGTCATCACATCCGCTGCATCCGCCAATTGCCAGATCGACTCGTCATAGATAAACGAGCGAACGTCGTCTGACGAAAAAATGCCCACCATTTCGCCGGCATCATTTACAACCGGAAAGTAGTGCTGGTGAGTCTTTGTCAGCCTCTGGACGATCAAAGAGAGTGGCATTGCTTCCGGCACTGTCTCCACAACGCGATCGGCCCGATATACGTCTGCAACTTTGATGCCTTCCAGAACATCGACCGTGAAATCCCCCCGATGAGCGGGCGATTCAATACGTGTTGGAACCTGCCTCCGATAGAGAGTGGTGCCGTTGCACAACAGGAAGCACAGCGTTGAAACCCACATCGTGGGCAACAGCAGGTGATAGCTCCCTGTCATTTCGGACACCATGATGATGGTCGAAATCGGAGCTCTGGCGATCCCCGCAAAGAAACCGGCCATTCCAACAACACCAAAGGCGCGGGGGTCAATGTCCGCCATCACCTCCTTCATCATTCGGCCGGTCGCGACGCCGATACAACCCCCAATCACCATGGACGGTCCAAAGACACCTCCCGAGCCGCCCGAAGAAATGGTCAGGGACGTGGTCAGAATCTTAACTACAGCGATCAACAGCAGGACCTTGATCGTCAGAGCACCCGCATCACCCGCCTCCAGCTCCAGACCCGTCTGCAGCGCACCGTAACCGGTCGAAAGAACTGCAAGGAGAGATGTGTCCTGTCCGCACGTATAAAAGAGGGTCAGTGCAACTGCGCCTGCCAGAGCCGCACCCATCGCTGGCTTGAAGTGAGGTTTGCCAGGGACTCGCTCAAACAACCCCTGCACCCCGTAGAATGCAGAGATATAAAGCCGCCCGACCGCCGCCAGAACGATGGCCATCAAACCGTACGGAACCAGCTCCACCAACGAGCTCATGGCAAACTCAGGAAGCTGGCCAAACACATGAGCAAACATCAGCTCGCCCGGCAGAAACAACCCAAAGAGGGAATAGGCCACAATTGAGGAAATAGCCGTAGGGACGATCACATCGGATTCCAGATCGGCTTCCCGATACATGATTTCGCCGGCAAAGATGGCCCCGGCCAGCGGAGCGCGAAAGATGGCCCCCACACCGGCACCCATTCCAGCCGCCATCAGGATCCTGCGATCCCTGGCTGACAGACCAAGCTTCTGGCCCATGAAGGAACTCAGCGCAGCGCCGATCTGAGCAATCGGCCCTTCTCTTCCGCCAGATCCTCCCGTCCCCAGTGTGACTGCAGACGCCAGCGTCTTGACGATGGCCACTCGAATAGAAATGATGCCGCGTTTATCGTGGAAGGCGTCGATGGCCCCGTCTGTTCCATGCCCCTCGGCTTCCGGCGCGAACGTGTAAACAACCCATCCGGAAATCAGACCACCCACGACGAGCACAACGACGAGCGCAATAAACGAAATTTCAGCCGAATGATGTTCGAATCGGTGATACTCACCCTTCGCTCCTCCCGGTGCAAAACCAGCCGTCTCACCGAGAGCGTAGTGGGCAACCAACTGGCCCAGGACATCAAAGACAATCGCGCCCAGCCCGGCGGCGATTCCTGCGCATAGAGAAAGCAGGAACCATTTACCGGTGATCGATGCGGGCACAGACTTCATGACGATCGGGGAGTGACGTCAGAGGCGGAAAAGATCCGAGAGCAGATGGACGCGCGTAGTGAACCCCTGTTGTCAGTCGATGTCAATCAATGACTTCGGTCCGGGCCAGGAATGGGCAAAAAAAGTCTGTCGCCCACATTGAGTCTCAAACCGCTGCCCAAAGAGGCGGGCGAAAGACTCAGATTCCGTCAACAATGCCGTTCAAAGTCCCGCTCGGACGCATCGCGGCGGCAGCCCTGTCATCGCATGGATGATAGTAGCCTCCAAGGTCGACCGCCTGCCCCTGGGCGGCATTGAGCTCATCCACAATGGTCTGCTCGTTGTCTGCAAGGACCTGAGCGACTCCGGCGAATTCTGACTGCAGCTCGGCATCTTCTGACTGAGCGGCGAGTGCCTGGGCCCAGTAAAGTGCCAGGTAGAAGTGGCTACCTCGATTGTCGAGCTCGTTCACCTTGCGAGACGGTGACTTATTGTTTTCCAGGTACTGCCCATTGGCAGCGTCCAGTGCGGCTGCAACCGCCTTGAGCTTTCTGTTGTCCGTCTTCTCTGCGAGGTCCTCAAGAGAGACAGCCAGCGCGAGGAATTCCCCAAGGGAATCCCAGCGAAGATGTCCTTCTTCTTCGAACTGCTGAACATGTTTGGGCGCTGAACCACCAGCCCCCGTTTCAAACAGACCCCCTCCGGCCAGCAGAGGAACGATCGAAAGCATTTTGGCACTCGTTCCCAGCTCAAGAATCGGGAACAGGTCAGTCAGATAGTCTCGCAGCACGTTGCCCGTCACAGAGACCGTATCGAGACCATCCTTACAGCGTTGGCACGC
>MDSW01022167.1_pt1 | contig 34785 bp, 37 predicted proteins | sample 811171 | NCBI WGS metagenome assembly MDSW01 (sample SAMN05326641, study PRJNA326480) | marine metagenome | isolation source: seawater | place: Atlantic Ocean: North West | collected 2012 | reverse complement strand
TATGCTAAACAATCTCACTATGTTAAAGAAATCATTGTAACTACTGATGACAAAAAAATTAAAAATTTATCTAAAGAATTAAATGTTAGTGTAATTGATAGGCCAGAATCACTTTCAGGTGACAAAGCAACAACAGAAAGTGCAATTGAGCATGTTATTTTGTCTAAAAATATTAAAAATGATTCAATAATAGTCTTATTACAACCTACAAGTCCAATTAGACCAAAGAATTCTCTTGATAAAATTTTAAAATATTTTTTTGAAAAAGAATTAGATTCTCTTTTGACATTGAGTCCGATTCACCCTCTAACTTGGAGAATTAATAATAAACCTATCTGCATGTATGATTATCTAAATAGGCCACGCAGGCAGGATTTCAAGAAAAAAGATTTAATTTATGATGAAAATGGCTCTGTTTATGTTTTTAAAGTCAAAACATTTAATAAATACTCTAACAGGTTAGGTGGAAAAATTGGCCATTATTTTTTTGAAGAACAATATGGCAAACAAATCGATACACATTTAGATTTTAAAATTTTAGAAGCAATTGGTAATTATTTAAATGAGGCAAAAAATGAAAAAGATTAAAAATATTAAATTAGTTGTAACTGATATAGATGGAGTTTGGACTGACGCTAAAATGCATTATACTGATAAAGGTGATTTTATGAAATCATTCAGCACATATGATGGAATGGCAGTTCAACTTTTAAAAGATAATAATTTAGAAACAGTCATAATAACAAGTGAAAATTCAAAAATTGTGTATGAAAGAGCAAAAAAACTTAAAATTAAAGATGTAGTATTAAATGAAAAAAATAAACTTAAAAAATTAAAAGAAATATGTTTAAATAAAAACATATCATTAAATGAAGTTGCATATATTGGTGACGATTTAAACGATATAGATGTTCTTAAAAATGTTGGTTTGTCAGCATTAACAATTAATAGTCCAATTAAAAATAAGTTAAAAGTCGATTACATAACAGAAAGAAAGGGCGGTGATGGTGCTTTTAGGGAATTTGTTGATTTAATTTTAAAAGATAAATAAATGCTATTATTTTTAATTTATTTTTTAATTTCACCATTAGTTTATTTATGTCTTTTGCTTACATATCCTTTTAATGCAAAAATTCGTACACTATTAAATAATCAAAAAAAAATAATACTTAATCTTAAAGGTAAGATAAATAAAAAAAATATTAATAAAAAAATAATAATTATTCATGCTGCGTCTGCTGGTGAATATGAACAAATCAAACCTTTACTTCGATCAATAAATAAAGATATTTTTTTTGTAATAGTTACATGTATGTCGCCTACAATTTACCAAGCAATTAAAAATGATAAATTAGCAGATGAATTATGTTATCATCCATTTGATTTTCCTTGGGAAGCAAGAAAATTTTTAAAATTTATTAATCCTGATTTATATATTACCACAAGACATGATGTCTGGCCAATCCATCTTTATTATGCAAAAAAAATGAAAATTAAAACAATGATAATAAATGCAAATTTGTACATTAGTTCAAAAAGATTAAAATGGTATTTTATTAATTTTACAAATTATATATACAATCTTTTTGATTTAATAATAGTACCTTCAATTTCCATTAAAAAAATATTTGAATCAAAATTAAATATTTATAATACTATTCATATAAATGATACCAGATTTGAGCAGATATTGTATAGAAAAAAACATTCAAATGATATTAATGAATTGAATTCAATTATAAACAAAAAAAATATAATTTTTGGCAGTATTTCATTAAATGATTTAAAATTATTTGACAATTATTTTCTAAGCGAAATTTATAAAAAAAAAATTGATTGGTTAATAGTTGTACCTCACGAATTAGATGAGATAATAATAAAAAAAATAAAAAATATTTTTCCTGAATCAATTAGATTCTCAGAAGTTAAAAATTATAATTTTAATGATTATGGATGCTTGATTGTTGATAAAGTTGGAATCTTACCAGAATTATATAAATATAGTACAATTGCCTATGTTGGTGGAGGTTTTGAGAATGGTGTACATTCTACTATTGAACCTCTTGTTTATAAAAATTTAGTTTGTCATGGTCCAAACTATGATTTATTAGATGAAGCAAGAGAAATGTTAAAAAATGATTTAGGTGTAATAATTAGAAATAGTAAAGATATTTATAATTTATTTTCAAAACCTATAAATGATAATAAAATTATAGACTTTATTAGTGATAAAAATAATTCTTCTAAAGTTATTTGTGATAAAATTAATGAAATTTTGTAATAAAATATTATTGTATTTAATTTTTTGTTCATTTTCTATGTCAGAAAATATTGAATATATATATGATGTCGAAATAAAAGGAATCTCTATTATTACTGGAACAGTAGGAAAATGTAATTTTAAAATAAAGAATGATTTAGATAATTTTGAAATGAGTATTATTACTCAAACTACCAAATTAGCAAGTTTAATATATCCCTACAAAGATAAAATTAAAATGAAAATTGATAGCAACTATTCTTTGTTATTGCTTGAACAAAATATTTCAAATATTAATAAAAAATTAAAAGTAGTTGTAGATAAAATAAATCGAAAAATCTTACGAAATGATAAGGAACTAAATTTTTATAGCGATACTTTATTTTCTCCTTATTCATTCATTCATTATTTAAAAGAAAAAAAAATAGAGTTAAACCAAATACATACATATAATATTTTTGATAATAGAAAAATTCAAAAAATTAAATTTGAAGTTAATAAAATAGAAAAGATTAAAGTACCATATGGTACATATGAATGCTTATATGTTAAGCCAAATCATGATAAAAATTTAATTAAAAATAATGGTAGTATTGAATTGTGGTATACCAATGATTCAGAAAAAATTCCTTTAAAAATAAATTTAGAAACTAAAATTGGAACGTTTATTTTGAAGCTAAATAAAATAATTATATCATGAAACAGATACTTTTAATTATAAACCCTATAAGTGGTAATAAAGCTTCTATAAAAATAGAATCAAAAGTAATTGATACATTCAAAAGTAATAACTATGAAGTAGATATCATTTATTCTAAATATAAAGGACATATTGAAAAAATTTTAAATAGTTATGATTTATCTTTATATATATTTTGCTGCATAATGGGTGGTGATGGTAGTATTCATGAAGCTGTAAATGGCTTATTAAAAAGACAAGATAAAAATCAAATTCCATTATCTATAGTACCAGCAGGTTCTGGTAATAGTCTAGCAAGAGATTTAAATGTATTAGATATAAGTAATGCTTTGGAAAGAATTTTAAATTTAGATATTAAGGAAATTGATATTGCTAAGTTATATAGCGATAAGCAAAATATTTTTTCATTTAATATAATTGGTTGGGGAATGGTTGCTAATATTGGTATAAAATCAGAAAAATTTAGATGGCTAGGTTCAAGTAGATATACAATTTTGAGTATATTAGAACTTATTTTTAAAAAAGCATATAAAGTAAACATCGAATTAATTGATGAAAAAAATAATAAAAAAGTAATTAATAATAAGATGTTATTTGCTGTACTTTGTAATACAATACATACTGGAAAAGGTATGAAAATAGCTCCGGATGCGAAGCTTAATGATGGTCTTTTAAATTTATATATAATAAAAAATGCATCAAGATTTAAATTATTATCTTTACTTCCTAAACTTTTTGATGGTAAACATGTAAATGATAAACTAGTTGAAAGCTACAAATTTTCTAAAATTAAAATTAATGAAGATTATGAAAGAAAATTATTGATTGATGGAGAAATAAAAGGCAAAACACCAATAACAGTAGAAGTCATACATAAAGGAATAAAATTAATTTACTAAACTATTTTTTTTCGAATGTTTCTAAGATTAAAATTATTCCCTCTGGCTTTATATCAGCATAACCACCATTAGTTTTATAAAATGTATTAGATCCATTCTTAGTTATTTTAATCTCACCACTACCAATAGAAATTATTGAACTAACATGCCTTGCTTTAACACCAAAAAGACCATCTAAACTAGGAGCTCTTAAATATTCAACAATACCAATGTTAATATTATTTGTAGGTGTTATGACATCTATTTGTAATGATTTAGACATTATTTTTTAGCCTTATCTATTACTTCATCTAAGGTACCAACATAAGTAAAAGCATTCTCTGGATATTCATCCATTTCACCTTTTACAATTGCTTCAAATCCAGATATAGAATCTTCAAGACTAACATATCTACCTTCTACACCAGTGAATTGTTCTGCTACGAAAAATGGTTGTGACATAAATTTTTGTAATTTTCTTGCTCTACTTACAACTAATTTATCCTCATCAGATAATTCATCCATACCAAGAATTGCAATAATATCTTGTAACTCACCATATTTTTGTAATGTAGTCTGAACTGATCTAGCAACATTATAGTGTCTATCGCCAATAACCCTTGGATCTAATATTCTGGATGTTGAATCTAAAGGATCAATAGCTGGGTATATTCCTAGTTCTGCAATTTTTCTATCTAGTACAGTAGTAGCATCCAAATGCGCGAAGGTTGTTGCAGGAGCAGGATCGGTCAAATCATCAGCTGGAACATAAACCGCTTGAACAGATGTAACTGAACCTTTTTTTGTAGATGTAATTCTTTCTTGTAATTCACCCATTTCTGTAGATAAAGTTGGCTGATAACCAACAGCTGAAGGCATTCTACCTAATAAAGCAGAAACCTCAGATCCAGCTTGAGTAAATCTAAACATATTATCTACAAATAGTAAAACATCTTTTCCTTGCTCATCTCTAAAATACTCTGCCATTGTTAGACCTGAGAGTGCAACTCTTAATCTAGCGCCTGGTGGCTCATTCATTTGACCAAAAACTAAAGCAGTTTTATCAATCACTCCAGACTCCATCATTTCACCATACAAGTCGTTTCCTTCACGAGTTCTTTCTCCAACACCAGCAAAAATGGAATAACCACCATGTTCAGTAGCTATATTTCTAATTAACTCTTGAATTAAAACAGTTTTACCTACACCAGCACCACCAAACAAGCCAGTTTTACCACCCTTAGTGTAAGGTTCCATTAAATCAATAACTTTAATTCCTGTTACTAATACTTCTGAACTTGTAGTAAGTTCATCAAAGGCTGGAGCTTGCCTGTGTATTGGTAGAACTGAAGATGAATCTGAAACAGCACCCTTTTCATCTATTGTATTACCTAAAACATCAAACATTCTACCAAGTGTCTGATCGCCAACTGGAACAGAAATAGGATTACCTTTATCTATAACTTCTTGGCCTCGCTTTAAGCCATCAGTTGAATCCATGGCAATAGTTCTAACAACAGATTCACCAATATGTTGAGCAACTTCCAATATTAATTTACCATCTTTACCTCTATCAATTTCTAAAGCATTATAGATTTCTGGGAGTTCTGAGTTAGGGAAATTAACATCAACTACTGCGCCCATTATTTGTGAAATATTACCTTTTTTACTCATTTTTACCTTCCTTTATGATGAAAGTGCGTTAGCACCACTTACAATTTCAATAATTTCAGTTGTGATTGCAGTTTGTCTAGCTTTGTTATATTGCAATCCTAATTCTTTTATCATTTCACCTGCATTTTCAGTTGCATTTTCCATTGCAACCATTCTTGCGGCCTGTTCTGATGCATATGATTCAAGAAGATACTGCCAAATTTGAACATTTATATGCTTTGGAATTAAATCTTCAAGAATTTGCTCTTTGTTTGGTTCAAATAAACGATCTATATTTGTAATTTCTTCAGTTTGAACTTCTTCTTCTAATGGAAGAAACTTAATATTTTTAATCGTTTGACTACCTAAGTTTTTAAATTCATTGTAGAATATTTTTACGCAATCAACTTGCTTGTTTAAAAAAAGTTCTGATATTTGTTTACCAATATTTAAAGCATGCTCAAAATTCAATTCGGACCAGAAATCTAAATATTCTGAAATAACTTCATAATTTTTATTTTTGAAGTAATCTCTACTTTTTTTACCAATACAAATTATTTTAGTTTCATTAGATTCATCTAAATCAATTTGGTTTTGAGCAGTTTTTATAATATTCGTATTAAATGCTCCTGCCATGCCTCTGTCTGAAGTAATTACTACATATAATGTGGTATTAATATCTCGCTTTTCCATCAATGCAAAATTTGTTTTTTCAACTTTTAATAATAAATCATTCATTAAATGTGATATTTTATCAGAATAAGGTCTACATCTCTCCATATTATTTTGTGATGTACGCAGTTTTGCAGCTGCAACCATTTTCATAGCACTAGTTACTTTTTGTATACTTTTTATGGATTTAATTCTATTTCTTATTTCTTTTAAATTTGCCATTAAAATCCTTTAACAAAATCATTCAATGTGTTTTTAAGAGTTTCAGAATCTTCGTCTGATATTACGCCACTATTATTAATATTAGCTAAAATATTTGAATGGGAAGCATCAAGAAAATCAAATAACTTAGATTCAAATTCTGATAACCTTTCAACTTCAATTTTATCTAAAAATCCATTTGAACCAGCAAAAATAAGTATTACCTGTTTTTCGGTATCAATAGGAGAATATTGTTTTTGCTTTAAAATTTCTAATAATCGGGCACCTCTAGTTAATTGTGCTTGTGTAGCTTCATCTAAATCTGAACCAAATTTTGCAAATGCCTCTAACTCTCTATATTGTGCTAAATCAAGTTTTAATGTTCCTGCAACTTTTTTCATTGCTTTAATTTGAGCATTACCACCAACTCTTGAAACTGACAACCCTACATCAACAGCTGGTCGCTGACCAGAATTAAATAGATTTGTTTCTAAAAATATTTGTCCATCAGTTATTGAAATAACATTTGTTGGAATATATGCAGATACATCTCCTTCTTGAGTTTCAATAATTGGTAACGCTGTCAGAGATCCACCACCTAAAGAATCACTGGATTTTGCAGCTCTTTCTAATAATCTACTATGAAGATAAAACACATCACCAGGATAAGCTTCTCTACCTGGTGGTCTTCTTAGCAATAAAGACATTTGTCTATAAGCTACTGCATGCTTTGATAAATCATCATATATAATCAATGCATCCATTTTGTTATCTCTAAAATACTCCCCCATCGTTACACCAGTATAAGGTGCCAAAAATAAAGATGGAGCTGGATCCATAGCATTAGCAGTAACTACAGTTGTATATTCCATAGCTCCGCTGTCTTCAAGTTCTGCAACCACTCTAGATACTGTAGAGGCTTTTTGTCCAACTGCAACGTATATGCAATAAACAGGTTTATCAGTTTTATGGGTTGATTTCTGATTAATAATCGTATCAACTGCAATAGCTGTTTTACCTGTCTGTCTATCTCCAATAATTAATTCTCTTTGCCCTCTACCGATTGGGACCATAGCATCAATCGCTTTAATTCCTGTTTGAAGTGGTTGATTTACAGGGCTTCTCTCTAAAACTCCTGTAGCTTTTCTTTCTACTGGCATTGACTGTTTAAACTTAATTTCACCTTTACCATCTAAAGGTTGACCTAATGGATTAACAACTCTTCCTAAAAATTCTTTTCCTACACCAACTTCCATAACTTTACCAGTTCTTTTGACAGTATCGCCTTCTTTAACTAATTTGCTATCTCCAAATAAAACTATACCAACATTTTCTTCCTCAAGGTTCATAGCCATACCAAATACACCATTTGAAAGTTCTACCATTTCTGAAGATAAAACATTTTCTAGACCTTGAACTCTTGCAACTCCATCACCAACCATAATTACTTCACCAACTTCTGATACATCAAAATCTACATTATGATCATTCAGTTGCTTTTGTAAGGAAGCTATAATTTCATCTGTTTTTATATCCATTTTTTCTCCAACTATTGAATTATTTATTTATCATATTATGTTTTAGTTTTTTAAGTTTATTAGAAATACTACCATCTATTAATGTATTTCCAACTTTTAGTTTAATGCCACCCAAAATAGATTTATCAACTAAATTTTTTATTGATACTGTTTTGTTAATTTTTTCACTTATCTTACTAGATATGTCAGATAAATCTGAATCATTTAATTTCTTTGAAGATACAGCAACAACATTTATAAGATTGAGTGATTCATTATGAAGCTTTTTATACTTCTTATTAATATGTTTCAAAAATCTCAAATCTATTAAATTAATAATTTGAGAAGAAATTTTAATTTGTTCTTTTGATAAAATTCCATCAAAAATATTATTAATAATCTTTATTTTTAAATCAATATTAATTTGCTTAGTTATCAGAAATTGCTTGAATTTTGGAGAAGCATTTGAAATAGAATTAAAAATATCTAAAAGTTCACTAATCTCTGTTTCAGCTTTATGCTTTTGAGCAACTGAAAAAATAGATTTTGAAAATTTATCAATTTTATTATTCTGATTCATTATGCTTTACCAATTTCATCAATTGTTTCATCTACAAACTTCCTGTTATCAATATCATCTAAATTTTTACTTATTAACTTAGATGCCGCTTGAATTGATAAATCAACCACAAAAGATTTAATTTCTTTCACGGCTTTTTCTTTTTCAGCTTCAATTGAATCTAAAGCAGATTTCATTTCATTTTCTGCTTTAGTTTTAGCCTCTGACACTGCTTGATTAATCATATTTTCTTTAGCAATTTTAGCATCAGATAGAAGCTTTTGCGCTTCAACTTGCGCTTCTTGTTTGATACTTTCATAATCAGCTGTCGCTTTTTCTGCATCAGCTTTAGCATTAGCAGCAGAGTCAAGTGCCTCTCTAATTTGTTTCTCTCTAGTTTCTAGAGCAGAAATAATGGGTCCCCATGCTACTTTACTAAGTATAAATAACAGTAACAAAAAAGTTATTACAGACCAAAATAACGGTCCGCCATGTACTTCAACCATATGTAACTCCTAACTTTTTAAAAAGTTTTTACTATCCCATTTTTCCAAGTGCGCCTTGTAACAAGAAACATGTTACAGCACAGAATAATGCAACACCCTCAATTAGAGCTGACATAATTAAAGCTGTTGTTCTAATATCATTAGCAGCCTCTGGCTGTCTTCCAGTTGCTTCAGCAGCAGCAGCAGTAATTTTACCAATACCCATTGCAGCTCCCATTGTAACTAACCCAGCACCTAAACCTGCTGCTAATCCAATTAAACCATATTCCATTTTATTCTCCTTTGTTTATTTTAATGATGATCGTGTTCAACAACTGCCATACCAATAAATATTGATGATAGCAGCGAAAATATGTATCCTTGTAAAAATGCTACAAATATTTCAAGCATATTTATAGCTATCGCCATTGGTACGGAACCAAGTGCTACCAATGATGAATTCATATTTATTATAATACCTATGAATGCAAATATAATTATATGTCCAGCATTCATATTTGCAAGTAATCTTACCGATAAGGCAAAAGGTTTAGTAAGTAAACCAATTAATTCAACAGGAATCATAATTGGCAGCAACCAGAATGGAACACCTGGCGTAGCAAATATATGTTTCCAAAAATCTTTGTTTCCAAAAATAATATATGTAAAAAAAGTAATTAATGCCAAAGCAACAGTAGTACTAAAAAATGCAGTAGAGGTTGCACTACCCGGGATTAAACCTAATAAATTTAGCATAACTATAAAAAAGAAAAAGGTTAAAATTAATGGTAAAAATTTCCTTCCTTGTTTTTCGCCCATATTTGGATAAACTACTTCATCACGCATAAATACTACAAAAACTTCTAATAAATTTCCTAAGCCTGATTGAACCTTCTTATTTTTCTTATATCCAAACAAAAACATTGAAATAATTATGATTGACGCTAAAAACATCATAACTAATTGTTTGCTGACTATAAGTTGATTATTGTTTTCTATAGGTGAAAGTGATTCGCTAGGATTCCATGTCCAATTTAAATAATTATTTAAAATTGGTACATTACTAATACTATTCCACTTTTTATCTAATTTTATTTTAGTAGTAAAAAAATAACCATCACCACATGTTTCTAAATCTTCATTCCATGCTACTGTTTTATATACAGGTGTTTTGGAATTTTTAGAATAATAATATGTAAACTCTCTTTTTTTACCAGTAGGTTTATTTGTATGCTTCCACTTAATGTTTTTATCAGGATATTTTTTTATATATTGATTATAAATTTCTTTACACTCTTGTTCATTTGTAGCTTCGTAATGTGAATCATTATAATCGAAAGGATTAATAATCTCAAAGGTTTTTTGATCTTGAATGTGATCCATAATATACTTTCCATCAACATCAGCAGTTTTTGGGGTGTCTCCATACTCTGAACCAGCAAATGATAAAGCTAAAATAATAAATGAAAATATTAATCTAATCATTACGGACCTTATTTAAGGTGAGAAACGTATTTATTTCAAAGATTTGAAATAAAATATAAAAAAGCATAAATGATAGAAAGAATGGAATCATATTAACATAACCATTTAAAATCAAAAATAACATAGATAACAACATTAACATAAATCTTAGAAACATTGTACCATAAATCATAGTATAAAACATTGAATTTGAAGAATTAAAATATTTTTTTGAAACTATATAACCAAGCATAGCGTTTATAAAATTTATAACTAATGATATTAAAAAATCGTACCTATATTGATACCAAATGAAAGAAATTGTAGTACCAATTATCACTAAAATTACAAATAAAAAAATTAAGAATCTCATAAAAAGTTAATCATTTACTAATTTGTTTAAATAAGTTATAAATTGAAGAAAATAATCCAAAAAATGTGCCTAATAAAATACCAGTTTGTTCATAATTATATTTGCTTCCAACCCATTTTCCTAAATACAAACAAATCATAACTGTTACAGTCATTTGAATACCAATTCCAGAAAATTTTACCCAATCGTTTGAGTTTTTTTTCACTTTAATTAGGTGTCCTGATTTTTAGTCATATCACAACTACCAGCAAATTTTGCACCTTCCTGAATGACTAATGTACCTGATTTCAAATTACCATTAACTGTTGACTCGTTTCCAAGTAGTATTTTTCCATTGATAATTAAATCACCTTCAACTAAACCATGAATTTCAGCATTATTGCCTGTTATATCACCTTTAACTATTGAGCCCTTAGCAGTCCTAATAGATGCTTCAGACTTTATATTTCCATTTACAGTTCCGTAAATTAATAAACTTCCAGTAACTTTGACATCTCCATCAATAGTTAATTCAGGGCCTAAAATTGAACCCATTTCTTTATCTAATTTCATATTAACCTCTAATTATTAATTTTAATTTCAGAATCTATTGTATTTAAATATTTAATGTAATCAAATGGATTAATTGATAAACCATTTTTCCATAATTCAAAATGCAAGTGAATACCTTCTTTTTTTGATAAAACAGACCCAGTCTTACCCATTTCAGCAATGGGTTTATCTAATTTAACTAAATCACCAACTTTCAAATAATTTTTTTTATTATGCATATATTTTGATACTAAACCATTTTCATGAGATATTATTATAATATTACCCATTTTTTTATCATTTCCTTCAAATATAACTTTACCAGGAAGGATAGAGTATATTTTAGTGCCAATTGGACCAGTTATATCTAAACCTCTATGACCTTTTTTAAATGAGTTAGAAATTACTGGAGAATCAAATCCAGAAATATTTTTTACTGGATCTTGATAAAAATAAATAGAATCAGCAACAGACTGAATTTTTATATCTTGATCATCTATAATTACATTGGATTTTTTATCAAAGAAAATAAAATAAAAACCAAATAAAGCAAAAAAAATAATAACTATAAAAATTAAACAAATGAAGTATATAAATACATTAGTAAAGGATAAAGATTTACCAATACTATTTATATCTGATGTAATAAATAAATTAAACTTTCTAATTTTCATTTATAATTAAATCAATTAGCCTTTCTAAATCATCATTATTTGAAAAATATATACTTAAATTACCTTTTTTACGTTTTGAATTGATAGTAACCTTTGTTCCTAAATGTGAAATAAGATTATTCTCTAATTTAGTTAAATAGCTGTCTTTTAATTTTGTGCTAGATTTAATTGATTTTATTTTTTTACTTTTAAGTTTAACTAATTTTTCAGTTTCTCTAACACTAAGTTTTTCTTTCTTGATTTTTCTAAAAAATTTTTTCATTTTAATTGATTCTCTTAAACCAAGAATTGCACGCGCATGTCCTTCAGTAAAATCATTATCTTTTATCCTTAAAGCATCTTTTAGTTCTGGAGGTAATTTAATTAATCTTAATTTGTTAGATATAGAGGGGCGACTTTTACCTATCTTTTCAGCAATTTGTTTTTCAGAAAATCCATATTTTCCTTTCAAAATAGCATAACCTTCAGCCTCTTCTATAGAGCTTAAATCTTGTCTTTGAATATTTTCTATTAACGCAAGCTTTAACATATCATCATCATTTTTAACATTTATGATATAAGCTGGTACAGTTTTCAGTTTTAAATGTTTTGCAGCCCTAAACCTTCTCTCGCCTGAAATAATTTGAAATTTTTTATCATCAAATCTTCTTAAAGTAATTGGCTGAATAATTCCATTTTCTTTAATCGATTCAATTAAATCAATCATACCTTCATCAGAGAAAAAAATTCTTGGTTGATTTTTATTTGTAATAATTGAATTAACTGAAATGTGTATTGAACTTTCAATTTTATTTTCTGTGGTTTGATACTTTGGAATTAATGCTTCTAAGCCAATCCCAAGTGGCTTGTTTGTTTTTTTTGTCATGCTATTTGTTTCTATTTAAAATTTCTGATACCAAGTTCATATAATTTTGAGCACCAGTTGATGCAGCATCATAAAGTACAATAGGTTTTCCGTGACTTGGTGCCTCACCTAATCTTACATTTCTTTTTATAAAAGTGTTATAAACTTTATTTCCAAAATAATTTTTAACCTCTGCTACAACTTGCCTAGATAACTTTAATCTATTATCATACATAGTTATCAGTATTCCTTCAATTTCTAAATCTGAGTTCAAATGCTTTTGAACCAATCTAACTGTATTTAATAATTGCGATAAACCTTCTAAAGCATAATACTCGCATTGAATAGGAATGATAATTGAATTACACGCAGTTAGTACATTTAATGTTAAAAGGCCAAGTGAAGGAGGGCTATCAATAATTATATACTTATACTTTCCCATAACATTATCTAATGATTCTTTTAAAAATTTTTCCCTTGCATATTGATTAACTAATTCAACCTCAGCTCCTACTAGCTTACCTGATGAAGGCAATATATCCAAATGTTCAAGATTTGTTTGAAGAATGGTTTCATTAATATTTTTTTTTCCTATTATCAAATCATAAATAGAGTTTTTATAACTTCCAACACTAATACCTACTCCTGTTGTAGCATTACCTTGTGGGTCCATATCAACAAGTAAGGTTGGTGTTTCAGAAATTGCTAAATATGCAGCAACATTGACTGAGGTTGTTGTTTTTCCAACACCTCCTTTTTGATTTGATACAGCTATAATTTTTGTATTAAAATGATTAACCATAATTTTATTTATTTTTCATTAGTTTATCAATTTTATGTTCAATATTTGATAAGTGTGTACTTGAATAGAAATTCAAATTTTCATAATTAATATTTGCTAATTGATTATGAATTTGTTTAATAGATTCAAAAGCCAAATTTTGAGCATCAATCGGTAAATCATTATTATTATAAATTTTCATCATTAAATCGAGGTGATGATTCTGAATTTCTCTTCTAAAACTATTAATATTCTTATCATTAAAAATCTCAACCCATATTATATTATTCATTTTATGAAATAACTCAAACAATGTAAATACTTCCTGATCATAATCAAACTTTATTTCATTATCGTGTACTCTTGAAATTAAATCTTTACTAAAAACTCTATTAAGTGTTGAAGTTTGTAAATTTTTGATTGTTTTATGCAATGGATAATCTAATTGGTTCATATACCAAAGAGTACCTTCAAAATCATCTAATCGAGTTGGAGCTAATTTATTTAATAAATCAGGAGGAAAATCAAACAATTCTTCAGACAAAATATACTCATCTAAAAACTTTATTGCTCTTCTTTGATCCTCCGCATCTACAACTCTAAATGGATTTTTATCCAAATCACCAATATGGTGCCTACTGTAATAAACTCCACCAATAAATTTATATATTTGCCTTGATGCTCTAAAATATTCATATAATCCTTGCTGAAATCTGTTTCTGATGTAATTGTAACTTTTATCTTCAATCATTGAATTATCAAGTAATAAACTCCAATATTCTTGAATCATATTAAGATATATTTCATAATACTCAATTGGATCTGAACTCATATCATATCTTGAAATTAGAGGGTCGCACTCATCAGCATCTTCATCTGTACCGTAAGCTAATTTAGGATTAGAAATTGATTTTGAAATTATATCATCTAAACAATCTTGTTCAGTATTATAATCATCACACGTTGAATATGCATAAGCAATTGCCCAATCATCATAAATTCCAGGCTCAGTTAGAAAAAAATTATTACCTTTATCAAAAATATTTGCAGGAACATAGTCCATAACAGATGATGTAATATTATACTTCTCAACAATTTCTGAATTAGATAATTCTTCAGAAGAAAGCATTGAGCTTGCTTTAAAATTGTGTCTTAAACCAAGAGTGTGTCCAACTTCATGAAGAATTAAATCAACTATACCTTCATATACAAATTTTTCTAATTGCTCTTCATTTCCATTTACTAAACCTTTTATAGACATATAATCCCACAAAAAAGATATTTGATTTTGCTTTTCATGTGCATAATTACAATACATATCATGATTTTTATGATTATGATCATGATGGTAATGATTTGTACTATCAATATTAGAAGATGGTTCATCAAGCATAGGAGAAAATTGAGTCGTATACTCATTAAAGTAGTGTCTAATCCAGTCTGAACTCACTCTAACATCTGCATCATAAATTTCTCCAGTAATGGGGTTTGCTCTAGATGGACCTACTGCAATTCCAGAGCCAGGCTGAATCATCCATCTAACAGTATTGTAATTAATATCAGCTGGATCCCATTGTGCATTATCTGGCATTTGCTTAGCAACAATTGCATTTTTAAAACCTATTTTTTCAAATGACTTGTTCCATGCAAGAATACCATCTTTAAATGCTTTTCTAAATTTTTTTGGAACTGTATTTTCAATCCAAAATACTATAGGCTCAACAGGTTCTGACATCCTGGCTTTAGGATTTTTCTTTTCTAACTTCCATCTATTTATATACCTTATATAGGGAGAGTCAGTATACATATCTGAATAATCCTGAAAAATTGTTTGAAAATGTCCAACCCTATCATCAGCAATTCTAGGGGAATAATTACTATCTTCTAATTCAATCAAACTAATATGATATTTTTGAAGCATACTTGATGAATTTGGTAATGTATATATATACCCTGTTTTTTTGCCTTTATAATGAAACGTCATATCAATTTCAGAATTAAGTTCAAAAGATTTGATTTTTGTAAAGTAACTATTTTTTTTGTCAAGCATATACTTGCCTCTACTTGATATCTTAGGGAAATCAAAAATAAATAATGAAGAAGCATCAACTAAAATATAATTATCATTTTGTGCTTCAATTTTTGCTGTTGAAAAAATTGAATTAGGAATATTATTTCTGATTGCCTTGTATATTGCAGAATCTAAATTTGCTCTAAATTTTACATTTTCTTGGATAATTTGAATATTTGATCCAACTTTTTTGAAAGAAAATGGAAATTCATAAAGCATTGCACTTCCATGGTATCTATAAGCATCTCCTGTTTGTCTTGTTGCGTTAAGTATAAATTTATTACCTAATTTGTTTTTATCTATTTCTATATAACATTTATTTTTATCTACATTCCAATAAAAATTAAACAAACCACTTTTCTTTTCAAATCCTTCTATAAATTTTTCATATTGATTTTTTTCTATTTTAGGATTTTTAACTTCTTTAGAGCTGGGTTTTAAAAAATCAAAATCTAAACTTTCATATTGGAAGCTTATACTTAAAAATATTATTATAATGAATTTATACATGATAATTTTATCTATTTTTTTATTATCTCATTTCTACCAGGACCAATTGAAATTATTGAAATTTTAGTTTCGGTAAAATCCTCAATAAATTCCAAATATTCCTTACATTTCAATGGTAACGAATTATAGTCTTTAATTCCATTCAAACTCATATTCCATCCATCAAATTTTTTATATACGGGAGTAATTTCATTTTCTAAATTAATTGCTTCAGAATAATTATTTAACTTTTTTTGTTCATGTTTATAACCAACGCAGATTTTAATTTCATCAAAATCATCTAAAATATCTAATTTAGTTAACGCAATATCTGTTAAACCATTTATCATACAACTATATTTTGCTGCTACAGCATCAAACCAACCACACCTTCTTGCCCTGCCTGTAGTAGCTCCAAATTCGCTCCCAATTTTTCTTAACTTTTCACCTATCTCATTATCTAATTCAGTTATAAATGGTCCACTCCCTACACGAGTTACGTAAGCTTTAAAAATACCAATTATTTTCTCAAATTTTGTTAATGGTAAGCCTAAACCTGTTGAAATACCGCCTGAAAAAGGACTGGAAGAAGTCACAAATGGATAGGTGCCATGATCTATGTCTAACAAAGTTCCCTGTGCACCTTCAATTAAAATATTTGATTTATTAAATAATAGCTCAAAAGGATCCCTTACATACTGATTAATTGTATTGCAACATTCTAAAAATAATCTGATTTCATCTGAAATATCATTATAATCATTTTCACTAATCTGATTTTGTAATTGATGTAATTCTAATTTTTCAATTAAAATCATTTTTATTTTATCAATATTACTTAAATCAATGGCTCTTATTCCAACCCTGTTGTATTTATCAACATAACAAGGACCAATCCCTTTGCAAGTTGTACCTATAAAATTATTTGTTTTTTCTTCGTTTTTTCTATCTAGTAACTTATGGATAGGTGTAACAATATGAGAGTTAGGAGATATTATAACATTTTCAGTAGAAATATTATTTTCTTTTAACATCGAAATTTCTTCAACTAACTCAATAGGATCAACAACCATTCCATTTCCTAAAATACAATAACAATCTTTTCTTAAAATGCCTGAAGGGATTTGATGTAAAACAATTTTTAAGTCATCCTTATAAACAGTATGACCAGCGTTAGCTCCACCTTGATACCTTGCGACTACTTCTGCATTTTTGCTTAATAGATCTACAATTTTTCCTTTTCCTTCATCACCCCATTGACCACCAATAACTGCTTTTATTGACATCTAAATTCCTTTATGTTATTTTTTTCCAATTTTCTTCCTCATCATCAAAATAATATTTTTCTCTTAAGTACATCATTATTGGAGTAGCTATAAAAATTGATGAGTATGTACCAGATATAATTCCAATAACTAGTGCAAAAGATAAGCCAATTAAGCTACTTCCTCCAAAAATAAATAAAGATAAAAGTACAAACAACGTAGTAAGAGATGTAATTGTTGTTCTACTTAAAGTTTCATTTAATGATAAATTAATAATTTTGTTCAAATCCATATTTGAATATTCATCTAAATTTTCTCTTATTCTATCAAAAACAACAATCGTATCATTTAATGAATATCCAATTATAATAAGAAATGCAGCAATTATGTTAATGTCAAACTGAAACTCGAATAATACTAATAAGCTAATAACAATAAGAATATCATGAATAATTGCCATAATACTGCCTATTGATGAATACCAATCAAACCTAATTATTATATAAAAACCAATAAGTAAAACTGCAATAAATAGAGCTTGCATCGCATTTCTAGTTAATTCATTAGAAATAGTAGAGCCTATTTTGCTATAACCAATTACATTTATATCTGAAATTTTAAATGAGTTAATTTTATTAATTATATCATTTTTATTGTGATTTGAATCTTCAATTAAAATTTGAAATTTGTCATTACCATATGATTTTATGTTTGATACATCTATTTTATTTGTTTCTAAAAATTTTGATAGATTGATTTTAAATGAATTAATATCACCATTTATTCTATTATTTTTAATAATAATTTCTGTGCCACCTTTGAAGTCGATTCCCAATTGAGGTCCTTTAAAAATAAAAAATAATATTCCGATCGAAATCATTACCATTGATAAAACGGTACAAAGCTTAAAACTTGAAATAAAATTAATTTTACTATTTTTAAAAATACTTATCATATACTTAGTCTCTTAATTTTAATATTATTCAATATTGTAATTAAAATTGTCTTTGTTACAAATATTGCTGTAAACATAGAACATATAATACCAATTGATAAAGTTATTGAAAAACCTTTAACAGGTCCTGAACCAAATGTATATAAACTTGCTGCAGATATTAAAGTAGTAAAGTTTGAATCTAAAATTGTTCTAAACGCTTTTTCGTAACCTAAATCAATTGAATCTTTAATTTTTTTACCTTTTCTTATTTCTTCTTTAATTCTTTCAAATATAATTACATTTGCATCTATTGCCATTCCAACAGTTAAAATCATTCCCGCAATACCAGGCAAGGAAAGTGTAGCATTTATCCAAGGATTAGAAAGAAATGCTAATATAAACAATAGATTCATAAGCATTGCAATGTTAGCTAGAAGCCCAAAATAATTATAATAAATTATCATAAATAGTAAAACACTGGCAAATGCTATTAATATAGAATTTAATCCAGAGCTTATAGAATCCTGCCCTAATGAAGCATCAACTTGTAATTGTGATGCAATATTTATTTTAGCAGGCAATTCACCAGCAATTAATATTGCTTCAATATCTTTTGCCTCTTTTGCTGTGAATGATCCAGTAATTGTTGCTCTTCCATCAGAAATTTTTTGATTAATTCTAGGCGCCATTTTGACTTCATCATCAAGCACTATTGCTAAAAATTTATTTCTATTATCTTCTGTTATTTCTTCAAAATCAGTAGGATTTGTAAATTCTAGAGATATGAACCACTCACCGCTATATTGACTGTCTATTGGATGTTGTTCTGCTTTTGGGTTCTTAATTTCATTTCCTGTTAATTCTACATACCTATTTAATAAATATAGTGCAGTAAAATTTTCTATATCTTCATTTGCAACTCCCCATTTAAAATTAACATCTTTTAAAACATTTTTTACACTTTCATCATTCAAAATTGCATTAATTTTAGCTTTATCATTGTTACTTACATACGAACGGGGTGTTAAAATTTCTGATTCGTCAAAATTTATTAAAGAGGCAAAAGATTCACTAGATTTACTGTCAATTTTTCTAATAATTTTTGACCATGTTTTCGTATTATCTTTAACTAAAATAAATTCTAATTTACCAGTATTTTTTATTAAACTTTCAGCTCTACTAGTATCTTGAACTCCAGCTAATTCAATAATAATTTGATTTACCCCTTTGGTTTGAATTAAGGGTTCAGTAACGCCTAAAGCATCAATTCTATTTCTAATTATTTCAGTTGTAGATAAAAGCTTTGTCTGAAGTTTACTTTTTAAAATATTTCGTAAAACTATACTTTCTTCATTTGGTTTTGTTGATTTAGGAATAAAATCAGAATAATAATTAATTAAATTTTGATTATCATATTTATCAAAGAGATTATCAATAAAGTTTAAACTATTTGAGTTATTTAATATTTTTGTTAATTCTTTCTCGTACTGAACAAGCTCATCAAAGCTACTTTTATATTCATCATTTACAAGGTTTTTATGCAAATCAACTAAATCTAACTCTAAAACCATATGCATGCCACCCTGAAGATCAAGACCTAAAGTTAAACTTTTACTTTTTAGTTTATTGGACTCAATTTTTTGCTCTTGGTCTAAAGTTTTTCCATAATAATTATTGTAGAAATCAACTGTAGGAATAATACCAATTACAGATAAAATTAATAAGCCTATTATAATGAACCATCTAAAATATATCATTTTACCATCTTTAATAAAATTTAATAAATTTAAAGCTACAATTTAGAACATTTGTAGTATATGAGCATATGAATAAAATATTATTATTAATATATTAAAGCATGAAAAATAAAATAATTATAATTCTAGGTCCAACTGCGACAGGAAAAACTAATTTAGCAGCAAAAATTGCCAATAGATATAATGCAGAAATCATTTCAGCTGATTCTAGGCAGATTTACAAAAAATTAGATATTGGAACAGGTAAAGATCTTCATGAATATTCAATAAATAATAAAAATATAACTTATCATCTCATAGATATTCTTGATTCAAATCAAAATTATAGTGTTTATAATTTTCAAATAGACTTTGAAAAAGCATATAATAAAATTATTAAAAAGAATAAAAATGTAATTGTTTGTGGTGGAACAGGATTGTATATTGAATCACTACTCTTAAATTATAACCTCAAAAATAGTCCTCCACCAGATATGCATTTAAGAAATAAATTGAAAAAAAAATCATTAGATGAATTAATAGTAGATTTTAAAAAAATTAATAATAAAATTATTGATAATCCAAAAATAGATACTAAAAATAGAGTGATTAGAAATATAGAAATTTGCCTTAACAAAACAACAAATAAACAATATGAAAGTTCATTGCCCCTAAATAACTATATAGTAATTGGAATAAATCCTGGAAGAGAAATTGTTAGAGCCAAAATAACAAAAAGACTTAAAGATAGATTTAATAATGGATTACTTAATGAAGTTAAAAATTTAATTAACGATGGTCTTTCTTATGAAAGATTATACTACTTTGGACTTGAGTATAGACTTATATCTCAGCATATAAATGGAGAATTCAATGAAACAGAACTTTTTGAAAAATTAAACTCTGCAATTCATCGATTTGCTAAAAAACAAATGACTTTTTTTAGAAGAATGGAAAAGAGAAATATTAAAATAAATTGGATACAAAATAATAATTTAAATCAAATAAAAGATTTGTTATAAAAAATTATTATATTATATGGTCAATAATCACTCAATTATTTATGGAAAATTTAGAAAAAAATAAAAAATTATTAAAAATTCCAGTTCGAAAGAAAATTAAATATATGGATGGCCTTAGGCTTAATAGGGCTATAACATCTGGAGTTAAATTTCTAATTTCACGACAGGACTACCTAAATAAAATTAATGTTTTCCCTGTACCTGATGGTGATACTGGTACTAACATGGCATTTACATTATCATCAGTCATGGAAGCTTCTATTGGTCAAATAGAGCCCAGGGTTAATATATTTACAAAAAAAATTTCAGATGCAGCAATAGATGGAGCTAGAGGTAATTCTGGTGTTCTAATTGCACAATTTTTTGTTGGTTTTGGAGAAGGTTGTGAAGGTATTGAAAAACTTGACTGCCACACACTTGTTAAAGCATTTAAAAATGGCTCCATATCAGCTAGAGAAGCTATGGAAGACCCAAAAGAGGGAACTATATTAACAATTTTTCAAGATTTTTCAGAAGCAATAAATCAAGCAGTAGAAAATGGCACTCAAGACTTATATGAAATAATGAAAATTGGTTACAAAGCTGCTTGTAAATCTCTTGAAGAAACACCTCAAAAACTAAAAATTCTAAAAAAGGCAGGTGTTGTAGATGCTGGAGCTCAAGGTTTTGTTGATTTTTTAACGGGTGTATTAAATTTTATTGAAGATGGTTCATTGAAAGATGTAGATATCAGCACTATAGTTGTAAAAGATACCGAAAGCAATCAAGATGGACATCACATGGATGAAGAAATAGATATAAATTATAGGTATTGTACAGAATGCAGAGTCAAAGGTTCTAATATGGATAAAAAGGAACTTAGACAAAAATTAAAAAAAATTGGTGATAGCCTAATTGTTGCTGGCTCAAAAGATAGAATACATGTTCACATACATTCAAATAAACCAGCTCAAGTGTTTTCCATGTGTGAAAGATTCGGTGATGTTGATGAACAAAAAGCTGATGACATGTTTCATCAACAACAACTATTAAATACAAAAAATATTGAAAAGAGATCAGTTGCAATTGTCACTGATTCTGCATCTGATTTTATGGATGATAACCTAAATATTTATGTTGTGCCTCTTAGATATAGTTTTGGTAGCAAAGGATACATAGATAAAGTTTCTCAAACATCCTCTGAATTTTACAAAGAACTTAGAGATGGTAATTATCATCCACAAACATCTCAACCAACAGCTGGAGATTTTAAAAAACAATATCAATTTTTATCCTCACATTATCAAACAATTATTTCTTTACATATACCTAAAAAATTAAGTGGAACTTATCAATCAGCTAAAAATGCATCAAAACAAACACCTGATGCAAAAATAACAGTTATTGATACAAATAATGCATCAGTTGCAAACGGATTAATTGTTAAATATGCAGCTAAATTAGTAAAAGCTGGAAAATCACATGAACAAGTATTATCTGGTATAAACAAGGCTATTGAAAAAACAAAAATTTATGTAGTTTTAGATAATCTTAATTCTGCAGTTAAGGGAGGTAGATTAAATCCTACAGTAAAATTAATTAGTGATTTTTTAAACCTAAAACCTATTATGTCGATTAAAAAAGATGGTAGTTTAGGTCCTATAGGAGCAATGTGGGGCAAAAAAAATGTTCCAAACAAAATTGCTAATTTTTTAAGTAAAAAAATTGATTCGAATAAAAAATATGATCTTGCTATTGCTCATAGTATATGCGAAGAAAGTGCTGAACATTTAAGAAAACTTCTATATGATAAATATTCCAATATTAAATCAATAAGCATTCTTGAGCTTGGTTGTGCTCTTGGGTCTCATACAGGTCCAGGAACTCTTGCAGTAGGAGTTCAAGAACATTTATCAATTTAATGTTGCCTTCTATTTATATTATAATAGCCTCCTATTTAATTGGTTCTATTTCTGGTGGAATAATCATTGGAAAAATTAAAAACGTTGATGTTATGAGTAAGGGAAGCAAAGCATCAGGGGCGACAAATGTTCTTAGAACTATTGGATTATTTTCAGCATTAACAGTTTTAGTTATTGATGTTTATAAAGGATATTTTTCTGTTATTTACATTCCTTATTTTTTTAATTCCGATAACTTAATAAATCAAACACTTGCAGGCGCAGCATCTATTTTAGGTCACGTATACCCTTTTTATTTTCGTTTTAAAGGAGGAAAGGGAGTTGGCACTGCACTTGGTACTTTACTTGCATTTCATGGATTTTCAAATACTATTATAATTGCATTTAGTACTTGGGTTTTATCAGTTGTTTTGACAGGCTTTGTTGGTTTAAGTTCAATTTTAGCATCATTATCTATACCAACTATATATTATTTTAAAAGTAATACTCAATATGAAATAATAATTTATAGTATAATAATGGCATTGTTTATCATTTTTACACATAGAGAAAATATATACAGAATGATAAATGGTAAGGAAAATCAGTTTAAAAAAATCATGCTTAAAAATTTATTCAAATAATGGACGAAATAGATCATATTGCAATACAAGTAAAAGATATACATAAAGCTGTTAATTGGTATATGAAAAATTTTAATTGTAATATAATCTATGAAGATGATACATGGGCATTTCTAGAATTTAAAAATACCAAAATCGCTTTAGTGGTTAACCAACAACATCCACCTCATTTTGCAATTCTTGATGATAAAATAAATCAAGATAAAAATACTGTTAAACATAGAGACGGATCAATTTCAAAATATATTAAAGATTTAGATGGCAATTATATTGAATTATTAAAATATGACGATAGTAATTAATCACTAAAATGTGTAAAATTTTGTCCGTAAGGATTAAAACCAAACATAATAGATATTGGAGGTGGTCCAGTCACAAAGAATTTAAACCCGAAACCATAGCCGAACAATAAATTATCAATTGAAAATGAATGTATTGAACTACTGCCAAGACCGTAATTAGCAAAAAATAAACCGTCCATACCAAATTCAATTTTACCGTAATCTTTTTTTTCCAATAAAGTACTTTGTAATTCTAGAGAAGCATATAATACATTTGAAACTTCAATGTTTTTATTAAATCTATCTGGATAATCATCTTTAAATGATGAATAACCTCTAACAAAATCTTCGCCTCCAATATATTCATATTCATGAATGGGTAGATTTCTAAAAGTAGGAAATTTAAATAAACTTTGGATTTTATAGGAAATTACAGGTTCATGTAAAATTTTTGAATTTATTAAAAAAAATTGCTGAAAAGATAGTTTAAGTTCAGTTATATCCGAATTGCTTTTAATAAGACTTTTAGAAAAATTAAAATCAAAATCAAATAACGAACCTTTTAATGGATCATTATAGATATCTCTAGAATCAAAAATATAGTTTATATCAAAATTGATATACTTATAAAGATTTTTCTCATTAACTGGAATAGTTTCGTATGAACTTATTTGATCTTTTTTATTTTTATAATAACTAATATCAAACGAAAATCTATTTTTAAGTCCTTTGTAAAATCCAGTATTTAATAATATTAAGGTCTCATAATATGTAAAGTCATAAAATGGGTTATCAGTAAACCTATTGTAAAAAGTCCCTCCTAACGATATATGGTCACCAAAAACCCAAGGATTCTCAATACCAATAGCAAACCATTTCTCTCCAATAAATGCCCCTCCAAAATATAGTTTTTGATTCATTCCTAAAAAATTTATGTTAACAAGGGCAATTCCATAACTCCATTTTCTTTTTATTTCACTATAATCAATTATTAAATCAGGTAATATCGAAAATGATTCAATAACATTAACTTTATAAATACCTTCATGATAATTAATATCAACGGTTGAAAAAATACCTAAATTATACAATCTATTTTTATCTTCGATTAATTTTAAAGAATCTAAATGAGAACCACGAGTTTGGAGTATTTCTCTTTCAATTACATATTCTTTAGTTTTTTTATTACCTGATATAACTATAGAATCAATATAATTTGAAAAACATAAGGTTAAAGATGAAATAAATAGAAAAAATAATTTAAACATAACACTGAAAAATAAAAAAAAGCCTCCATATAAATGAAGGCTTTTTATGATTAATTAGAATCTAATAGTACTAGATTACTTTCTACCTCTAGCCATTTTAGCTCTTGATACATCTCCATCTTTATCGATGAAATATAACCAACCAGATTCTCTAGTAACACCACATTTTGCAACAACTTCAGCACCACCACCTTTGTTTGCACCTCTTGCCATTTTAGTTCTAGCAACATTGCCGCCTTTGTCTAAATAGTATAAGTATCCACCTTCTTTTGATACTCCAGTTTTTTGTACTTTTTCTGCCATTTTATAGCCTCCTTAAGTATTATTAGTTATTAAAATGTATTAAACACTAGAATTTAGCATTTTCTCGTCGTAAAAACAAATACTTTTATTTCATTTTTCTTGTTTTTTAGTAATTATTCATTACCGATTCAAATTCTTTAAAATTTTTACATCTAAAAAAAGTAGATTTTTTTATATTATTCTCAATAGTTATGAATTTTTGATGTCCATAATCGTGTCCAGATAATATTAATGTTTTCCTTGGTAATTTCAATAAAATATTATAAATACTTTCATATAAATCTTTTATTCTGCTTCCTTTGTGCACTGTCCTTCCAGTTCTACCAACAAACATAGTATCACCTGTAAATAATAAATTTGAGTTTTTAATCCAAAAACATGAGCTATCATAATAATGACCAGGTGTTAATAGACATTTAATGCTTTCATTTCCTAAAAATATTATTTCATTGTTACTAAATTTTTTAATATTATGACAATCATAAAAACTTTTATTTGATATATAGCAATCAATATTATTTTGAAATTCATTTATAAATTCATTCAAAAATGAAATATGATCACCATGACTATGAGTTATTAATATTTTATCTAATATTAAATTATTATCATTAATAAATTCTATAATTTTCTTCGGATTAACAGCAGGATCTATTACTGCCGCTTTAAATGATTTTGGGCACCAAATTAAATAGGATAAATTATTATCATATCCGCCCAAAAAGTATTTATAAAGCATTGTTGTACTTAAAATATTTTTTAAAGAATTTAAACATTTTATAAAATTCTTTAATTTTGAAAATTATACCTTTATTTGTTGAAATTTCTTTATGTTCATACATATATGAAATGAATAACGAGGAATTTTTAATATATTTATTTAATCTAATAGATTCTGTAAATGGAACCATTGAATCATTTGAACCATGCATAATAAAAACTTTTGTTTTTACTAAGTCATGCCAATAAATAGGAGACATAACCTTGATAAACTCTTTTTCTTTATCAATAACTCTATAAATTTCATTTGCAACATCATCATTAATGTTGCAATCAAAAATATTTCGTATAAATATTCTTGTTTTATCATTGGGTATATTTTTAATTAACTCATCAACTTTATCATGCTCGTCTTGAATTTGATAATTAATAATTTCTCTAAATTCGTTTTTAAAATTATTTATTTCATCAAAACTAAACTTTTCTAAAAAATTATGAAAAAGTACAGTTAAGCCCCAACTGTGTGGTTTTATTTTATATGATTCATTTTCTAAATTAATTTCACCATTGCATAAAAACTTTAAAGTTGATTGTATATCACTATAAGTACCAAAAGTCATTATAGATTTTGGTGGATTATTAGATATTCTAGGATCAGAAGAAGCTTTTAATAATACAGCTCCCCCAAAACTTAAAGCCATAGATGAAATATAATTTTTATCTATATCAGTCCTTTTTAAAATTTGCTCATAAGCATGAGCAAACCAATCAAATGAAGTCTCATTTAATTTTAATTCTTTTAATGGAGGTATTCTGGGTATTACAACTTTATATCCTAATGAACATATTATAGAACCCAAATACAACATACCTTCATGTTTTTCTGCATCAGGAGAAGCTCCAGGAAATATTATTATACTTGAAGTATCTGTGTTATTTGGTCTGGTTAAAATTTTTAGTGGAATATCAGAACCGTCTAAACCTAAATATGAATGATCATTAATATTAACTTTTGGATAATTTTTGGTATTATATCTTGCTAGAGATAAAATAAATTTTAACGATTTGTATGAACTTTTCAATGTTTGACTATTTTAGAATTGGGGGACGTACTCCAAATAAATTACTATTAGGATAATTTTGAGTAGATAACCAAAAATTTGTTTTAGTACCTAAAGCTTCTGGCAATATATCAAAAGTTTTCCATAGTTCATAAAATTCAGTATCATTTTTATAAGTTTTAGCAAATAATGCGGCTGCAGTAGAGTCAGCTTCACCTTCAATAATTTTTGACTTTTTATTAGCTGTTGAAATGATTAAGTCAACTTCCCTATTAATGATACCTAAGATTTCAGAACGTTTTGCTCTTCCTTGTCCTTCAAATTTTGCAGCTTCAGCTTCTTGTTCACTTGCCATTCTATCAAAAACTTGTGGCATGATTTGATCATTAAAAGTAACTCTTTTAAGCTCAATTCCTAGAACTTCAATACCTATATCTAAATTAATAAGTTCATCAGAAACAGCTTTTAAAGCTTCTTTCATAATTTGATCACTATTTTTGACAACATCATTAATATATTTTGGAGCAATTTTATCTCTAATCTTGCCATCAATAATTCCATCTAATCTTGATTGAGCTGAAGTTTCATTGTTAACTCGAGTATAAAATTTTAAAGGGTCTGTAATTTTCCATCTTGCAAATGTATCAATAAAAATATTTGTTGTTTCTTGTTTTTCTCTATCTACAAGCATAGAATTAGATGTTTTATCCTTCATTCCTTTAGTTGGAATTTCTGTAGCAGCACCATCCCACTCTAATATTCTTTTTTCAAATTTTATGATATTTTGAATAAATGGGACTTTAAAATAAATACCCGAATTAGTTTTTGATTCACCGATTGGTTTACCAAACTGTAATACTATAGCCTGTTCAAATTCATTAACAATAAAAAAAGAATTGAAAGTTAGTAATACAAAAAGTGGAAGGATGAAAGATTTTGTCATTTTAAGATTCATATTATTTTGCACCAACGTTTAGTTTATTTTTCATATAATCATTAAATCCCAATGAGGACATATCATTAAGACCTAACAATGGAACTGCTCCAAGTGTTGGGTCAACAAAATTAAGTGTTTGAACGTTTCTGTATATTTGTGCCATGGTTTCAATCATTCTAGTTTTTATAAAAACATCTTTATCTAAAATATAAGAATCATAAATTTTAGCAAACTTTTGTGTTTCACCTTCTGCACCTTGAATAACTTTATATTTATAACCCAAAGCCTGATTTATAATTTGCTTTGCTTCACCTCTAGCCTGGGTTAATTTAAGAGAGCTATCTCTTTCAGCTTCATTAATCATTTTTTCCATAGTTTGGAGAGCTCTTGCAACCTGATTATATGCATCCATTACGGTAGATGGAGGCAAAACTGCTTGAAGTTGAACCATTTTAATTGAAATCCCAGCACTAAGATTATCTAATTTTTCTTGCATTAATGTTTTAGCTTCTAAACTTATACTTTGCCTGCCCTCTTTAATCACTTTATCAAATGGACGTGTTCCAACTATTTTTCTCATTACAGCTTCAGATATATCTCTAATAGTGCTCTCAACATCTTTTAAATTAAATTTATAATCCTTTGGATTAGAGATTATGTATTGAACTTGCCATTTTACTTCTGCGACACTTAAATCATCAGTAAGCGTCCAAGATTCATCTTCGTAAGTATTTGAAAACCTAGTTCTTGTACCAGGTTCAACAGTTCTGAAACCGAACTCCTCAACAAATTGTTTAGAAGTTTTCACTTTATAAACATTATCAACGATAGGTATTTTAAAATGTAAGCCCGGTGGAACAGTACCATTATACTTGCCTAGTCTTAATAAAAGGCCTTGCTCATCAGCCTGTATTGAATATGCAGAATTGTAACCTAAAAATAGCAATAATGCTACAAAGAAAACAGGAAGAACTTTTTTGAAATCAAATTCAGGTACTTCTACTTCTACATCACCAAATTGATATTTTTTATCCATAAATATTCTTATTCATTTCGTTTATATAATTTAAAAAAAAATTTGCAAGAAATCTATTTCTTTATTAGTCAAAATAATATTAATCAAATAATAAGGAGATTAAATGAAACATAATACTAATAAAAACAAAAAGATAAGTATATTCCCAATCCTAATAGTAATATTTGGTTTTGTATTTTTTATTAATTTAGGTTATAAATCTAAAGTAGATAATACTAATATTGAACCAAAACTATTAAGAAATACCCTACAAAGTAATTCAAATCAGCTTCAAGAACTTAATAATGTTAAGGATGATGTTGAAATGAAAGAAATCCCAAAATCAAATTTGTCTGATAATCAAATTGATGAAAATATATTTTTGGATAATAATAATACTTCGGATAAAGAAATTACATTAAATGAAATCCCATATAAAAGTGATTCAGTTAATATGAATGATATCTATGTAAACAAAATTATTATTGCAAAAAATATTGATAATGACAAAACTTCAGATAATTATAGAAATCCAATTGATGCATACAAAACTATTAGCACAATAGATGAATCTATAATAAAAGAAGTTAATTATCATCCATCTTTTTTTGTATGGTCAAGTATTAATACTGAGGAAAAAACATTTATTAATCAATCTGGCGAATTCAAACCATTAAAAGTCAGTATGAATGTAAAATGTAACAATATTTTAATTGATGAATTAGAATATAATATTACTGCAAATACACCTAGATGGAGAGAATGGATAGAAATTGATGTAACAAATTTAAATTCTAGCTTATTGAATCAAATTTGGAATGTAGAAATTATTGATTTAGAAAATGACATAGTTCTAGAATCTAGAAATTTTAAATTGTTAAATGACAATCTAATTTTATCAATGAACAAAACAAAAAATAACTAATAGATTTGAACTAACTTAAAAAGGCTCTTATTCAAAAAGAGCCTTTTTTATATATAAAGTGAAATTTTCATTAAAAGTAATACTATTTTTTATCAAATCTAAAGCACTTAAGTTATACTTATAATAATCACCAACATCAAGTTGATCCAATAATATAACATCAAAAATATTAAATTCGTTTTCATTAATCAATTCTTGTAAAGAAATTTTATATCTAAGAAGATTACTTTTATCAAAGAAGTATAAATCATAATCATTTACTTCATGATCTTTTTTACGAAGATATACTTGAATATCTTTTGCTTTTGGACCAAAATCAAAATAATACTTATTATAATCATTTATAGATTCAGGATTATAATAAAACAAAGTGTCATTTTCATATTTTAAGCTAGAAATTAATTTAAATTCAGATTCTAAATAAACTTCCGTACCACTCAAATCTTTTTTGAAAGAAAAAGATGGAACCATTTCATTAGATAATTTAGAATATATTAATGTATCGTTAATTTTAATATTTTGATCACTAATTTTATAATTACTAATAGTAATATTTTTAGAATTTTTAGAATTATAAACAACTAAATCTTTAATTTCTAAATTTGAATCATCTTCATTTGAAAAATTAAAAAAATATAAAATTATAATCGATATAATTATAAAAATTGAAACTAATATTTTTATTTTATTAGAACTCTTTAAACTATAACCATTCTTAATTTTAGTTTTGAATTTTAAACTAGAATTACCATATAATCTGTAATAAGACCAAAATAAATCTTCGGAACCAAACTTATTTTTTGCATCTTTTATTGCTAAAAAGAAAGATTCGCCAACACTTTTTTCTTTTAAAATGAAATAAATATAAAAAAAACGACTAAACTCAATTGCTCTTTTGGAAGGTAATTTCCCCATTGAAGATACTATTGATTTACTCCCTTTTTTTAAAAATTCATAGATAAATGAATCATTTGTTTCGCCACAACTATTTGAATAAATAAAATCTGGAGCACTAGATACTTTATTGATATCATTTACTTCAAAAATATCATTATTAAGCATCCATCCTGAAGAACTACTGCTATCTTTGAAATGTCCAGAGAAATGAAAACAATTGGAAATATTTAATAATCTAATTAACTCTATTTTATTAACACTTTTTTTAGTATAAGGACCAAATAAATTAAATCTTGATTTTACAATTTCTGATAACGAATTACATTCTTCAATAACATCATCAAATATATCCTCTGATTCAGATGGATTGCCCACAATTATGAAATTATTTGTTTCATTATTGGAATTACCATTTAAAGTAAATGATGAATAATCAGTAAAATTTCTTGAAAAAATAATGAAATCAGATAAAAAATCTTTTCCATCATGTAATATTTCAAAAGGTATAAAATTTGTATCTTTATCTAAAATTAATTTTATATGATTAAATTGATTCTTTTTAAGATTGTCTAAAAAATTACTTATTTCATAAAATCCTAAAATATTATATAGCTCGTAACTTGTATCTTTTAGATTTTCTAATTGCTCTTTATTTGGTCCACTAACATTGTATTTATTTAAAATATCTATATTAATTTTTTGAACAAAATCTTGTAGATCAGATAAACTTACTTTTATTTTGAATATTTTATTAGAATTGAAATTTAATAAAAGTTCATTTTCATTGATTTTAATAAATTGAATAGTATTCATATATATTAAAATAATATGTTATAAATGATTTAAGAAATATTTAATTTTATTGTACCAATATCTAAATTACCTTGACTTATATTGATAATGTGAATTCCATCATTAATTCTAAAGCTTCCAGTTTCTCCATTAATTGTAGTAAATTTTTCAATTTTACTGTTTATATCAAACTTAACATTTGAAGATTTTTCTTTATCATTAAGTACCTTGAAATTTATATAATTATTATTTTTGTGTTTATATATTTCAAAGTATATTGAATGAGTTTTAAGTTTTTTATGAAATAAAATTGAATTTTGTGAACTTCTTGTAACAAAATGAGGTATAACCTCTAACATATAATTTTTGCCATTTATAACATTATAAAAGCTTTTAGTTTTTTTAATTAAAATATCAATCAAATTATCTGATAAGTTTAACTTACTATAAATATTCTGCTTAAAAGTTAAACTTGGTGATATAAGTTTCCCATTATTATAAAGATCTTTAAGTGTTTGAACTTCTAGTTTTAAATCATTATCATTTTCAATTAGCTTTTCAAAATCTATTTTAGATTTTTTATCTAATCGATTTTCTACATATTTAAATATTTTTGAATTTTTGTTCATATTTTCCCTTATAAAAATTAAGACTAATTAAAAATTAGTTTTCTTGCATAAAATTTTTGAGTTTTTTTAAAACTCTCGATATTAAAGATGACACTGTATTAACTGGAATTTCAAATTTATCAGCTATCTCTCTATGTTTGTAACCTTCTATCGATAATTGAATGATATCTTTTTCTTTTCCTTTCAAACTTTTAATTGCTTTTTCAAGTGTAATAGTATCTTCTATATTCATTTCTTTAATTGATAAATTAATATGTGGATGATCTATAGAATCAGTACTTTGTTTGTATTTCATATTTTTACTTTTCAAATAATCTAAAGCTCTATAATAAGTAATTTTATATAGATATGTTGTAAACTTTGAATCACCTCTAAACTTCTTTATACCAATCCAGTCTCCATTTGAACCAAAAATTTCTTTCACAATAATATTTTGAATGACATCTTCTCTATCCTCTTTTGAGAATTGATCAAACTTCATTATTAAAGCACCATTTATAGTTGACATTACAATATCAATAAAAATTTTGATTGATTGTTTTTTATTATTTAAAACATCAATTAATAATTGGTTATCTATATGTTGTTTCATAGCTTGTAAATTAATAATTTAAATATAAAAAAAAATAATGAGAAATAAATGAATATCCATATTGAATATTGTATTAAATGAAATTATGGTCCTGAGTTTGATCGTGTATCAAATATAATTAAAGAAATAAACCCTAATGTAATTATTTCAAGCAACCAAAAAGCACCTCGAAGTGGTGCTTTTGAAATTACCATTCATGGTAAGGTTGTTTACTCAAAATTTTCTACTAATAAATTTCCAAACAGAAAAATATTAAATCAAATCTTAAATAGCTAGTGCGCCCATTGGATCCCATGGTGCAAGTTTGACTGGCTCTTTTTTAAATAAATTTAAAATTTTCTTTGGTAAATATTTTTTGTCAACAACTATCTCATAATTATATTCACTAAACCATTTATCAGTCATTAAATAATAACCTTTATTACCACCTTTTGTGCCCCAACTATTTTCAACTCTCCATTTAACAGGCTTATCATTCATTATATCTACACCAGTAAATAGCATTGCATGAGTCATCATACTATCACCATATTCAAGTCGGGTTGATTTATCCATATCAAATTTTGTATTAAAAAGCGCTTCATAATCATATAAATCAGTATCCATTAAACCAAGATTTCTATGAAACATTTTACCAACATCACAACCAAACCATACTGATTCGTCATTCTTAATTGATTTAATTGCTGCTTGCTTAATTATATCAATATCAACATTTGCATATTTAATGATTTGACCTTCAACTACATTTCCTAAAAAACTTACAGTATATAATTCATTCATTTTTTTATTTGACATAGGTGCGTGAATTAAACAAACCTTATCTTTAAGGTTAATATTAGAATGTTTCTTATAAAAATCTAATGGACTTACATCTATTAAACGAATGAACTTATTTTTTTTATCTCTTATCTGCCAATCAAATTTCTTAGGAGGATTACCTAAACAAATACAAAGCATGGAATAAATTGTTGACATCATTTTTTCTTTTTCTTTTCTAAGCTCTTTAAGTTTTGCTCCATTTGAATTTAATTGTCTTAACTGAGATGCGAAACCTCTTAATTTTCTTGTTAAAAACTGATTCATCATTCTTGATTGACTACTTTGAAAGCTTTCAGCCATAACAGTTTGAGGAACTACTCCATACTTTTCAATTAAGTTAACAAACATGTCCCATTGCCCTCCATCTTGAACAGGACTATTTAATAAGTGCATCATTAATCTACTGTCATAAGCTTCATCTAAAGTTAAAAGAATATTTTCTAAAAAATAATTTGACTTTTCAAGCTTATCAAAAAACATAAAATAATTTTGAGAAAACTCAAAATCTCCTAAATTATATTTCTCTGCTAATGAAATTCTCATAAGATTTAAACCAGCAAAACCCCAACATCTTCCAGATGCCTTTTGATTTGTTACTTTTTTCATTTCATTACTTACAACATTTGAGTATGTGTGATCAACTTTTCTGTATGCATCCCAATTCATAGCAATATCATCTATTTGAGTTCTAGTCAAAGCATTTCTTGAAATTTTATTTAATGCAGATGAATCAAATGATTTGTTGAATTTTGATATATCAGTTTTTGAAATATAATCTCGCATTTCTTATTTTCTCCATTTAAATAATAAAGCCTCAATTTTAAAATTGAGGCTTTATTTTAAGTTTAACAATTTACTTCAATAACATCACTTTCTGTGTTGCTATATTTCCATTACTTTCCGCTTT
>MDSW01204780.1_pt1 | contig 34788 bp, 21 predicted proteins | sample 811171 | NCBI WGS metagenome assembly MDSW01 (sample SAMN05326641, study PRJNA326480) | marine metagenome | isolation source: seawater | place: Atlantic Ocean: North West | collected 2012 | reverse complement strand
GCCGGCGCGGTCGGGCCCACGAACAAGACGCTTTCCGTGTCGCCGTCCGTGGAGAACCCCGCGTTCCGCGGGTGCACGTACGACGAAATCGTCGAGGCGTACATGGAGCAAGTCGAGGCGCTCGTCGAGGGCGGCGTCGACATGCTCCTCGTGGAGACGATCTTCGACACCCTGAACGCGAAGGCGGCGATGTTCGCCATCGACCTGTTCTTCGAGAAGTGGGGCAAGAAGATCCCCGTGTTCGTTTCCGGCACCATCGTCGACAACTCCGGGCGCACGCTGTCCGGCCAGACGAACGAGGCGTTCTGGAACTCCATGTCTCACTCCAAGCCGATCGCGATCGGGCTGAACTGCGCCCTCGGCGCGAAGGACATGGTGCCGTACATCGAGAACCTGAGCAAGGCTGCGGACTGCTGGGTGTTCTGCTACCCCAACGCCGGGCTTCCCAACGCGATGGGCGGGTACGACCAGAAGGGCCCGGAGATGGCGGAGGACTGCCGCGTGTTCCCGGAGATGAACCTCATCAACGCCATCGGCGGGTGCTGCGGCACCACGGACGAGCACATCGGGTGCTTGGCCGAGATGGTGTCGAAGTTCAAGCCCAGAGAGAAGCACGGCGTCAAGGACATCATGCGACTCTCCGGTCTTCAGCCGTTCAACTACGACCCAGATGTCAACGACTACCGGAAGACGTTCATCAACCTCGGCGAGCGGTGCAACGTCGCAGGGTCTTCGATCTTCAAGAAGGCCATCGTCGACGGCAACTACGAGAAGGCGCTCGCCATCGCGCTCAAGCAGGTGGAGAACGGCGCGCACGTGATCGATGTCAACATGGACGACGGTCTCATCGACGGCGAGTCCGCGATGATTCGGTTTGTGAACCTGATGGTGTCCGAGCCGGACGTGTCCAAGGTGCCGTTCATGATCGACTCGTCGAAGTTCCACGTCGTCGAGGCGGGGCTAAAGTGCTCCCAGGGCAAGTGCATCATGAACTCCATCTCCCTCAAGGGTGGCCAGGAAGAGTTCCTGAAGCACGCCAGGACGGTGAAGCGCCACGGCGCCGCCGTCGTCGTGATGGCGTTCGACGAGGAAGGCCAAGCTGCGACGGAGTCTGAGAAGGTGCGCATCTGCATGCGCGCGTACAAGCTGCTCGTGGAGGAGGTTGGGTTCAACCCGCAGGACATCATTTTCGACCCGAACATCCTCACGATTGGGACCGGGATGGAGGAGCACAACAACTATGGCGTGGACTTCATCAACGCGACGCGCGAGATCAAGCGTCTCTGCCCCGGCTCGAAAATTTCCGGCGGCGTCTCGAATCTCGCGTTCTCCTTCCGCGGGAATGAGCCCGTGCGCCGCGCGTTCCACTCCGCGTTCTTGTACCACGCGTGCAAGGCGGGCATGGACATGGGCATCGTCAACGCCGCGCAGGTCGAAGAGGACGTCTACGAGAAGATCGACAAGGAGCTTCTCGAATACGTCGAGGATGTGCTGCTGAACAAATGCAGCAATGCGACGGAGCGCATGCTCGAGTTCGCGGCGACGCTCGACCCAAAGTCCAAGCCCACGGCGCTTCGTAAGAAGGGCGCGGAGGCTGGCGCCGCCGCCGGCGGCGGCAAGGCGGACGCCAAGGCGTGGAGGAACCAACCCGTCGGCAAGCGCCTGGAGCACGCGCTCGTGAAGGGCATCGACGAGTTTTGCATCGCCGACACGGAGGAGTGCCGCGTCGGCGGCGACTACCCGGGGCCGCTTCAGATCATCGAAGGCCCGCTCATGGACGGCATGAACGTCGTCGGCGACTTGTTCGGCGCCGGGAAAATGTTCCTTCCGCAGGTCATCAAGTCCGCGCGCGTGATGAAGAAGTCTGTCGGTCACCTCATTCCGTTCATGGAGGAGGAGAGGCTCGCGAACGGCGGCACAGGCGAGGCGGCGAACGCGGGCGTGTTCCTCATCGCGACGGTCAAGGGCGACGTCCACGACATCGGCAAGAACATCGTTGCCGTCGTGCTCGGGTGCAACAACTTCAAGGTGATCGACATCGGCGTCATGTGCCCGAAGGATAAGATCATCGCCGCGCTGAAGGATAACAACGCGGACATCTGCGGCCTCTCCGGGCTCATCACCCCGTCCTTGGACGAGATGGTGGACATGGCAAAGGCGATGGAGGCGGAGGGGATGAAAATTCCTCTGCTCATCGGCGGCGCGACGACGAGTAAGATGCACACCGCGGTGAAGCTCGCGCCCAACTACAGCGGCGGCGTCGTGCACGTCCTCGACGCTTCTCGCGCGGTTCCAGTCGCGCAGACGCTGATGGACATGAACAAACGCGGGGAGTTCCTCGAGGACATTCTCGACACGTACGCGGAGATGCGCGAGGAATTCTACGCCGGCTTGGAGGACCGTCGGTACCTCACAATTTCGCAGGCGAGGGCGACCGCGGAGAAGGCGGCGGTGGATTTCTCCTCCCCGGAGCACCTCCCCGTGACCCCGAAGTTCTGCGGCGTGAAAGCGCTCGTGGACGTTCCGATCGCGGACGTGATCGATTACATCGACTGGAACCCGTTTTTCCAGGTTTGGCAGCTCCGCGGGCGGTATCCGAATCGCGGGTACCCGAAGATTTTTAACGACGAAACCGTCGGCGCGGAGGCGAAGAAACTGTTCGAAGAAGCGAACGCGATGCTGAAGATGATCATGGAGAAGAAGCGCCTGAAACTCAACGGCATCATCGGTTTCTACCCCGCGAACTCCGTCGGGGACGACATCGAGTTGTACGCGGATGAAAACAGAGGCGAAAAGACGCACACGTTCCACACGCTGCGTCAGCAAGCGGAGAAGGACGTGGACGAACCGTACATGGCGCTGAGCGATTTCATCGCGCCGAAAGAGAGTGGCGTGAAGGACTACCTCGGGATGTTCGTCGCGACCGCGGGGATCGGGTTGGACGAACTCACCGCGGAGTACAAAGCCGCGAACGACGACTACTCGTACATCATGGCGGAGGCGCTTGCGGATCGCCTCGCGGAGGCGTTCGCGGAGCTCATGCACGAGCAAGTGCGGAAGGACCACTGGGGGTACGCGAAGGACGAGAAGTTCGACGCGAGCGATCTTCTGAAGGTGAAGTATCAGGGCATCCGCCCCGCGCCCGGGTACCCGTCGCAACCGGATCACACGGAGAAGGCGACGATGTGGGATCTCATGAACGTCAAGGAGGAAATTTCCGTCGAGCTCACGGAATCGTTCGCGATGCTTCCGTCCGCGTCGGTGTCCGGGTTGTACTTCGCGGGGAAGAGCTCGCAGTATTTCAACGTCGGGAAGATCACCGCGGACCAGGTACAGGAGTACGCGGACCGCAAGAAGCAGGATTACAAGGTTGCGGAGAAGTGGCTGTCGCCCATTCTCTCTTACGAGCCGTGATGAGGCGGACGACGATCGATCGCGCGACGGCGGCGGTGCCCCCGGGTTCGGGGTCACGCAGGGACGCTGCCGTCTTTCATTCTTTAATACCACATACACATACGCGTTTTGTTTATGACTCGTCGTCGTCGTTACATCGTCACATCGTCACATCGTTCGCTCAATCTATTCAACGCAACGCTCTTCGACCCGCGCTCGTATCCAGAAAGTCGCTCAGGCGAATCCCGCCGACGATGTTCAGATTCCCCTCCGCGTCGGTCGTCTTGCGAACATCCTCGCTCGCGCGCGAGCCGTCCCTCAGCAAGTGCGCGTAAAAACACGAGCTCCCGAACGGGCAGTGCCCGTCGCCGTAGTCGAAATTACGACACGGTATCTTGTCCATCCGCCGCTTGTACTCGCCGACGATCATCGCCTTGTCGATCTCGTCCCGAGGCCAATACGTCGACGGCACCGTGTAATGCGACTGCGCGCGGCAGATCGGACACTTCCTCGCCTGATCCAACGCGGACGCCGTCGCCGCGTCTTTACCCGCGACGCCGCCATCTCTCCAGTCGCGGATGCACGCGAGGCAAAACGCGTGGTCGCACCCGGAGAGGAGCCCGAACCGTCGGTCGCCGATGCGCGGCTTTTCGTGCACGACCTCGAGGCAGATGCCGCACTCGACCTCCGCGCTCGCCGCCGCTCTGGCTTCGTCCTCGCGCGTCCTGCGCTCCTCCTCCGCGGACGGCGCGCCCCCCGGCGCGTGCGCGGCGAACGCGTCCGGGCGTCGAAGAGGCGGGCCGCCGGGTGGTGGGTGCTGGTACGCGTGGTGCTGCGGCGGCGGCGGCGGCGCGTGAGGGGCGGCCTGGGGACGCGCGGGAGGAGGCGGATTCGTGAGCGCGGGAGCGTCTGAAATTATGATTACAACAATGACGACAACGACGGCTACGTCGGAGAAGGGACCGAACGACGACGACGTCGCGCTCGCCGCGCGCGTCGCCGTCGTGAAAGGAATCAATCGTATAGTTAGACGAGCGGATTAGTATCTTCTTGCCTGGTACTCGTGCGGCTGCGCGGCCTGCAAGTATTGGTCGACCTCTCCGCCGAAAGAGATCCACTGGCCTGCGGTGTGGAAGAGAAAAAAACGCAAGAGATGTCAGCGGACGTCGTCGGTCGACAGAAGGAAAGATAACGGACGGAGCGAGCGTGCGAACGCGACCACCGAGGGACCTACCCGCGTCGTCGTAGTACCCCCACTCGTCATCCGCGCCGCCGCCCCCGCCGCCGTGCTGCTGCGGCGGTTCCGCTCCTAAGCCGTCTAAGAGGTCGTCTTCGTCCGGAAGCTGCGACTTCAAAAACTCAACCTCGTCGCCGCCGCCTTCGTTGAACGAGATCCAGTTCCCTTGCTCGTCTTCGTACCCCCAGTCCTCATCGCCCTCGCCCCCGCCGTCGCCCACGACGGGCTGTTGATGGTGATACCCGGCCCCTCCCCACGCGGGCGCGCTCGGGGGTAACGGCGGCGCGTACAAGCCGCCGCCGACGACGCCGCCGCCGCCGCCGCCGACGACGCCTCCTCCGCCGAGGTGCATCCTGTTCATCGCGCCTTCCAAAGGGTTAAACGCGCTCGCGTTGGGGTTGAAAGACGACGCGCTCGCGCTCATGAATCCCGCTCCGCGACCGGCGCCGCGCGAGGCGGCCTGAGGCGGCGGCCCGGGCGGCGGCGGCGGCGCGCCCGCGGATTCCTGCGCCGAGACGAAAGTTTCGAGAGGAACGGAAAGAATAAATGAGCGTCGAGATCTCGCGCGGCGCGGCGTCGTCGTCGCGAGATCCCCCGCGCGTCGTCGCCCGCCGCGCCGAGATCCTCCCGCTCGGCGCGCAGCGAGGGACGAGGGCGCAGAAACGAGCGAACGCGCGTCTTCGCACCTTCGGCGGGCGGACGTGGTCGTATCGGCACTTGTCCCCGTACGCGCAGTTCCCCGCGAGGTAATACGCGCACACCGTCGACTTGGGCGCGTCCATGCTGTGCGAGAACCGGCACCCGGCGCCGTTGCGGCACGCGCCGTGGAGGTAGTACTTGCATATCTCTTTCGTTCCCATCGCGGCGGTGCTCGCGCGAGGCGCGGAGGGGGAGGTCTTTCCGCCCGGCGCGTCGCGAAGTGCGCACGGGGGGGTGACGTTTGAACGACGACGCGACGACCGCAGAAAACGAAACTCGGGACGCGCGCGCAATCGTCTGAAGTTGGCACACCTAGCACGCCTGCTGTGTGGTTCACTCACTCGCCGCGTCGCCGCGCGGGGTCACACCGCGCGCATGGCCGACAGGCCATCGCGCGGCGTCCGGTTCAAGTCCGGCGGCGTCATCAACCCCTCCGCGGACGGGACGCGCTACGACGCGAGCGGCGGCGGCGAGCGCGCGAACGACGATGCGGCGAGCGCGAGACGACGACCGCCCGCGTGGGCCGCGGGCGCGGTGCCTCGAGCGGCGAGGGCGAACGCGTCCATCGGCGCGAAACTGGGGTCGTCCAACGTCGGGTTTCGAATGCTTCGAGCCGCGGGATGGCGAGAGGGCGAGGGTCTCGGCAAGGAGAAGCAGGGCGCGAAGGAGCCGCTGCGGGTGTGGAAAAAAGGGGATCGTCGCGGCCTCGGCACCGAGAGCGACGTCGGGCACGTCGTCGGCGACCCAGACGCGGAGGGCGGCGCGTCGAAGAGACCGAAGCGAGAGAAGAAGACGAATTCGAAGGCGGCGGGAGGGGAAGGAGACGGCGGCGACGGCGCCGAGCCGCTGCCCCCCGAGGTCGTGACGGCGCGCGTGCGAACGATGGCGAAAGACGCCCAGGACAAAGCTAGGGCGACGGCGTTGATGCGCGCGTTTAAAGAGGAAGAGCCGACCGTGGACGCGAACCCGCTGCTCAGGAAACGGAAGGAGCGCGATAAGCGCGGCGGCGAGGGGGACATGTCCGCGAATAACCCTCTCCGGGGGTTGTTCTGACGTGACGCGTCCGCGGCGCTCCGTCGTCTCTTTCGAGAGACGCGACGCGATGATCATTTCGCGAAGACTAGTCTAGCGACGATAGTCCTATACGTAGATCCTACTGCCAGTCGATCGACGCCTCCCAGTCCACGCTCCCCGTCGGCGGCGTCCAGTCCGGTCGGTCCACCCCCCCCCGAAACGTCATCATCTCCGGCAGCAACCCGGTGTCCATGAGCACCTCGAGCATCTCCCCGCGTAACACCTTGGTCGCGATCTCCGTGCTCCGCGTCTTCAACAGCGCCTCCAACACCCCGTTGCTCAGCACCCCCTTCACCACCCCCGACCGAAACATCGCCTTCGTCAGCTCCGGGCGGTCCAACAGCGCGTCCATGAGGTCGAGGTCGAGCAGCCGCTCTAACAGCCGCCGCTCCACGAGCACCCGAAGCACGTCCGCGCGCTCGAGAAGAACGACGGCGACGCCGCTCTCGATGAGCTTCACGAGGAGCGCGCCGCCGTCCGCGAGGAACCGCCGCGGCAGCCCCGCGGCGAGGAGCGCGGCGACGACGCCCGCGTCCAACGCCATCTCGCCGGTGCTCGCGCCGCGCGCGATCTCGACCGCTCGAGCCGCCGCGGCGGCCGCGTCGGCGGCGACGAGCGGCGCGAGGGATTCAAACGCCGCCTGCGACGCGTTGACGACGGCGAGCGCCTCGGGGGTTATCGCCTCGTCGACGACGCGCATCAGCGACGGCGGCGCGACCGCGCGGATCGCCTCGAACGGGTCGCGGTTCGCCGCGGGGCGGCGGCGCGGGGAGGGCGCGCGAGTGGAGATGGAGGGCGGGGCGCGGGGCGGCGGCGGCGGACGACGCGGGGATATCACCGTGCCGCTCCCCCGGGTGACGCGTCCTCCGCCCTCTCCCATCTCCACGATGCGCGCGACGCTCCCCGCGAGCTTCGCCGCGGGCACGCGGCTGTCCACGTCGCGCATCTCGAGCGTCGCGAGACGCAGCGCGCGCGCGCGAGGGGGCGCGAGCTGGCCTTCGTAGGACGCGTGCGGCGTGATGTCCGCGCGCGCGTCGTAGAGGATGAGTTTCGAGATGAGCACCGCGCCGGGCGCGTGCGCGAAGAGGTCGAACGCGGTTCGAACGCCTCTCCACGTCGTGTTGTCGCTTCGTAAGCCTTTGATGCGGATGGAGTCGATGAGAAGCGGCGGTTTCGGTTTCGGTTTCGGTTTCGGCGTCCGTCCGAGGCGCGTCGTTGGCGTCGCGCGAGCGTCCGCGCCGCCGCCGCCGCCGCCGTTTTCACCATCCTTCCCGTTCCACTCGCGGACAACCTTCAGAAGCGGCTCCGCGCGCGCGCGGACGACGAGCTTCGCGACGCGGACGTCGTCGCCTATCTTGAGGCCGCGCAAGACGACGCCGTCGGGGTACAGTCTCAGCGTCCCGACGGAGACGCTCTTCCCGGTGATGTCTTCGAGGACGTTGACGATGGTGCCCTTCGCGGCGACGCCGGGGGCGTTCCCGGTGACCGCGTCCAGGGCAGCGCGCGCGGAACCGCCCGCGAGGACAGCCCGACGCATCAGCCCGAGCGCGGAGAGGAACGCGGGCAGCGACGGCGGCGCGGACGTCGACGCGGACGCGGACGAGGACGCGCGGTCGTCGTTTCGCTTTCGTGACGCGTCGCCGGTCGTGGTGCCATCATCGGACGCGACGACGACAGCCCGTCGCCGCCGCTCGCTTCGCCCGCGCGACATCATCGCGCGCGCCGGCGCGAACGCCGCCGGCGCGAGCATCGCGGAGGACATCTACGTCCGGCTCTCTCGCGCTCGTTCGATTATTCGCCCATCGCGGCCGGCGTCGCGTCGCGGCGGCTTCTCGAGGCGCGGCGCTGACGTCAATGGTGCGGTGCGGTGAGTTTCGGAGCGCGCACGTGGCCACACGCCAACGAACTCACAGCGTGAACCAGATAACGCACAGGCTGTGTCGTCACTCTCGTCTCGCGCGACCGACATGACCGTCGGGATCACGCTCGCCGCCCGTCCATCGCCGCCCGCGACCGTCGCGCCGCGCCGCGCCCGCGCCCGCGACCGCTCGCGCGCGACGCGCGCGGCCGCGACCGCGCGCGCGACCGCTCCGTTAGATCCGTCGCTTCCGTCGTCGTCAGGGTCGATCGCGATCGCGCGCCGCGTCACCGCGCTCGCCGCCGCGGCGACGCTCGCGGCCGCCGCGCCTCCCGCGCTCGCGGTCGGCCCGGTCTCCGTCCCGTTCGAGGACGTGACGTACGCGCGGGTGGAGTGCGCGAGAGGGACGATGAGCAGCGTCGGCGGCGCGGTCAACGTCCGCGCGGGCGTCGCGTGCGTCGAGTTTTCCGCGACGGCGAAGAACCCGTCGAGCAAGGCGTTGAACAACGCGGACGTGTACGGGCGGGTGTACGACGGCAACGGCTCCGCGGTGACGGACGTGAGCGAGAACAACCGGATCGCGTACGTGGACGAGGTGCCCGCGGGGACGTCGAAAGTCACGTTCGCGCTGACGATGCCGGCGACGCAGTACGAAGCCGGCGCGTTAAGTTGGAGCGGGCTGAAGGCGAGCGGTTTCGCGGGTAAGATTCTCCCGGGGCAGACGGGGGGGCTGGGGTTGCTCGGCGAGGACGAGTGCGAGCTCGCGGTGGACCCGGCGGAGTGCGAGAGCGACCGAGCCGCGATGGGCGCGGTGCGATGAGCGCGTTCGCGCGTACGTGCAGTGTTGCGATCGAACGATGAGAATTAGTCTCGTCGTCGTTCATCCGTCCGCGCCGCGCCGGTCCAGCCGCGTCGTCGTCGTCACAGCGATCCTAACAGCTGCTCCGCGATGGACTTCCCCCCCTTCCGCTGCTTCGGCGGCGCCACGGAAAAGTCCAGCCCGCCCGTGCTCGAGAGATCGTTCCCCGCGCCCCCGCCCCACGCGCGCTCGTCCGCGTCGACGAACCCGCCGCCGCCCGAGACGAGAAGCCGGTCGTAGTAGTTGCTCCGTCGCCCTCTCCCCGAGCCGCCGCCTTTACCTTTCCCGCCGCCGCCATTCCCGCCGCCTCCATTCCCGCCGCCCGACGCCTTCTCCTCGCGTCGTCTCTTCTTCCGCCGCCGCAGCTCGAGCTCGTCGTCCGAGTCGTCGCCGTCCGACTTCCGCTCCGACTTCCGCTTCGTGACGATCGGGGCCAAGTCCCCGCCGGCGGCGGACAGCTTGCGGAGCCCCTCCTCGCACGCGGCGTCCGCCTCCGCCGTCGTCGCGAAATTCGTGCGGCCCTCCTCGTCGCCGTACGCCTCCCTCGCGCGCGCGTCGTACGCCCGCGCGGCTTCTTCCTGCGTCCGGAACGTGCCGATGAACTCCACCTTTCCCTTCAGACAAAACACCGCCTGATACCGCGGCTGGTTGTTCCCGCGAAGCTTCACGCGCACGCCTTTGAACGGCACGTCTTTGAATTTCACGGGGGCGCGACACCGCCCGCACACGCGCGTCTTGACCGGCAACTCCTGCCCGCACTCCTTACACGACGCCGTCCTTCCCCCGGTCACCTTGAGCTTCATCGCGGCGACTTGCGCGCCCGTCGGCGGCTCGTGCGTCGCCGAGCCCGGGAAGTTTACGTACGCGTCCGGACCGAAGACGATCGTCGCGGCGGCGTCGTACATGCGCGCGGCGAGCTCGGCGGACGGGAACACGCCGAGGAAGACGTTCCGATTGAGCCGCGAGACGTACACGCTCGCGCCGTAGCAGTTCAGACTCTTCTGCGAGACGCCTCGGAACCCGCTCCTGGGATTGTTTTGGTTCGTGGCCGGGTACGACGACGTCGGCTTCCCGCCGGCGGCGCCGTCGGCGTCCTTCGGCCTGGGCGGCGCCGCGTCGATGTCGCGCTTGAGCTGCTCGATCGTGTTTCTGTAGTGGTCGTCCACCTCCGGCGGCGCGCTCGCGTCGACGTCGCCGGCCGCTGCGCTCGGGGACGACGGCGGCGGCGGCGAGCCCGTGTGTTTGAACGTGGGCATCGTGAGAGGGTGGGGGAGGGTCGGAAGAGGACCCGCACCTGCGGGGTGCGGGGCGCTTCTGAGATCTATCGTTGTTGAATTCTCGGAAAAGCAAACAGAAAGCTCGTCATCACTTGTGACCGAGCCGAGCTCGGTCCGTCACAACACCATGCGCCGGCGACGACCATGACGGCTCCCGCGGCGGAGAAGCGCGTCGTCCGCGTCGTAGAGATATGGGACCCGACCGTGAACGCGTGGACGACCGCGAGCTCGACGTCCGGCGGCCGGACGTCCAAGCTCGAGCGCGCGCTCGCGATGGCGGAAGCGCGGGGCGACGACGACCGACTGGAGGACGCGGACGCGATGCTGACGCAGCTCGCGGCCGCGACGCGAGCCGCGATGGATCGCGCCGCGGGTCGCCGCGCGCGAGAGGAGGAGGAGGAGGAGGAGGCGATGCCGACGGTGCCGTACGTCCACGACCGTCACTGCCAGGAAGAGACCGACGACGACGACGACGACGACGACGACGACGACGACGACGACGACGAACGTTCGACGCGCCGTCGCGGATCGCGGACGACGACGAACGAGCTCGCGCTGACGTTCGCGCGGACGATGAGCGCGAGAGGCTGGATCAAAGAGCGCATGGCCGGCCACGCGGCGGACGGCGGCGGCGGCGACGAGCCGCGGCGGTCGCGCGCCAACGCGGAGTCGTTTTACGTCGCCGCGACGAGCTTCGCGCCGACCCTCCCGGACGCGCACCACGCGCGCGCGATGACGGCGATCAAACGCGTCGGGTACGCGCACCCGACGGTCGTCGAGTCGCTGACCGTCGCGTCGGCGTGGTCCCCGCCGAGCATCGCGGAGGCGAAAGGCGAGTGGCGACGGTGCTGGGTCTGCGTCCACGCGCACGCGGCGGCTTCGCTCGCGCGCGTCCACCTCTGCGTGTCGCGGTGCCTGTCGGGAGAATTCGACGCGGTCGCGACGACGTTGCGGGGGATGGGGGTGACGAAGCGGCTGTCGCGCGCGGTGTTCGCGGCCGCGAACTCGCGCGACGCGCGGTTGAGACGCGCGGCGGCGGCGGCGGCGGTGGACGACGAGCGGCCGCCGGCGGGGAAACGCGCGAAGACTTCGGCGGCGTTGACGGATCCCGCGCCCTACGTCGTCGACGGCGTTTTACCGGACGCGTTATTGAAACGGCTGCGCGATGACTGTTTCGGTCCGGCGTCGAAGTTCTGGACGGATCATCGGTACCACGACCCGATGACCGGGTACTTTTCGTATCATTACCCGCTGCCGGACGACGCGGCGGCGACGGCGCGGCGCGGCGACGGCGCGAACGATACCGCCGTCGTCGAAGACGCGATCGACGTCGTTCGAGCGGCGTTGTCGGGAGCCGACGCCGACATCGCCGCGAAGCTCGCGACCGCGACGTCCGCGGAGTGGTGGGCGCACTCCCGATCGCCGCACGAGGGGCACCAGTTGCATTTCGACGCGGACGAGCGTGCGTTACGCCGCGGCGACGGCGCCGGCGAAGTGTCGCATCCGATCGTCAGCGCGATTCTGTTCCTCGAGTCGCCCGCGGACGCGCGCGTCCAGGGCGCCGGCGGCGGCGGCGGCGGGACCGTCGTCGTCGACCAGCGACTCGGCGACGGCGCGCGCGCGGACGGCGGCAGAGCGTGGGTCGCGGAGCCGACGACGAACCGCGTCGTCGCGTTCGACGGGTCGCTCCTACACGGCGTCCTTCCCTCGTCCGAGCCCGCGGAGGACGCCGCGAGCGACCCGGGACATCGGCGACTGACGCTGATGATCGGATTCTGGGGGCCGGAGATGAAGCTCGGGGACGCCGCCGAAGACGAGAGGCAAGGGCCGTGCGTGCGCCCGCCGTGGCGCGCGGCCACGGCGGCGGGCGGAGAGTCGGCGGAGAGGGCCGACGGGAGGTCGTCGCGGTGGTGGGACGCGTTCAAGCGCGCCGAGGGAGAGCGCGGGGCGTGGAGCGACGCCGCGGGGGGGAACGCGCGGTCGTGGTCGCGGCTGCCGTCGGTGTATCCCGCGTGGGAGCGCGTCGGCGCGGGGGGAGACGACGCCGACGCGGCCGCGCCGCCGCCGCCGCCGCCGCCGGGGTTGCGTTTTTTTCTTCAAACGGACTTCGACTTCGAGAACGCGTACGCGCCGTCGCGCGCGGCGGACGCGAAAGACGACGACGACGACGACGGCACGGTATCGTAGGGCTAGCAGAGTAGCGAATAGTTCTGGTGGGAACGAGTCGAGTCTCATCAAATGCACAATCGCTCGCGGCGCTTTTTTTTTCCTTTCAATCGCGCCTCTCGCGGACTCGCATCGTCGCGTCGTCAACGCCTTCTCCGCGCCGGCCGCCACCACCGCCCGCCGTGCCTCAGCGCTAACACGCCGTACGACGCGAGCACGAGCAGCGCAAATATCCCAAACAGCCCGAGCGCGTCGCGCGTGATGAACTTTGGATGTAATCCGAACGTGTTCAAGTACGTCTGCCCCGAGACGTCGACCTCGATCCTCGACCCTTCGAACGTCGTGTCGAACAAAAACGTCTGGTCGCGCATCTCGTTCGAGAGCATCGCTCCCCACGCGTATCGATACACGCTCGCCCACTGGACCCACTGTATCGCGCTCGGAACGGAGCCGATGCTCACGAGGAAGCCGCCGAACATGCTCGAGAGGAGGAGGACGAACGTGCAGACCAAGTTGGCCACCGCGGAGGACGACGTCGCGATCGAGATGAACCCGCACAGCGCCGTCGTCGCGGCGACGAAGAGCTGCAGGACGCCGAAGAACACGAAAAACGCGTCGACGTCGTCCCTGAGGCCCATCATGTAGTACATGATCACCGAGTACACCGTCACCGCGGGGATCCTGAGCGCGGCGATGTCGATCGCGAGGGAAGAGAGGACGTACGATCCGGAGCCGTGATACCCGCTGCCGATTTCCCTCGAGCGAATCGACGCCTCCGCGCTGAGGCGATCCGCCGCGGAAATGGACGCGAGACCGAAGAACACGAGGGTGAAGAACATTCCTCCAGCGCGGTTCTGGAACCCCGCGAGCGTGAGCGGCGAGTCGAGGTAGATGACGCCGAGCAGAAGCGCCGTGAGCGTCGCCACGAACAGGTGCGCGAGAAGCAGCGAAGGGTCCCGGGACGTCGTCCGCGCGGCTCTCTGGAGTAACACCCAGGACTCGTTCATGCGCGACCGTCGCCTGAGTTTCTCGATGGTCGCCTCCGCCGCCACCGCGGACGACGGCGACGAGAGCGGAGTCGCCTTACGCTTGCCGTCGAGGAGCCGATGCGACTCGACGACGACGACGTCGAGGCCGAGGCCGGACGACGACGCCGCGGACGAAGAAACCGACGACGCGAACGACCCGTTCTCGTTGACGTCGGCGTGTTCTTCCTCGCGGGTCCCCCGCGCCGACGCCCCGAGCGCCGAGGTGGACGCGAGGAGCTTCACGCGCATGGACGCGCACGTCGCGACCTCGAGCATCCACTCGCTGATGTCGACGCTGTACGTCCGCCGCGCGGCGTCGGGCGATGCCTTCCCGCTGCCGTGGTGAAGAATTCTTTTCCGGTCTCGGTCCGCCGCCGCCGCCGACGCGACGTCGCTCGACGGCGTCGACGTGAAGTCTTCGACCGGGCAAGGGAACCCAATCGCGGCGAACTCCGCCTCCGCGACCGCGGGCGCGCCCTGCCACAGCACGACGCCGCCGACGCCGAGGAGCATGATCTTATCCATCACGCGAAACGCCCTCGGCGAAGGCTGGTGCACGCTGAAGACGACGACCCTGCCGAGGTCGCCGTCGCGTCGCGACGGGGACGCCAACGCGCGCAGAGTGAACACCATGCTCGCCGCCGCGCTCGCGTCGAGGCCGCTCGTGGGCTCGTCTAACACGATGATGTCCGGCGACGTGACGAGCTCCATGCCCACGGTGACTCTTCTGCGCTCGCCGCCGCTGACGCCGCCGCCGCCGCCGCCGCCGCCGCCGCCGGCGGATCGCTTCCCGCGCGACCCTCCTTTCGCGTTCGCGCGCTGGAAGAGGCAAGACATCAGCGCGGACCCGCCGCCGCCGCCGCCGCCGCCGCCGCCCGCGCCGCCGACGCGCGAGTTCGCGACGTGCGACAGCGACAGCTCATCGAGCACCGCGTTCGTCTTCGCGGTCTTCTCCTCGCTCGAGATGAACCACGGAAGTCGAAGCTCCGCGGAGTACATCACGCTCTCTCGGACGGTGAGAAACGGCAGCAAATTGTCGTGTTGCGGCACGAACGCGACCGCGCGGCGCAACTCGCGCGGCGTCCTCACGACGCCGTCCACGCGCACGTCCCCCGACGATACCTTCAACCCAGCCTCGGGGTCAACGCGCCCGGAGATGATTCGCAGGAGCGTGCTCTTCCCGGCGCCAGAGGGGCCTAAGAGCGCGAGCATCTCGCCGCGGCGACACGCGCCGGCGACATCGCGCAGAAGGACTTTCGGCGCCGCGCGCGTCTCCCCGGCGGCCGTATGGGCAATTACCCTCGACCCTCGACCCTCAGCCGGCATCGCGGCGTCGGCGTCGGCGTCGGCATCGGCGTCGCGCGCGGCGGAAACGGACTTGATCTTCGTCTCGCAGGTGATGCTCGCGAACGCGAGGCTTCGGCTTCTCGCGCGCGTCCGCGTCCGCGTCTCCGCCTCGTCCCCGACGACGCCGCGGGCCGCGAGCGCGGCTTTGGCGGCGACGTATTTCGCGAGGCAACGGGCGCGGCGCTTCGCGCGCGCGACGTACGCGGCCGCGCACGCGGCGGCGAGCGCGGCGAGGACGACGGGCGCGGCGATGGCGGACGCGAGCAGCGCGTTCTCGTCGTCGTCGTCGTCGTCGTGGTCATCTCGGTCGTCGACGACGTCGACGACCGCGACGTCGGGCGGGGCGAGCGCGAGCTCGAGACCGCCAGCCGCTCGGTAGGGTAACCGCGACGCGTCGGAAGCCGTGGGTCCGGGCGCGAGCGTCGGCGTCGTCGTCGTCGTCGTCGCGTCCGCGGAAGGATCAGGGTCGGGTTCGGGCTGCGTCCCTACCGCGTCGTTGGCGTCTTCTAAGCACGCGGGCGTCTCTCGGCAGTTGGCGACGCGGAGTAACCCCGCGACGGTCACGCCCGCGCGCGAGCTCAGCGTCGCCAGGTTCGCGAGCGCGCACGCCTCGAACGGGACCGCGTCCGGGCCGACGATCGCGTACCCCGCGTCGAGGAGGCGCCGCCCGAAGTCGCACAGGCACGACTCGCAGACGTCGGCCCTCCCCGCCGCGCAGCTCTCACCGAGCGAGGCGTCGAGCGATACGACGTCTATGTCCACGGGGCAGGCGGCGTCGCCTCCTCCGAACTGCGCGCGCGCGGGCGCGGGCGCGACGAGGACGAGCGCGACGACGCCGACGCCGAGGAAAAGACGGAGAAGCCGGAGAGGCTGCATGACGATACGCGACCTGCGGCGTTGGCGCGTCGCGGCGCGCGCGGCGCGTTGTGCGCGCGAGCTCGCGCGGAGGGTGGGTCTCGGTCTCTTCTCTTTCTCGCGCGGTCCGACGAAAAAAAAAACCAAACGACGCGACGGCGGCCTCGACCTCGGTAGTGACGACGTCCACGCCGTCACACACGGGCGGCGCGGGGCGATGCCGCCGCCGCCGGCGCCGCCGCACTGGATGCGCGCGCGCGTCGACCGCGCGCCGCCGAAGCGAACGTCGAAGCCGCCCGCGGACCCTCACCAGCGCATCGCGGACGTCGTCAAGCTGCTGTGCGAGGCGGCTTCGGGCGGTCCAGCAGAATCGGACGACGACCTCCTCGTCGCGCTGAAACGCGCGGTCAGGCGCGACGACGACGCGATGCGACGCGCGCACGCGTCGCTGATGCTCGCGCTGAAGCACAAGGAGTGCTCGCATCGGACGCGCGCGGTGACCATCATCGACGCGCTCTTCGTCCGGTCGCACCTGTTCCGATGCCTCGCCGTGGACGACCTGTCGTCGTTCCTTCGACACGCGATCGGCGTCGACAACACCGACGCGAAGCCGCTGCCGCCATGGCCCGTCGCGGAGACGGAGAAGCTCCGCGAGATCTCCGCGAAGGCGCTGGACGCGTGGACGACGCGCTTCGCGAGCGCGCACCCGCGGCTGGTCGTCGCGAGCGCGTTCGCGCGCGACGCCCTCGGCGGCGACGCTCCGGACGCCGTCGCGGCGGCGCGACGCGCCGTCGCCGACGAGAGAGCGCGGCGGACGGAGGAAGGCGTCCTCAAGCGATGGCGCGCGTTCGAGCGGGAGGAGCTCCCGGAGCTGAGACGGGACGTCGGCGAGTGCGTCGTCGCCATCGACGCGTGCGTCGGCATGCTGTTGGGCGCGGAAGGGGGGACGGGCGGGGGAAGCGAGGAGGAGGAGGACGACGACGACGAGGACTGGGAAGACGTCGAGGGCGCTCCCTGCCCCGCGGCGACGACCGCGAAGCGAGAGCCCGCGCCGCCCGCGATCGTCGCGGCCGTCCCGACCATCGCGTCGTCGTCTCGCCACTCGACGTCGTCGATTCAGATCACGGAGACGGAAGACAACGCGGTCGTGATGCGCGAGTTGATCGCTCTGTGTCGCGCGGGCGCGTCGCGGCTCGCGCCGTCGTTATCCGCCGCGCTCGCGTTGCTCGCGCGGGTGAAGCCGTCCACGGCGGCGGCAGCGCGCGCCTCCGGGACCAGAACCGGGACCGGAATCGACGCGGAGGAGGGCATCGCGAGCGAGGAGAGGGCGAGCTGGGTGAACACGCTCGCGGCGGCGAAGCGGAAGCTGACGCGCGCGCTCGCTCGATGCGCGGCGCTGGGCGTCCCGGGGGCGGCGGACGCGTCGAGGGACGATCTCGGAGATGTGAACCGTCGCGAGATGCGAACGGACGCCGCGGACGACGACGCCGAGGGCGAGGACGAGGACGAGGACGAGGACGAGGAAGGGAGCGTGACGATACGCGTCCCGAGGCTGCCGGAGGCGAGCGACGGGGTGCCCGTCGGCGGCGCCGGCGGCGGGAAGGACGGCGACGACGACGTTCTCGACGCGCTCCTCGCGAGGGTCGCGGCGAGACGGAAGAAATACGCCGGGAGGGGGAAGGGGGGAGGTCACGGAGGTGGTGCCGCGGGCGCGAACGCGAACGCGAACGCGAACGGCGGCGGCGGTGGACGCGGAGGCGCGGGGGGCGCGGGGGGCGCGAATTCTGTGAAGAACCGCGCGAAGAAGATGCTCGCGGCGACGATGGCGAAGCACAACGCGGACGTTCTCGCGGAGCTCGGCGCCGCGGGTCAGGACAGGCGCGAGTTCGTCTCCGGCGCCGCGGGAGTGTACGCGCGGAGGAGGGCGGAGGAAGCGAGCGAGGCCGCGGCGATCGCGTTGGCGCGAGAGGAAGCGAAGGAGGCGAAGAGAAGACGCGAGGCGCCGACGCCGAAGCAGCGGATCGAGGCGAGACTCAAGGAGTTGAAGCGGCGGCGGCGGTGACGCGAGCGCAGACACAAATAGCACCCAGCGGGTACGTACGTGTACAACATGAGGGGAAAATAAAATACTACGCGTGCGGCTATCGCAACATGTTCACGAACACGGCGGTGACCGCAGCGCGCTCGCGCTGGTCCGCGGCTTCAAACGGCGGCGCCGCCGCCGCGACGCCGCCGACGCCCTCCTCCGCGGCGTTCCGCGCGTCCTCGAACGCGGCCGCCGTCGCCGTCGCAGCACTCGAGTCCGCCGGTCTCGACGCCGTCTTGGACAGTCTCACGAGCGCGTACGTCGCGCCCGCGGTCACCGCGACCGCGGCGCCTATTTTCACCGCGCGAGGCGACGTTCTCCACGCGCGAACCGCGGAGGAGAGAAACGCGCGCGCGCGCGACGACGCGGCGACGTTCGCGTCCGCGTCCGCGGCGGTCGCGGTCGTCGCGTCGTCGTCGCGCTCGAGCGCGCGCGGCGATGCGCACGGCGCGTCGCGAACGAAGGACGAGTCCGCGACGTCTCCGTTCTCCTCCATCTCCAACTCCACTCGCTCCTCCTCCGCCTCGCCCTCCGCCCGCTCCGTCGCTTCGTCGGAAGAACCGGAGGCGGCTTCGTCCTCGTCCTCTTCCGTCGCCTCCGCGCTCCAATCCGACGCGTCCTCGGTCTCCATCGTGACCAAGGTCTCGTCCCCGGGAGCGGACGCCGCCGCCGCCGCGGCGGCAGCGCCGCCGTCGGACGCGTTCGGTTCCAGGCCCCAGTACGTCAGCTTCTCCTCGACGTCCGCGATCTTCCGTCGCGCGGCTTGGAGCTCGAAGAGCAGTCGCTTGTTCTCCGCGCGCGCGTCCGCGAGTTCGCTCGATTCCCTCGCGCGTCGCTCGATCCGCGCGACCTCCTTCTCCACGCTCACCGGCGTCGACGCGTCGTCGCTCGAATCCCCCTCGTCCGCGCTCTCGCTCTCGCCCGCGCTCTCGCTCTCGTCAGCGCGAGGGCGACGCGACACGGACGCGGACGCGTCGCCGTCGCCGTCGCCGGCGCTGTGAAACGTTTCCGGCGTCGGCGGCGCGTCCGCCGCCGCCGCCTCCTCCGACGACATCGCGGCGCACTTCTTCAACCTCGCGCGCAGCTTCGCGTTCTCGTCCTCCACGCGCGTGAGCGCTTCCGTGAGCTTCTCCGTCACCGATTTGATCGTCGCGAAGTTCGCGGGAGACGCCGGCGAGCCGCCCGGGGAAGCCAACCCGACCGCTTTGAGGGAATCGTTCGCGAGGCCGTAGAACGCGTCGAAGAACCCGCCGTCGCCGTCGTGCTGCTGCTTCCTCAGCTTCGCTTCCAGTCCCGCGATGTACTTTTTCAGTCGCTCCGTCTCCGCGCGAGCGGCCGCGACGTCGGCGTCGGGCGTCCGCGGCGTGCCGAGAGGAAGCGTCGGGGGATCCACGCCGGGGGATCCGCCGACGGGTGGGGTCTCGGAAGATGATGTCGCGTCCGCCGACGGTGTCGACGGCGACGCCGGCGCCGCGTCGTCCATCTTCTTCGACGACGCCGGCGGCGAGAGCGACGTCGCGTCCACCGCCTTCAGTTGCTCGAAGACGGGCGAGAGCATCATCGTCCCGTCCGCGGGCGTCGTGCGCGCGCGGGGGAAGAGTGCCGTGTCGGATGTTCCAACGTTTTTTTTTCTTCAACGGTCTGGTCGTCGCGCTCGGCACCCTCCTGCAGTGACCGCGCGGGGGGAAATCCCGTCGCGTCGCGTCGTCGTCGGCAGTCGCGACCGCACGCGCGCGGTCGCCGACCCGACCCCCTCCGGAGACGATGATACCCGTGAACATCATCACCGGCGCGCTCGGCGTCGGGAAGACGACGGCGTTGCGCCACCTCCTCTCCCAGCGCCCGCCGAACGAGCGCTGGGCGATCGTCGTCAACGAGTTCGGCGCGCTCGGGATCGACGGCGCGATCCTCGACACCGCGGGCGGGATGACGCGCCGGCCGGGGCCGCGCGCCGGCGGCGGCGGCGACGACGGCGGCGCTTCGGAACCCGTCGCCGCCGCCGCCGCCGACGACGACGACGACGACGGCATGGTCGTCGTCCGCGAGGTCGCGGGCGGGTGCCTCTGCTGCGCGGTCGCCGCGCCGTTCACGGTCGCGGTGACGCAGGTGCTGCGACGCGCGAGGCCCGATCGGCTGTTTATCGAGCCGAGCGGGATGGGCCACCCGGGCGGGCTCTTCGACGCGCTGTCCAACGAGCACCTCCGCGGCGTCCTCGCCCTCCGCGCGACGATCGCGCTCGTGGACGTCCGCGAGGTGGCGACGCGCGGGGAGGTGTTCCGAAGCGACGCGTTCGTGGACCAGGTCCAGTGCGCGGACGTCGTCGTCGGCGCCAAGGTGCGTTCGATACACTGGTCCCCATACGACCGCGTCGGCGTGGTGAACGCCGATCCTTAAGGACTTTTGCCGTCGTCTCTCTCCGCCCACCCCACGCTTTCAATTCCCGTCCTCGGCGCCTTTCAACTCCAACTGACGCCTTTCAACTCCACCCCGACGTTCGCTCGTATGGAACGACCCTAAGGCGGACCTGGCGTCGGCGAATGACGCTGACGATTTTCGCGAGTGGGCGCGCTCGCTGTACCCGCCGAAAGCGCGCGTGCTCGTGGTCGAGCACGGGAAGTTGGAGATGGAGACGCTGGACGTGGACGTGGGGGTGGTGATGTGTCCGAGCGCGGACTCGGAACCGAGGGAGAAGAGCGCGCACGCGGCGGCGGCTAGGGGGATCAGAACGTCGTCGGCGCCGCCGCCGCCGACGCCGCCGCCGCCGCCGACGCGCGGCGCGCCGACGCGCGTGCGCGGCGGCGACGACGGCCACGCGACCTGCGGCTGGGTGTTCCACCGCGACGACGTCTTCGCGCGCCCGCTCCTCGCGCGTCTCTTGACAGCGCTCGCGAACGAGCCCGCGGTGAAGCGCGTTAAGGGCGTCCTGCGGCTGGGATCGGAGTGGGTCGCGCCGGCGGTAGCCGTCGGCGGCGACGGGAGGACGCGCGTCGCGCTGGAGCCCGCGGCGTACCGGCGCGATAGCAGGATCGAGATCATCGCGACGAACGTCGCGGCGAGAGGGGAAATTATTAAAGGGGAAGGAGCGGACGATCGCGTCGTCGACGGGGACGTCGTCGACCGCGCGGGAGAGGCGGCGAGGGCCAACGACTGGGACGCCGTCGAGTCGGCCATCGTCGCGACGTTGAAACCTCCGAAGTGACGCGCCGCCGGCGCCGGTAGCTACTCGATGCTAGCTAGTACCTTCAACACGATAGACTAGTAGGAACGGAGGACTACGGCGTGTTCGCTCTTCTGCTCGCGCGTCACGTCGACATTCGCCGCGACGCCATCCACAGCAACGACGCGAGGAGGCTGAGAAGCGACGCGGCGGCGGCGGCGAGGAAAAACTTCTCCGCCGCGTCGAACCGCGGACGCGTCGTCGTCGTCGTCGTCGTCGTCGCGACGTCGCCGCTGACGCTCTCCGTCTCCGCGGCGGCGGCGGCGTCCACCCTCTTCGCCGCTCCCTTCGCGCGCGACCGTAACGTCGTCGCGCTCGCGCCTTTCCCACCCCCCGCGGCGCACCCGCCGGGTTTCCCTAAATCCTCGATGTCCCCACCCCCCGCCGCCGCCGCGCCGCCGCCGTCCGGTCCGTTCTTCAACGCCAACTGCCCGCACGCGCCGGCGATGTCTTGCCCCATCTCGTGCCTCACCGTCGTGAACTGCCCAAACTCCGGTCCGGTGAGGACGTCCACCATCGCCTTCACCGCCTCCTTCGTCGGCGGCGCGTGCCCCATCGGCACGTCCGTGGGGTTGTACGGAATGAAATTCACGATGACGTCCCGCCCTCGCAACAGCTCCCCGAGCTCCCTCGCGTGCTCCACCCCGTCGTTCACGCCTCTCAACACGCAATACTCCACCATCGTCTTCACCTTCGGCCCAGACGCGAGGTACTCGTCCATCGCCTCCATCAGCGCCGGGAGCTTATACGCGCGCGCGGTCGGCACGATGCTCTCGCGCAGCGCTTGGTTCGGCGCGTGGAGCGACAGCGCGAGCGCCACCCCGGGCGCGTCCCTCGTGAGCGTCTTCATGCGCGGCACGACGCCCACGGTGGAGACGGTGACGCGGCTCGGCGCGAGCGCGAAGAGCTTCGGGTCCGTGATCGGGCCGAGCGCGGCGATGACCGCGTCGTAGTTGTTCAGCGGCTCGCCCATGCCCATGAAGACGAGGTTCGTGATGCCGCCGCCGCGGCGGCGGCCGCTGACTCTCCGGGACGCGCCGCCGCCGTCGCCGTCGCCGCCGTCGCCGTCGCCGTCGCCGCGGAAGAGCCGCTGCGCGTGCACGAGCTGCTCGAGAATCTCCCCGCACGTCAGGTTCCCGAGCTCCCCGAGCGTCCCGGTCGCGCAGAACGTGCACCCCATCTTGCAGCCGACCTGCGAGGACACGCAGAGGGTGTTGCGCTCTCGCCCGCCCTCGTGGATCGCGTGCCGCATCACGACCGCCTCGACCCTGTGGCCGTCTTGCAGCTCGACGACCATCTTCGTCGTGCTGCCGTCCTTGCTCGTGTGGCACTCCGCGACCGTCGTCGTCATGAGCGCGAACGCGTCGTTCACGCCCTCGACCGCGAACTTCGGGACTTCCGTCTTGCGATGGGCGAGCGCGACGGCGTCGCGCTCGCTCTCGGCGGCGTCGATCGCGGCGCTCAAGATCGCGCGGCAGTGCTTCGGCGCGAGGTCCGCCTTGCTCGCGGGGAGGCCGTCTCTCAGGTACTTCAGGAGCGCGGGCTTATCCAGGATGGACTGCCGCTCGAGGCGCCGGGCGGGCGCCATGACGTCGCTCGCGCTCGCGTCGCGCGCGCCGACGGGTCTGGCGTCGTGCCGCCGCTCCGCCGCTTTTTCGCCGCGGTCGGCGGCGGTCGGCGCGGCGTTCTGTTTGTCAGGTTGTCGAGGTCGTTGCGTCGTCAGCACGCGGCGCGTTCAGTGCGCCGCGCGCGGCGGGTTCGAGGCAGGCGCCGAGCCGAACCGGGTTTCCTTCTCGGAGGAACGCGTGGGCGTCCGCGGCATCGGGAGCGCGCGTCGCGGCGGCGTGAACCCGCCGCGTATCCGAGCGCGAGTGCCGGCGCGAGATCGAGAAGAGCCGGAGAGGGATTCGGTTCGAAGGTAAAATTCTTCCAACGATGGCGGAGGCGGCTATCCTCGAGCAATGCCGCCTGCACCCGCAGGGCATCCCAGACGCGGACCTCGCGATGGAGATCGCGCACATCCCCGTGAACGAGCGCGCGTCCGCGATCAACGCGTTGCTGTCGTCGAGGAAGATCCAAGTCTACAAAGACGGCGACTCGCTGATTTACCGCGAAGTGCAAAAAGACGAAGCCGTGAAGTTCAAAGGCCTCTCCTCCGAGGACTTGCTCGTGTATCAGATCATCCAGAGCAGCGGGAACACCGGGATTTGGACGAAGGAGCTCAAGCAGAAGAGCAACCTGCCGCAGACGCAGATCACGAAGATCTTCAAGGTTTTAGAGGCGAGGAAGTTGATCAAGTCGGTGAAGAACGTCGCGCAGCAAAACCGAAAGGTTTACATGCTCTTCGAGCTCGAACCTTCGCGGGAGATAACCGGCGGGGCGTGGTACACCGAGCACGAGTACGACGCGGAGTTCATCTCCGTGCTTCGCGAGCAGTGCGATAAGTTCATCAACAGCCGAGGGAAGGCGACGTTGGACGACGTGTGGGACTTTGTGAAACGCGCGAAACTGTCCAACGTCGACTTGGGGAAAGAAGAGGTGCTTCAGATCGTAAACACGCTCGTGTACGACGGTAAGATTGACGCGATCGAGGTGCCGGACCCGAACTTTAAGCCCACGGCGAAGAAAGGGAAGGACATCGACGCCGGGCACGAGGGCGAGGACGTGGACTACATGCCGGGGGCGTTCATCACGGAGTACTCCCCGGCGGCGATTCCGATTCCGTCGGAGAGCGCGCTCACGAACGTGCCGTGCGGTCTGTGCCCGGTGTTCGAGGAGTGCGTCCCGGGGGGGTTGATATCCCCGGAGACGTGCGAGTACATGGACGCGTGGCTCGCGCAAGACGATCCATGATGAGTGGATGATACTGTAGTAGTTTTAGAGCGATCGAAATGTGATATCATACGAGGTCGAGTAGTTATGGATGATTTCTTTTCGTTTAGTCGTTCCACGCCGGGTCCGCCACGCCGGGCGGCAGCCTCCCCCTCTCGATCGACCTGTGACTCCCGAGCGCCCGCCACGCTAACACGAGAAACGCGAGCGAGTGCAGGCTCAAGACGTAGAGGATCACCGCGGACCTCCATCCGCCGCTGTGCCGCAGGTGCCGCCCGGCTCGGCGCCCGAGGACGTCGACCCTCCCCGCGACGTTCTTCACCCGCGCGCGCAGCCCACCGCCGAAGACGCGACCGGGGGTGTCTTTCCCGTAGAACCCGACCCCGTCTCCGCCGCTGTTACCGCCGCCGCCCCTGCGTTTTAACCCCGCGCCGATGCCATGCGCGCCTCCTCTCCCGCCGCCGCCGTCGCCGCCGCCGCCGCCGCCGCGGTTCTGCAGCCGCCGTCGCTCCACGAGCGCGTCGGCGAGTTTCTTCTCCAAACGCAATTTTTCACCCTCCGTCGTCGCGCGCTTCGCTCGCTTCCCCGCGAGCTGCGACTCCAACTCCCTGAGCCGGTTCTCCATCTCTTGGACGCGCGCGCTGGCGTCCGCGGGCGCGCGAATTCGCGCGGCGTCCGCGGCGGCGGCGTCTCGCGCGAGCGCGGACGCGACGCGCTCTTCCTCGGCGACGCGCGCGGTCAACGCCTCCAGTCGACGCGCCGCGTCGGCGGCGGCGTCGGCGTCGGCTGCGCGCGCCGTCTCCGCGTCGTCGTCGTCCCGGCCCGTCTCCGCGGCGACTCGTTTCTCCGCCTCCTCCTCCGCGGCGGCCTCGTCCGCCAAGGCGCGTCGCTCCGCGGTCTCGGCTTCGACCTCCAGTCGCGGCTCGTCGTCCGCGAGCGCCGCCGCTCGCTCTGCCAATCGCCTCGCCTCCGTCTCCTTCTCGATCGCCGCGGTGCGCGTCGCGGTCACCATCGCGTCGTACTGCGCCGCGTCCGACGACAGCGCGTCCTCGCGGTCTTTCCCTTGCGACGTCGCCGCGGTCGTCGCCGCGCGCTCCGCGTCGATCGCGCGCTCTAACGCGCGGAGCTCTTCTCTCGCGTCCGTCGCCTCTCGGGCGAACATCTCGCGCTCGTCCGCGGCATCCTTCGCCGCGGCGGACGCGACGCGCTCCTCCTCGTCCCGCGCCTTCTCGCTCGCGCGCAGGTCGTTCAGGACGGCGTCGAGCTCCGCGCGCTCGGAGGCGTCCCACGTCCCGAGCTTCGCCGCGAGAGACGCGATCGCGTCGGACGAGCCGACCGACGACGGATCGCGCTCGAACGCGAGAACGTCCTCGTCCTCCGCGGGGCGCAAGACCGCGATCTTATCCGACGCGAGCTTGTCCACCTTGTTAAGCGCGTGCTCGGCCTTCTTCTCGAGCTTCTCCAGGAACTGCATCCTCCGTCCTCGCCGCGGCCGGCGGCGCGCTCCCTGGCGTGGCGACGTGACGAGTGATTGAAATTTTTTGCTGATTTTTTGAACAGTCTGTCGCTGTCGTGTACACGTGTAACCATTCTGTCGCTCACGACTCGCCCGCCTCTAAATACCTGACCGCGAACCCCACGTGCATCGCGACGCCTCGATGTAACACCCCCTCGTCGAGCACGTACTTGCTCGAGTGCAGCGGGTGCGTCGCCCCCGCGGAGACGTTGTACGAACCCAACCACATCATGACCGACGGCCAACGTCGCGCGAAGAATGAGAAATCCTCCGCTGGCATCACCGCCGCGACGTTCCGATCGACGACAGCCTCTCCGAACATCTCGCTCGCGACGTCGCTCGCGATCGCGGCGACGCGCGCGTCGTTTATCGTCGGCGGGTACTCCACGCGCGGGAACGGCGACCCGTTCGCGATCGGGGAGAAGTTCACCGAAGCGTCGCAGCCGCGCGCCGCGGCGGCGCCGTCGGCGACTGCGAGGGCGATTCCGTGCATCAGTCGGTTGAAAGGGACCCACGCGATCAAATCTGATGTTGAAACCGAGGGACGACGGGTGACACGCGTTCTGTTTGAAAGAATAGAACGCGAACGCACCAGACTCTATCCCCGCGCGCGTCGTCGCGAACGTCGCCTCGTCCATCGCGTGGAACTGCCCTCTGAGCACCGCGACGCCGCTCCCCGCGTCCTCCCCCTCCCCCTCTCCCTCTCCGCCGCTCGACTCGAACGCGGTCACGGTCACCAGCGCGCTCGCGAGGGGGTCTGCGCGGCGCGCGACGACGGATTGCGTCTCGACGACGACGGCGGCGCCGCACGCGACGGCGTCGGCGGCGGTTCGGGCGGTCGTCGTGATCTCGAACGCCGCGCTGCCCGCCATGATCGTCCCCGGCCGCGTCCCTATCGTCCCGCTCGGGGTCTCCGGGTACGGCCACGCGTGCAGCGCGAACGCGACGCTCGTCGGCGGCGTCATCGCGAGTAAGCCGTCTCGGAGCATCTTCTTCGCGCCGCCCGCGCCCTCCTCCGCGGGTTGGAACACGAACCGGATCGTCCCGGGCGGGAGCGCGCGCTCGTCGCGCATCCTCGCCAGCGCTCGCGCCGCGCCGAGGAGCATCGCGACGTGGCCGTCGTGCCCGCACGCGTGCATCACCCCGGGCGTTTGGCTGCGGTCCGCGAGCGGGATGTCCGACTGTTCGTGCAGCGGCAGCGCGTCCATGTCCGCTCGGAGGAGGACGACCGGATCCGACCCGTCCCCGACGACGCCGACGACCCCGGGCGGGGAGACGTCCACGTGCGCGATGCCCATCGTCGTCAGCTCGCGCTTGATGATAGACGACGTCGCGCGCTCGTTCCACATCGTCTCCGGCGCGCGATGGAGCTCGCGACGGACGCGGACGACGTACGCCTCGTCCGCGAGAGACGTCTGAAGGATGTTCCGTAAATCCCGCGGCGACGGCGCGTCGTCGTCGTCGTCGTCGTCGCGAGCGACGCGCGCGTCGTCGTCGCTCGCGGCATCCCCGCGCGAGGCGACGCGCGTCGTCGCGAGTAAGAAGACGCACAGAAGCGCGCCGACGCGAGCGCGCGCCATCGCGAAGTGCGCGGGGAGCGACGAGGGAACGACCGATCGATCTCTCGACGGGGCGTTTCGTCGTTGATGTCTGTTGCGAGCACTCCGCTGGCGTCCGTCAGGTGGTCTCGGAAAAATTTATCTTGCGTTACATTTCGTTCCGTTGAGGCCCGACGCGCGTCGAGCCTCGCGTGCTGCGCTAAAAGAATCACTCCACTCGCTCCACCTCGCTACTCCGACTCGAGCTCGAGCTCACGCCAACCGCCGCCCCGCGTTGACTTCCTCGTCGAACTGGTCCGGATCCACCATCGTCCACGCCTTGGACGCGCCCCCCGCGGCGGCGGTCGTCGCCGCGCCGCTCGTCGCGTACGACACCACCCCGTCCACGCCCGGCATCGGCGCGCCGCCGAACCCGGAGTAATCCAACGCCGCCCTGGCCGCGGCGACGTTCTCGCCCTTCCCAGCTTCGGTCATGACCGCGTCCTCGCGCCACGAGAGGACGTTCCACCCGTTCGCCTCCGCCTCTCTCCGCAACTCGACGCTCGGACTCACCGCGTACGCCTTCCCGCACGCCCTCATCAACGCGGCGTCGCCGAGCCCGTCGCCGTACGCGATGCTCTTCTTCATGTTCACGCCAACCTCCTCCGCGAACCGCAGCGCGGCTCGCGCTTTCTCTTCGCCCACGACCGGCGGCCCGGTGAGTTTCCCGGTGAAGACGACGGCGCCGTCGGCGCGCGTTTCCTTCTCCAAGACGCCGCCGATGACGCGCGACGCGCCGAGCGCCTTCGCGAGCGGCTTGACTAAAAATTCCGGGCTCTCCGTGACGAGGACCACCTTGTACCCGTCGTACTTGAGCATCTTCATCGTGTTCGCCGCCTCCGGGAACACGGTCGCGTTGCAGAGCTCGTACGCGTCCGTCGCCATGGCCTCCAAGTTGGCGTCGCTCGCGTCGACGCCTTTGAACTCGTTGGCAAACGCCGCGTGGAACGACGCGTCGTCGCCGTTCCCGAACGCGCGGTAGAGCAGACATCTGAGCGCGAACAGAGGCTTCCAGATCATGGCCAGCCACCCGGGCATCGCGCGCGTCTTCGCCGCGACGAGCTGGTCGACGACCGTGGCGGAGGCGACGGTGCCGTCGAGGTCGAAAAACGCGACGCGATACTTCGCCTCCTCCTTGTCCTGAGGGTCGTTCCATACAAAGCGATGGCGGGGTGGAGTTGAAAGGCGTCAGTTGGAGTTGAAAGGCGTCGAGGGCGGGGATTGAAAGCGAAGGGTGGGCGGAGAGATGCGCCGGGAAAAGTCCTTAAAAAACGGCGTTCACCACGCGAACGGGGTCGTATGGGGACCAGTGTATAGAACGCGCCTGATCCACGCCGTACATCATGCACAAGACCTCGTCCGTGCTGTACGCGCTCATGCCTTGGCCTTCCGCGTCGCCCGTGTGCGCGCTGACCGCGGCGTGCGATTGCGATTGAGATTGCGACGCGGACGCGGACGACGACATCGGCGTCGGCGTCGGCGCGGTCGGCGTCGGCGTCGGCGTCGCCGCGGCGTCGGGAACGCTTTCCGTCGACGTCTGGATCGCCGCGACCGCGTCCGCGGGCGTCTCCGCGGGCGCGCCCACGACGTCCAGCTCGAGCGCGGGGGCTACCTCGTCCACGACGGCCGGCGCGGCGTCCTCGACGACGACCGCGGCCACGGCCGTGGCGCTCTTCGTCGTCTCCCCTAAGAACGTGCCGTCGTTCGCGAACGCGTACACGACGTCGGGATAAGCGACCGGTGGCGCGAACGGCTCGGGCTCCTCGCGCTCGAACCGCGCGTCCTCCGCGTCCATGGAGAGCGTCATCGGGTTTTCCAGCGTAGAGACGCGCGGGCGCGCGCTGCGTGCGGCCAGGCGCAGGGACGGCGTCGGGACCGCGCGTCGCGCGACGACGCGAGAGGAGGAAAATCTGCAATCGGCGGTGGCGGTGGCGCGAGAATATCTCGAAGACGCGGAGGAGACGCGTCCGCGACCGGCGCGGACGGCGGCGCCCGCGCGCGCGACCGACGTGGTGCTCATCTCTGCGACGCGTGAAGTGGTGACCGACCTTTCGCGAGGCGACCGGTACCGCGCGCGGTGGAGCGAGCGACACTCGGAGTGACGGACGTCACCGCGCCGGTTGAGAATTCATCGTGTTTGCGGGCGACGTGGCAAATCTGCGATTCTGCGCCTCTCGTGCGTCGCAGATTTTTTTCGCGTTCGCGAAAACGTAGTACGTACGCGATTTTGTATGTGTATTTAGTTAGACGACAAACCCTGCACTGCCCCAATATTTTCTGTCGTCCCGCCATCGCCATCTCCGTTGCCCGAGTCTACCGAGTTCGCCGACCGGCGTTTCGATGCTCCCCCGATGCTCTCCGTGTTGACCTTCCGCCGGAGCGCGTCTTGCAGCTTCGCGATGTGATCGTACGCGTTCTTGAGCTCCGCGTCGCGCTCCTCCGCTTCCGCGTCCATCTCCGCCTGCGTCGCGGCGTACTCTCGAACCTCCGCGCGCAGGAGCGCGAGCTCTCGCTCCTTCGCGTCCGCGTCGGACGCGACGCCGGCATCTCCGACCGTCGCGTTCGCGTCCATCGTCGCGAGCGCCGCGCGCGACGCCGACGCCGACGCCGACGCGCGCGTCTTTTTCTCCGCCTCTCTCGCGAGCGCGTCCACCTTCGCCCTGGACTCGCTCAGGAGTAACGCGACGTGGTCCTCCGCGGCGCGCAAGTGCGCGAGCGCGTTCGCCTTGGCCGCGGACGCTCGCGCCGCGGAGAAGGACGACGCGTCGCACTTCCCGCGAATCGCGCGCAGTGCATCGTGCAGCGACGCGTTCTCTTTCGTGAGGTCGTCCACGGAGAGCGCCCCGGGAGGCTTCTTCGCGATCGCGAACGGCGCGTCGTCCCGGTCCGTGAGCTCGTCGGGGGTCATGACGCGCGCGCGGCCGGAGTGACGAGAAACGCATGACCTCTTTGGTTCCCCCAGACTCTAGTGCCAAAAAAAAAAGACGGCACTCATTCATCACTCGTCGAGCCCGCGCGTCACTACGCGTACCTACGAGCACGGCCGGAGCTTGCTGTTCCCCGAACCCCACGGGTTATCGTCCTTGAACTCGTCGAACGCGCGCGTCCTCGCGAGCTCCCTCGCCTCCCGCTCGTCCTCGGTCAACTTCGCCTCCTCCTCCGCCGCCGCCTTCGCGTTCGCCGCCTGACGCGCCGTCCGTTCCATCAGCTCGCGGTACTCCATCTCCCCGGCTTCCTCCACGGTCATCGTCGGCAGGATGTGGCTCGGTCGGAACACGTCGCGCGCGATCCTATCGCGGTCGCGATCGTTGATCCCGCCCGCGCCGGGGCCGAGCCCGAGCCGCGCGCGCATCGCGGCGAGCACCTCGGGAGGGACGCTCTGCCCGCGCCCGTCGCCATCCTTCCCGCGGATCGTGTACGTCTTCAGTCCGCCGCCGCCGCCGCCGCCTCCGCGGCCTCGGATCCGCCGCTCCCCCACCTCGCCCCCCTCCTCCTCCTCCTCCTCCTCGCCGCCGCCGTCGTCCGCGTTCCTCCTAGACGCCGCGCTCGCTTCCAGCGCCTCGCGGTCGCGGAGCATCGTCAGCTCCAACTCCAGGCGAGGCTTCGCGTCCGACGCCTTGATCGTCGCGTCTTCGATCGCGAGCGTCCACCGCTCGCGCGCCTCCGCGTCGTCTTCGCCGCCATCGTCCTGACCGCACTCCGGGTCCTCGTCGTCCCACTCCGCGTTTAACAGCGCGTCCTGCCTCCGCGCGCGGCGTTTCGCGTCGAGGTCTTCCAGCCGCGCGCGAATCGCTCTCTCGCGCTTGAACCGCGCGACTTTTCGATCCCTCGCCGTCGCCGGGTCCGCCGCTGCGGACGACGCGCTCGCGCCGTCGCCGTCGCCGCGGGGGATGAACTCGTGCCGCTCGCACCAGGACAAGAACGTCGCGTGCGCGCTCGACGCCTCCGTCGCGACCGGGAGCCGCGCGGCGGGCGCGCGCGTCCGCGTTGAGCCGACCACCTCGGCGAGGTAGAAGGGCGCGAGGAGATATCTCAAGTCCGCGGTCGCGATGTCGTCCTTGGTCTCGTTCTTCGAGAAGACGCCCTCGACGTCGATCCTGTTCACGGCGTGTCGCAGCGCCGCGGCCGCAGACGCGAGCGTCTCCTGTTCGTTCGCGAGGAAGGGAAGCGGAGGGAAGGGAAGGGATCATCAGAGAAGGGAAGGGATCGATCGAGGCGACGACGGCGCGGGGACGGCACCCGCGATCTGGGGTCGACCGACGGCGCGGGCGGGGCGAGGACGAACGCGCACCTCGTCGAGCGCGCCGGACTGGAGCTTCGTGTACGCCGCGAGGCCGCGCTCGAACGCGGCCGCGAGCGGGAGGTCCTCCACGCCTTCCATGTCGCCGTGGTGTGCCGTGCCGTGCGCCACGAGATCTGGAACAAATGTCCAGATCTTCCTTCCATCCTCTCGTTCAGTTCGTTTCCGCGCCCTCGCCCGATGGGCGAGGGCGCGTCGATATACAACTGCGCCCTGTGCGACTCGTACGCGCTCGTGACGCTCGGGATCCTCCCCGAGAGAAAGCTCGCGCGCGGGCCGAACGGGCTCGCGCGATACGAAGACCTCCTCGAGGCGTTCCAGGACGCGCGCTGCGTCGCGTCGGCGTTGCTGCTCGCGTGCCCGACGTGCAACGCGCTCGCGCGCGCGACCGAGGAGGGAGCGTCGGCGAAACCCGGCGCGGACCAAGTCGAGGACGGCGACTTCCTGCGCGACGGCCTCGCGGTCCTGACCCCGTGCTTCCTCGTGAGCTTCGAGGACGGCCAGCCGCCGCCGGTGTACGTCGACGAGAACGCCGCCAAGGGGGGCATCAAACCGAGGTACAGACTCGTCCAGGGCGTCGGCCCGGCGGGACTCGAGCTCGACCGCTCGCGCACGGGGAGGCTGCACAAGCCGAGCCTGCGGCCGTTCGGGATCGACGTCCGGCCGCTATCGCTCGACGACGACGCGGCGGCGACGCGCGAGACGATGAGCGAGGCGTGTTTGTTCGCCGAGGCGTTGACGTCGTGCGCCGGCGGCGACGCGGCGGCGAGCGTCGTGCGTCGTGCGGGGTGGGTGCGAGGAGGGGACCCGCCGAGGCCGGCGCTGGAGCGGTGGGGGGAGATAAGGGAGGCGACGGAGCGGGAGATGGACGAGGACGCGCGGGAGTACGTCCGAGCGCGACGCGTCGTCGGCGGTTTAGAGTACGAAGCGCGGCGGGCGCGGGGACATCTTTAAGTACGTAGTCTAGAGTTTTACATCGCGTCTATCGTTACTGTTGGTACACCCCGACGCGGCGTCGCGTCGGTCGTCAGTCGTCCTCCTCGTCCTCGTCCACCTCCGCCGTCGGCTTCGGGGTATCGATGAACAGCATGTCGCGGTCGTTCAGCGGCGTGTCCGCGGATATCATCTCCTCGTTCACGTTCACGAGCGCCGCGCCGTCTTCGCCCTCTTCCAACGTCGCCGCCGCGGACGGGTCGAGCTCCGACATCAGCTGCGCCGCGGTGACGCCTTTCCGGACCTGCAGAAGCTCGGGGGTCATCCCCCCGCCGCCGTCTTCGTTCCTAGACCAGGTTATCACCATGACCTTTTCGTCGTTCAGCGCGACGTTCGCGGTCGGCGAAGCCTCTCCGTCGCCGGCGCGATTTTTTCCCTCCGTCGACGCCAGACGCATCTTCTCGCCGACGTCCCGCTCCAGCTGCGCGGCTTCCTCCTGGTCGAAGATCCCGTGCGGGGTCTTGCTCTTATCATTCACGCTCGGCTCGACCTGCGCTTGGACAATGCTGAACAGCGGCGAGTCCGCTTTGCCGCTTCGCCACGCGGCTTCTTCCTGCGCGCGGCGCGCGCGTCGGCGCGCCGCCGCGGCTTCCGCCGCCGCCCGCTCCGCGTTCGCCTCGAGCTCCTCCCTCGCCTGCTTCAGCGCCTGGTCCGACGTCGGCAGCGTCAGCGTCGCGTCGTCGCGCGACTTCATCTCCACCGCGACGGGGGTCGACGTCGCGTCCGAGGATACCTCGTCCTCGTCCTCCGCGCCGTCGCCGCCGTCAAAAGAGAACGTCGCGTCGCCCTCGAGGAACCCCTGCATCAGCGAGTTCAAATCTCGCGTGCGGCGCGCCGTCTGCGCGTCGTCCGTGGACGCGACGCCGATGAGGGTCTCCGCGGACGAAGAGACCGCGCTGGCGTACGCGGAGTCTCGAGATTCGAACGCGACGGGCGCCACCGCGGAAGTAGCCGTCGTCATCGTCGTCATCGTCGTCGTCGTCGTCGTCGTCGTCGTCGTCGTCGCCGCCTCTTCCTCCGCCTCCGCCTCCGCCCACGCGCGCTCTAGCGCGCTCTTGCGCGCCTCTTCGTCCAGAAGCTCCGCGGTCGTCGCCGTCTTCCTTCCGTACGCGTCCACCTTGTGCCACCGCTGATCGGAACAAAACGCAAACTCGGTCACGGTGTACCTACTCCCTGCGAGCAACTGATTCGGCTCGACGCGTCCGCTCTCGAGCGCGCGCTTCAACAGCCTCTTGTGCAACCCCATGAATATCCACTCCGCGATGGACTGAACCGTCGCCGAACTGGGCGCGAGCGTGTCCCCTCGCGTCGGTTCGACGACGTGCACGCGCGACCCTTCGGCGTAGCAGACGACGCCGGCGCCGAGCCGCGCGCCTTGCTCGTCGCCCGCGTGCACGATTTGCACCGGCTGGCCGACGGACGCTGACGCGGGCTCAAACGTCTCCTCCCGGCGCCGGGTCGTCTCCGCCGCGGCCTGGTCGTTGACCGACGAGTCCTTGTATATCCAGTGCGCGGCGTCGCCAAACTCCGCGGCGTCGTGCATCGCGCGCGTGCGCACTTGCACCTCGAGCAGCGCGCCGTCCGGACCCGTCACCGCCGTGTGCAGCGACTGATACCCGGACGCCTTGACGTTGGTGACGTAGTCGTCGTACTCCCCGGGGACGGGGCGGTACAGCTTGTGGATCGCCTCTAGAAGCACAAAACACGCCTCGACCTCGTCCTTCGTCCCGGGCGCGGGGCCCGGCTCGCCGATGACGACGCGCAGCGCGCGCGCGTCGCACACCGCGCCGAACGGGATCTTCTTCCTCGCCATCTTCAGGTGCGTCGAATACGCGGATTTTAACCTCCCCGTGATGTCCACGCGGAGGCCCGGGGCGATCGCGTCGAGCTGGAGCGAGCGCATGCACGCGTCGCGGCAGGAAGCGAGCGCGTTGAGCGACGCCTCCATGGAAGAGGGCGAGTCGCCGTTGTTGAGCCTCCCGGACGCGTTCGTCGCCGCGGCGGCGATGGCGACGTCCGCGGCGATGAACGCGGCTTGCGCCGCCGCCGCCGATTTCGAGTTTCGGTTCGACGCGCGGAGCAGATCAAACGGAGGCACGCACGCGAGAAGCGCCCTGAGCTCCTCCTGCTCCGCGCTCATCGGCTTGGCGCGTTTCAACCTCTCCTCCTCCGCGACGGTCGCCGCGGCCGCGGCGCGGACGCGTCGCGCCATCTCCTCCTTGCTCAGCTTGACGACGCCGCCGCCTTTTTTCCTTCGCTCGACGCCGTCCTCGCCGCGTAAGATCTGCTCGACGAACATCTGCACGTCCGCGCCCGTGGGCGGCTCCCACGTCCACAGCGACTTGAATCGCTCCGCGGGGGTCGCCTCTGCCCCGGGCGTCGACGCGCCGCCGCCGCTGTCGCCGCCGCCGCCGCCGCCGCCGCTGTCGCCGCCGACGACAGCGACTTCAACG
>MDSW01031311.1_pt1 | contig 34790 bp, 35 predicted proteins | sample 811171 | NCBI WGS metagenome assembly MDSW01 (sample SAMN05326641, study PRJNA326480) | marine metagenome | isolation source: seawater | place: Atlantic Ocean: North West | collected 2012 | reverse complement strand
CGGCAGGTCGGCCACCTCATCAAGATAAAGCGTCCCGCCCTCGGCCTGTGCGAAGCCCGCCTCCAGCGCTTCCACATCGAGGCCCGCCGCGGCGAGCTTCACGAAGGGCCGCCGCGCATTGGTGGACAGCAGGTGGATCACCTCGGCCAGCTTGGAATTGCCCGCCCCCGGCGCGCCGGTGATCAACACCTCGGCGCCCGAGCGCGCGGCGCGTCGGGCGGCTTCGCGCAAACCCTCCGCCACCGGAGAGCTACCCACCAAAATCCGCGCCGCCGCGTCGCCGCGCTTGCCCGCAGCCCGCGAGAAGCGCGCCTCCATCACCCGCGCGCGGGTTTCCAGCGCCTTCTCGACAACGGCCAGCAAGTCTTTCCCCGTGCAGGGCTTTTCCAGAAAATCGAACGCACCCGACGCCATCGCACGCACCGCCATCGGCACATCGGCCTCGCCGGTCAGCAGAACTACGGGCAACTCGGCGTCGGCCTTCTGCACGAGGTCCAGCAGCGCGAACCCGTCCTTGCCCGGCATCCGGATATCTGTGACCACGACCCCCTCGAACTCGGTCGAGATATGGTCCTTCGCCTCGATATAGCTGCCCGCGAGCGTCGGCTTCAGCCCCGCCAGTTCCAGCGTCTGGCCCAGCGCCTCGCGCACCGCGCGGTCGTCATCGACAAAGAGAACCCGGCGCATCATGTCTCCACCTCGATCGGTTTGGGTTGGGCTGTGGCTTCGCGCAACTCGATGGTGAAACGCGCGCCGCCGCCGGGCGCGTTCTCGCCCCGCAGGCTGCCGCCGAACCCTTGCACCAGCCCGTAAGAGATCGAGAGGCCGAGGCCAAGCCCCTCCGCCGATCCCGCCTCCTTGGTCGAGTAGAACGGATCGAAAATGCGGTCCGGATCGGCAATGCCCGGCCCGGTATCGCGCAGGCTGAGGCGGATCATGCCATCCGCGCGCGCCATGCGGATCGTCAGGCGGCGCTCGGGCTGCCCCTCCATCGCCTCGATCGCATTCGAGATCAGGTTGATGACGACCTGGCTCAGCCGCACCTCACCACCCATCACGATGGCGGGGAAGTCGGGGCGCTGCCAGTCCACGGTGACGCCAGCGCGCCGCAGTCGCTCGTCGAGCATCTCCAGCGCGCTCTCCACCACTGCCGCGAGCCCCACGCGGGTCGCGGGTTCGCTTTCCTGCCGCGCGAATGCTCGGAGGTTGCGGATGATGCGCGCCATACGATGCGCCATCGCGCCGATCTTGCCGAGCGTCTCGCCCGCTTCCTCGGTCCGACCGCGATCGAGCAGCAGTTCGGCATTCTCGGCATAAGACGAGATCGCCATCAGCGGCTGGTTCAATTCATGGCTGATCCCCGCCGACATCTGCCCCAGCGCCGAGAGCTTGCCCGCCTGCACGAGTTCCGCCTGCGTGCGGCGCAGCTCCTCGTTCGCGGTGGACAGCTCCGCCGTGCGCTCCGCCACGCGGGCCTCGAGCGCGGCATTGGCCTCGGAGAGCGCCTGCCTGCGCTCCCACAGGGCGAACATCACCGCCCCTACGGCGAGGAACCCGGCCGCGGTCGAAAGCGCCGCAAGCCGTGCCGCGCGCAACACCGGGTCGGCGGCAGCGAGCGCATGGCCCTCCATCTCGATCACCGGCAGGGCGCGCGAGACGTCCAGTGCGGGACCGGAAAGCGAGCCATCTCCCGACACCAGGCGATGCCCCGCAAGGTTGCGTTCGCGCAGGTGCAGCACCCCGGCGAGCGACCCCGCCGGATAGGTCGCGGGATCGGGCTTTGCCCCGGGCTCGGACAGCAGCACCAGATCGGTGCGGTTGGTCAGGAAACTCACGCCGCTATCATCGGTGAACCAGACGGCCACCGGGTTGCCGCGCCCCTCGGCCTCGACATCCTCGGCATTCAGCCGCAGCAGAACGATCCCCGCGACACTTCCGCCTGAGGCAAAGACCGGGGCTGCGAAGACGAACAGCCGATCGCCGGTATCGGGATCCACGAAATGCTCCGACCCGGTCGCACCCTGCGCCGCCCGCGCCAGCGCCCGGTTCATCGTGACCCGGTCGGGGCTATCCGCTGGACCCGCCAGCACCGTGCCTCCGGGCGCGATCAGCCAGATGTCGCGCGCGCCCGCATGATCGGCGAGGCGTTGCAGCGTCAGGCTCACCGCCGCATCGCGCCATGTGCCGACCGCCTTGCCCCCTTCGGCGAACCGCGCCGCCAGCGCGACCACGTCGGGATGATCGGCGGCCAGCACCGCCACCTCGCGAAACTGCAACAGCGCGGCCACCAGACGATCCGAGGCCAGCCGCAGGTCGGACTGCCCCTGCGCTTCGATCCGCGCCAGCCCCTCGCGCGCCGAGACCCGCCACACCCCGATAGAGGCGGCGAGCGTCAGCGCGATCCAGATCAGCAATATGGCGACACGGCCCAGCATCAGCACTCTCCCGCCCCTTTCCTTGCGGCCTACCGCGCGGCAATGCAAGGCGGAGCGTTCGCTTGGTCTTGCATCCCCGGGCGCGTTGCGGCCAATCTGGTCCCGAGTAACCGGAGCGCCGATGCAGACCCTTTCCCAATCCCCGCTCGATCCAGAATTCGTCCAGAACCCCTACCCGTTCTATGATCGGGTGCGGCAGGGCGGCCCCTTCGTGCAATGGCCCGAATACGGGTTTCGCGTCACCGCGCGCGCTGCAATCGTCGGCATGGCGCTACGCGACCGGCGGCTGGGGCGCGAGGCCCCGCCCGAGCAGGCGGTGGACATCCCCAAGCATCTCGAACCCTTCTACGCCATCGAGCGCCATTCGATGTTGGAACTGGAGGCGCCGACCCACACCCGGCTGCGCAAGCTAGTGACGAAGGCCTTCACCCCGCGCCGGATCGCAGGGATGCAAGACGAGATCGCCGCGCTCTGCCACCGGCTCATCGACGATCTGCCCGAGGACGGCTGCGACCTGTTAGAGCATTTCGCCAAACCCCTGCCGGTGATCGTGATCGCGCGGCTTCTGGGCGTACCCGAAAGCGATGCGGACAAGCTCTTGGCGTGGTCGAACGCGATGGTGCAGATGTATCAGGCGCGCCGCGATATCAGCCTCGAGGAAGACGCCGCGCGCGCTTCGGCGGAATTTGCCGCCTATCTGGGCGATCTGATCGAGACCCGCCGCAAAGCGCCCGGGGAAGATCTGATCTCGGAGCTGATCGCGGTCGAGGAAGAAGGCACCCATCTGACCCGCGATGAGCTGATCTCCACCGTGATCCTGCTGTTGAACGCGGGCCATGAGGCGACCGTCCACCAGATCGGCAACAGCGTGAAAACCCTGATCGAGCAGACCGTCGCACCGCATTGGCTGGAGCCCGCGCGGATCGACGGCACCATCGAGGAGCTACTGCGCTTCGATCCTCCGCTGCATCTGTTCACGCGCTGGCTCTATGAGGACATGGAGTTTCAGGGACAGGTGCTGCGCAAGGGCGAGCGGATCGGGCTGTTGCTCGCCGGTGCGAACCGCGATCCGTCGGCCTGGGACGATGCGAGCGTCTTCGACCCGTCGCGCCCCGTGCGTACCAATTTCAGCTTCGGCGCAGGGGCGCATTTCTGCATCGGCGCACCGCTGGCGCGTCTGGAGCTGAAGCTTGCCCTGCCGATGCTGATGGAGCGGCTACAGGGGCTCGATCTGCCGCGCCGCCCCTATTACGCCGATCTCTATCATTTCCACGGGCTGGAGAAGCTGCAGGTCACCTACACCAAGCGCTAAAGGCTTACAGCGGCAGCGCGGTGGTGGATTTCAGCTCCTCCATCGACAGAAGCGCGGTCACGTTGTGGATTTTCACTTCCGAGATCAGCGCCTGATAGAAGCGGTCATAGGCGCGGGCATTCTCGACCCGCACCTTCAGAATGTAGTCGATATCGCCTGCCAGACGGTGCGCCTCCATCACTTCGGGGCGCGCGCGCAGGGTGGCGAGAAACTTGTCCTGCCACTCGGCCTCATGCTCCGACGTGCGGATCAGCACGAAGAAGCACGCATCGAAGCCAAGCGCCTCGGGATCGAGGATCGCGGTCTGCTTTCCGATCACCCCCGCCGCGCGCAATTTGCGAATCCGGTTCCAGACCGGGGTCTTGGAAGACCCTGTTTTCCGCGCGATTTCGTCGAGCGACTGGCTCGCATCGTCCTGAAGCTCCGCAAGGATTTTCCGATCCAGCTCGTCGATCTGCACCGCCATTCCGATTTCCCTCCGCTTGTTAGGAGATTGTCACTCCTCCCAAATCCATAAGGAACGAACGTCCTTATTGGCAAGGGTATATGGTCAAAAACCGGAATAATTTCCTATATTCACGCTCAAGACGCAGACGAGGAGCGTGACATGGAAACTCTCGAAACTCAGACCCGGGTGACCCTTGCCGGGGCCGGTCCGGGCGACCCGGACCTGCTGACCGTGGCGGTGCTGCGCGAGATGATGTGCGCCGACGTCATCCTGCACGACACGCTGGTGAGCGCCGAGGTGCTCGCGCTCGCGGGTCCGCAGGCGCAGCTGATCGAGACCGGCAAGACCGGCTTCGGCCCCTCGATGAAGCAAGGCGACATCTCGTCCCTGATCGTCCGCCTCGCGCAGGAAGGCCAGCGCGTGCTGCGCCTGAAATCGGGCGATCCGGGCGTGTTCGGGCGGCTGGGCGAGGAACTGGACGCGCTCGACGCGGCCGGGATCGCCTATCGCGTACTGCCGGGCATCACCGCAGCTTCCGCTGCCGCTGCCTCGCTCGGCCAGAGCCTAACCGAACGTGGCCGCAATCGCGAGCTGCGCCTGCTCACCGGTCATGACGCCGACGGGCTGGCCGAACAGGATTGGGCGGCGCTGGCCCGTCCCGGCGCGGTCGCCGCGATCTACATGGGCAAGCGTGCTGCGCGCTACGTGCAAGGACGCCTGATGATGCACGGCGCCTCGCCCGCGACCCCCGCCTGTGTGGTCGAGAACGCCTCGCGCGCCGATCAGGTAATCCGCCCCGCGACGCTTGCCACCCTGCCCACCGTGACCGCCGAGGCCAAAGGCCCCGCCGTGATCCTTCTCGGGCTCGCCCCGCGCGACGCCCGCACCGCCCTCAAGGAGGCCGTGCTATGAGCAAGAAATTCATCCCCGGCGTGATCAGCGCCAATGACCTGCGCGAAGGCCATGTCGTTTACATGAACGACGCGGGCCAATGGGTGCTGCGCCTCAAGGATGCAGCCTTCCTCGACGATCCGGTGATCGCGGACATGTGGCTCGATCTGGCCAATGCCCAGCCCGAGAAAGTCGTCGGCGCCTATCTCGCGCCTGCCACGCTCGGTCCGAACGGTCCCGAGCCCGCGCATTTCCGTGAGGCCTTCCGCGCCTCCGGCCCCTCCATCGAGCTACCCGGGAGCTGATCCATGTTCCAACCCAGCGATTTCGACCGCGCCGCCGTCCGCGCGCGCGCCGAGCAGTTTCGCCATCAGGTCGCGCGCCGCCTCGACGGCAGCCTGACCGAGGACGAGTTCAAGCCGCTGCGCCTGATGAACGGGCTCTATCTGCAGCTGCACGCGTATATGCTGCGCGTGGCGATCCCCTATGGCACGATCGAGGCCCGGCAGATGCGCCAGCTCGCCAAGATCGCAGATGCCTGGGATCGCGGCTACGGGCATTTCACGACGCGCCAGAACATCCAGTTCAACTGGCCGAAGCTGATCGATGTGCCGGATATGATTGACGCGCTCGCCGATGTGGGCATGCACGCGATCCAGACCTCGGGCAACGCGATCCGCAACACGACGACGGATGCCTTCGCAGGTGCCGCCGCCGATGAGATCGCCGATCCGCGCCCCTATGCGGAACTGATCCGTCAATGGTCCACCGACCATCCGGAATTCCAGTTCCTGCCGCGCAAGTTCAAGATCGCGATCAACGGCGCCGAGGCCGACCGCGCCGCGATCCGCGCCCATGACGTGGGTCTGCAGCTGGTCGAGCGTGATGGAGAGATCGGTTTCCAGGTCTTCGTGGGCGGCGGTCTCGGCCGCACCCCGATGATCGGCAAGGAAATCCGCAGCTTCCTGCCCGCGGTCGATCTGCTGCCTTATCTGGAATCGATCGTCGCCGCATGGAACCTCGCGGGACGGCGCGACAACAAGTATAAGGCGCGCATCAAGATCACCGTGCACGAGCTTGGAATCGATACGTTTTCCGAGATGGTCGAGGCTGAATTCCCGGCCCGTCGCGCGGCGTTCAAGGGCGCGGACCAAGCGATCCTCGCCGATCTCAAGGCGCAATTCGCACCGCCCGCGCTGCCTGCGCAGGAGAGCGAAAGCTTCGAAACCGCGCTCAATGTCGACGCGCTTCTGCGCGATTGGGCCGCGCGCTCGGTCTCGCCCCATCACAACCCTGATTACGCGGTGGTCACGGTCAGCCTGAAGGATCACGGCGCGCCTCCGGGCGATGCCACGTCCGACCAGATGCGCCTGCTCGCAGACCTTGCCGAGCGCTACGGTCAGTCGGAGCTGCGCATCAGCCACGAGCAGAACGTGATCCTGCCGCATATCGCGAAGGCCGACCTGCCCGCGCTGTTCGAAGCCCTGCGCAAGGGCGGCCTCGCCACGGCGAATATCGGCCTGACCTCGGATATCATCGCCTGCCCCGGCATGGATTACTGCGCGCTGGCCACGGCCCGCTCGATCCCGCTGGCGCAACAGATTTCGACCCATTTCCGCGATCTCGGGCTGGAGCAGGAGATCGGTGCGCTCAAGATCAAGATCTCGGGCTGCATCAACGCCTGCGGTCACCACCATCTGGGCCATATCGGCATCCTCGGTCTCGACCGTGCGGGCGTGGAGAACTACCAGATCACGCTTGGCGGCGACGCGACCGAAACGATGGCGCTTGGCGAACGTGCCGGCCCCGGCTTCGCCTATACGGAGGTGATCCCTGCGCTGGAGCGTCTCCTGCGCGCCTATCTCGAGCTGCGTGAAAGCGCCACCGAGAGCTTCCTCGACGCGCTGCGCCGCCTTGGCCCGGACCCGTTCAAGGAAGCGCTCTATGCAGAGGCTCAACGCCATGCCGCTCAGTGATGGAACGGATATCGCCCCCCGCGTCGCCGGGCTGAACGAACGCTACCGCCACCACGCCGCAACCGCGGTGATGGAGCGGGCGTTGCGGGACCCCGATGTGGGCAATGTCGCGCTGGTTTCGTCCTTCGGGGCGGAATCGGTGGTGTTGCTGCATATGGTCTCGGTGATCGCGCCCGGCACGCCGGTGCTGTTCATCGACACGCAGATGCTGTTTCCCGAGACGCTCGCCTATCAGCGCGACGTCGCGGCCAAGCTGGGCCTGACCAATGTGCAGGTGATCCAGGCCGATGAGGCCGCGATTGCCCGCGACGACCCGGACGGCACGCTGCACCAGTACAGCACCGACGCCTGCTGCACCCTGCGCAAGACGGTGCCGCTGGAAAATGCGCTGTCGGGCTATGACGCGTGGATCACCGGGCGCAAACGCTTTCAGGGCGGCCAGCGCGCGGCGCTCGATTTCTTCGAGATCGAGACCGACAGCCGGATGAAGATCAACCCGCTCGCCCATTGGGACAAGCAGGACGTGCAGGATTACATGGTCGAGAACCGCCTGCCTCGCCATCCGCTGGTGGCGCAAGGCTACCCTTCGATCGGCTGCGCACCCTGCACCTCGCCTGTGAAACCGGGCGAAGACGAACGTGCGGGCCGCTGGCGCGGCGCTGCCAAGACCGAATGCGGCATCCACTTCATCGGCGGCAAGGCCGTCCGTGTGAACAGTGAAGGCCAAGTGATTGAGAACAAGGAGAATGTGGCATGAGCGTGATCGTTCGCGACGACGGCTTCCGCAATGACGACTTCACCGGGGCGAGCCTCGACATCGCGCCGGAGACCGATGCGGGCTACCTGCCTGCGCTGATCGAAGGCGCCGAGATGATCCGCGTCCTGTTCCCGACCTTCTCGGACGGGCGCGGCTTTTCGCTGGCGCGCCGCATCCGTGCGCTCGGCTATACCGGGCGTCTGCGCGCGGCGGGCCCGCTGATCGCGGATCAATACGCGATGGCACGGCGCGTGGGCTTCGACGAGGTCGAGATTCCGCCGGAACTGGCCGAGCGCCAGCCGCAGGCGCAATGGCTGTTCCGCGCCGACTGGGCCGCGCATGACTACCGCGCGCGGCTCGCCGGCTGAGGCTTTCACCCGTCCGCGATATCCGATAGACCATAACGAAACCGGCAATTGAGCCAGATCAAGGGCCAGCGCTCACGCAAGCTGTATCCGATCTGTATATTTGCCAGACCGAGGCGCCTGCCCCGGCCCGAGAGAGATGTGACAATGAACGAGAGCGCCGTGACCGAGATCCCCAAGGCGAAGACCCTGCCCGACGCGCAGACCGTGACCGAAGTGACCCATTGGACGGACCGGCTGTTTTCCTTCCGCGTGAGCCGCCCGCAGTCCCTGCGTTTCCGCTCCGGCGAATTCGTGATGATCGGGCTGATGGGCGACAATGGTAAACCGCTGCTGCGCGCCTATTCCATCGCCTCGCCGAACTGGGACGAGGAGCTGGAATTCTACTCGATCAAGGTGCCCGACGGCCCGCTGACCTCGAAGCTGCAGCATATCAATGTGGGCGATGAGATCATCCTGCGCCCGAAGCCCGTGGGCACGCTGGTCCATGACGCGCTGCTGCCGGGCAAGCGGGTGTGGTTCCTCGCCACCGGCACCGGGATCGCGCCGTTCGCCTCGCTGATGCGCGACCCCGAGACCTACGACAAGTTCGACGAGGTCATCATGATGCATACCTGCCGCACGGTCGAGGAACTGGAATATGGCCGCCAGCTGGTCGAGAACCTGATCAACGATCCGCTGATCGGCGAGATGGTCGACGGCAAGCTGAAATACTACCCGACCACGACCCGCGAGGAATCCCCCCATATGGGTCGTATCACCGACAATCTTGAGAACGGCAAGGTGTTCAAGGATCTCGGCCTCGAGCCGATGAACCCCGAGACCGACCGCGCGATGGTCTGCGGCTCGCTCGCCTTCAACAAGGACGTGATGGCGGTGCTCGAAGGGTTCGGGCTGCGCGAGGGCGCGAATTCCGAGCCGCGCGAATATGTGGTCGAGAAGGCCTTCGTCGGCGACGGTATCTGATCTGGGCGGGGGGGGCTCTGCCCCCTCGGGCTTCGCCCTCACCCCCGGGATATTTCTCAAGAGCGAAGATGGGCGTCTGTCCTGTCTTCGCTCTTTTCAAATATCCCGGGGTGCGCGCGGGGGCAGAGCCCCCTTGTGACCCAGCGTTTTTTCCGCCGCGACTTGGGAGATCGCCTGATCGTTGCTATCTTAAAGGCATGACTGAGGGGACCACCACGATGACGCGCCACCAATTGAGCCACAGCTTTCGCGAACATGTCGCCGATGGCGTCGTCCATGTGCTGGGCGTCGTTTTTGCCGTGGCAGGCGTCAGCGCACTGATCGTCTGGGCGTCGCTGGCCGCACCGGCCGGGCGGGTTTGGCCGCTCGCGGTCTATTCGGTGGGGCTGATCGCCTCTTTCTCGCTCTCGGCCGCCTATAACCTGACCCTGCATGCGCCGACGCGCGCGGTGCTGCGGCGCTTCGACCACGCGGCGATTTATCTTCTCATTGCGGGCACTTACACGCCGATGGCGCTGATCGGCCTCGGCGGCGTCGCAGGTTGGGCGCTGACCGCGACGGTCTGGGCGCTCGCGACCTTCGGCATCGTGATGAAGCTCGGCTTCTTCCACCGCGCGGAGCGCACGGGGTTCTGGCTCTATCTGGCGATGGGCTGGCTCGGGATGATCGCGATGTGGCCGCTGATCGTGGCCCTGCCCCTGCCCGCGCTGATCCTGCTGGTCGTGGGCGGGCTGACATATACGGTCGGCGTGATCTTCTACCAGACCGAGCGCATCCCCTTCTCGCGCGCGATCTGGCACGGCCATGTGCTGGCCGCGGCCGCGACGCATTACGCCGCGGTGATCGTGATCTCGCACTGAGCGGGGGTCAGAGCGGCTCGATATCGCCCATTGCGCGGGTTTCGTGGAACTCCGAGACGAAGCGCGCCAGCGCCCCCTCGTCGATCGCCGCGCGCAGGCCCGCCATCAGTTCCTGATAGTAATGCAGGTTGTGCCAGGTCAGCAGCATCCCCGAGATCATCTCGCCGGAGCGGAAGACGTGGTGCAGATAGGCGCGCGAATAATTCGAGCAGGCCGGGCACGTGCAGGCCTCGTCTAAGGGCCGCGGATCATCGGCATGGCGGGCGTTCTTGATGTTCACCTGACCGCGACGGGTCCAGGCTTGACCGGTGCGCCCCGAGCGCGATGGCAGCACGCAATCCATCATGTCGATGCCGCGCTCCACTGCGCCCACGATATCGTCGGGCTTGCCGACGCCCATCAGGTAGCGGGGCTTGTCTTCGGGCAGCATGCCGGGCGCATAGTCGAGCACGCCGAACATCGCTTCCTGCCCCTCGCCCACGGCGAGGCCGCCGACCGCATATCCTTCGAAGCCGATTTCCTTGAGTTTCTCGGCACTTTCCTCGCGAAGTTCACGTGTCACGCCGCCCTGCTGGATGCCGAAGAGCGCATGGCCCGGACGGTCGCCGAAGGCATCGCGCGAGCGTTGCGCCCACCGCATCGAGAGGCGCATGGACTTCGCCACTTCTTCCTCGGTCGCGGGCAGCGCCGGGCATTCGTCGAAGCACATCACGATATCCGAGCCCAAGAGCTTCTGGATCTCCATCGAGCGTTCGGGCGAGAGCATATGTTTCGAGCCGTCGACATGGGAGGCAAAGGTCACGCCGTCCTCGGTCAGCTTGCGCAGAGACGCGAGGCTCATCACCTGAAAGCCGCCCGAGTCGGTCAGGATCGGCTTGTCCCAGTTCATGAACTTGTGGAGCCCACCCAGACGCGCCACCCGCTCCGCGCCGGGGCGCAGCATCAGGTGATAGGTATTGCCCAGCAAAATATCGGCGCCGGTCGCGGCGACGCTTTCGGGCATCATCGCCTTCACGGTCGCGGCGGTGCCCACAGGCATGAAGGCCGGCGTGCGGATTTCGCCGCGGGGCGTCGAGATCGTCCCGGTGCGCGCAGCACCATCGGTGGCCTTGAGGGTGAAGCTGAACTTGGTCATCTGGGGCTCTCCTTCGGCCCCGGCTGATAGACCCAAAGCGGCGCGAAGGGAAGGCCGCGCGGGGCGCAAGGGCATGGACCGGAATCGCATTTTAGCCTTACGCTAGGGCAAAAGGAGGCTCGCCATGTTTCGTTCCATCCTTCTAACCCTCTGCGCCACGCTTGCGCCGTTCGCCGCTGCCGCGCAAAACCAGCGCATCAGCCATTGCATCGCGATTGCCGATTCCGCGCCGGGGATCGAGTATCTGCACAAGGCCAACTGGTCCGACCCGGTGCCGGAGCAATCGGTGCGGTTGCATTACATCGACCACTCGATGGTTCTGTTGCAGACCGAGGGCGGGCTGTCAGTCGTGACTGATTTCAACGGCTGGACCGGGGGCGCGCGGTTCGCCCCCGATTACGTCACGATGAACCACGCCCATTCCAGCCATATGACCGATATGATCCCCGATGGGTCGGTGGCGCTGAAGGGCTGGTCGGATCAGTTCGGCATCGCCGCCGAGCATCACCTGGATCTGGGCGAGATGCTGATCCGCAATGTGCCCACCGCGATCCGCAGCTTCGGCGGGGTCGAGGAGAACGGCAACTCGATCTTCGTCTTCGAGGTTGCAGGGTTGTGCATCGGCCATCTGGGGCATCTGCACCACGAGCCCGATCCCGCGCAATATGCGGCGTTGGGGCGGCTCGATGTGGTGATGGCGGCGGTGGATGGGTCTTACACGGTCGATCAGCCGACGATGATCCGCATCCTGAATCGGCTGCGCTCGCGCATTGTGATCCCGGTCCATTGGTTCGGCGAGCCGACCCTGCAGAGCTTTCTTGACGGGATGGAAGGCGTCTTCGCGGTGGAGCGGCCCGGCGTGAGCGAGCTGGTCGTCTCTCTCAGGACCTTGCCGCGCGAGCCGACCGTGATGGTGCTGGAGCCCGACCGGCTGCGGTAGCGCTCACCAGATCTCAGGTCTTTGGAAGGCTGCCACGCAATGCGGCTTCCCCGCGATGGTGCCAAGCGGCGTCGCCGTCAGGGATTGGCCGAGCCAGCCCTCCGGCATCGACAGCGGATAAGGCGCGGCGATGGCGGCCTCGGCAATCGGCGCAAAGCCGACCCGCCCGTAATAGGCCGGATCGCCACAGGTCAGAACAGCCTCGACGCCCGCCGCTGACAGCTCTGCGAGCGCATGACGGATCAGCCTCTGCCCGACGCCCTTGCGTTGCTGCGCCGGGGCGACCGCCATCGGCGAAAGCAGAAAGATGCGGCGCGGATCCTCGTCATAGCGCAGACGGGTGAAGCAGACCGCGCCGATGAGGACCGCTCCCTCCCGCGCGGTGAAACAGTGCAGATCGGCGGGGTCGGTCCGGGCGAGGATGTCGCGCACCAGCGCCCCGATCAGCGCGCCTTCGTCAGGGCCTTCGGAGGCTGCGAAGCTCTCGGCGAAGAGATCGGCGAAGCGCTCCGCGTCTCCGGCATATCCTGCGCTGATCTCCACCCGGCTCAACTCTCCGCTTTCTTCTCCCAGCGGCCGCCCTCTTCCGACCAGTAGATCGCTTTCGCGCCCGCGCCGGTCAGGGTTTTCCACTGCCCGCGCGCATGTTGCACCGCTTGCGGGTCGTTGCCGTCGAACAGGATCCAGACGCGTTTATGGGCATCGGTCTCCTCCGCCGCGACCTCGGCGCCGTCGATGGCCATCATCGCCTCGCGCCCGTCGCCTGCGGGCGCGGTGCCCAGCAGGATCGGCTGCAGCGCGTCATGCGGCCCGCCTGCGAGCCCGTGCGGCAGGAAGCTCGCCTCGTTTCCCATCAGCCAGAGCCTCTGGTCTAGCCAGTCGAGCCGCGCGGAATCGGTCCCGCGCAATTCCACCTTCCAACCCTGCTCCACCGCCCGGGAGGCGAGGTTCAGCACCACCTCCTCGAGGCTGGAGCGGGTCAGATGGTAGAAATTGACCTGACCCATCTCAGGCTTCGAACTTGTCGCGGATCAGACGGTCGAGCATGCGCACGCCCCATCCGGTCGGCCCTTTCGGGGCCAGCGTGGTCTCGTTCGGCGGCAGGGCCACGCCCGCGATGTCGATATGGCACCACGGCACCTCGTCCTTCACGAAGCGCTTGAGGAAGGCAGCCGCGGTGATCGCGCCGCCCCAGCGGTTGCCGACATTGCGCATATCGGCCAGCCGCGATTTCAGCGCCTTGTCATAGGCGGGCTGCAGCGGCATGTGCCACGCGCCCTCGCCCTCGGTCTTCGCCGCTTTAAGAATGTCGGCTACGAAATTGTCATCATTGGCGAAAAGACCCGCGTTCTCGTGGCCGAGGGCGACGATCACGGCCCCGGTCAGCGTGGCGAGATTGACCATCGCCTTGGGCTGGAACCGGTCCTGCGCATACCAGAGCACATCGGCCAGAACGAGGCGGCCTTCCGCATCGGTGTTGATGACTTCGATCGTGTCGCCCTTCATCGAGGTCACGATATCGCCGGGGCGTTGCGCGCGCCCGTCGGGCATGTTCTCGACCAGACCGACGAGGCCCACGACATTCGCCTTGGCCTTGCGCAGCGCGAGCGTCCGCATCACGCCCGAGACGACGCCTGCGCCGCCCATATCCATCGTCATCTCTTCCATGCCCGCGCCGGGCTTGAGCGAGATGCCGCCCGCGTCGAACACGACGCCCTTGCCGACGAGCGCGAAGGGCGCCTCGCCCTCCTCGCCGCCCTTCCATTGCATCACGACCAGCTTGGAGGGCATTTCCGAGCCCATGCCGACGCCCAGAAGCGCGCCCATGCCGAGCTTCTTCATGTCCTCCTCTTCGAGGATTTCGACATCGAGGCCCAGCTCCTGCATCGCGGCGAGGCGGGCGGCGAAATCGTCGGTGGTCAGGATATTGGCGGGCTCGTTGACGAGATCGCGGGTGAAGAACACGCCCTCAGCCAGTGCTGCATGCGGGGCGGCGGCGGCGGCGACCTCTTCGGGCTTGTCGACCATGATCGTCACCGGCCCGTAGGCCTTCTTGTCCTCACCGGTATGATAGTCGAAGCGATAGGCGCGCAACGCGAGGCCCAGCGACAGATCGGCGGCGCGCGGATGGTTTTGCGCCACCACGAGCGCGCCCGCCTCACCGAGTTTGGCGCCGATCGCAGCCCCCGCCTTGCGGGCCTCGTCGGCGCCGGCCTTGCGGTCGAGCCGCACCAGCTGCACCGCTTCGGCGGCGATCGCGGCGGGCCAGCTCAGCTCCATCGCCTCGCCCGCATCGAGCCCCGCGAAGGCTTCCGAGTCCACCGCGCGCTTGATCGCGCCCTTCATCGCCCGATCCAGCTTGCGCCCGGCCTGACCCAGCTTGCCGTCACCGCCCACGACCAGCGCGATCCGCCCGCTTTGGGTGGCGAAGACCTCCGGATCGGTTTCCTTGAAGGCGATAGCAACAGGTTGGGTCATGTGGGGCTCTCCGAAGATGAGACCGGCGCGCGCGTCGGCGGCGCTCGGTCGCGATTGGCATCAAATTGCGCGCGAGCCTAGCCCTGCCTCCGGAAAATGAAAAGCACCCCCGCTGTGCCCTTCCCTCACTTCGCCCGACAGGCTAGAGAAAGGGAAATATTCGGGGGTATTGAGAGGGTCGTGACGCAACTGGACAGATATGTTTTGTCCAAATTGATGGCGCTGTTCGGGTTTTTCGCGCTCGTGCTGGTCTCCGTCTATTGGGTCAACCGGGCTGTGATCATGTTCGACAGCCTGATTTCGGATGGGCAGACCGCAACGGTGGTGCTGGAATTCACCGCGTTGACCTTGCCTTACGTCATCCGCATCGTCCTGCCGGTCGCCGCCTTCGCCGCCACGATCTACGCGTTCAACCGGCTCGATCAGGACAGCGAATTGGTGGTGATGCGCGCCACCGGCACCTCGAACTGGCGGCTGGCGCGTCCGGTGCTGGTCTTCGGGTTGATCGCATCGGTGATGATGGCGCTTCTGGTGAATTTCCTCGTCCCCGCCGCGAAAGCCCGGCTGGCCGAGCGCCAGCAGGAGGTCGCGCAGAACCTGACCGCGAAATTCCTCACCGAAGGCACGTTCCAGCATCCCGCGCCGGGCATCTCGATCTATATCCGGCGCATTTCCGATCTGGGGGAGTTGCAGGATATCTTCGTCTCCGACAGCCGCTCGGCGCAGACGAGCACGATCTATACCGCCGGCAAGGGCGTGATCGTGAAGACCGAGACGGGGCCGAAACTGATCATGTTCTCGGGCATGGCCCAGACCCTGCGCGAACCTTCGGATCGCCTGTCGGTCACGCGGTTCAGCAATTTCACCTATGATATCGGCTCTTTCCTGAAGGCCGGTAAGGCGCGGGCGCCGAAGATCGACGAGATGACGACGCCGCGCCTCGCCGCGATGATGGCCGGGACCGGTCTGGACGCGACACCGGGCGCGGAGAGCGCCAAGGCCGCCCGCGACGCGCTGCGGCTGGAGCTTGCCCGGCGGATCACCCAGCCCCTTCTTGCCCCGATCGCGGCGCTGATCGGCTTCTCGGCGCTGATGATGGGCACGTTTTCGCGCTTCGGCATGTGGCGGCAGATGTCGCTCGCCATTGGTGGGCTGATCGTGGTGCAGGTGCTGCAAAACGCCGCCGAGACCAGTTCCGGGCGCGACCCCTCGCTTTGGCCGAGCCTGATTGCGCCGACGCTGGGCGGGATCGTGATGGTGCTGTTCATGCTGTGGTGGTCGGGGCGTCCGCGCCGTATCCGACCCAAACGGGAGGCTGCCGCGTGACGCTTGCCCTCTATCTTGCGAAACGGTTCCTCCGCAGCTTCCTGATCGTCGCGGCGAGCTTCTGGGGCATCCTGTTCCTGATCGATGTGGTCGAGGAAATCCGCCGCTTCTCCGATCAGGGGCTGAGCCTGCTGCAGCTCTCGGTGCTCTCTGCGCTCAACATTCCCGAGACGATTTACACCATCCTGCCGCTGATCGTGATGCTGTCGGCGGTGGCGCTGTTCGTCGCACTGGCGCGCAGTTCGGAACTGGTGGTTATCCGGGCGGCGGGCCGGTCCGCGCTGCGGATGCTGGCAGCCCCGATCGCGGCGGCGCTGGTGATTGGTCTACTGGCGCTGCTGGTCGGCAACCCGCTCGTCTCCGCCACCTCGAAGCGCTATGAGACGCTCGTCGACCACTACACGTCCGATGGTGGCTCGACCGTCTCGATCGGGCGCGAGGGCGTGTGGATGCGGCAAAGCGCGGGCCTTGCCTCGGACGGAAAATCGCTGGCGCAGGCGGTGATCCATGCCGAGCGCGCCAATGGCGATGCCACGACCCTGCATGGCGTGACCTTCTTGATCTTCGACCCTAATCGCGGCCCGGTGCGCCGGATCGACGCGAAGACCGCGACGCTGGTGCCGGGCGCATGGCAGTTGCAGGACGTGAAGGACTGGCCGCTGGGCGAATCCACCAATCCCGAGCGCGACGCCACCACCCAGGACAGCCTCTCGCTGCCCTCCGATCTGACGGTCGCCAGCATCCGCGACAGTTTCGGCAAGCCCTCCGCGGTGCCGATCTGGCAATTGCCGAGCTTCATCGCGTCGCTCGAGGATGCGGGCTTCTCGGCGCGCCGCCACATCGTGTGGTTCCAGATGGAGCTGGCGCTGCCGGTGCTGCTGGCCGCGATGGTGCTGATCGCTGCCAGCTTCACGATGGATCATGTGCGCTTTGGGGGCATCGGCGCGAAGGTTCTTTTGGCCTTGGCGGCGGGTCTGGGCTTGTTCTTCCTGCGCAATATCGCGCAAGTTCTGGGCGATAACGGACAGATTCCCGTTCTGCTCGCGGCTTGGGCGCCGCCGGTGATCGGGTTGATGCTGCCGCTGGCGCGGCTACTGCACCGGGAGGATGGGTGATGCGGCGGCAATTCGGCGCCTTGGCAGGACGGGCGAGCGCCTTGGCGCTGATCGTCGCGCTTGGCGTGGCGGGACCGCAGACGGTGCGCGCACAAGACGCCACCGCGACAGCCTCCACCACGACACAGGACGCGGCGATCCCCTCTTCGGACGAATTGGCGACGTTGCTGGCCGACCGGGTCTCGATCCGCAATCAGAACGAGCTGGTCGCAGAAGGCAATGTCGAGGTCTTCTACAAGTCGAACCGGCTTTCGGCCAAGCGCGTGGTCTATGACCAGAAGGCGGACAAGCTCTACCTCGAAGGTCCGATCCGGCTGGTGCAGCCCGGTCAGTCGCAGGCGGTGATCCTCGCCTCGCAGGCGGAGCTCTCCTCGGATCTGCAGAACGGCATCCTTCTCAGCGCCCGGATGGTGATGGCGCGCGAATTGCAGCTCGCCGCCGCCCGGATCGAGCGGCGCGACGGCGCGATCACGATCATGAACAAGGTCGTGGCCTCGTCCTGCGAGGTCTGCCGGACCAATCCGACGCCGCTTTGGGAAATCCGCGCGAGCCGCGTCGTGCATAACGCGACCACGCGGCAGATCGTCTTCGAGGATGCCCAGTTCCGCGCGGCGGGCGTGCCGATCGCCTATCTGCCGCGGCTGCGCCTGCCTGCGCCGGGCGTACGACGGATGACGGGCTTCCTCGCCCCGCAATTCCGCACCACGAGCGGTCTCGGACCGGGGCTTCTGGTGCCCTATTTCATCGCGCTCGGGCCCAGCCGCGACCTGACGGTGACGCCCTATTTCGCGACCTCGCGCACCGAGACGCTGAACCTGCGCTACCGGCAGGCCTTCAACTGGGGCAAGATGGAATGGTCGGGCGCGCTGAGCAATGACGACATTCGCAGCGGCACGCGCGGCTATCTCTTCGGCGATCTCGAGGCGCAGCTGCCCCGCGAATTCCGCCTGACCGCACAGCTTCGGCTGGTCAGCGACGACAGCTACCTGCTCAATTACGGGCTCGGCGACGACGACCGGCTGTGGTCGGGTGTCGAGCTCGAACGGGTGCGCCGCGACGAGATGATCTGGACCCGCGTCGGCAATATTCACTCGCTGCGCGCGGATGAGAACAACTCCACCGAACCGATGCTGAGCGGCACCGGCGAATGGATCCGCACCTTCCGCCCCGCTGGGATCGGCGGACAGGGCAGCCTGCGGTTTTCCACCTTGGCGACGCGGCGCGCTTCGAGTTCGACGCTCGATCTCAACGGCGACGGCCGCCCCGACGGGCGCGACATGGTGCGTGGCTCGCTCACCGCCGACTGGCGCCGCAACTGGCTGTTCGGGCCGGGTATGCTGGGCTCGCTCGAGGCGCAATTCGCGGGCGACATCATCGAGACCAACCAGGATCCCGCCTTCAGCGACACGATCCTGCGCGGCCAACCCACCGTCGCCGCGGAAATCCGCTGGCCCTGGGTGAAGACGAGCGGCCGCGCCGCCTATGTGATCGAGCCGGTGGCGCAGATCGTCTGGGCGCCCGATCATCTGGCCGACGCCCCGAACGAGGACAGCCAGCTGCCCGAATTCGACGGCGGCAACCTGTTCTCGCTGACCCGCTATCCGGGCGAGGATGCGCGCGAGACCGGCCTGCGCGCCAATGTCGGGCTCGGCTGGACGCGCTATGACAGCTCCGGCTGGTCGCTGGGCGTCGCGGCGGGCCGCGTCTTCCGCCAGCGCGATCTGAGCCAGTTCTCGCAGGGCACGGGGCTGTCGGGGACGAAATCCGACTGGCTCCTCGCAACCCATCTGGCCACCGCGAACGGGCTGACGCTGTCGAACCGCGCGCTGTTCGACGATAACTTCTCCGTGTCGCGCGACGAGTTGCGGTTGTCGCGGGCCGGCGACGACTTCAACGTCTCGGCAGGCTATCTCTGGCTCGAGAAGAACCCCGCCGAAGGGCGCGACGACAATATGTCGGAACTTATGCTCGACACGGGATGGCGCTGGGGCAACGGCTGGTCGGGCACGCTCAGCACACGTTACGATTTCACCGCCGAGCGCGCCGCGCGCGCAAAGCTCGGCCTGCGCTACCAGACCGAATGCATCGCGGTTGATCTTTCCCTCTCGCGCCGCTTCACGTCATCCACTAGTGTAGCCCCGGAGACCGATTTCGGCCTTTCCGTCCAACTCGTCGGCTTCGGCGCGAGTGGCGGTGCGCCCGCGCGGCGAACCTGCGGAGGGTGAGGCTGAGGATCGCAAAGCGGCCCAGCGGGCCCAGAGGATCAACGAGGCCCAAAGGGCCAAGACTGAACGAGACGAAACGGACAGGCACGCTCATGACGATGATGACCCGACTGCTCACCCTTCTGGCGCTGATGCTCGCCCTGCCTTTCGCCGCAGGGACGGCGCAGGCGCAATCGGGCGGCAGCTTCGCGCCCGTCGTTACCGTCAACGGGATGGGCGTGACCGATTACGAGATCAGCCAGCGCCAGCGCTTCATGCAGCTGCTCAATGCCGGCTCGAACTCCCGCGAGGATGCCGAGAAGGCGCTGATCGAAGATCGCCTGCGCGTCTGGGCCGGCAATCGCATCGGCATCAAGCTCGACGAAGCCGCGATTCAGCAGGGCATGGACGAATTCGCGGGCCGCGCGAACATGACCGGCGAGCAATTCGTGCAGGCGCTGCAGAAGGAGGGCGTCGATCCGAACACCTTCCGCAACTTCACCGAGGCCGGTCTCGTCTGGCGTCAGGTGGTCCGGGCGCGCTTCGGGCCGCAGGTGAACATCACGAAAGCGGACATCGACCGCGCGATGAAGCCCGAAAGCCAGACCGGCAAGGGCGTGAAAGTGCTGATCTCCGAGGCGATCGTGCCCGCCCCGCCGGGCCGCGAGCGCGCGGCGATGGGTCAGGCGCGGCAACTGTCGGCCGCGCAGGGCGAAGGCGCGTTCGCAGCACTCGCACGTCAATATTCGGCCGCTCCCTCGCGGGATCGCGGCGGGCGTCTGGACTGGATGCCGATCGACAAGCTGCCGCCGCAACTGCGCGGCGTGGTGCTCAAGCTCAAGCCCGGCACGGCGACCCAGCCGATCGAACTCAAGGGCGCGGTCGCGGTTTTCATGCTGCGCGCGATCGGTGACGGCGACGCGCCGTCGGGCCCGCAGTCGCTGAGCTACATGACCTTCGCGATCGGCCAGACCGGCTCGCAGCAATCGGCCAAGATCCAGAGCCAGGTGGCCGCGGCGCGCCAATGCAACCAGCTCTACACCATCGGCAAGGGCTTCCCGCCGAGCGCGCTCACCATGCATGAGGACGTGGCGCAGGCGCAGGTGCCGACCAATGTCGGTCTCGCGCTGTCGCATCTCGACGTGGGCGAGAGCGAAGTGATCCCGCAGGGCGCGAACGATCTTCTGGTGATGCTCTGCGATCGCAAGGTGGCCCCCGAGGGCGACCAGTCGGCGGCCCCCGACCGCGATCAGGTCCGCGCGGCGCTGGAGAGCAAGGCGCTCGAAGCCTATGCCAACGGCTACATGGCCGATCTGGAAGCCGACGCGGTGATCGTGCGCAAATGAGCGCCCAACCGACCGATCGCACTGCGGCCCGTGCGCCCGACCGCCCCGTGATCCTCAGCTGCGGCGATCCCTCGGGGGTTGGCCCCGAGATCGCCGCCCGCGCCTGGGAGCATTGCGGCGCGAAGCTGCCCTTCGTCTGGATCGGCGATCCCGCGCATCTGCCGCGCGGCACCAAGATCCGCGAGATCGACCGGCCCTCCGATGCGCTGCGCCATGCCAGCGCCGGGCTGCCGGTGCTGCCCCATCAATTCCCCGCCGCCGCCCTTCCGGGCGAGCCGGACCCGGCCAATGCGAAAGCCGTCATCGACGTGATCGCGCGCGGCGTCGATCTGGTGATGCGCGGCGAAGGCACCGGGCTGACCACCGCGCCGATCAACAAGAAGGCCCTGAAGGACGGGGCAAAGTTCACCTTCCCCGGCCATACCGAATATCTGGCCCATCTCGCGGGCGTCGAGCGGGTGGTGATGATGCTGGCCTCGTCGCGGGTCGATCCGCCGCTGCGCGTGGTGCCCGCCACAATCCATGTCGCGCTCTCCGAGGTGCCGAAACTCCTGACCCCGCAGCTTCTGCGCGAGACGGTGCGGATCACCTATGAAGGGCTGCGGCGCGATTTCGGCTTCTCTGCCCCGCGGATTGCGGTGGCGGGGCTGAACCCGCATGCAGGCGAAGGCGGTGCGATGGGCTCCGAGGAAGGCGACTGGATCGCCGACACGCTCGACGGTCTACGCGAAGAAGGTTACGCCGTCGCGGGCCCGATGCCCGCCGATACGATGTTCCACGCCCGCGCCCGGCAGACTTACGACGCGGCGATCTGCGCCTATCACGATCAGGCGCTGATCCCGATCAAGACGCTCGATTTCGATGGCGGGGTGAATATCACGCTCGGCCTGCCCTTCGTGCGCACCTCGCCCGATCACGGCACCGCCTATGACATCGCGGGTCAAGGCCGCGCCAACCCCGCCTCGCTGATCGCGGCGCTGGAGATGGCGGCCCGGATGGGGGCCGCGCGTCATGACTGAGGCTGCGTGATGGCGACGATCGACGGGCTGCCGCCGCTGCGCGAGGTTCTGCAGACGCATGATCTGGTGGCAAAGAAGAGCCTCGGGCAGAACTTCCTGCTGGACCTGAACCTGACCGCGAAGATCGCGCGCTCTGCGGGCGATCTGACGGGCGCGGATGTGCTGGAGGTCGGCCCCGGCCCCGGCGGTCTGACCCGCGGGCTTCTGGCCGAAGGCGCGCGCAAGGTCCTCGCGATCGAGAAAGACACGCGCTGTCTGCCCGCTCTGGCCGAGATTGCCGAGGCCTATCCGGGACGGCTCGAAGTCATCAATGGCGACGCGCTGCAGATCGACCCGCTCGCGCATCTGACGCCGCCGATCAAGATCGCCGCGAACCTGCCCTATAACGTGGGCACCGAGCTGCTGGTGCGCTGGCTCACGCCGAAAGACTGGCCGCCCTTCTGGGAAAGCCTGACGCTGATGTTCCAGCGCGAGGTGGCCGAGCGGATCGTGGCCAAACCGGGCAGCAAGCATTACGGGCGGCTCGCGATCCTCGCCCAATGGCGTGCCGAGGCGAAGATCGTGATGAGCCTGCCGCCCGAGGCCTTCACGCCCGCCCCGAAGGTCCATTCCGCGGTGGTGCATCTGCGCGCCCTGCCCGAGCCGCGCTATCCGGCCGATGCGGCAACGCTCAGCCGGGTCGTTGCTGCCGGCTTCAACCAGCGCCGCAAGATGCTGCGCGCTTCGCTGAAAGGCGTGGCCCCAGATATCGAGGCGAAGCTGGAACAGGCCGGGATCGCGCCGACCGAGCGCGCCGAACGCGTGACGCTGGAGCAGTTCTGCCGCCTTGCACGCATCGTCGCGGGTCAGGAATGATCCGCCCGGCGCGCGAGGACGACCTGCCGCGCATTGCCGAGATCGCCGAGGCGGCCTTCTCCCGCTACATTCCCCGGATCGGACGCCCACCCGCGCCGATGCTCGCCGATCATGCCGCCGAGCTGCCGCATCTCTGGGTCTGCGAGGGGACGAGTGGGGTCGCGGGCTATATCGGGCTCTTTGCGGATGACGGCCCGCCGCCCCGGTTGCAGATCGAGCCCGTCGCCGTCGAACCGGCCGCGCAGGGCCAGGGGATCGGGCGGCAGTTGATGGCGTTCGCCGAGGCGCGCGCCCGCGAGATCGGCGCGGAAAAGCTGTGGCTTTACGCCAATGCCGCGATGGAGGAGAGCCGCGCGGTCTATGCGCGGCTCGGTTTTGTCGAGCGCGACCGCCGGATGGATGGCGGCTATGACCGGGTGTTTCTGGACAAAGACCTGACCGCCTGAGCGCCGCCCCTGCCCCATCATGCAAAAAGGCCCGCCGATCCGGCGGGCCTTTTGCTATCTCTTGTCCGAGGCTTTACTCGCCAGACGCTTTGGGCAGCTCGGCGCTCGCCTCTGCCTTTTCAGCCTTGTCGGCTTTCGGGGCGCGCGGCTTGCGCGGGGCGCGCGGACGCTTGGGCTTTTCGGCCTTTTCCGCTTTCTCGGCCTTCTCAGGCTGTTCCGCGGCTTTCGGTGCCTCTTCGCTGCTGCGGCTTTCCGGCGTCTCGACGAGGGTGGAATCCTCTTCGAGCTCCAGCTGCGGCATCGGCGGCATCATCTCGGGGCTTTCGGCGCGCTTGTTGCGACCGGAGGATTTCGCCTCGCTGCGCTCTTCGCGACGCTCGGACGTATTGTTGTCCTGAGCTTCGCCCTTCGGCTGCGCCTCGGTCTGGCCGTCATCCTGCTGAGCGTGGTTCTGGCCGTTATTCTGACCGTTGCCACCGCTGTTCTGGCCACCGTGGTTCTGACCACCATTATTCTGGCCACCATTGTTCTGGTTGCCGTTATTCTGGTTGTTCTGGTTGTTCTGGTTGTTTTGCTGGCGCTGCTGGTTGCGGGCCTCTTGCTCGCGAGCCTGTTCTTTCTGCGCCTCGCCCAGCATTCGCGTGTAATGCTCTGCGTGCTGCAGGAAGTTCTGTTCGGCCACGCGATCGTTGCCGAGCTGCGCATCGCGCGCAAGCTGAAGATATTTGTCGATGATCTGCTGCGGCGTACCGCGCACCTTGCCTTCGGGGCCGGAGCTGTCGAAGACGCGGTTAACGATATTGCCCATCGACCGTTGACGGTTCGACTTATTGCGCGAACGGGATTTCGAAGATCTCATGGCTTTCGTTTTCTTGGCCCGTTGTCACGGGCTTTTCGGAAATGGCCGCTAATGCGTGGCCTGCGGGCTGAACTGTCACGCTGGGCATACTTGCCCGGTTTCGTTCCTAACACCCGCGCTGTGAAGCTGAGCCGTGCGGTGGATCAATATCCGCCCTGCACAGGCTTGACTAAACATGCGGGGGGCCACCTTTCAAGTCAGAAAATCGGTCAAATCCGCGATTTCCGCCGATTCGCGGGGTTTTCCCCAAGTTTTTGGGCGATTTCGCGCTCAGGAAGCGCCGCAATCCGCCGTATCGCCGGATTTATGCGCCAAAACGACGCGGTCGCGCCCATCGAGATCTTGGCGGGTCTCGATCCGCTCGAAACCTTGGGCCGCGAAGAGGTCACTGACCGCCTGCGCCTGTGTCGGGCCGATCTCCACCGCGAGACGCCCACCTGCGAGCAGCCGCGCGCCTGCCCCGCGCGTAATCGCGCGATAGGCGTCGAGCCCGTCGCCACCGGGGGTCAGCGCCGAGAGCGGCTCCCAGTCGCGCACATCCTGCGAGAGCCCCGCCATTTCGTCTTGGGCGATATAGGGCGGGTTCGAGACGATGAGGTCGTAGCGCCCCGGCACATTGGCAAACCAGTCTGAAATCAGGAACTTGGCGCGTTTGGCCACACCGAGCGCCTCGGCATTGGATTTCGCGACCTCCAGCGCGGCGTCCGACAGATCGGTCCCCGTCCCCGCCGCGAAGGGCATGGATTTCAGCAGCGAAATCAGGATGCAGCCGGTGCCCGTGCCAAGGTCCAGCGCGTGGACGAAGGGCCGCTCCAGCGCCACCTCGACCAGCAGTTCGGTCTCCGGGCGCGGGTCGAGCGTGTCTCGGGTGACGCGGAATTCATGCCCCCAAAAGAGGCGCTTGCCGGTGATCTGGGCGACGGGCTGACGGGCTTCGCGGGCAGTCAGCGCCACCTCAAACTGGGCGGCTGCGTCCTCTGGCAGCGGGTCTTGCAGCGCGAGCGTCAGCCGATCGGGCGCGATCTGCAGCGCATGGGCCAAAAGCCTGCGCGCATCGGTCTGCGCGCCCTCGATCCCGGCCTCGCGCAGCCGCCGCGTCGCGGCGACCAACGCATCTTGCGCCCTCACGCCTCCATCTCCGCCAGCTTGGCCGCTTGATCGTCGGCAATCAGCGCGTCGACCACCTCGTCGATCTCGCCTTCCATAACCTTATCAAGGGAATAGAGCGTAAGATTGATGCGGTGATCGGTCAGCCGCCCTTGCGGGAAATTATAGGTGCGGATGCGCTCCGAGCGGTCGCCGGAGCCCACCTGAGACTTCCGCGTCTCGGCGCGCTCGGAGGCTGCGCGGTCGCGTTCGGCCTCGAACAGCCGCGCGCGCAGCACCGCCATCGCATTGGCGCGGTTCTGGTGCTGAGATTTCTCCGACGAGGTCACGACGATCCCGGTCGGGATATGGGTGATGCGCACCGCCGAGTCCGTCGTGTTGACGTGCTGGCCGCCCGCCCCGGAGGCCCGCATCGTGTCGATCCGGATGTCGTTGGCGGGAATGTCGATATCGACCGCCTCGACCTCGGGCAGCACCGCCACGGTCGCGGCCGAGGTATGGATGCGCCCGCCGGCCTCGGTTTCCGGCACGCGCTGCACGCGGTGGACGCCGGACTCGTATTTCAGGCGTGCAAAGACGCCCTCGCCCTCGATCCGGGCCACGGCTTCCTTGACGCCGCCCAGCTCGGTCTCGGTCAGCTCCATCATCTCGAACCGCCAGCCGTGTTTCTCGGCGTATTTCTGATACATCCGCAGCAGGTTGCCCGCGAAAAGCGCCGCTTCCTCGCCGCCCGTGCCGGGGCGGATCTCCAAGATCGCGGGGCGCGCGTCGGCGGCATCCTTGGGCAGAAGCGCCACGCGCAAAGCCTGCTCCATCTCGGGTATGCGGGATTTGAGGCGCGGCAATTCCTCTTCGGCCAGATCGCGCATTTCCGGATCGCTCAGCCAGCCTTCCGCCTCGTCCAGATCGGCACGGGCCTGACGCCAGGCCTCGATCTGGGTCACGACCGGCTTCAATTCGGAATATTCGCGGCTGATTTCGGCGATCTTGGCGGGCTCCGCACCAGCGTTGAGCAGCGCCTCGAGGTACTCGAAGCGCGCGAGGATCTGGTCGAGTTTCTCTTCGGGCAACATGGGATCGGTTTGGCGCGAAGCGCGAGGGGCGTCAAGGCAGGAGCGTTGGGAGGGGAGTGTGTTCATGAGGCGGAGGGCCGCGCCCGACCCTTGGGTGGGCGCTTTGCATCCTCGATGGCTGGGCCCTTTATCGCGAAAGCCCGCAAGGCAGTCGTACCCGCGATGACGTCGCCAATGCGCCCTCCCGGGGGGAGGGTCGGGCGCGGCCCCGGGGCTGGTCGCCCCGCGCGGCATCTTACATCTCGGCGCACCGCATCGAAGGGCCGCCCGTCGCCATCACATATCAGCAGACAGACCACGCCTCCCTTTACGGCTCGGGGCCTATCACCTAGATAAACAGTCGAGTAATTCGATAGGCGCCCGCGCGCGCCCCCGCCGATGAAAGAGGCTTCCATGACCGCCACGCCCGAAGAGCCGCTTGAAGGCACGCCGCTGATCAAGCCCTCGACGACCGATCACCCGCTCTACGAAAATGTCGTGGAAGCGTGCCGCACCGTCTATGACCCGGAAATCCCGGTGAACATCTACGATCTCGGCCTCGTCTACACGATCGAGATCAGCCCCGAGAATGACGCGAAGGTGATCATGACGCTCACCGCGCCGGGCTGCCCCGTCGCGGGCGAGATGCCGGGCTGGGTTCACGATGCCGTGGCCTGCGTGGGTGGTCTGCGCGATGTCGATGTCGAGATGACCTTCGATCCGCAATGGGGCATGGACATGATGTCCGACGAGGCGCGGCTCGAACTGGGCTTCATGTGAGGTCCGGAGGGGGCTCTGCCCCCGCCCCCTGCGGGTGCCCCCCGGGATATTTCAGACCAAGAGGAAGGGAGCCACGCGGCTCCCTTTTTGCTTCCTCGCATTTGCGCACAGGGGCGTTGCGCTTCCCGCCGCCTTGCCCATCGCGCTGCAAGACCCATCTCATGCTGCCGAATGTCAAACCCGATGAGAGGCCCGACTAGATGACCGACATGGCTGATACGCTTTTCTCCCCCACGAAGCTCGGCGCGATCGAGATCGCCAACCGTTTCGTGATGGCCCCGCTGACCCGCAACCGCGCGCCCGACCTGCATCCGACCGACATGACGGTGGAATATTACCGCCAGCGCGCAGGTGCGGGTCTGATCATCACCGAAGGCACGCAGATTTCGCCGATGGGGCAGGGCTATGCCTGGACGCCGGGCATCTATAACGACGCGCAGGTCGCGGGCTGGAAGAAGGTCACCGAGGCCGTGCATGGCGCTGGCGGCAAGATCGTCGCGCAGATCTGGCATGTTGGCCGGATTTCGGTGCCGCAGCTTCTGGATGGGCGCGACCCTGTCGGCCCCTCGGCGATCTCGGCCGAGGCGAAAACCTTCGACGGTGAAGGCTTCGTCGCGACCACCACGCCCCATGCGCTGACGGTCGAAGAGATTGCCGCCACGGTCGAGGATTACCGAAACGCCGCGCGCAACGCGAAAGCCGCGGGCTTCGATGGCGTCGAGATCCACGCCGCGAATGGCTACCTGATCGACCAGTTCCTGCGCGACACCTCGAACAAACGCGAGGACGCATATGGCGGCTCGATCGAGAACCGCACCCGCTTCCTGCGCGAAGTCGTGGACGCGGTGACCGAAATCCTCGGCGCCGAGCGCGTGGGCATTCGCCTTTCGCCGTGGTCGAACGCGAATAACGTGGGCATCGACAGCAACACCGCGGAGCTGTTCGGCGCGGTGGTCGAGTTCCTCAACACCAAGCCGATGGCCTATGTCCATTTCGTCGAAGGCCAGACCGGCGGTCCGCGCGAGTGGCCCGCGGACGGGATCGAAACGCTGCGCGCGAAGTCGAAGGCGCCCTATATCGCCAATAACGGCTACGACAAGGGGATGGCCGAGGCCGCGCTGAAAGAGGGCGCGGCGGCGGTGGCCTTCGGCAAGCTCTTCATCGCGAACCCGGACCTGCCGACGCGTTTCGAGAAGGACGCGCCGCTCAACGAGCCGAATCCGGGCACGTTCTACGGCGGCGGCGCTGAGGGCTATACGGATTATCCGTTCCTCGATGAATAACGCAGGCCAATTTGCCTGCTAGATAGTTAATGCAGGCGTTTTTACTTGCATATCGCCATGCGCAGGCATTATAACCTGCGCATGGCTTATTTTTGTGTCCTTACCGGCGATATCGTCGCCTCGACCCGGCTCTCGGCGTCGGAGTTAAGCGCGGCGCTCGATGCGATCGAGGGGGCGGCGGCAGTGCTGCGGCCCGCATTGGGCGACGCGGCTTTCGCCCGCAATCGCGGCGATGGTTGGCAGATCGCGATCACCGAGCCGCGCTATCAGGCAAGGCTGGCCGTGCTGATCGAGGCCGAGTTGCGCGCTCTGGGCGAGGCATTCTCGACCCGGATCGCGATTGCCGAGGGTGATGGCACGCTGCCTGCCGATGGCGACCTGAACGGGGCGTCGGGGCCGGTCTTCACCGCCTCTGGGCAGTTGCTGGACCGCCTCGCCGGGTCGCGTATCGCCCATGCCGCGGGCGGGGCCTTAGGAGCAGCGCTGCGACTGTTCGATCACATCTCGGAAGACTGGACTCCAGCGCAGGCGCGCGCGATCGCGCCGATGTTGCGCATCAAACCTCCGACCCAGACCGCCGCCGCATCCGAAATCGGCATCACCCGGCAATCGCTATCACAGGCCTTGGCAAGCGCGGCTTACCCGGCCATCGTGGAGGCCTTGGCGATGATCGAGGAGACCCCATGATCGAGACTTTCGCGGCGCTTCTCTTCGCCCATGCCTTCACCGATTTCGCGTTTCAAAGCAGCGACATGGCGGCGAAGAAGGCCGGGCGGGAATTGGCTGCGCTGGCCACGCATATCGCGATCCTTGCGGGGCTGACGCTGTTGGTGGGGCTGCAACTGAGCTGGGCGCTGATCGGGGTGCTGGCGCTGGTCGCCCTCAGCCATCTGGTGATCGACATCGCCAAGAGCTTCGCGCCGCGCGAACAGGCCCTCGCCGCCTTCCTCGGCGATCAAGCCGCTCATCTGGCTGCGACCGCGCTGATCGCCGCCGCCTTCCCGACGTTCTGGGCCAACTCGCTCTGGGCGAACCTCTCTTGGCTCCCCGGCGCTCTGACGCTCGCCACCGGGTTATTGATCACAACCCGCGCGGGCGGCTTCGCGGTGGGGATGCTGATGGCGCAATATGAAAACGACGCCCCGCCCGAAGGCCTGCCCCAGGGCGGGCGGATGATCGGGCTTCTCGAACGCGGGCTGATCTTTCTGTTGGTACTGGCAGGTCAGCCCTCCGGCATCGGCTTCCTGATCGCGGCAAAATCGATCCTGCGCTTCGAGGCGGTCTCCAAGGACGGGGCGAATCCGAAATCCGAATATGTGATCATCGGCACGCTGGCCTCTTTCGGCTGGGCGCTCGCCGCCTCTTACGCCACGCTCGCGCTTTTGGGACAGCTTCCGCCCCTTGGAATCCTGCCCGTCCCCGACTAAATTACTCGGTGAAGGAGAGCCCCCCATGTTCAACGTCCCCGGACAAGATCCCGTCACCCTGACCGACGCCGCCGTCGCGCAGATTGCCAAGCTGATGTCGCGCGAGGATGCGGCTGGCTTCCGCATCGGCGTGAAGAAAGGTGGCTGCGCGGGCATGGAATACACGATGGAGGTCGCGGCCGAGGCCGGGCCGATGGATATCGTCGTGGAAAAGGGTCCCGCCCGTGTGCTGATCGCGCCGATGGCGCAGATGTTCATGCTGGGCACCGAGATCGACTACGAGACCGGCCTTCTGGAATCGGGCTTCAAGTTCCGCAATCCGAACGTGGTCGATGAATGCGGCTGCGGCGAGTCGATCAAGTTCGCCGATATGGAAGCCCCCCAGGCCAACGGCTAAGTCTCGCCCCCGCGCCAATTTGCCCTTTGCGAGCCTGCGCCCCCTGCCCTAATGTCAGGCCCAACGACATCAGGGAGAATAATCGCACATGCGCAAGAAACTGGCCGCCGGCAATTGGAAGATGAACGGGCTCAAGAGCAATCTGGGCGAGGTCACGGCGCTGACCGAAGCGCACCCGTCCCCCGCCTGTGACGTGCTCCTGTGCCCGCCTGCGACGCTGATCGGCGCTATGGCCGAGGCGGCTGGCGGCAAGCTCGCGGTCGGCGGGCAGGATTGCCACATGAACGAGAGCGGGGCGCATACGGGCGACATCTCGGCGCAGATGATTGCAGATGCGGGCGGCTCTTACGTCATCGTCGGCCATTCCGAGCGCCGCGCGGACCACCACGAAAGCGACCTGATCGTGCGCGCCAAGGCCGAGGCGGCGATTGGCGCAGGTCTGATCGCGGTGATCTGCGTGGGCGAGACAGAGGCGCAGCGCGACGGCGAACAGACGCTCGACGTGATCGGCGAACAGCTTGCGGGCTCGGTTCCCGATGGGGCGACGGCCGCCAATTGCGTGATCGCTTATGAACCCGTCTGGGCGATCGGCACGGGCCGCACGCCGACTCTGGAGCAGATCGCCGAGGTGCATGACTTCATGCGCAACACGCTGGTCGCGCGCTTCGCTGATGAGGGCAACGGGATGCGTCTGCTCTATGGCGGCTCGGTCAAACCCTCCAACGCGGAAGAGATTTTCGCGACCTCCAACGTCGATGGCGCGCTGGTGGGCGGGGCCTCGCTCAAGGCGAGCGATTTCGGCGCGATCATCGCCGCTCTGGACGCAAGCTGAGCCAAGTCCCGCGCCGGCCCACGGAGGCCACAGACACAAGGGCCGCGCCGCTTTTCAACGCCGCGCGGCCCACGCAATTTCCCCCGCGCCGCCTTGCGGGCGCCGCCCCGATCTCGTATCACGCGGCCCAAGCTTTCAAGAGGATGACAGATGCGCGCCGAGACGCAGAACACCGTCGAACAGATCCGCAAGTCCCTGACCTTGCTGGGCCAGCGGATGGACCTCGAGACCGCGCCGCACCGGATCGAGGAATTCAACGCGATGATCGAAGACCCCACCCTGTGGGACGATCAGGCGCGCGCGCAGAAACTGATGCGCGACCGGCAGCAACTGATGGACAAGTTCGAAACCTATAACCGGATCAAGCAGGATCTGGAGGACAATGTCGAACTGATCGAGATGGGCGAGATGGAGGACGACGAGGAAGTCGTCTCCGAGGCCGAGGCCTCGCTGGCCGCGCTGAAAGAAACCGCCGCGTCGAAGGAGCTGGAAGCCCTGCTCGATGGTGAGGCGGATGCGAATGACACCTTCCTCGAAATCAACGCAGGCGCGGGCGGTACGGAGGCCTGCGACTGGGCCTCGATGCTGCAGCGGATGTATGTCCGCTGGGCCGAGAAACGCGGCTACGAGGTCGAGCTGCAATCCGAAGAACCGGGTGCCGAGGCCGGGATCAAATCCTGCGCCTACAAGATTTCCGGCCCCAACGCCTATGGCTGGCTGAAATCGGAATCGGGCGTGCACCGCCTCGTGCGGATTTCGCCCTTCGGCAAGGGCACGCGCGAGACCTCGTTTGCGTCGGTCTGGGTCTATCCGGTGGTCGACGACAATATCGAGATCGAGGTGAACCCCGCCGATATCCGCATCGACACGTTCCGTTCTTCGGGTGCGGGCGGTCAGCACGTCAACACGACCGACTCGGCGGTGCGGATCACCCACCACCCGACCGGGATCGTGGTCACCAGTTCCGAGAAGTCGCAGCACCAGAACCGCGACATCGCGATGAAGGCGCTGAAATCGCGCCTCTATCAGATGGAGCTGGAAAAGCGCACCGCGGCGATCAACGAGGCCCACGAGAACAAGGGCTCGGCCGGCTGGGGCAACCAGATCCGCTCTTACGTGCTGCAGCCCTACCAGATGGTGAAGGACCTGCGCACGCAATACGAGACCTCGGACACGCAGGGCGTGCTCGACGGCGATCTCGACGGGTTCATGGCGGCGACGCTGGCGCTCGGCCTCGAAGGCAAATCCCGCGCCGACGCGCAAGCGGAGAGCTGATCGCGAATGGCGGCGCGGGTTCATATTACCGGCGCCGCGGGTTCGGGTACATCTTCGCTGGGGGAACGTCTGGCCGACCGGCTGGGCGTCACCCATCTCGACACCGATCAGTTCTACTGGGCCGAGAGCGACCCGCCCTACACCGTCAAACGCCGCCCCGCTGAACGACTGGCGCTGATGGAGGCGGCGAAGGAGCCGGACGGTTGGGTGATCTCCGGCTCGCTCGACGGCTGGGGGGAGCCCGCAATCGCAGGCGCCGACCTGATCGTCTTCCTCACCGCTCCCACACCGATCCGCCTTGCGCGCCTGCGCAAGCGCGAGGCGGCGCGCTTCGGAACCCGTATCCGCAAGGGCGGCGATATGGAGGCCAATCACGGCTCTTTCCTGACCTGGGCTGCGGGCTATGACGATCCCTATTTCTCTGGGCGCTCGCTGAGCCGCCATCACGAATGGCTGGCAGGCCGGTCCGAGCCGGTGCTGGAACTGTCGGGCACGCGCCCGCTCGACGAGCTGATGGCCGAGTGCCTTACCGCGCTTGGAATGAAACCCTGAGCGGTTTTGGCGCGTATCCTCTCCAGTAGCGAGAGGATGAGCACCGTGGACTTCAAGGACAAACGCATCTGGATCATGGGCGCGAGCTCGGGCATCGGGCAAGCGCTGGCGCGCGAACTGGCCGCGCGCGGGGCGCGACTGGTGCTGTCGGCCCGCTCGGTCGAGCCGCTGGACGCGTTGAAGGCGGAGCTGGGTCAGGGCGAGGTCGTGCCCTGCGACGTCTCCGATCCCGAGAGCCTCGACGATGCGCGCGGCGAGATCCTGAGCCACGGAAAGCTGTACGCAATGATCATCACCGCGGCGCTCTACGATCCCGGTCGTGTCGACGAGATCGAGCGCGATGCGGCGCGCAAGCTGGTGGAGGTGAACCTACTCGGCACGCTCTGGTTCGCGCAGGCCGCGCCGGGGCTGCTGCGCGATGGCGGGCAACTGGTGATTTTCGGCTCGGTCGCGGGGATCTTCGGGCTGCCGAAGGGGCAGCTCTATTCCGCCTCGAAAGCCGCCGTCATCAACCTCGTCGAGAGCCTGCGCGTCGAATATGCCCCCCAGATCGACGTGCGGCTGATCTCTCCCGGTTTCGTGAAGACTCGCCTGACCGAGAAGAACGATTTCGCCATGCCCTTCGTGATCGAAGCCGACGAGGCCGCCCGCCGCATCGCCGACGGGCTGGCCAAGAACCGCTTCGAGACCCACTTCCCCCGCCGCCTCACATGGCAGCTCAAGCTATTGAAACGACTGCCTTATGCCCTCTCTCTACGGCTGACGAAACGGATGGGCGGCTGAGCCTCGCGGCGACGCAGCACGCAATTCTCTGGACAGATCACGCCTGCGTGACGCAACGTGAAGTTGCGGGCCTTGGGGAGAGGGCCCTCAGTCAGGGAGAATACACATGCAAACGATCGCGTCGCCGCCTTCCGAGGTGCCGCATATCCGCGACCTTCAGGTCTCGGAAATACCAGACATCCTGAAAGCAGGATGGAACGATTTCAAACGCGCCCCGGCCTTCGGGCTGATGTTTTCGGGCTTCTACGTGCTCGGTGGCATCGTGCTCTGGACCGTGTTCGCAGCCCAGGGCGAGGAATGGTGGCTGATCCCCTTCGCGCTCGGCTTTCCGCTGCTCGCGCCCTTTGCCGCGATGGGTCTCTACACCGTCAGTCGTAGGCTGGAAGCCCAAGAGCCGCTGGTCTGGCGTGAGGTGATCGCCTGCTGCGTTTCCGAGAAGGACCGCCAGACGCCTTCGATGGCGATGCTGATCCTGATGATGTTCATGTTCTGGGTCTTCGTCGCCCACACGACCTTCGCGCTGTTCATGGGGCTGTCGGCCTTCACCAATGTCTCCAGCTCGCCCGAGATCCTGTTGACCGGCAACGGGCTGACGATGCTGGCGATCGGCTCTGCGATCGGGGCGGCCTTCGCGGCGATCCTGTTTTCCTTCACCGTGGTCGGCCTGCCGCTGATCATGGATCGCGAGATCGACATCATCACCGCGATCATCACTTCGATGCGGGCAGTCGCCGCCAACCCGGTATCGATGGCGATCTGGGGCATGGTGATCGCGGCGAGCCTGTTCATCGGGATGCTGCCGGTCTTTCTTGGCCTGTTCATCGTGTTGCCGGTTCTGGGCCATGCCAGCTGGCATATGTATCGCCGCCTGACGGCCTGAAGACCGGACAATGCTTTCCGAGGGGCGCGAATTTCGCGCCCCTTTGTCATGGATTTATTGAAAGGCGAAAAATGTGAACATATAGTGAACACATGGCAAGAATGACCCTCGATCAGAAACTGGCGATCCTCTCGGATGCGGCGAAATACGATGCCTCCTGCGCGTCGAGCGGGGGGCAAAGACGCGACTCCAAGGATGGCAAAGGGATCGGCTCGGTCACAGGCTCCGGCATCTGTCACGCCTACACGCCGGACGGGCGCTGCATCAGCCTGCTGAAAATCCTGATGACGAATTTCTGCATCTATGATTGCGCCTATTGCGTGAACCGGGTCAGTTCCAACACCCCCCGCGCGCGGTTCTCGCCCGAGGAGGTCGTGACCCTCACGCTGGAATTCTACCGCCGCAACTATATCGAGGGGCTGTTCCTATCCTCCGGCATCATCCGCTCGCCCGACGACACGATGACCGACATGGTACGCATCGCGAAGCTCCTGCGGGTGGAGCATAATTTCCGCGGATACATTCACCTGAAGACCATCCCCGACGCCGCGCCCGAGCTGATCGAGGAGGCCGGGCTTTACGCCGACCGCCTCTCCATCAATGTCGAGCTGCCGACCGACCGCGCGGTGCAGGACTACGCGCCGGAGAAGGACCCCGCCCAGATCCGCCGCGCGATGGGCGATGTGCGG
>MDSW01009120.1_pt1 | contig 34791 bp, 24 predicted proteins | sample 811171 | NCBI WGS metagenome assembly MDSW01 (sample SAMN05326641, study PRJNA326480) | marine metagenome | isolation source: seawater | place: Atlantic Ocean: North West | collected 2012 | reverse complement strand
CGCTAGATGCTCACTACACCCCCTAAAGGGGTGATTTACTGAAAATCTACTCTCACGGCATCCAAATGTCCAGTTCTGCCTGATAATCACTGTATTATCAGAAATAAAGCGCTACAAATTTTGCCGAAGAGGGTTTCAGATCTCTCTGACCCAACTATCATCATCTTGCCGCACCCAAACTCCACATTCTTCTCCTTCATATCTCATCGGCTCTGTTTCGACATAGTCTCCACCATCTGGTAGATCTTCCCAACTGTTTACTCTCTCGGGCTTTGCAGCTAAATCTGATGCCATGTCCTCGAAACCTGGTGGTGGCGGTGGTCTCATCTTTGAAAGTGGAGGAGAAGTGAAGATCCTATGATCAGGCTCTATTTCGATCTCTGATTGCATCTCGGGAGGCATTGGGGGCTTTTCAGGCGGGAGAGGAGGCGTATTTGCCATCTCAGGGGGCCTTTCTGGTGGGTCAGGAGCGACTTTTGCCTCTGGCTCTTCAGTGAACTGCTCGCTGCCTCTGGTAGATTCGTCATCATCCCAAACCTGCTCAGTTCCATCTGTTACAATAATCGCTCCTTCTTGCTTTCGACTCAAAGTGAATGCTACAGACCCACCAATGGCTCCTAGAATTACGAGTACTAAGAGTGCGGTCAGCATTGGATTGAGTTTCATATGATCTACAATTGTCAATGGATGAGCATTGTCTCCTAATCCATCTCCATTTCGATCTTCCCATTCGGTTCCATCCAATGGGAATACATCAGCTAAGTCACTGACACCGTCGTTGTCATCATCTGCATCAACTACGTCACATGACCCATCTCCGTCGGTATCAAGTGGGACGGAATTAGCCGACAGAGGCATTGTCTGGCATATTGTTTCTACAGCATCAGGCCAGTTATCTCCATCGTCGTCAGGATCTGAATTGTCGCCCACTCCGTCCCCATCTGTATCTACAGACTCACTGGAGTCGAATGGGAAATCATCGTCAATGTCTGGTGTCATGTCATTATCATCGTCTGGGTCGATAGGGTCGCAAATTCTGTCGCCATCCCAGTCGTCAGGAATTGAATTGGCATCCCGGGGGTCGGAGCCACAATTAGGCTCCTCTAGATCCGACCAAGTGTCTCCATCATCATCGGTGTCAGCATTATCGCCAATTCCATCGAGATCCAAATCTTCCCATTCAGTGGCGTCGAACTGGAACATATCGAGCGTATCGTCCACTCCATCGCCGTCGTCATCTGAATCTACTCTATCGCAAATCTGGTCTGAATCGAAGTCATCCGGTACTGAGAAAGAGGAAAATGGATCAGTCTGGCAGTCTGCCTCATCAGTATCAGGCCAGCCATCATTATCATCGTCTAGGTCGGCATTATCGCCTACTCCATCGGCGTCATTATCATCCCACTCTGTGGCATCGAGAGGGAATGCATCTGAAGTATCGATTACGAAGTCACCGTCATCGTCTTGATCTTGGTTATTTCCAAATCCATCTCCATCGGTATCAACCCACTCGCTTGCATCCAGAGGAAAAGCATCATTGATGTCTGCAAAACCATCGTTATCATCGTCGCCATCCACAGCATTACACGAACCATCCTGATCAGTGTCAAGTGGTATAGAGCTTGAATCTAGAGGATCTGATCCACAAACACCCTCAGTGGCGTCTGTGAATCCGTCTCCGTCGTCATCTAGGTCAGCATTGTCACCTGTGCCGTCGCCATCAGTATCCATCCATTCCTCATCGTCCAGTGGGAATGCATCAGAGGCGTCGGGATATCCGTCATCGTCATCGTCTGTGTCAACTACATCACAAGTCCCATCAGAATCGGTATCTAGAGGCTGGCTATTGTAGTCCAATGGGTCGGTTCCGCATTGGTACTCATCAGAATCTGTCCAACCGTCGTTATCGTCGTCTTCGTCCGAATTATCGCCTACTCCGTCTCCATCAGTATCGTCCCATTCGGTGTTATCGAGAGGGAATGAATCGTTGGCATCATCGTAGCCGTCATCGTCATCATCATTGTCCAATAAATCGCAGATGCCATCCGCATCGGTATCTTGAGGTACGCTCGAGGCGTCATCTGGGTCGGATCCACACGCTACCTCGTCCTCATCATAGAAGCCGTCACCATCGGCATCAAGTGTGAAAATCCAAATTGTCATGTTATAGTCTCCTTCGCCAGAAGAAGCGTAAACCTCGATGATTACACTGTCACCTCCGACATAGTATCCCGATCCATTTGTAGTTACTTCCTCGGGGCTAGAGAACCAAGACGAAGATGAGTCGATGATGTTAATCTGCATATCAGCCATCGCTAAATCGAAATTAGCATCCGAAGTATCGAACGAAAGAGATACAGTGATTCCATGATCAACTGGGATTGCTGTGGTGTATTCATCTACAGCGTCTGCACTAGATGATGCCCAGCCACTGAAGTCGTTTTGGCCAACATATGTGACGATACTAGTTGGATTGTTGTAGTCATCGGAGGCATCATCCCCTGTCCCAGCATCATTCTGATTGTATACAGGAGATGAAGAGATGTTATCGAAAGTCAAGGCGAGAGTGTAATTGTCACTTCCTGACCATGCGCGTACCATGAGTGTGACATTTGTCCCTCCAATTGCTGCGTTTCCACTACTAACATTCTCTGGGTTGTCCCAATAGCTGTAGTCAATGTAGGAGCCGTTCTCGTCGAACAGATGTAAGTCGAGATCGACGCCCGATGTATTCCAAGAAAGGCTGGCGTTAATCGAATGGAATGCTGGCATCGAGATAGCATACCAATCGTACTCGTCCGCCGAGTTGTCTACAAAGCCGTAGTAAGTTGCATTCGTCGCATTCAGGAATGTTGGGGTGGATTGTACATCTGATGCATCGCCGCCGGTATTTGCATCGTTCTGGGTTGAGTTTCCTCCTCCGCCTCCGCTGGAAGAGTTAGTGGAGAATATCCAAATTTGCATTGTGTACTGTCCTGAGCCGGAGTATCTGTCAACCCAGATGTACACAGTGTTGCCACCAACGCTTGTACCGTTGGAGGTTACTGCATCAGTAGTGCTGGTACTTACGCTAGTGTCAATGTAGCCTCCTCCGGAGTTCAATAGAGCAAGGTCAAAATCTGTAGAGCTGGGATAGTCAATCTGTACGGCTATTCCGGTATTGTTTGACATGTTGACTCCATAGTAGTCTTCGTCATCACCTGATCCTGAAGCGTTGAATGTAAGGTTCCCGTAATATGTTGCATCAGTAGCTGGCAGCCACACTGCTGTTGATGTGGATCCTCCTGCATCTCCTCCTGAACCGGCGTCGTTTGCTAGAACAACTCCAGATAGGCAAGAGACCAGTATCAGGGCTGTTATCGTAGATGCAGCGTATCGGCTGGTCATGCCCGTAGGGGCATGCGCATAGGCTTGAACTTTCGCACGATGCGTTAGTGTGTAAAATGCACCTTTCCAGTACCCTTGTTGGTCAATATTCGTAAAATCCTTGACCGCTCTTACGGCCGATTTTACCTTCGTTTACCATTTCGATTAGCAGTGGCGCGGGAGCGTATTTGTCCTCGCCAAGACCCTCATGTAGGACATTCATGATGTGGAGGACTGTGTCCAAACCAATTAGATCTGCCAGAGCTAGAGGGCCTATCGGATGATTCATCCCGAGTTTCATGATTCCATCGATCGCCTCTGGCTCAGCCACTCCTTCTTGCAAAGTCAGTATAGCCTCATTTAGCATAGGGCAAAGAATCCTGTTGCTTACAAAGCCGGGAGAATCGTTGCATGAAAGTGCAGTCTTGCCCATTCTTTCTGCGGCCTCTACAACAGCGGAGTTGGTCTCGTTAGAAGTCTGTGAACCATTAATGATCTCAACTAGTTTCATTATCGGTACAGGATTCATGAAATGCATTCCAATAACCCTGTCGGGCCTATTTGTTGCAGCGGCAATCTCATCTATGCTGATGCTAGATGTGTTACTAGCGAGAATTGTACTATCTTTGCAGATTCCATCCAATTCAGAGAAGATTGAGAATTTCAGATCAGGGATCTCTGGAATTGCTTCTATGACCAAGTCGCATTGAGATGCTGCCTCCTTGCTTGTGGATGTATTCACGAGTGCAAGAGCAGTGTCCGCTTCTTCCTGGCTCATCCTATCCTTGGAAACTAGCTTTGACAGGGAAAACTCGATCGAAGACATTCCTTTGTCCACATATGACTGCTCGATGTCGATCATCATTACTTGGTAGCCAGCGCAGGCTGCTACCTGTGCTATGCCATTGCCCATCTGTCCGGCGCCGATGACGCCTATCCTAGTGATTTCCATACATCTTCGAAAGAGAGTAGGGGGATGAGTCTTACTCAGTGGAGTCGTCATCGGATGAGTCATTACTGACTGAAGATTCTACTTCTGACATAATCTCGTCAATATCGGGTCCGTGTTTGAGCAGCCTATCTCTTGTTGAGTTTCTTTTACGTAATGCCATTGTAGGAACTACGACTAGTAGAATCGTCACCAATCCTGCTAGGGAAAACCACCACAGCATAGGTCCAGATGCCTTGGCATCATCTAGTGCCCAATCGATCCACTCTTGCTCAAGAACCTCGATTGAGGCAGAGTTCTCATTATTCGCCCCGTCTGACGAAAGTGCATTGATGATGTGGTTCCCAGGCACATCAGGGATTTCTATTCTGATTTCGAATAGTCCGCTTTCTTCACAGAAGAAATCTACCGATTCGGTTTCGGACCAAACCATCACTGAGGCCCCTCTCTCACAAGTGCCCGTGACTACTCTTTGAGTCTCAAGAGGAGAAGTTCTGTTGGCCTTTTCCTCCAAGGTCAAAGCAGGAGGAATGGTGTCTCGAACAATCGACAAAGTGTAGTTATCGAAATGATCTAATGCCTCGATTTCAATGAAGAACTGATTTTCCCCTTCTACTAATTCCAGAGGTAGAGTGACCACTGCAGCACCGGGTTCAATCAGGCTTCTTTGATCAGAGCCAATTCTACTCCACCAAATCTCCTGATCAGGGCCGCGTTGCATTATTGCCTCAACGGTGTCGATTGCCATCAATCCACCATCCCAGTCTGCTGAGACATGCGTTGCATAGATTGATGGATCCAGCATCATCTCTCGGCATTCCTTGAATCTGTTATTATTCTCTTGGGACCTAGTCCCATCCACTGCCTCGATACACACTGTATGCATGCCCGTGTGATTGAGTTCGAAAAGCGCCCCCCCAGTAACATCGGTACGCTCACTGATTGTCACACCATCTATTGTGAAAGTAGTGTGTACTTCTTCAGTCGCAAGCCACGAAAGACCTTGCCTATGGTCGAAGAATGAGGTCACTGTACCTGGATTGATTGACCACTCAACTACAGGAGCAGTAGTATCTAGAGCGAAGGCCCATGTTTCGATTACAGAATTATTTGCCCAATCTCTTAACTCAAGACTCATCACATAATCTCCATCTGGAAGTTGTGATGTATTAATGCCATACTGCGCAGTTAGCGTTGGTTGACCGGGGTCATCCTCCAGTCTAGGTTGCGGAATCATCTGAGATGTTTCGCAATGAACTAGTTCGTGTGGAGAGTTTAGAGCGGAGAGTTTGAAGCACCATTCCTGAATATCTACTGGAATAATTGTGGTTACAACTCCTTGAGACAGGTTGACTGGATTTGCGATACTATCTGAATCGTAATGGAAACCGGCTTGATCTGTGACATCGACTAGACTTGCAGATGGGGCCGTAGGGTCGAAGACCACTGAGAATTCTCGTGTGAAGGAGTTGCCTGCAGGGTCTGTCACCACGATATCGAATACACTGCTTCCATGAACATAGTAGAATGTGGAGTCTTGGTTCATCCTAGCCTCTGCTTCAGTAAGTTGTATCGTAACCTCTGCAGCACCGTTCTCATCCAGTTCAACTGAATTGCCCGAATGAGTAACACTGGCATCGGGCTCAGAGTGCAGTGTGTATGTCAAACTCTGCTGATTTGTAATCCAAGGTATGTCCGAGAGTACTAGGGGCGGGGCCGTTACATCATAGGAAACTGCGAGATGGGCAGATGCTGATCGATTTGCACGGTCTCTCAGAGTTGCAGTATAATGGTGCCACTGCTCGACTTCGGGCAGAGTTGCATTAATCCAGACTTCTCTGAAACTAACATTATCTGGAATTGCAAAATGGTTTCCGCTATTCCAAAGTTCAGTCAGATTATGATATGATAGTTCAGTATCTAATGCTTCTACTAGGTCGGCATCGGGAATGCTGGTTTGATTATTGGCAGGAATCCAATTCAGATCATCGAGCCTGAATCCTATGCCCGTATCTAGGGCGTGAATTTGTATTGGAACCGCAGTATTGGTTTGGGTCATATTCTCCGGCACTTCAAAGGAAACCTCTGGATCTAATTCTACCAACTCGTAAGTATATGGCAATCGTAGGCTGATTCCACCCTCCACCACGATTTCAACATGGCCTGTCCAGACTCCTGCGTGAGCTGGGCGCTCATAGGCTAGATTGACTTGGAAAGCAGATGCTGGGACCTGTCCTGCTAGAGTTTCACTTCCATTAGGCCAGAGGGCTGTGATTTCACCAGGAGTCATGGTGAAATTGTCCGTAATTGACAGTTGATCTCCTCCGATTACATCGATGTCGATCCAGAACTGTACGGTCCCACTTGGCACCGACCAACCGTGTACGGCTACGGCGTAAAATCCGTCTTCAGGTGTAGTGATTTTGATGCTCTCGGACGATGAGCTTGACCACGAACGCCCTACTTCCTCGTTAGAAGAGAAGCTCCCGTCGCCGTTGGCGTCTCTGAACAAATAGAGGTCTAGGTCTGCATCATCATGCGCATTCATCTTGATTTCGATCTCAGTTGAGTTCTCAATGGTCATGTTGTGCCACCAAGATGCAGTCATCTTGTCTCCTGAAACATCCTGAAATGCGGTCTCGTTGTCGAAATATGCTGGCTGGCTCCAGCCATAGGAAGATACAGACTCGACATTCAGAGGGATAGTTGAAACGACATGGACGGCATCAACACCGCTGCCTTCGGACCAGTCTGTAACTAGTTTCTGGAATCCAGATTCCTCGGCCGCAAGATAACCTACTGAGACATTTAACGGGTTGTCGTTTGTAGGTACCCCATGTAGAGCCGTATGAAGGACTAGTTGGTGTACACCTTGATTGGCCGGTACTGCGAACATCTCACGCGAAGTATCGGTGAAAGTGCCCCAATTGTGTGATCCGCTTCCGGCGTGGTTGTTTGTCGAGCGAGATTCAATTGTGAAAGTAGAGTCTCCGTAAGAGTCGGGGTCGTCTTCTGAATAATAATGCGGAGTCTCAGTAAGCCACAGGACATCGATATCGGTGTATGGATTATCATCCCAATCGACATCTAGAATTGCAGTACCTCCCGTATCCCACTCCTCAGGCCACTCGACCGTTAGGAATCGCCAGTCACCACTCTCTGCCCTCCAGTCCCATCGTGTAGCTCCACTAATCCACGATTCATCGTACAGTGTCTGATTGGAGACATTTCCATCCAATGGTTTTGCTTCTAGAGAGAATGGCCCTATCCAAGGTACATTGGTGACTACTGGCAATGTCCAGTTTCTCTGAGGAATAGTTGTGGTCAGATTTCCTCCTTGGTCAATCTCAAATGACTCAATTAGCACCCCATGCTGATGAAGTCCGGATTCTGCGTCAGTTGGAACGGATACTGTCATTTGCATAGATGTGGAGCCATTTGCGGGAATAACTGTAGTCGATGGAATCGTAATCCAGTCATTTCCTGCACTTCCGAATGCTGTCCAATCTACTTCGATTCTGACTGGATCATCTGAGACATGCCCATTGTAATTCCATACGCCCAAGAACAATCCATCTCTCGCATCTTCAAATGGTAATCCGACTCTGACTTCTGCATTTGGTCCGTTGCTCCACCAGTAGGTCACCTCTTCTAGTTCGTCCGACTCCGTCCAATCATCAGAGTCAACCATTGAATCGTTGTCAAAGTCCTCGACATATACTCCATCTTCGTCTTCGTCGGTCCATCGGTAAATTTGTAGAAATACTCGCTCTTCGGAAGATCTATCCTGATTGCCGTCGAATGCAGAATACTCTATGGTCGCCCTAGCCCTAAGTTGTATAGTATCCAAGGGTAAATTATACTCCGTACCATTCGAAATATGTAGTGGAATCAATAGGTCCGGTCTGTCTCCTTGATGGCCGTCCCAAGTATCGTTTACTCCACCTTCGCTACCATTGCCGAGGCTTTCCCAAACATGAACAGTGTGCTCTAGTGGCGTGAATTCTGTTGGCGTGAATCTGAGTAACACATCGGTTCCTCCATAATTCTCGAATTCTAGCCCTACATTTTGGGATTCACCTGGTCGCATGAGATTGATGTTGGCATCTCTGTGCTTACCTTGGAATGTTCCACTATTCCATTGGGCTGGACTTGCCCACCAAGTTCCATTTGCCCCGTCTAGGGTAGCCGTGGCGCGTGAGGCATTAAACCAGCCACCTCCTTGTACAAATGGCTCGTATCCTCTATCGTCAGAAGTTGACAATACGAAGTCCCTGAATTCCTGTGAGCCGGGATAATCTCCAAGATTTTCCTGCCAAGCCTCGGCCACCAGCGCCATCAAGCCAGCAGCGATAGGTGTAGCTAGGCTAGTACCTCCCCATGTACTCCATGCGGAGTTTGCATTGTTCCTAGAATTGAGGGGGATATCGCCTGTAGCCGACCATCCAACAGAGACGATGTCTGGATCCATCCTACCGACTACATTAGGGCCACGATTCGACCATGGTGCATTCTGCCCCCATGAATCGCTAGAACGGCTGCTGAATGCGCCCACGGAAAAGATTCCATGGGCTGCCCCGGGCACCTTTGCGGTACCGAAGCCATGCCCTCCGTTGCCTATGGCAACAGAGTATGATGCGTTATCATTGTAGATACGAGTCAACCAGTCTAGGTAAAGCGAATACCCGTCGGCTCCGGCCTCGTCTATCGAAGAATACCCAAACGAGAATGAACCTATGTGAGGCTGGTCTCCTTGTGTGATTGTTACTCCATCATAGCCCTCTGCGATGAATCTCCAGCCATCCAGCGAGTGACCGCCTGAGTAGTGATTGCCGATTGAAGAAATGGTGGCATTAGGAGCCATGCCCAGAACCTTTCCATCACTAATTACACCTTGAGCTGCGATGGCACTTGCACACAATGTCCCATGGCTGCCCGACTCGAGCATGAATAGGGTCAGATTACCTGCGCCCGGGATTCTGTTGTTGTAGCCGTGGCGGGGCGCGTATGTTTCAGAGTAAGGAACACCGTTGGTCCCATCAGCCACCCAATAGACTAGGCCTGCGGAAATATCCCACAAACCGTCATCATCGGTATCTAGGCCTGCGGTCTCCTCGCCCGGCCTCATAGGAACATCGTTTTGGAAATGGCCATCTCGGTTGATATCCGGATAGACTGTCTCGTACAATCCAGACACCCTATCATCCACAACTAGTATTGGCACATCCCCGCCAGCCTTGTTACGAAGAGTTGAATCGGGGTGCTCTCCAAGGTGGTATTCGCCGGACAGAGATGTGTTTACCCCCGTAATATTGTAACCTGAGATATCGAGAATACCATCTGTATTGTTATCGTAATCTATCGTAGAAGTGTCGGCATACCAAGTAGATCTAGAAGGATATGCTTCACCATTAACTAACCAGTAATACATACTGTTGTGATCAAACATCAAGGGCCAGCCGAAGTAAGGCGATTTGGAATCGGATACTCTTGCCTGTGTACCATTAAGGTCAGGATGGGCAAAGTCGACTCCTGTATCTGCAACAGCCACGACCATGCCTTCTCCAGTATAGCCTCTCTCCCATGCTCCTATTGCACCGTGAATTTCGCCGCTTCTCACCGATTCTGGGTTAAATCCAGGAGGTGTGGCGAATGGGTCCGTGCCGTAGGGCTCTGGTGAGTTCTGAGCATCCAGAATGGCGATGATTCCAGGCACACCAGGGAGTTTATGGAAAATCTCAGAGTTCATCCAGAAGGTCCTATGATTGACTCCTTCGGCGGGATCTAGAGAGATCATTGATTCTCCGATTCTGGCTGGCTTCTGTTCCTCAATAGCTCCATGATTGAATTGCCATTGATTGAGTACTGATAGCGAGCGTGTAATCACCGTCACCCTCACATTCTCACTACCCGAATCAATTCTATCGAATAAGCTGGATTCTATCCAAGGAGAATTCAGAGCTTCAATTGATTGCTCCGAAAGAGAGTTTACTGGGATGTAATCTTGGTTGCTTGGACCATTAGATTGAGTGTTATCTCCGGCTACCAATGCGGAAGCCGGAGATGTCAGCATTAGAATTGCCAACAGCAGTGCCCAACGCTCACGCATGTAACAAAGGGCACTCGTAGAACCTTTGATGCTGTCGCCTGCCTGTCCAGTCAATTCAATAGCATAGGTACTCCGCCATCTGTTCGAAGTCCCGTAGTGTAGTGGTCCATCATCTCGGGTTTTGGTCCCGGGGACCCTGGTTCGAATCCGGGCGGGACTACCACTAACTTTCGATGGGTCCTGAATCATCCGATAGGTCGCGAGTGATATTCTTCTGGTGACTCTCGAGAGTGCCGCCGCCAATCTCCAGTAGTTTGGCATCTCTCCATAGCCTCTCAACAGTATATTCTCCCACATAGCCATATCCTCCCATGACTTGTATTGCCCTATCTGCGATGTTCTTGGCAGCAGTGGTTCCAAACAGTTTGACACCGTCTGAATCTAGCCTGTTTCCGGACATAGACAAATCGGTAGCGCGCGCAGTGTCGTAGACATATGCGCGCATTGCCCTATATTCTGCCCATGATTCACCAATGTGCCTCTGTATCTGTCCAAAATCGCGAATCTTCCTGCCAAAGGCTTCTCTCTCTCCAGCGTACTGATTCATGGCTGCCAAACATCGTCTAGCGATTCCTAATCCCATGGCAGCTAGTCCTATCCTCTCTAGTTCGAGGTTTCTCATCATGTGAATCATTGACTCGCCTGGTCCTCCGACCACATTTGAAGCAGGGACTACGCAGTCGTCAAACACTAGTTCTGCAGTATTACTAGCCCTCATTCCTAACTTGTCATCGATCTTCTGCCCTACGGAATATCCAGGCATACCCTTCTCGACGATGAAGGTGGTGACTTCGGCCCTACCCTTCGAGTCGGTTCCTGTTCTAGCATATAGCCAAACAATGTCTGCAGGTGTGCCCTCGTCATCGACGGCTCCATTTGTAATCCACATCTTTCTGCCATTGATTGTCCATGATCCATCATCATTCTCAGTAGCAGTGGTCTGCATTCCCAAAACATCCGTTCCGTATCCGGGCTCACTCATGGCCATGCATCCTATCCACTCGCCGCTGCACAATTTGGGCAAGATTCTGCTTTTCTGTTCCTCGCTACCATTGTGAGCAAGATTGTTGGCAAGCAATTGGTCATGTGCCAAATATGCTAGACATAGTCCGGGGTCAGAATAGGATAATTCCTCGTTGATAATAGCAACAGCAGTTGCATCCATCCCAGCCCCTCCATAATCTGGAGAGACTGAGATTCCAAGTATCCCTTGCTCCCCTAGTCGCTTGAACAAATCTGCGTTGAACTTCTCATCCCTGTCATACTCGAGGGCCTGCGGCTCGACTTCATCGGCAACGAAGTCTCGTACCATCTGCCTGAGCATGGCATGCTCGTCTGTTGGGTTGGCAAGATCGAGGTCGCGCCAATCGTCCATGACCAACCCAGAGGATGCCTTCGTATGAGTGTTCGCAGAGCACGCCTACGGCGTGACTCTTCTACTATCTCGCGGGAATGGGATTGCCTCGCGAATATGCTCAGCTCCTGCAAGCCATGTACAAACTCTGTCAACTCCTAGACCGAATCCGCCATGAGGCACTCCTCCATATCGTCGGATATCGACATAGAACTCGTAAGCCTCCATGGGGGCGTTTTCTTCTTTGATCCTCTCCAATATCTCGTCCTCAGACCAAGTCCTCTCGCCGCCGCCGATAATCTCGCCATAGCCTTCAGGTGCCAACAGGTCGTGACACAGTACATACTTCGAATCTTCAGGGTCAGGACGGTGATAGAATGGTTTTGCGACTCGAGGATAATGAGTCAGGAAGTGAGGGACTTCAAAATCGGAAGTAAGAATCTTCTCCTTTGAATAATCCAGATCTTGGCCCCACTCGACTTCGACGCCCTTTTCTTGAAGAATCTCAATAGCCTCATCGTACCGCATTCTTGGGTATTTACTGTCCGCATATCGTGCAATAAGGTCCAAGTCCCTCTCTAGGCTTGTGAGTTCATCTGATCTCTCATCCAGTAGCGTTCTAGCAATGTGGCGCACCACACCCTCACCATGCTCCATGACCTCAGAATTAGATGCCCATGCAATTTCCATTTCTGCATGCCAGAACTCGGTCAGATGTCTCCGAGTCCGGCTCTTCTCGGCTCTAAATGAAGGGGCCATTGTGTAAAGACGCTCGAGAGCTGGCATAGCCGCCTCAGCATAGAGTTGCCATGACTGTGTTAGGTATGCCTTGCGCCCAAAGTATGGGACCTCAAACAGAGTCGAGCCTCCTTCAACTGCTCCTGCTACAAAATTTGGAGCCTGATACTCGATAAAATCACGGTTTCTGAAATAAGAATGGATTGCACCAAACACAGTTGAACGTAGTTTGAGCATCGTAGTCATTCTGCCAGTACGGAGATACAGATGACGATGGTCGAGTAGGAACTCAGTTTCTCCTCCGTCGGACTCGGCCATGGCTGATTCTGTAATAGGGAATGGCCTGTCTGGATTTACTGGTCCGACAACTTCTCCCGAAGTGACTTGGATTTCATGTCCGTGCTCTCGGTCGGTCGGATTAGCCATTCCTCGTATGATAACGCTTGATTCAATCAGAGCATTTCTTAGTGATTCGAAGTTTTCTTCACCTACGGCATCCTTCTTGATAACGCATTGGACTGTACCCGTGGAGTCGCGTAGGACCATGAACCAGATCTTGTTTGAGCCTCTGGCTCGGTGCACCCAACCCTTGAGTTCGACCTCGGAGTCGTCATGCAACCCAGAATTGACATCGCCTATCCAGTACTCCTTACTCATAGGTGCTCCTTTCTGCGTATAGGCTAGGAGGTATAGGTTGCTCGGTTGAGAGAGATGTAATGGCGGGTCTGACGGGGTTCGAACCCGCGACCGCCCGGTTAAGAGCCGGGTGCTCTACCTGACTAAGCTACAGACCCAGCCAGCCGACTTGGCGCCCCTCTATAACGGCGACGGCCGGCATTTAATCCAGTCTGCCGCCTTTTTTGAGTAATGTCGTTACTCCAGAATTGGAGGCCATCACTACTGCATCGCACATGCCTACGAACAAACCGACTTCAACGACACCATCTATCGATTTGATATGTCCCTCCAGCAAAGATGGGTCCGAGATTGTGGGGCCAAAATCACAATCGAGAATGTAGCCCTCATTATCAGTAACATACGGAGATTCGCCTCCTCTGATACTTACTTGCCCGGGGCAAATTTCCCGTAATTTGGCTGCAACGGTATACCAGTCATCCTTTCTAACCTCGAGAGGTAAGTGAAATTCCCCCAGAGTGTTTACTTGTTTACGGTCATCAGCAACCACGACCATGGCTGCTGATTTTTCAGCAACTCTCTTCTCGCGAGTTAGCGCCCCGCCTCCACCTTTGATTAGTTGGAAGTTTGGATCGAATTCGTCTGCCCCATCGATTGTGATGTCAAGCGGAGCTGCTTCTTCCAAAGTAGACAAAGGGATACCTAGACTCTCAGCAAGTTCTCTAGTTGCCTCGCTTGTAGGAACTCCAATTACATCGATTCCTTCTTCTGAAATCATTCGGCCGATTTCGATTACTGTGTACTTGACCGTCGAACCAGTTCCCAAACCAATTCTCATACCATCACGCACGAATGAGCAGGCTGTGATTCCTGCCTCACGCTTCAGCTCCTCAACCCTGTCCACGATGTCGCGGCGTGGTAGAATGTGAATGATGCTTTCCGAATGATTGCATAACAAAGACGGTCAAATGATGACCGTTGGGTTCATGTTGGTGCGCCTTGCCGTCAGAGTGAGGGAGCAGGAGGGTCGCTGACAGTGTACGACACTGAGGAAAGTCCCCTCTCCACGATGCAGGTGGTCCGGCGCAAGCCGGAGGTCTGGGAGGGCCGGCTCTGCAACAGAAACGAACCACGACAGGCGTACTGTGAACCCGAAAGGGAGAGGTTTCCTGGCCGTGGCTGGAACGAGCACCCCCGCCGGAGCAAGTCCAAGCAGGTCCGTATGGCATCGGCAGGACCGGGTAGGACGCATAGTTGAATGCGACCAGCCGAAAGGTGAACAGAAAGGGGCTTATTCCCTGCTCCCTCGCCCTAATTTATGTTATTCGACTATAGCATCGAGTACCGGCTCAGTAGCAAGAGCGCCGCTTTGATCGTAATCAAGCCAGGATTCACCTTTGGTTATTCTCGTCCCTACCTCATGATACGCTACAATCATGGCAGGTAGCAATATCGAACTGGTCAGAAGAGCCAGGATTAGTAGTAGCATCATCAGGACAAAGAAGTTCTGAAGACCCGGTATCGCAACGAATAGCCCGGCGGCTAGACCAGCACAGGTAGTTGTGGTAGTCTCGAAGATGGTCTGACCGGTCTTAGCTACGGACTTTACAATGCCAGAAGGAGTTTCTCGTTCGTCTTTAATTCTGTCAACAATATGAATCGAATCATCTACTCCTATACCAAAAACGATTGTCCCCACCATCGCGGTGAAGAAGTTGACATTTACACCTCCACTGCGCATCAGCAAAGGTTGCCAGACTACTACAACGCCCACTGCAATCATAGTGAAGAATGCGAGCCTGGGAGACCTGAATAAGAAAGCCATTGCAATCAACAAAATTAGCATGGTTGCGATTGTAGTCTCGGACTGTGCCTCTTGTACGCCATCATTCACATCGATTGAAACTGGGAGGCCTCCTGTAAGCAGTGAATTGAATAATTGCTCAACCTCTAGTCCAGTGCATGTCCAAGCTGAGTCACATGGTTTGTCTCCAGAGAGGAAGCCGTCAATTGCATCCCTCAAGACTGTGGCATCTGCGAGATTGATGTAAGGCTGATTGACATATACTAGTGTCTTGGTCTCGCCGCTTCCTTGGTCTGCATTCATTAGCATTGAACGAACTTCTGGAGAGAGTGTATCAAATGCGACATTTACCATTGCTTCTCTGCTTGTGGTTGCATATGGCCAGCAGTCCGGTCGGAGAATGTTATCTGACTCATCCCAACATTCGTCATGCAGAATCTCCCATAGACTTTGGTCGTACAATTCCAAATCTCCTATTACGACATCAACATGTATAGATTTCAGTATCGTAACTAGGCTTACTGTGGAAGTATTTGCAACTTGATCTATCTTCTCAATTTGCATTATGTCTATTGCATCTAGGATGGGCAGGTCCCTTATTGGAGCAGTATCATTCTGGGCTCCTCTTTGTGTTGCATCTACGATGAACATGTTAGTCTGTCCTCCCTCGAAAACGTAACTGTATTCTCTGAGAGTTTCATATGATTCAAGCCCAGGAGGAACTTCATCTGAAGAACCACTCAAGCCCTTTCCGAGCTCTTCCTCGAGAATGGAACCGCCCCACACAGTCAACACCACAGTAACTAACAGAACTAGGGCTGTATTCTTCACAGGAATTTCTCCTATCTTCTCCCAGATTCTGTCAAAAGCCTTCGATGGAGCCTTTCTATATCTGAGCAATTGAACCAAAGCTGGCACCAGAATCATCGACATCACAAAAGTGACTGCAATTCCAAGAAGGAGAGTGGTACCAACTGTTCTCATCGGCTCAATCGGAACAAGACTGGGCCATCTAAGGACGCTGAAACCAATTATAGTAGTCAGGGCAGAGAGGAAGATTGCATGCCCGGTTGTTAGAACTGCCCTTACTGTTGCTGTGAGGGTTATGTGTGAGTCCCAAGGGTCAATATCCTCAGTTTCAAAACCATCTCTTTGGGCCGACCATGCCATTTCCAGTCTCTCTTCAATTAGTTCTATTCTATTCTCCTCAATTCGATTAGTCAGATGCAGCGCATAATCGACCCCCAATCCGACCAGTATAGGACCAACAGAGATAATCATCGGAGTAAGCATGATATCAGCAATTACGGTGATTCCGAAAGTGATTGCTAGACTCATCATAATTGGAGCACCGCAGATTATGATGACTTTTGGGTTGCGATGCAATAACAGCATGGCTAAGCAAACTAGAACGCCGCTTATTGGGAGCATGCGGTCTACCAACTCCTGGTAGATTGCGTCCGAGATGTCGTGAACTACCGGAGTCAGTCCTGTGATGGTCACTGCTTTCCTATTTTCAGTAGATGTGAATTCATCCATTGTTGAAGTTGGAGAGAGATAAGTACGGTGACAAATTGGACAAATTGAGGGATCGGATTCCTCGTAGATTAGTAATTCGGCATGCCTGATAAACGCCTTATGATCCCTTAGTTGGCCTGAAGGATTTTCTTCGGTCTTGCCTTTTGGATCGTCACGAGGCGTTATTGCTGTATCGGACATATCGAACTTCAGCCCCATTACGACTACAGTAGTATCCCAAATACCGTCGTTATTCGTATCTCGAATGAAGCTGGAAAGTAGTGGTTCTGCATCCTCAACAAAGCGGTCTATCCTCTCTTGTGCACCATCACCTTCTGGAATTGAGTATCCTTCGAATGGATTCAATGAAGATAATGCGCAGTCTTCCCCATCCCCGGTGGGCAAGGCGTACTTCTCCATCGCACAATTGAATCTGTAACTGGAGGAATTTGCTTCCTTGACTATTTGGGCGGGTGAGAGAATCCAGACCACGCCATCTATCGCGCCTCGATCCTCTTTGTTGTAATCCAAACCGGACTGATAGCCTCCTATACCACGATTTTGATCATCGCCCTCAATCCAAGATATTTGTTTGAGGATTTCTACATCGGTGATATTCTCTGTCCCTCTCCCGTTCTCGAGGGCATTGTTTGTCTGGATGTAAAGCATGAAAATGTCAGTAGACCACTGCTCGCGAACCTGCTGAAGCAGCTCGGTAGAATCAGCCCCATCGGGAAGATAGATTTCGACATCTCCGTTAATCTGGTGTTCAAATTCCATCGCATCTCTACCAATCGTAGCGGTAAGTAAAATCAGCAAAATTACCACGGCTGCAGGACTTCTCAGTATCGATGAATAGGTTAACTCAGCTGTCCTGCGCGTTACTGCATCTGCAGCATCTCCAGCGTCGTCAACAAGTTGGGCTACAGTGTCGATGCTTTCGCCGATAAAACTCGATGAAATTGCTTTCTTTGCATTGTCAATCTCCTGCTTGACCGGTTTCAGAGATTCGAAGAATCGGTCCCAGAAGGCTCGCTCATCATCCTGATTTTCGTCAGTCTTGACAGAGTATCTGTCACCCGATTCTTCCTCTGCCACGCAGGGTTGCCCCTGCTGGAACCAAATGAAGCGTTCGCAATCGCTCTCGACTATGTGCGAATTAGAAAGTAAATCGAACTTAGGCATGCCCGATGGACTCAAGGCATACAGTAGGTTGGCCAGTACATGGAATTGGTCACCGGAGGGGCCGGATTTATCGGCTCACACCTAGTTGATGCTCTAGTGGGGCGTGGCAAGTCAGTAAGGGTGCTTGATAACTTCAGCAGTGGCAGGATGCAGTTCCTATCTCATCATGATGAATCGGGATTTGTCGAAGTTGTCAATGCAGATCTTCTCGATCCAGATGCAGTCAGACAGGCGATGGTTGGAGTCGATGTCGTTCATCATATGGCAGCTAATCCTGATATCAGACTGGGCACTACTGTGACAGATACTGACCTTAAGCAAGGGACAGTGGCTACTTACAATGTTCTAGAAGCCATGAGGCTTGAAGATGTGAGTAAGATTTCCTTCTCATCCTCGTCAGCAGTTTATGGAGAAGCCGAAATCATGCCTACGCCGGAAACATATGGGCCAATTAAGCCAATATCTCTGTATGGGGCGTCAAAGTTAGCCTCAGAAGCACTGATTACAGCGTGGTGCGGGACTTTCGGTGCCAAATCATGGGTTCATCGCTTTGCAAATATTGTTGGCCCTAGAGGAACACATGGGGTAATCTATGATTTCATTCATAAGTTGAAGGTAGACCCATGTAGACTTGAGGTCCTGGGTAACGGTATGCAAGAGAAATCATACATGTCGGCTCACGATTGCGTACAGGCCATGGTTCATCTGATTGACAACACTGGAGAAGATGTCAATCTGTACAATCTAGGTACTGGAGATACCTGTTCTGTGCGCAGGATTGCCGAGATTGTTGTGGAAGAAAGTGGACTAGAAGGAGTATCAATCGAATATACAGGGGGCGACAGGGGCTGGGCAGGTGATGTACCTAAGACCTCTCTAGATGTCAAGAGTCTGTTCTCAACGGGTTACAAGCCTGACATGATGTCCGAGGAAGCAATCAGACATACTGCTAGTGCACTGATATCGGAGATTGGCCTTTAATCCCGTATAGGAAATGAGCATTTCATTAACCGGGGCTAGGAGCAAGGTCCGTGAGCAAACGCTGGTATCAAGATAACAGGCGCGATGCCTGGAGGCGTATCGCACGGTCCAAGGGATATAGGACTCGTTCCGCATACAAACTCAAGCAGATCCAAGAAAGGTTCGCAATAATCAGATCCGGTGATTGTGTACTCGATGTGGGGTGTCACCCGGGAGGGTGGTTGCAAGTTGCAGTCGAAGAATCCGGCGAAGAGGGCTTGGTTGTCGGAATCGATTTGCTCGCTACTTCTCCCGTAGAAGGTGCCGTTGTGATAATCGGAGATATTACCGATGACTCCACAATAGAGCGCATAAGTGAGTCTATTGAAGGTCGTGACATTAATGTGGTTGTCAGCGACATCTCTCCTAATCTGACAGGGCGATATGATACCGACCAGACAATATCCCTGGAGCTTTCGACTCTAGTTCTTGATGCTGCTATGCGATTCGTACCCGCAGGAGGTTCGTTTGTGACTAAGATTTTCCAAGGAACTGGTATTGAGGGGCTTGTGGAAGCAGCCAAAGATAGATTCTCCAATGTTCAGAGATTTTCACCTACTGCAAGCAGGAGTTCGTCATCGGAGACTTATCTAATCTGCCAGAATAGACTGCCGCGAGTTCGCGCTGCTGCTCGAGGTAAGACTGCACTAGAACAGGTGAATGAGCACCTTGAAGGGCTGGGGATACTAGTAGAAGAAACAGAAGATGAGGAGGAAACTGTAGTAGGATTCAGGAGATTGAACAAAGATAGTGAGTGAATACTTCACTCCGAGTTTCGATCATAAGGCACTATATTCTGCCATTCTGATGCATCTGAGCGAGCAACAACAGCATGCACCCATTCATCATCTGAGCAATTGAATACCTCATGAGGCAGGCCTGGCTCAATGTAGAACATATCTCCTGCGCTGTGAACAACCGAATTCCTGCATCCCGGACCATATTCATGCCTGACACTGCCTTTGAGCAGGTAAATCATGACATCGAAGTCTACATGGATATGAGCCTTGGCTATCCCTCCGGGTGGGATGTAAGCACGGTTCATCGACAACCCAGTTGAAGGGGTGTTCTTCCCTGAAAGACCGGGGGCGTACTCAATGTTGTTCCAACCTCTTACCTTCTCTAATTGCCTCAAACTCCAGATTCCGCCCTCATCTGTGACAAAATCGTTCAGATCTATTTCTTGGCCTGACAGATTAGCTTCGTCTTCCGACATTTTACTCGTTGATTAGTTTGGCCGGTGGTATTTCACCCTAACCTAACATGAGATCGGTATGTCTGTAGTCGTTACTGAGTAAGTCAACGCTAAAAAGGGAATGCGAGTCGCCGCGTCATCGGGGTTCTCTAATGAGTCAAAGAGCGGACATCTGTACCTCATCTGGTCTACCACTGGTTGACAAGAAGAGTACTGCTTTCCCCTGTCCCGAATGTGGATATTCGATTGGCCGTAGTGAGCAGTGCAGGGTTCAAGCCGTAGAGTATGTCTGTACCGAGTGTGGGTTCAGCGGTCCCTGAGGTGATTTGATGGGACATGTAGTAGTCAAGTACAAGGTTACAATTGACCAACCAGATGAGGGCACTCCAAATTATGAGGAGATTGCTGCCAACATTAGCAACATGGATGAAGTACAGGCTGTCGAAATCAAGCCTCTTGCTTTCGGAATGATGTTTATTGAGGTTCAAGCCGTTCTTGGTGAGGGAGAAGGTATAGTCGATGGTTTTGAGTCCCGAGTTCGTGACTTAAATCCCTTAATCGGACAGATCGAGGCCCTTGAGATGGGCCGTCTCTGATTAGTAATGATCGAGTGGCGATTTCATCAACTCTCGCATTAGCACTGTAGCGTAAGTCCCCGGAGGCAATGAGAATCTCATCCTGAGGCTTGTCCCTTCTGGGTGCCATCTATCAGAACTAGATGGGCCATCCCTCCATCTTTGAGAAAGTTGGTCCTCTGGCATCTCTTGGGCCTCTTCTACACTGAATGAATCAAATGGAACAGACAGAGGTCGACGAGTTCCCGACGAAGTAAGCCTTGGAATACTTGAGATTCTCCAGTTGACATCGGTCAATCCTGATCTCTCTAGGCCTGTGATTTCGATTTCTCCTTGCTCCCCTAAGGCCAATTGTGAATCGAGTCCGGGAAGCGGCCCAGTCACGGTTAATCTTCCAAGTTTACAGTTCCGTCTGCATCTATCAAGATTAGATTCTGTAACCTCTGCCAACTTGGAAACATCGATTCTACCATTAGCATGTAGAGGGGCCACTAGATCTCCCAGAATTGGTTCAATCAAGGAATGTCCTGAGTCCATCCTAGCAGCGAGTGCATGATTGAATGCTAACGATTGCAACGAATGTACACAGAGAAGTTGTAGTGAGTTTGGTAGTCGCTTGAATGCTGCAAGCCAGTCCTCAGGTTTTTCGGATAATGATTCAAGAATTGATTTCTCATAGCCTAGGTGCTCGGGAATGATTTCTAGGCATGCATCTGGATCCCTGTCTTCTCTCCATAACTTCCTGAATTTCCAGACATCTTCGGTATCACTCTGGCCTTTCATTCCTAGGTACAAGTCACAGGCTTTCTCGAAGTCTCCTTCGATAACGGATCTGCCAACTTCAGGAGTTACTGGGCGCGTCGATCCAAACCGTTGTGGCCCAATCCAATTTGGAAATGAATCCGCACCCATTCTTTCTGACATATCAGATATAATCTGTCTGACTCTAGCCATAGCCTCCTTGCTGTCAATCGGATTGCCTTCAGAGTCGCAGCAACCCCGGACTGTGATTGTGAATCTATTTCCATCGTGATCACTCATCCCAATCTTGTGATGAGTTCTTCCAATCACTTCGATTGTGGCATCGGTTATCTTGGCGGATTCTACCTTTGCCCTAGGGGCATCGATGACAAGTATCTGGCTAGTGACAGCACGTTTATCCTTCATCCCGGAAGAGAATACTCTTCTTCTACTAATGCCGCATGCCTTGGCAAGGCGCCCTAGAAAACGGTTGGTTTCCCAGTTATTCAAAGAGACTCTGGCGACAGTAAATCTTCCCTTAGGGTCGAGAGCGGGTATACCTGCTATCTCGTCAACCCGGAAGTCCTCGACTCTAATCTTAAGGAGGCCTCCAATACCATCGCCGTCGGAGGACCATCCTGTCAATCCTAACTGCTCTTCTATAGAGCTGAACGACAAACCTCCACCGCCATCACAGTTTGAGTTTCGACAGATCCTTCGAGATGTCTGAACATAGACTCTTGAATACCTTCTCGGCGCTCTTTCCCTTGACAGTTCTGATGTATAATTCGGGTTCATCCAAGTCCGGGTGCTGCTGGAAGTAGTTGGAATATTCCACATCTTTACTAGAGTTGAGTCTTGAGCGGAACAACTGCAGCGAAGTGTGGTCTTCACCGGACATTCGCAGTCTTAGTTCGCGTCCTTCGTTCAAGAGTACCTTGATTGGCATGTCAGCCGCGCGACCGGACGCTCCCTTTTGAGGGCTTTCATCTCTATGTTGGACCCCGAAGGGTCCAATCGGAGCCTAAGTTATAGATGGAGTTCGATTGGGCGGCCGTATGACCGAGGGAGTTACATCCTCGGAGGCCCTTGAGAGGCTGTTCGAGAAATCCTCAATGGCCATAGTAGTCGTGAGTGTGCTGTTTACTGCAGCAATGATGCAGGTTCTGATGGAATTTCCAGGATTCACTACTGAAATTTCATCATTCGCTCCTGAATCAGATTCCGACTCAGCAGAAGATCGAATCAATGAGGAGATGGGGGCATACCCGCATCTACTTTACATCGATGTCAGGCCATACAGTGAATCGGCAGATGGAAGAAATGCTTGTGATGACTCGCAATGTAATGTGCTGGAGATGGGCGCCCTACAGCAGTTATCTGTTGATTTAAACAGAGTTGAAGATTATTCTAGAAACAATGGTGACTTCATCGTCTCTCACCTTAATGCTGCAGGCATCATACAAACTGCTCTAGATGAGCGTGATGGGCAGTCGAGAGATCTCTCGGAGTTCTCTGGCTGGGCTGAATTGTTGGATGCGGTCTCGGATGGAGAAGAGTGTTCGGATGCCATCGGTAACGACCAGGCTATCGCCTCGGCATCCTTTGCGGCCTCAGCAATGTTACACACTGACTTCGAATATGACCCCATATGCGAATGGTTGGATACTGGAGAAGGAAATCCCACTCCTTTGGCCTCTAGCACCATGTGGGTCATTGAAATCAGTGGGGACATCAGCAACGAAGACAGGCGCGATTTATCTGCAGGAATAAGGAGTCTACTAGGTGAAAGTAGCGTTCTGACTTACGGAGTAATCTCTGATGATCTAATCAGTCATGATATCAATGAGTCGACTATGGATAACCTAGTGTGGTTACTTCTGATTGCAGTTCTTGTCGTCGTAGCTCTGCTAGCATTGGCTTTCCGCTCATTCATGATGGTAGCTGCACCACTAATGGGGTTGTCTGCAGCTTTGGTCTGGACATACGGAATTGTCACTCTCCTGGGAATGCGACTATCCGTGCTAGAGGTGGCTGTGGCGCCGGTAGTTCTAGGGCTAGGGATAGACTACTCTATCCACCTACAGAGAGCCTACGAGTCTGCAAGAAATCGTTCGAGTAGTGCGGCTCAGGCGTGGGTTGAATCGATTTCTGTTCTGCGTCTAGCCCTATCTTTGGCAGTAGTAACTACTGTATTCGCATTCCTAGCCAACACATTCTCCGAACTACCTCCTCTCAGAACTTTTGGATTTACGCTGGCCCTCGGCGTAGTTTCTGCTTTCGTGGCTAGCACCATCACAGTCGGCGCTGTTCATGTAGTAGTAGAGAAGAGTGCTGGCGAGATGTTTCATCGTGGACTGAGGTTGGATAGTTTAGCAGATGTATCTACTCGTTTCCAGCGGAGAAATACTGCTAGAGTTCTACTGATTGTTGCAATGATTACCATGGGCTCGGTTATAGTGGCGATAAGAGAGTTGGATACTAGTTTCGAACTCACTGACTTCCTATCAGAAGAAGGCATGGAAATTATGGAAGTGAGGAATGAAATGTATGATTCCTACGAGGCTGCTGCTTGGAAGTCTGTAATACTGTTAGTGGAGCCCGAAGAAGGAGGAGATTCCATATCAGTGGATGATCGTGATTTACTCCGAGGACTTGAAAGGCTCGATAGTAGAATCTCTGCATTACCTGAAGTGGTCAATCCAAATTCCGCCTCACAGCGGCCATCTTATGACGGTCTTTACACAATACTCCGAGATGCTGTTGAAAACGATGCTTCATTTGGAGATTCATACAATTTAGGAATCTTTGACGGAGGACTTGGTCCGACCGATGATTTCTCTAATGGTGATGTATCGGCAGCCGTTTCTTCTTTGTTGAGTAACGATAGCATTGGAGATCCTCTGAGAGGAGACACATGGTCACAGAGAGTGAGCATGTATGTCACTTTGTCCGAAGATGAGTCTTCGATAAAGTATCTAAGAATGAGAGTAGATGTATTGGTTAGCAATAGCGAGGAGGCTCAAGAGGTCTCTGATGTATTCATCAAGCAGGCCCAGCTTTTGGAAAGTGATGGATTAGTAGGTGGCAAAGTCCACATAACTGGCGATGTAATTGTACTCAACAATGTGCTTTCTGGACTAGTCCTATCTCAAGTCGAGTCAACTGCGATTAGCCTGTTCGTCTCGATGCTTGTATTGGTGTTACTGACTCGTCGTTTGGGGCAGTCACTGGTAGTGATTTTGCCAGTTGGCCTTGCTGGGGCGTGGGTAGTTGGAGCGATGGCAATGCTCGGAATTAACTGGAATGTTCTGACAATCATGATTACTGCACTCACTATCGGATTGGGAATAGATTACTCCATTCATGTGTGGAGGCGAATCGAGGCGAATCGTAAATCCGGGATGCGGACATGGGAGGCCATGCGAGATATGTATTCAACAACCGGAACGGCATTGCTTCTGTCTGCCAGCACTACAATTTGCGGGTTCTTGGTTCTGCTGCTATCTCCGATACCGGTAATTCAGGACTTTGGGGTTGTCAGCTCAATCTCAGTTCTTTTCTCCCTTGTGATGGCTCTTTTGGTCCTCCCTGGGCTTCTTGCAGCAGAATTCCGTAGCGGTAACGGATACTAACTTGATTCAGGCCCTATTGCAGATACAATCTTGTTCATATCAAGACCCTGTTCTCTAGCTACCAATGCCAATGCCATCCAGAGAGTTACTGGCCCGAGAGCTCTGCGTTTTCGTTGCGCTCGGCGAAGAACTTCCTTAGTCTGTAGTCCCGAGCCTGAAGAGATTGCCTCAATCAAATGAGGTATCGATCCTTCGGCCTTATCCGGAGGTAAATTGCTACCTTCTGGGTTAGAAACTCTAGGCCTGAGAGTCTTCACAGCCAGATAGGATTCTGGTTCTGGTTCTGAACTATCTGAGCCTAATTCAAAATCCTGTACAGACAATACGCTATTCAGTATTGGTCTCCAACCAAGAGGAGGCCTCAAGAGCACTAGAGAAGGAGTTGCAGATAGCATATCAGAGTCATTAACGAGCCATCCTTTGTCAATCAGATGAGTGATTATTGAAGCAGACTCTTCTGGGGCGAACCATTGAAGTTCAAGAGACCATATTCTAGAAAGTGATTCTCTAGAGGCCTCTTGATTTGGTGCGTCCTGTAGAGCGGAATATAGCAAGTATCCAATCTCGACTGGCTGTTCATCCACCATGTTTTTCATGTGTGTGATTACTCTGATATGCTTGATGCTTATCCTTTCTTGATTGAGCAGTTTGGCAACTGATTCAAGAGATATGGCGATATCGGGGGCCGAACAATGGCACGAAGATATGTCGCTAGAGACCCAAGGACATGGAAGAAGATAGGCTCCTCGGCCGCTTCTATTGATGTCAATATCCAAGGACTTCTTCCGGAAGATGGTCCTTGGCAGAGAATTCCCAAGCACGAAGTGATTCCTCTTGCAAGAGGTAATGTCTCTAGTGTAGAGATTTCGCGTGGAAAGGGTGGCTCTTTTGCAGTTAGGATTGATGGCATTCTAGCACTCCATATGGTGATGGAAGAGAGTCTCGATGAAGCCCATGAAGTGATGTTAGACTGCCTAGATGATGATGATGATGAAATTAGAATGGTCGCACTAAGTGGACTACCTCCCTTGGCCCTAAAAAGGCATGATGGCCTACTCCAGTGTCTATCTGATAGATTGCTTGATGAGAATGAACTAGTATGCCAGGCAGCAAGGCGATGTCTGACTCTAGTAGCGCCAGTATTTCCCTCGGGGTGCGAAGAAATACTAAGGAGAGAATTAAGAAGGAGGGAGAAAAATCATCGAAAGAATGCTTTCGAGGCACTCAGATTGACTGCTGAGAATTGGCCTGAGGCTGGATGCTTGCATCTAGATGAATTAATTCGAGAAGACGATGTAGATCTTAGAAGAAGAGGTTCGAAAATCCTGAGAACCATCGCGACTAGACATGGTTCCACAGGTTGGGACCTAGTTGGATGGTCGCTAGAAGATGAGGATCCTCAAGTGCGAAGAAATGCCTCAGGTACATTGGTACAGTTGGCAAATACAGAGCCCGCCATAGCCACAATTCTAATTGAAGCAGCTATGCAGGATGATGACTCCGGAGTTCGGAAGTCGGTAATCAGGGCACTCAAGCGCCTCGACATGAGGAATCCAAGGGTCAGTAAGATGATTGTTGACGGTGCGAGGAGCCGTGACTACAACCTAAGGAAGGCATGTATTGATCATCTCTCAGTAGTTATGACAGGTGAAGATCTTCGCAACGCTGCTGCCGAGTTGCTTCGTCAGGAAACTAGGCCAGACCTAAGGCAGCGGTTGGCATCGTTAGCAAGAGATGTTGAGATTGTTGGTACCGAGGATGAGAAGAATCGGTTCCTCGCCCCGTTGGATAAAGTAGAGGGAGAAGATGTCGAACAGCCACCGCGTAGCGGTGAAGCAACTGTGAGGCGTGAACATGATAAACAGAAGTCGGGTCGGCCGCACAGCGAGGATTGAGCATGAGCGATGATTTCGACGATAAGCTGGAGCGATTTGAGAGGCTCTGGGAGGGTGTTACGCCCAAGGGAGTAAATCGCAGTAAGGCAATCAGATTCAGGCAATACATGCGTCAGCATGTTCTACAGAAGTTCCACAAGAGGCAGAAGGGACAGTTCGCTTCTGCAGACAAGGGGCACTTCAATCACAGTTTCTCGAGTAAGGACCAATTCCTGACCAAGGAGAACTGTCGCAAATACTGGATGGGCGAGTTGCAGAAGGAGATCCGCGAATCGGAGACCTTCTGAGGCGATAAGATGTCTTCATCGCAATTTGATTTCAAATCTTGGGGCCTTGAAACCTCAATTGTAGATGGGATTTCTTCTTTTGGTTGGGAGACCCCCACTGAGATTCAGAGAGAGGCAATACCTTCTGCAAGAAAGGGGTTTGACATTGTCGGCCAGGCCAAGACCGGTTCTGGGAAAACAGGCGCATTCGGCATACCCATTCTCGAGTCCTGTGAACCGATTGGTCAACCACAAGCAATCGTTCTGTGTCCAACTAGGGAGTTGGCAGTTCAGGTCGCACAAGAAATGGATTCTCTGCAAGGTAAGAAGGGCCTATCAATCCAAACTGTCTACGGCGGTACTGATTTGGAGAAGCAGGCAAAGATTCTGAGCAAGGGTTGTGACATTGTTGTAGGAACTCCTGGAAGAGTAATCGATATGACCAAGCGAGGTCATTTGGACTTGGAAAGAATCTCAATTTTCTGCCTAGATGAAGCGGATAGAATGCTCGATATGGGGTTCTTTCCAGATGTGTTGTGGATTCTAGAGAAGTCCACATCGCGAAAGCAGACGCTATTGTTCAGTGCAACCTTCCCCGAAGAAGTGCTTGATGCGGCTGAGGAGTTTTTGACCGACCCGGTCCATATTATGAGTGACGATATGGAAGTAGAGATTCCAGAAATCAATCAATATGCAATTCAAGTAGGCAGGATGAACAAACTATGGGCACTTGGAAGAATCATCAGCAATATGGAAGAGGGAGATCAGATGCTAATCTTCACCAACACGAAGAGGATGGTCGAAATTCTGACCGAGAGATTAGGAAAGTTCAGAATCAAGGCAATGGGCCTTCACGGCGATCTATCTCAGAACAAGAGAGAGAAGATAATCGATTCATTTAAGCAAGCACAAGAAGAGATTCTAGTTGCTACCGATGTTGCTGCCAGAGGTCTTGATGTCGATGGCATCAGTCATGTCGTAAACTACGATTTGCCCGATGATTCGGAAACATATGTTCACCGAATAGGACGTACAGGAAGGATGGGTAGAAGAGGTGTCGCATGGAATTTTGTTACCCGCGAAGAAACCTCTCAAATCGAGAAGATTTCTTCCACATGGAATCTATCCATAGAATTCACTGATGCCCCGGATTTACCCGAAGGAATGAATCGAGACCCCATTGGCAGAAGAGATGATTGGGATGAAGTGTCTGATGTTTTCGGGATGGTAAAGGTGAGGGTTTCAGTAGGTAATTCAAGTTCAAGTAAGAGACAATTAGCTGATTGGATTGTTCAGCAGGCCAGAGTTCCCGACATTGCAATAGGTGAAATTTCTCAGAGTGAAAATGAGAGTGATGTCGAAATCCATGTCGATAAGGTAGCATATGTGATGGATGTAATCAAGGCCAGAGAATTCAACGGCTTGACCCTGAGTCCACAGATAGTTGGCCCTTAGGTGTTGAAATGTCGGACGATTCCGTCATCACAGTGAATCTGATTGGATTCATGTGCCCCATTCCGGTTCATGAGACTCGCAGAGTCTTTGAGTCCGCTCTTGATGGCGCAGAAATGCTGATTTTATGTGATGATCCGGAGACTCTTCACGACATCCCTGCTCTTTGTGATAGAATGGGTCTGAATCTACTAGGAGTTGAAGAAGACTCAGGAGAGTATGGATTCAGAATTCGAAAGTAATTGATACATGATACTATTCAAAGGTATGAAGAAACTCGAGGAAACATGACGAGTGCCGTGGATATCAGCGAGTTGGGAGATATTCCCGCAGAGGCGCGTCTACCGACACCTCATGGAGAGTTTAGAATTCGTGTTTTCCACGAAGAGAGTACTGGTTTCGATCATGTTGCATTAACTTTGGGAGACATGGGTGGTCCGGATCCTGTGCTGGTTAGAGTGCATTCAGAATGCCTAACAGGAGATGCCATGCAAAGTCTGCGATGCGACTGTGGTGCGCAGCTAGATGCAGCAATGCGGCAAATTCAGGAAGTCGGGTGGGGTTGTATTGTTTATCTGAGACAGGAAGGCCGTGGAATTGGACTTCATGCCAAGATTCAGGCATATAACCTGCAGGACAGAGGTGCTGATACATTGGATGCAAATCTGATGTTAGGCCACCCTGCAGATAACAGAGATTATGGCGTAGCATCCGAGATATTGTCTTCCCTAGGAATCAGCAATGTATGTCTACTTACTAATAATCCTGATAAAATCTCGCAATTACAAAATCTAGGAATAAATGTCGTAGAGAGGATGTCTATCATCGTAGGAGTGGGTAACGAGAATCGCGATTATCTGATTACTAAGGTCGACCGGATGGGCCATGATATCGATTCAGATAGTCTCAACGGCACAGAATAGAGTGGGGCCGTGACCGGGACTCGAACCCGGGCCGGCGGGACCACAACCCACCGTGCTAACCGCTACACCATCACAGCCGTATGTAGAGCTAGGGACGAACCCCTGTTTATCAACAGTACCGGGCCACTATACGACTTATGGGACCAACGGTTTGAAGCGTTATCCTCTATCGTCTACTTCCATGAGGGGTCGTATTCGAGCACTAATAGCATCAATGCTCATGATTACAATGGCATATACTGCTCCTCTAACAGGAGCAGATACAGTAATCGGTGCTGAAGGGGTTCAACTACTTGAGGCGGGTGATTTCTCAGACCCCGAACATTGGGAAATCAGCAGTACCTCTGGATTCTCACAGAATTCTGCAGATTTTTCTATCGGAATGGTCGCTGACGATGAGTTGTCATTTACGCATAATAGGCCAGATAACTTTGTCGAGGTTACTTCTTGGGCGAGTTACAGTCCAACTGGGTCTAACTCTACACTTGGGGCGCCCGATACATTCTACACATGGTCCAAAGGGCCGAATATCTCTATGCAAGGTTATGATTTCTCTGGGCTTCATGGGATGTTAGTGGCGAATGTTTCTATGGTCCTACATTTCTCAATCCCGGATGTTCTCAATCAGGACTCAATCAGAGTAATTCTACAAAATCATGGAGCAGATCAGTTAGTGACTACTTATGCTCGTACCTTGGGCCCAGTTCTTCGAATTTCTAACCCGATGACTCTATCATTAGATGGGATGGTTTCACAAGATTGGACTGAACTTGAAAATACTAAGTTCACAATTGACTATGTCTCAGACAATGTCGGTTCGGATGACTCAGAAGTTAGGGTAGATGCAGTTGGCTTACAAGTGAAGTATCATCAGCCTTGGTACTCTTTTGAAACGGTCAAGGCAGAGTCTTCTGTACTCAATGCTAATTCTCCAGTGATTGACTTTGGGCCCTATGATGGAGAAAATTCCGGCCTTAGTACTGAGAGTTGTGGATTAACTCCCACCAGTCCAGCTTCAGGTAGTTGGAGTTTCGATGTCGAAGTACCTCCACTGCAACAGTTAGGAAGAATCCATGTTTTTGGCGAGGGTAATTTCACGATTGAAGCAATGCCACAAGGACACACATCAATGGAAAACTTTCAAACCTATGAAAACGGAGATTTACTAGCCGAACGCGATGTAACAAATTCAGTTAGAATTACAATCTTTGACGGTTGTATCACGGGTGCCAGAGTGGATGTTAACGATCCTCGGTTGATTGTAAATGGCAGAGTTAGTGGAAGTACGCTAGGGTTAGCAGATACTAGTTACATCAGATTTGCAATTGGAAATAATCTAGTGGCTAATATTCCAGTCGAAAATGGAGAGTTTGTTGTCGATGCGCCAGTTGGATTCGCTCTTCCAGGAGTAGGTGATGAGTTGCAGGCAGGGGTTGCTAGTAGGTTCCAATGGTCTTCCAATGGCACAGCAGAGACCACTGTAATCCACATTGATGAAATGTCAATCAGTGGATCATTCGAAGTCCAATGGGATTATGACCCGGAGTGTTTGGAGTTAGAAGACATGTCATTCAATGAAGATGAATCTGGGATTCATTTGCCGATGGATGTTAGATGTCAGGACGATAATACGCCTTCGGAGGACTTGGTAATCAGTGCCACTAGTAGTGATTCGGAGGTGATTGAAGCCAGTGTGGTCGGACAATATGTTAGAGTTCAACCGGTTAGGGATTCTTGGGGTAGTTCAACAGTAACAGTCGATGTAATGGATAATCTAGGAAACACTTGGACTGATTCATTTTCAGTTGTTGTGAATCCTGTCAACGATGCCCCATCCCTATCGGGATTGCCAGTGACTGTATACATAGAACTGGGCGATACTATGGTAATCGATCTAGAAGTTTCTGACGAGGATTCGGATTCTCTCACCTTACAAGCCAGCCGTTCATGGGCAACTTTTGACTCGGCCAATGATCTAGTGATGACTCCTGTAAGCAAGGGAAGCCATATGCTAGAGATTACACTAAGTGATGGGGATCTGAGTATTACACAATCGATTGAAGTGATTGTTACTGCCAAGTCAGACCTTGCAATTGAGATGATTGAGGTTTGGAAGGATGGGGCTAGAGTCTCAATGATAGAGCATGGAGATGTGGTCGAAGTCCACTCTCATGTCAGGAATTTGGGTCGTGAGACAGCCGATGCAGTGGATGTGAAGTGTTGGGTAGACGGTGTGCTTGTGGGTTCTATCATGATAGACAGTTTGGATCCTGGAGAATTGGGCATAGCAATCTGTGATGCTCAGGCGCCTAGTGCAGGCAGTGAAGTGTCATTTGAGGTGTTCGCGGATGCAACCAATTCTATCGATGAGTCATCAGAAGATAACAACGGGGGCTCGATTTCCTTGCCACTTTCAAATTCAAACGATGATGCAGGAGTAATAGATTCTATCGAGCGAGGCCCTGCGATGCTATTCTTAGCAGTTGGATTAGTGTTGATTTCGCTAACTGCTTTGCACTTCGGGCCGAATCGAGTAAGTAAGCCATTTGAGCGCAGAAAATAGTCGGTTAGACGGTGTGCAGACTCACCGTTGGCCGATAATCAGGTAATTTCGGGGAATCATTATACCAGTCAGGAGTTCGAAGAGTGGTACTGAGCGAGTCTAGGCCCGTGCAGTGGTGTGTGAATGTGATGAAGTTGAAGATTCGTCTAGAGACAGATGAGTGGGTTTACGAAGAGCACGAGTTGAATTGACTCTCTACTCTTTTGACCAGCTCTGCGGGTATGTCCCAGATTCCATAAGAACCGACTTGGCCACAGCTACTTCGCCTGAGTTCATTTCACTTAATGAATCTGAATCTACCGTCATCGTAGCTACAGAAACGGCCTCGCCCTTGACTGTTCTCAGAAGTACGGTTGATTCTTTTTGAACCCCTTTCTGGGCACTAATAACTCCGGGTCTAGCCAGGGGGGCGCCGTGAGAGAGTGCTGCTGCTGCACCGTCCTTGATAGTAATCGAAGGTAATTTTGTCAGTATAGACTCAACAGGCGAAATTAGTTTTCTCAATGCCCTGTCATCATCATGCTCATGATACAGGAAGGCAGCATCTGCCAGCTGTTGCATGGTACAAGCCATTTGTTGTGAAAACGAACCAGTATGGCTTCGATGTAATTCGGTCAATTCGCAACTTGTCCCTAGAATTAGACCAATGTCCTTAGCAAGAGTCCTCACATAAGTGCCAGCGCTGCAGGAGACTTCGAAAGCTGCTATTTTTGATTCGGTATCGACTTCGATTAGCCTAATCGATTTGATTGTCCTAGTTCTGACTTGAATCTTTACTGCAGATTCTAGAGGAGGTACATTGTAGATTACTCCCTCAAATTTGGATATTAAGTCATTCAATTCTGACTCTTCAACGATTCTACCAAACTTAAGCACACCAACGTAAGTCTTGTCACCTCTTAGTACAATATCAGTTAATCTAGTGGCCTTACCTAAGAGCAGAGTAAGCAATCCAGTGGCAAACGGATCGAGTGTGCCTCCATGTCCAATCTTGGTTATTCCAAGAAGATCTCTGGCCCAAGCAGTCAATTGGTGACTTGTGGGGCCTCGGGGTTTCTCGACTAAGATTACTCCTGAATTGAGGAGGTCTTGCAGAGACCTTTCTTCCGGAGAGCAGCCGAATTCTGGGTTTGTGACCCGTTCGGATAAATCCCAATATTGAGGTTCTGTCATCTCATCCTCCGAGTTCATTTGAAACTAGACGGAAAACCTCGTCTGCGTCTATATTATCAGCATCAACAATCAAATTGTAAGGCGCCATATCTGACATATCTATCCCATACAACTCCAGATATCTCTGATTGTCGTCAGCTTGTCTTTGTATGGATTCATGCAGTCTACCCATGAAATCTCCTCCTTCTCGATTCTGAATCCTTCTGGCCCTCTCCTCGTCTGAAACAGATACCCATACTCTTAGACAATCCAACCCTAATTGGTGTGCCCACCAACCGCTCAGCCTACTTTCGACAACATCGGGAGAGTTTTTGCTGGAGATGATTTCTTTCAGTTTTGTATCCAATGCCCTGTCTACATCTAGGTCTTGCTTGCAAAGTGCACTGAATTGAACAACAGAAAGACCCCTATTGGCCGCCTCATTACGAAAAATTTCCCCGCCGTTTAGGGAAGTCCAGTCCCGACTCTGGCATATCTTATCCACTAGTGTGGAGGTTCCGCTCCCAGGTGGGCCGCTCACTGTAAGTCTGAGCATGATTATCTCCATTCATGACGGCATACATCGCATCTAAGTCGCCCACTCTGGCTCCTAGAAATCATATCGGTCGAGCATGCGGGGCAAGTTGTACCTATTCTAGGTGCAGAGGTGTGAGTGTTTCCTCCCTTTGGTTTTGCAGATTCTGTCTGTGGCCCTTTCTTCCTAGGCCCATCTCTTCTCCTCTGTGCCATTCTTGAGCGCCTCTCTCTGGAATTACTCTTCGGCTTTTCTTCCTTGATTAGATGCAATAATGGTTCAGGCAGTGGGTCGGCAGCAAGGACTACCGGATGAGATTTGTAACGTAGAATCTTCAGATGCCGATCAATGATTCTCGAGAAAGGTGCGCTCATTGTGATATATGTAGCAATCCAAGCAGGGAAAATCCACATTATTCTTTCATTGAATGACCACATAGGAAGCCAAGGCAGGCTGACAAAAGAGACCCGGAAGGTCTCCACCTCACTAGCCATCCAGCTGAAAATCGCTATGATGAAGACGATTGTGAACATCATTGGCCTCATCATAGCAGATTGCATGGCCATATTTTCAGGCATCATCTCCATCTGTAGCCTCTGCATCTTCTCAACTCGAGCTGTGTCTCGGGCCATTTGTGCTTCTCTAAGTTGCTTACCGACTTGGCGCTGCCTATGGGAAAAGTGTGCTTGCTTGATTGGGTCGATAAAGAACGAACGAATGATAGTGTTCACAACCATAATACTAGTACCAACAATGAATACTGTTGGAACGAAGTAAAGTTCGTGGAATGGTAATAGTGGCTCTATAGCAAGTCCTGCACTGTCAGCCATGATCACTCTTAGACCTGGTACGAACATGAGTACCATCATCACGAGAAGTAGAACTAGCATTGGCATCATCATTGATGACATCGCCTCTGATTGGGCATCCCCTCCCGATGCTTGCGCCATGTACTATCGTCAAGACTGAACAGAATGAACGCTTCGGTGGACGCCGTAGGCGTCCAATCAGAAAGAATAGCTGCAAACTACACAGATTGAGGCCCCAATCTCGGCCTCATTTCCGCAAATTGGGCACTTCTCGCCCTCAGGTTCTGGCTCGGGTTCTGGCTCGGGTTCTGGCTCGGGTTCTGGCTCGGGTTCTGGCTCGGGTTCTGGCTCGGGTTCTGGCTCGGGTTCTG
>MDSW01153764.1_pt1 | contig 34828 bp, 36 predicted proteins | sample 811171 | NCBI WGS metagenome assembly MDSW01 (sample SAMN05326641, study PRJNA326480) | marine metagenome | isolation source: seawater | place: Atlantic Ocean: North West | collected 2012 | reverse complement strand
TACCTCTTTCAGCTAAGTCAAATAAAGATTTTTCTGTATTTTCAATAATATTCTCTGCATTCTGTTCTTGATCGTTTGCTTGCAGCGTTTCTGACGATAATTTATCAGAAATTAATATTAGTTCACGTCTTAGATACATCTCATGAATTATTTTAGCGTAATCAATCGCTTGTTTTGCTGAAGAAGAAAATCTTGTTAGTTTTACCAAATATTCTGTACCACCAACTTCATCTAACATATTATCCTTCTCAAAAAAATTTTTTAAAGTTATAGGATTTGCTATCATCCCTTTATTATTTAAGCTTTCTATGACCTCATAAATCTTTACGTGCGCTGGGTCATAAAAAATTGATGAATTTATTAATGATGAAATTTCGTCAATTATATCGTTATTCACTAAAACTGATCCCAATAAGGCTTGTTCAGCCTCAATATTACAGGGTTGCTTATTTTCTGATTTATTATTTATGCGTCTTATTTCTTCCACAATAAAGATAATAAGATATGGCTAGAACTCTTAAAGAGAAAAGTTACACACTTATTCACTTAGTCTGTGGAAAAGTTACTTTGATTGTATTTTTTTTATTTTAATAGAAATTTTTGCTTTCACTTCTGAATGGAAGTTAATTTCAACTCTAAACTCACCTATTTTATTTAACTCATCTTTCAATATTATCTGAGATGGACTCACCTCAGCATTCGCTTTTTCCTTAATTAAGTTTGTAATTTCTTTTGGTTTAATAGATCCATATAATTCACCATTTTCCTTACTTTCTTTAGTAAAAATAAAAGTTTTATTATTTACCAATTTTGAAATTTCTTTAAATTTGTTTTTAATTTCCAAATTTTTTTTATTAAGTTCATCTTTTTTTTTGGAGACAAAATCTAGGTTTTCTTTATTAAATCTTAATGCTTTTCCTTGCTTGAGAAGATAATTTCTTCCATATCCATTTTTTACTTTTACCCTATCTCCTATATTGCCTAAATTTAATATGTTTTCTAATAAAATAATTTCCATTTATATAAGTCCCAAGATTTTAGCTTTTTTAATTTCTCTAGTTAATTTTTTTTGTTTGTTAAAAGAAACTGAAGTGATTTTTGATGACATAATTTTACCGTTATCTGAAATATATTTTTTTAATAAGTTTATGTTTTTGTAATCGATTATGGGAGGATTTTTTGATGATAAAGGGCATTTTTTAGAAAACCTTCCGTCAGTTTTTTGAAATAAACTTAATTTATTTAGCGAATTAGACCCTTTTTTTTGAAATTTCTTATTTTTTCTTTTCATTACTATTATTTTTCCTTTTTAAAAAACTCGTTCTTGGTATCGAGTTTTTTATATTTTACAGTTAAATACCTAATAATCGATACATCGACTTTTATTTTTTTTTCAATTTCTTGCAAAGTATCTTTGTTTCCCTCAAATTTATAGTGTATATAAAAACCCTTCCTATAGTTTTTGATTTTATTTGTAAGATTAAGCAGTCCCCACTCTTCAATCTTTATTACTTTTCCAGATGAATTATTAATCAATTCATTATACTTATCTTTTATTGCTTTAATTTCTTTTTCAGCTAAATCTTGTTTAGCAATTATTGTATTTTCGTAAAAAGCCATAAATTAACGTTAATTAGTGTTATTATTAATTTGTAAAAGCTGGTTTATACTATAATGGATGATTATAGCAATACTAATAATTAATGATAAATTAACTTAAAATGAATGCATTATTATTCCCTGGTCAGGGATCTCAAATAGTAGGAATGGGTTCAGAATTTTATAAAAATTTTGAAATCGTGAAAAAATTATTTAAAAAAGCTGATGAAAAATTAAATTTTGAAATTTCAAAAATAATATTGAATGGACCTGAAGATAAGCTTCAATTAACTCAAAATACTCAGCCAGCAATTTTAACTGTGAGTTATTCTATCTTTAAAGTTATGTCAGATGAATTTGGTTTTAATATTAAAAATTTCAAATATTTTGCTGGTCATTCACTTGGTGAATATAGTGCCTTAGTTAGCGCAAATTCTTTAAATTTTGAAGATGCTTTGTTTCTTCTTAGTGAGAGAGGAAAAGCTATGCAAGCAGCAGTTCCGTTAGGAAAAGGGAGTATGTTAGCTGTTTTAGGCTCTAACTTAAATGAGATCAGTAATTTAATTAAAAATATTATTAAAGATAATATTGTATGTGAAATAGCAAATGATAACGCTGACGGTCAACTAATTTTAAGCGGTGACTCAGAAGCTATAAAATTTTTTCAGATTACCTTGAAACAAAAAAAAATTAAATCTATACCATTAAAAGTAAGCGCACCATTTCATTGCTCGTTAATGAAACCTGCTGCAGAAACAATGAGAGAAAAAATTAATAAAACTAATTTCATTCAACCTTCTTTAGGTATTATAAATAACGTGACGGCCGAGGTTGAGACTGACCAAAGCAATATAAAAAAATTATTAATACAGCAAATATATTCCACAGTTCAATGGAGACAAAGTCTAATCAATATGTCAAAAATGGGTATTAAGAATTTTATAGAGATAGGACCCGGGAAAGTTTTAACAGGAATGGTAAAAAGAACTGTAAAAGATGCAAATACCTTTTCAATCAATTCAATTACTGATATTAAAAATTTGACAAATGAACTTAGAAAATAAAAAAATTATAATTACTGGAGCAACGGGTGGAATTGGTAATAGCCTAGTCGAAAAATTTTATGGACATAAATCAAAAATAATTGCCACCGGAACAAATGAAGAAAAACTCAAAAATCTAAAAACAAAATTTAGCAAGATAGAGGTAAAAAAATTCAAACTTGAACAACACGAAAAAATCGACGAATTTGTTGAGAACGTAAATAATGAATTAGGTGGTATTGACGTGTTAGTCAATAATGCAGGAATTACTTTAGACAATTTGTCTATAAGATTGACTGAAGAAAACTGGAAAAAAGTTTTGGATATTAACCTCACCTCAACTTTTTTAATGTGTAAATCAACAATAAAAAGAATGCTAAAGAATAAATATGGAAAAATTATCAATATTACATCGATAGTAGGACATACAGGTAATTTAGGTCAAGCTAACTATTCTGCCTCGAAAGCAGGTATAGTTGCATTTTCAAAAAGTTTAGCTATAGAGTACGCAAGAAAAAATATTAATATTAATTGCGTATCTCCTGGATTTATAAAAACTGAAATGACAGATAAAATCAATGAAGAGTTTAAAAAGAGTCTTATAGATAAAATCCCTTCAGGAAACCTAGGAACTGGTGAAGATGTTTCAAATTGTGTAGCTTTTTTAGCGTCTGATTTATCAAAGTACATAAATGGTGAAACTATTCATGTGAATGGTGGAATGTATATGGCTTGACAATTCTATTTAATAATTTATTAAGAATTAAACTTTAATGAAAGGATTTCATGTCTGAAGATATAAAAGGAAAAATAAAAAAGATAGTTGCAGATCATCTTGGTATTGACGAAGAAAAAGTAACTGAAGAGGCAAGTTTTATTGATGATTTAGGCGCTGATAGTTTAGATACTGTGGAGCTGGTCATGGCTTTTGAAGAAGAATTTGGATCCGAAATATCTGATAGCGAAGCAGAAAAAATCTTAACAGTCGGTGATGCGATTAAGTTTATTGAGAGCAAAGCAAGTTAGTATATTTTTCAAAAAATGTCGCATGATGTGAAAAATATCATGGTAATTCTTTCCTCACCATCAGGAGTAGGGAAAACTACGTTAACGAAAAAAATTCAGCAAAAATATCAATCTTTTAAAATATCAGTTTCTCACACAACAAGATCACCAAGGTCAAACGAAGTGGACGGTGTGGATTATCATTTTGTTACCAAAGAAAAATTCTCTGAATTGATCAATCAAGATAAATTTTACGAATATGCTAAAATATTTGACAATTTTTATGGCACATTGAAGGTTGATGTAGATAAAACAATTATAAAAAATGATATTATCTTTGATATAGATTGGCAAGGCACTAAACAATTATCTAAGTTTAAAAATCTGGAACTTATTAAGATTTTTTTAATTACTGATAATAAAGATGAATTAAAGCAAAGACTAATTAAAAGAAATCAAAATACCTCCGAGGAGGTGGATAAAAGATTTAAGTCTTTCGATGAAGATATTAAATATTGGAAAGATTATGACTATATCATAGTAAATAAAAATCTTGACGTTTGCTTTAAACAACTAGAAAATATTATAAACTCATATAAAGCTAAAGATTCATTTTTCTCTCAAATATCTCAGTAATCTTATAGTAAATTTCAGGCTTTATTTCACCTGGCCTTATATTAAGTCGCAAAGCTTTTAACGATTTAATTTCTTTCTCATTTAAAATTTTTCTAATATTTTTATTAATCATTTTTCTTTTATTAGAAAATAGAATATTCGTAATTTTCTCTAAGTTGTTTAGATCTTTTATCTTATACAAAAATCCTTTTTTTGGTTGAAAATGAATAACCATAGAAGTTATTTTTGGTTTAGGACTAAAGCAATTATTGGAAACCAGAAATTTTTTCAAAATATTTAATTTATAATTTGATAATATAGATAATCTTCCATAGTTTTTTGTTTCGAATCTTCCTAATATTTTTTCTCCAAGTTCCTTTTGAAACATTAGAACTAAATCATTAAAATTAGGTGGCCACTTTTTAAATTTTAAGATACCTACTAATATTTGTGAAGAAATATTATAGGGTAAGTTGCCAAAAATAGCAGAATCTTTATTAACTATTTTTTCAAGATTAAATTTTAAGATGTCCTTATTATAAATTTTTACATTTTTTACATTTGAATATATTTGATTTAATTCCTGGGAAATTTTGTCATCTTTTTCAATTAAAAGGAGTCTTTTAGGATCTCTTTTCAAAATTTCATTAGTCAAAGCTCCCTTACCAGGACCAATTTCAATTACATTTTTATTTTTAATATCAACTAAATTTAAGATTTTATTAATTATATTTTTGTCTTTAAGAAAATTTTGTCCTAAGGATTTTTTTGCATTTATCATTTTAAAATTTATTTACAAAATTAATACATCTTAGAAGACTTTCTGGATTGGATTGATTTTTTCCAATCAATCTAGTACTTGTTCCATGATCTGGCGATACCCTTAAATATTTCAGTCCTAATGTTATATTTATAGCATTGAACTTAAACATAGTTTTGAAAGGAGCAAGAACCTGATCATGGTACATACCAACAATTACATCAAAATGCTTATACTCGTTTATAAAAATTGTATCAGCAACATGTGGACCGGTAACATTTATTCTCAATTTCTTAAGTTTCAAAATTGCTGGAATAATAACTTTTTTTTCTTCAGAATTTCTTTTGAGTTCGGCATTGTGAGGATTTAAACCTAAAATAGCAATTTTAGGTTTTTTTCTTAGATTTTTTTTGAACCAAGAATTTATTAATTTAACTTTATTAACTATTTTTTTTGAATTAATATTTTTTGATACTTGTCTTAAATCTAAATGAGTGGTTATTGGACTCACTGAAATATTCTTGTTCCATATCAGCATAGCATAAGAATTATCTTTTATATTACACTTTGAAGCTAAGAATTCTGTTACTCCAATGTTATTTTTTTTTAAAAGTTTTTTATCAATTGGACAATTAATTATACCTTTTATGTTTTGTTTTTGAGTAAGTTTATGTGCATAATTTAAGCAAGAAATCACGTATTTAGAAGAGTCTTTTTTTTTCAATTTAAATGGATTTTTAAAATTTGTCTCAACATCAATAACTTTTAGCTTTGAACTTGAAATATTATTTTCAAAATTAACAACTTTTTCAAGTTTTAAAGGATAATTCAACCTTTTCAATTGTGATTTCATTAAATCGAAATTTCCAATTAGGTAAAGATTTTTTTTTTGAGATTTATCTATTTTTTTCCAGCTTTTATAAATTATTTCAGAATTTATACTGTTAGGATCTCCAGCTATCAGAATAATATTTTTTTTCATCTAAATTTTATCAAATAATTATTTTTTATTTTTGAAAGATAACTATTTGAATATAAAGAATATAGTTCATTTTTTTTTTGATTTATCAAGTTTTCTCTTAAACGGTCTTTATCAAGAGTTTCTTTATTTGAGGATTTTTTATCTACTAAATTTAAGAATAAAATTGAATTTAAATTAAGAATAGGGTCTGAAATCTCTCCTATTTTCATATTTTCAACTATTTTCAGAACTTCTTTTGACAAAACATCTCCCGTTATCCATCCAATGTTTACATTATTCACTTCCGAGAAATTTATTTTTAATTTTTTTATAGCATCATTAAAGCTAAGTCCTTTTAATTGAGAATTAATTTCTTCTAAATCACCTAAATCTTTTTTTTCAACGAACACCTCTATTTGCCTTAAATTGAACTCTAATATTTCTTTTTGGTTCAATAATATCTTTTTAAGTTCAAAATTAATTTCTTCCTTGTTAATTCTTACATTTTTTCTATATTTTGAATAAATTAAACTTTGCCATTTCAATTCGTTTTCAATTTTTTTGATGTATATATCGTAATTAATACTATTTTGAAGAAATTTGTTTTTGAGAGACGAAATATCATTAGAGCTTATGTTGATCAAATAATTCGTAATCGCATTTTTTTGCAATTGAACTTTAAACTTTTTTACCTCTATTTCTTTTAGTTTGAGATTAATTAAGTTGTTCAAGGCAGTCTGCTTAATTTTATTTATATTTTCTTGAGTTATTTCTTGGTCACTTAAAACTAATAAAGTTCTGATTTCATTTTCCATATCATATGTAGTTATGACTTCGTTTTCAACTTGGGCGATAATTTTTTCTTGAATTAAAGCAAATGCACTACTGAAAAAAAAAATTTGTAAAAAGATGAATAGTTTTAAAATAATTTTCATTTATTTATTGATGGCGAACTTATATTACCAAAAGGTATTAAAGTAACTTTAAACATTAATGAATTTTCAGGTTCTAATTCAGAGTCGTTATAAAATTCTCTTCGATATACTATTCCAGCTCTTAAACAATCGTTAGTATACTCATAACTTAAATCATAATATTCAGCAGAATTATTTATTAAATTCCTTTTCGTTCCAAACGAGAATGAACCTTTATCACTTAGAGCGATATCCATTTTTGTTTTAAAATATTCTTGATTACCAATATGTTTTTTTTCCTGAAGGTAAGCTACATCAAATTTAATTGTATCACCTCCTAAATTAATACCAATTTCGTTATAATTTAAGTCATTATAATTTTGATCGAGAAGAAAATTAAAATCTAATTCTAAGTTTTTATTGAATTTTATACTTGATGAAACAGCTAGATCAGAAAGTTTTTCATCTAAGCTTGTAATTGATGCCATATGTTTATTTTCCTTTTCATTAATAATTTGTCCTATAGACAAGTTTAAACTTTTATCACTATTTTTATCTTTCATTTCATAATCAAAACCTAAAGTAGCACTCAAACCATTCTCAAAATTATTTATATTATTTAGTCTATCTAATTCAAATATTCTTAATGGATCTAGTCTAGAGGCTGAAGTTTCCTTTCTCATATGCCCGGGAGCATACCTTATCAAAAATTTAGGAGTTAAAAACTGATTGGAATTTTTGGTTTCTTTGGATAAATCAATCTCATTGAGAATACCTAATGCGCCAAAAATTTCATTAGTTGTATCAGGTTTGTAACCTGAGATATTTTTTATATCATAATTAACATTTTTAATTTTACTGAAAATCTTACTTTTTACCCCTGAAATAAAGTCTTTATTTTTTATATCCCAATTAAAATCATTTACAAAAAATTTTGAGGTTTTATTCGAGTCATAATTATGAATCTTAAAGTTTGATTGCAAGTCCATAATTCCGTATTTTGAACTACTAAATAAATTTCTATCCAGTGTCAGTTCAGGAAAAATATATTCATATTTATCATTATAATCTTCTTTTAATGTTTCAAATATATTTGCATTTATTCCAAAAAATAAATTATCATTTTCATGTGTAAAATTTATAGAGTTTTCAAGTATGTTCTGATTAAAATCAACCAAATCAGACTTAATTTTATATAATTTCAAATATTTATCATTAGATGTATCTTGAGTTTGAATTGAAATTGAATTGTTTGAATTATTTTCACCTATAAAATTTTTAGTAAACTTAGAAAAGAAATGGGATTTCTCTCCACTTTTTTTACTTGATGAGGTTTTTTTATACCCCTCTGTGTAACCCAAATCTAACTTCAAATCGGCGTTTAGGAATGCTTGTCTATACTCCCCTAAAAATAGAGGATTTTCAGAAACATAAAATTTATTAGTAAATGTAAAATCTTTATCTTTATCTATTGCATAAAAATAAGGAACATTTATTCCAGCACCTAAATTTTTACTGTCTGAAAAAGAAGGAGGTAAGAAACCAGATCTTCTTTTTACACTAGGATCAGGATGAGCTAGATAGGGAAAATAAAAAACAGGGAAATCATAAATTTTTACTACAACATTCTCGTAAAAAATTGTTTTTTCACTCCTGTCATGTAGCATCTCTTTAGCTTGAAGAGTCCATGGAGGACATTTATCATTTTCTCTGTAGTCACATAGAGTAAAAACACTCTTATTAAATTGCGATTTATTACCTTCAAGTTTAATTGTGTTTGAAAAAATTCTTGGCTTATTTTTTTCATTCATTTTAAAATCTTTATGATTTAAAAATGCTTTGATATCTGTTCCTAGAATTTCTTTCTTTTTCGTATCAATATATATTTGAGAAAACTCATAAGAATTATTTAGTTGGTCTTTTATCTTTATAAATCCAACAGATTTAAATACATTATCTACAGTACTATATTTAAAATTATCTAAACTAATAGTATTATTATCTTCATCAGTGATAGTAGTTTTTTTGTCTGAATTTATTTTTCTTTCTTCACCATTAAATTTGATATCCTCACCTTCAATTAAATAATTGTCTGTAGTTATTATTTTAGTAGGTCCAATACTTAAAAAAATTTTTCCTTTTTCTTGATAAGTTGCAAAATTAGTAGTGATCTCATTTCTATTTTTATCAATTAAACTCACATTATTTTTAAGGGTAATTTTTCCTAACTTTCTATCGTATTCTGCATAGTCACTTTTTAGAATATCTCCATCGATTGTTTTAATCGATACATCATTTTCAAATATTGATAATTCTTGATTTTTATCTAAAGTAATATTTTTTGCTTCTATTTTTAAATTTTGGGCAAATAACTTCCCACAAGTAAAAAATATTAAAAAAAAAATTGAAACTTTATTTTTCATTAATTTGCAAAACTCCAATGAATGTAAAAAGACCCAAGGTTATAATCGGTGACCAGACAGCTAAAATTAAAGGGATCCTGTCTGTTTGTCCTAAAGCTAAAGAGAGATCTTTTAGATAAAATATCATTATACTTATAATTAATCCTATTATTATAAACTTGAAGTTGTCAGATCTTTTGAGGGTATTTAAAGTAAGAATAGAGGCAAGAGCCGTCATCATAAATAAAAAAAATGGTAATGATAGCATTGTATGTAAACTCTCATTAAGAAATAATTTATTATAGCCGTTATCCAATAATTTATTATAATTTATGATAAGATCCAAAAAAGACATTGTATCGAAATTTTTAAAAAGACTATTTATTTTTTCATGATCATAAATTGAGTTTATTCTATAATCTTCTAATATTTCGGAATCTAGAACTCCATCTTTAGGTTTAAATATAGTTACATCCTGCAATTTCCATTCAGTAGAATTTATATTTACTTTTTCTGAATAAATCTTTTCTAATAGATTAGAGTCCTCATCTAAATGAAAGATTGTAACATTAATAAGATTTACGCCTTCAGGCTTATCAGCTGAAATTATCCTTTGTTTATTTCCTAAGTTTTCTTTAATCCAAAGACCATTTTTGTTAAAGGTAACAAGATGGTCAATATCGCGAGAATAATTTGATTTTGTAATTTCATAATATTTTGACATTGCTGATGTCAAAGGGCTAAAGAAAAATAAAATTATCCAACCTAGTATAAAAGATGTTAAAGCAAGAATGAAAAAAATTCTCATATTAGAGTAACCAAAAACTTTGAGTGTAAGTAAATCTTTATTATTTCTTATGCTAAGCATAAACCACATGCTTGAGATAAAAATAATAAAAGGTAATAATTTTATGATCATACTTGGGATAAAAATACTTGTAAGCATTAATGGTAAAAATATACTTACGTCTATATTTTTGAAAAATTCAATTTCTTCAAATAAATTCAGGATTACTCCAAAACAATAAAAGACTAAAATAATTACTATAAAAGTTTTTAAGAAATTTTTTAAAAGATAATTTAAAATAATACTATTCATGAAAGTTTCAATTCTTTAGAAAATTTTGTTTTTAAAAATAAATAAAAGCTTACTACAAGTACAAATGGTGTAATAGTAAATAAAATTTTTGCATAATAGTTAATACCTGTGTATTTTATAATTAATTCAGTAAAGAGTAATAGAATAAATCCGTAAATAAAAATTGAAACTTTATTGAAATATTGTTTGTTAGACCTGATTAATAAAAAAGAACAGATTAAAGCCGTGATTGGAATATAAAAGGGAAGAATTATTCTTCTATTTAAATTTGGAATTATTTCCTTCTCTCCTCTTTTACAAAATTCGTTTTCAGAGTTATTTGTTGTAAAACATTTTAATAATTCTATAGTAGAGGTTTCTTGTAATTTTGGCAATTTAATGGTTCCAGTGCTTAAATTAGATAAGTCAATAATCAGTTGATCAAATTTAATTATTTCATTTTTAGATTTGTCTTTTTTTGAAGAAATAATTTGACCTTTAAAGAGAAATAATTTTTTCTTTTCAACAACACCATTTTTTGCTAAAATTGAAGTTGTCTGGTTCTCAGATGTATTTGAAGTTAAATTTCTTAAATTATTTGATTTATCATGTAAAAATATATTTTTTAATTCATTATTAATTTTTTTCTCGACCAAGAATGTGAAGCCTGTAAACGAGTCACTAAATTGTTGTGTTCTAATAGTTGGTAAGATAGAGCTTATTTGATCACTGCTTAACAACTTTCGAGATTTATTTAATGCTAGGGGCGTTAAAAATGTAGATAAGATCAAATAGAAAATTAAAACAAATATTGAAATTAAAAATAATAAATTGACAACTTGTATTTTTTTTACACCAGAAGTCCACAAAATTATAAATTCACTATCCCGTAAATGTTTTAATATGAATATTGTTAAAGTAAGTAAAAATGATAAAGGTATAAATTTTGGCATTAAACCAAAAAGGTTTAATAGAGAATATTTAAAGTAAATCCCTACAGAATAACCACTGTCTACAATAAGATCTAAAAAATTTACAGCTCTTACGGTTAATGCAATTAAAGACAATCCAAACAAAATAACAATAAATGTTTTAGAAATTTCTTTTATAAAATTAAGATAAATTTTGTTTTGAAGCATTTGTCTAATTTGTATATAATTAATTCATCCATCTAGTAAATTCAACTTTAGAGTGAAGAATGACAAAATTAACGTTGAAATCTTATAAAATTGGACTTAAATAACACCAAAATTATTAATTCTTGATTAAAAACTATGTCGCTAACAATTAACTACTCAAAAAAAAGTGCCAAAAGTTCATCAAATAATAAGATAGTATTTGTAGACGAAAAATTTAATACACAAAACATTAAAAATTTGATTTCGATTTCCGAATTAAATTATATAAATGATTTGTTAAAAAACGGTGACTTAAAAAAAAATATTCATATTTTTAATGTCAGTTCTAAAAAAAAAATAATTTTAATTTCTATAAAAAAAAATCTTAAAAATTCCGAGATAGAGAGTCTAGGAGGCGAATTATATAGGCATATAAAACAAGGAATAAATCCCAAATATCAATTAATGACCGATTGTAATGTAATCAAAAACGAAATTTTCATTTCTCATTTTTTACATGGCATTAGACTAAAATCTTACGATTTTGATAAATATAAAACAAAGAAAAATAATAAATTTATATCTATTGATTTAGTAGGAAGAAAGAACCAGCCTTCATCAAAATATCAGATAAAATTTAAAGCGCTTGAAGAAGGAACTTTTTTTGCTAGAGACCTAGTCTCGGAACCGGGCAACGTTCTTCATCCAGATGAATACGCAAAAAGAATTAGTTCATTAAAAAAGTTAGGATTGAAAGTCACTATTTACGATGAAAAAAAATTAAAAAAATTAGGGATGAAAGCTTTACTAGGAGTTGGACAAGGAAGTATAAGAGGTTCATATTTAGTTACAATGGAGTGGAACGGGTTGAAAAAAAAATCAAAACCCTTAGCCTTTGTTGGTAAAGGTGTTTGCTTCGATACTGGAGGTTATTCTCTTAAACCTGCAAAATTCATGGAAGATATGACTTACGATATGGCAGGTTCAGCTGCGGTAGTAGGTTTGATGAAAAGTTTAGCAATAAGGAAAGCAAAAATAAATGTAGTTGGAGTAGTCGGTCTTGTAGAAAATATGGTAAGCGGTAACGCACAAAGACCAGGGGACATAGTCAAATCATATAGCGGTAAAACTATTGAAATTTTAAATACTGACGCAGAGGGAAGATTGGTACTAGCAGATGCTTTAACATTTACTGAGAAAAAATTTAAACCAAAATTTATTGTTGACCTAGCAACTTTAACTGGTGCAATTATTGTTTGTCTTGGATCTGAGTATGCAGGTCTATTTTCTAATGATGATAACTTATCTAATCAAATTTTTAATGCAGGTGAAAAAGTTGAGGAAAAAGTTTGGAGAATGCCATTACATAAAAACTACGATAAACTTATGAACTCAAAAAACGCTGATGTTCAAAATATCAATTATGTTGGTGGGGCTGGGTCAACAACTGCAGCTCAATTCTTACAAAGATTTATTGTAAATAAAACACCGTGGGCTCATCTAGACATCGCTGGAATGGCTTTCTCAAAATATGGAGGAGCATTAAATTCAGCCGGCGCGACAGGATTTGGAGTAAGACTGTTAAACCAACTCATTGAAGAAAATTATGAGTGAACGTGAACAAACATTATCAATAATCAAACCTGACGCTGTGGAGAGAAATCTAACGGAAAATATAAAGAGTATTTTTATAAAAAATAACTTAACCATTAGAGAAGTTAAAAAAATTCACATTACAAAAGACGAAGCTGCTGAATTCTATAAAGTTCATCAATCAAAACCTTTTTATAACGATTTATGCACTTATTTATCATCTGGACCAATAGTTGTAATGATACTTGAGGGAGAAGAAGCAGTTTTAAAAAATAGAAGATTAATGGGAGCAACTGATCCTAAAAATGCTGAAAAAAATACCATTAGAAAAATGTATGGAATTTCTATAGATAAAAATTCAGTCCATGGATCCGATAGTGGAGAGAATGCAAAAAAAGAAATAGAATTTTTTTTTAAAAATTAATAACTCTTAAATATTTTAATTATCGCCTCTGGATATGCTAAATACTCAAGCCTTTGAGTTTTCTTTTTTAAACTTTTTACATCATCTACGCTTTTAATATGAAAACTCTTTTGCAGGATAATATTTCCCCCGTCTAATTTTTCATTCACAAAATGTACTGAGCAACCAGTTTTTTTTTCGCCATTTTTGAGTATTCTTTCATAGGTATTTAATCCTTTATACTTTGGAAGTAAAGATGGATGAATATTGAGAACTGTTTTTTTGAATTGCAGTAAAAACCTTTTAGGGATTATTTTCATATAACCGGCTAAACAAATCAAATCTATTTTGTAATTTCTTAAAAAATTTATAATTAAGTTCTCGTAATTTCTAGATTTTGTATCTATAAATTTTATAGGGATTGAGTTTTTTTTGGCATGGATCATTCCAAGAGAATTTTTATTATTTGAAATTACTAAACTGATTTTTATTGGAAAATTATAGTCTCTAGATTTAATAATTAAATTTTTTAAATTAGATCCTTTTCCAGATATGAAAATACATGCATTTTTTTTTACCATTTTAAAAAATTTATTATATTAACTTTTCTTTTATCATTTGAGATTTTGCCGATTTCATAGGGTTTATACTTTTTTTTAAAGGCATTCTTAATTTTGTTTACATTTTTATAGGGTGCAATAATACAAAATCCAATACCACAATTAAATGTCCTTATCATTTCATTATCAGAAATTTTTTTTCTTTTGATCCATTTAAAAATTTTACTAACCTTTACTTTTGAAAGATCAATATTTAAAGATAATTTATCTGGCACTGATCTCAATAAATTATCTATCAATCCTCCTCCTGTAATGTGCGCGCATGCGTGAATCAAATTTCTATTTGAAAGTTTTAATATCTCATTACAATAAATCTTTGTTGGTTTAAGTAAATCATGTTTTAACTTTTTATCTAATTGATTTTTTTTTATTAATGATCTTACTAAAGAATAACCGTTTGAATGAATACCGCTGGAAGGAATAGCTAAAACTACATCACCGTTTTTTACTTTTTCTTTACTAAGAATTCTTTTTTTTGAAACTATACCCACGCTAAAACCTGCCAAATCAAATTTATTTCTTGAATAAACTCCAGGCATTTCAGCAGTTTCACCACCGATTAATTTACAATTAGACATAGAGCATCCCTTAAAAATTCCTTTTAATATTTTTTTTGTTTTATCAAGATTTAATTTACCAACAGCTATATAATCTAAAAAAAATAAAGGTTTCGCGCCTTGAACTATCAAATCATTCACACACATCGCAACTAAATCTATTCCAATAGTATCAAATTTTTTAAATCTATTAGCTAGTTCAATTTTTGTTCCAACTCCGTCAGTACATGACACAATAACAGGATCTTTTATTTTTAATTTACTGATATCAAATAAAGATCCAAATCCTCCGATAATTTCTTTTTTAGATGAACTTTTCGTTTTTTTGACACTTTTTTTAGATATTTTTGCAATATGTGATACTAACTTATTTGCTAATGAAATATCCACGCCACTTTTTTTATAATTATTTTGCGTTTTTTTCATTTATAAATGTTATTAGCTTTTTTATGAAACGTTTCCAAAAAATAAGTTTTATATTAATTCTTTTTTTGATAACTGGAAATGTTTTATCTGAGGACAATATTTTTAATGTTAATAATATTAGTCTTACAAAAAAACAAAACACTTCTAACGAGCAACTTGCTAATCAAGCGATAAAACAAGGATTTAATGAACTTATCGGTAGAATACTACTTGAAGAGGATAAAGTTAAACTGTCAAAATTAGACTTTCATCAAATTAAAGACTTGGTTTTGTATTATCAGGTGGTCAGCGAAAAAAAAGACAATGAAAGATTAAATGATTTAAATTTCAATATTTTTTTTGATAAAGAAAAAATACATGATTTATTCTTTAAAATTGGAGTACTTTATTCTGAGGTAGAAAATAGAGAATTATACATTTTACCGATCCAAAAAAGGAAAGATCAAATATTCATTTATAATGATAATTTTTTTTATGAAAATTGGAACAAAGTTTATAAAAATGAACTTATTGAATTCATTTTACCCTTAGAGAATATTGAAGTCCTTCAAAAAATTAATTCAAATAAAACTAATATATTAAGTTTAAATTTGAAAAATATTTTTCAAGAATACTTTAATCAAAATCTAGCTCTAATTATAATAGATGATTCAAATTTAAAAAACGAAAAAATTTATATCAAAACGAAAATTTTAGGAAAAAACATTGAAAAAAACTTCTTAATAAAAAGATCAAATCTTGATGACGAAGATTACAATAAGAAGATAATTTATGAGACTAGTAATGAATTAATAAATATCATAAAGTCTCAAAATCTTATCGATATTAGAACTCCGTCTTTTATCAATGCTAAATTTTTTTTAAATAAGAAAAATAATTTGGTAGAATTGAATAAGAAATTACAAAAAATAGATTTAATTGATCAAATTTTTATTCAAGAGTTCAATAATGAGTTTGTTCTTCTCAAAATTAAGTATCTTGGAAAGTTGAACAAAATTATAAGACAGTTGGAAAATCAGAGCATTATTTTGAAAATGATCGGTGAAAAATGGAGTCTTGAAATTGTATAATGAGTCAATTGATATTTAAATTTCCATTTAAAGCAAAATATTTTGAGGAAGATTTTTATGTTTCTAGCAATAATTTTTCTGCATATAAATTAATTGAAGGATGGCCTAATTGGCCTGGTAAATGGTTAAATGTTTTTGGCGCAAACGGGTCAGGAAAAACTCATTTATCAAAAATTCTTGAAAAAAAGATTAATAGAATTAAGATTATTCAAGAAAAAGATATTAGTGATCAAACAATACGAGATTTAAATAATTTAGAATGTCTCATAATTGATAATTTCAGATTTAATATTGATGAAAAAATATTTTACTCTATTTTAAATCAATCAAAACAACTAGATAACTTTATATTAATAAATAGCCATAATTCTCTTAAAAAGGTCACTTGTAAACTTGAAGACCTTCAATCTAGAATAAACAGCTTTGTTTTTATTGGAATAGAATTACCAACCGATGATTTATTACAGGTTATAATCTCTAAATCTTTTTCAGAAAAACAAATAAATATAAGTCCCAAAATTTCAGATTATATTATCAAAAATGTTGATCGTTCTTACGATAAAATCTTTAAATTCATAAAAGATGTAGACGAAATGTCTTTATCTTCTGGAAAATCTATTAATATTAATTTAATAAAAAAAGTATTAAATAAATGAATAAATATAGAACTCATAATTGCGCGGAATTAAGTGAGCGTCAAATTAACAAACAGGTGATATTATCTGGATGGCTTCATAGAAAGAGAGATCACGGAAATCTCTTATTTGTTGATCTTAGGGACCATTACGGAATTACTCAGTGTGTAATTGAAAATAATAATAAAAATTTTACCATATTAGAAAAATTAAAACCTGAATCGGTTCTTAAGATAAAAGGAAAAGTAGTCCAAAGATCTGAGGGTACGGAAAATTTAGATTTGAAAACAGGTAAGATAGAAGTTTCAGTAGAATCTTTAGAGGTTTTATCTAGTTCGAAAGAATTGCCCATACCCGTTTTCGGTGAACAAGATTATCCTGAAGATATAAGACTTAAATATAGATTTTTAGATTTGAGAAGAGAAGAAATGCACAAAAATATAATTCTCAGATCAAAGGTAATTTCATTTATAAGATCAGAGATGTTGAAATTAGGTTTTTTAGAATATCAAACACCTATACTTACTTCATCTAGTCCAGAGGGCGCTAGAGATTTTTTAGTCCCAAGCAGGCTAAACCCAGGAAAATTTTATGCTCTTCCACAAGCACCTCAACAGTTTAAACAACTAATAATGGTTTCTGGATTTGATAAATATTTTCAAATAGCACCATGCTTTAGAGATGAAGACGCTAGAGCAGATAGAAGTCCTGGTGAATTTTACCAGCTTGATTTAGAAATGTCTTTCGTTGAACAAGAGGACGTATTTAATGTTGTAGAAAAACTGATGGTAAATTTGTTTAAAAAGTTTTCTAAGAATAAAATTTTATCAGAAAAATTTCCACGTATTTCATATTATGAAGCAATGAAAAAATACGGTACTGATAAACCTGACCTAAGAAATCCATTGGTAATACAAGAAATAACTAATATTTTTTCTAGAGATGATGTAAAATTTGAGATCTTTAAAAAATTGGTAAAAAAGGGTGCTGAAGTTAGAATGATTGTTACCAAAAATACCATAAATAAACCTAGAAGCTTTTTTGATAACATAGATAAATGGGCGAAAGATCAAGGTGCGTCAGGACTTGCATACTTTTCAATTGAAAAAGATAAATCCATAAAAGGAAAAGGGCCTGTGGGCAAATTTTTTAGCGAGGACTCTTTGAAGCAAATAATGAAAACTTGTAACGTTGAAGTAGGGGATAGTTTATTTTTGGCGTGTGGTAATAAAAACGATGTAGAAAAAATTCTTTCCTCTGCAAGAATTAAGATTGCACAAGATTTAGATATCATTGATGAAAGCAAATTTGCTTTTTGTTGGATTGTAGATTACCCCATGTTTGAATTAGATGAAAAAACAAACAAAATTATATTCAGTCATAATCCTTTTTCAATGCCGCAAGGGGACATTAATAATTTAAATTTTGAAAAACCTTTGTCAATCAAAGCATATCAATATGACATTGTTTGTAATGGAGTAGAGCTATCATCAGGGGCAATTAGAAATCATATTCCTGAACTAATGTATAAATTATTCTCATTAGCAGGTTACGATGCCAAAAAAGTTGACGAAAAATTTAGCGGGATGATAAACGCACTAAGTTATGGAGCACCACCACATGGTGGGATCGCCCCTGGAATTGACAGAATAGTCATGTTATTAGCAAATACAAAAAATATAAGGGAAGTAACTCTTTTTCCTATGAATCAAAATGCACAAGATTTAATGATGAACGCACCTTCAGAAGTAAGTGAAGTTCAGCTTAAAGAATTGAGACTAAAGATTTCAGAGAAAAAAAATTAGTTTTTAGTTTTTAAATTTATCCTTACGTCACTTAAATCAACCAACTTTTCTTCAAGATTGCTTCTAACAAATCCTTTAGAAGTAATATTTTTTACTATATTAAGGAATTTATCTTCTGTGCTACCATTATTTATATTTTTGTTGCTAGCAATCGTTGGAGTATGAGCTAAATCTTCTTTTCCAAGATAAGAAATAGCTAATTCCCTAAAAACATAATCTAATATAGATGAAGCGCTTAAAATTCTATCATTGCCTATTACCTTACCGGATGGTTCAAATTTCGTGTCGATAAAGGCGTCTACATATTCCTCTAAAGGAACCCCATATTGCAAACCTAAAGAAATTGCTATTGCAAAATTATTCATCATTGCTTTAACCAACTCACCCTCTTTATTAGTATCTATAAATATTTCACCAATTTTTCCATCATCATATTCACCTGTATGAAGATAAACTTTGTGATCTCCGATTTGAGCTTTTTGAATATATCCTTTTCTTCTGTCTGGCATTTTAAACCTTGACTTATTTTTGACCATAGAATTGGAGTTTAGTTCAATTTTATCACTATTCTTCGCCGCAAGAATTTTGTCACCTAATTCTTTTGAGGAAACATTTTCTAATTTAACATTTTTAGCTTTATCTTTTTTAATTTCACCTATTTTCTTTGTTTTTCGATTATTTAATTTAACATCTATTACTTCAACACTACCATCTGATCTTTGATCAATTTTCGAAAGCTCATTATCATCTAAATTATCCAAGGTATGTACTGTCTTAAAAGTACAAGTATAATAGGTCTCTACAATATATTTTTTCATTAATAATTGAAATGTTTGATAATTAAGATATATATTAAATTATTTGAGTGTCTATCGTATAATTATACACTTGATAATTGTGTGGATTTAAAATTTCAATAATGAGTTTAAAAGTAATTTTTACATGGTGGAATAAGCAAACCTTCGGAACATTTCTAAAAACACTGTTTACTGGAAAATTTGTTGGCAAAGATGAGTTTGGTAATAAATATTATAAAAATAAAAGTGACAAAAGATGGGTTATATATTCAGAAAATATTGAAGCTACCAAAATAAGTTCTGACTGGTATTTGTGGATGCATCACACAACAGATAAAATTCCTTATAAAAACGATGATATTAAAAAATATGATTGGCAAAAAAAACATCAAGAAAATAAAACTGGAACTGAAGATAGTTATAAACCTACTAAAATTAGAAAAAACACTTTAACTAAAAAATATGAGACTTGGAAATAAACTCTTTAGTATTATAATAATATTATTTTTTTTTGGATCCTCTTCAGCAAATGAAAAGATTACAACTACACCATTACTTAACTTAAACGAAATAAAACCAAGCTTTGAGGAAATTGATGATAAAACTGATGTTTTACAAAATAATAAATCTTTAAAACAGAAAAAATCAAGTTCAAATAAAAAAAGTATCTCATCTCATGCAATTTTAATTGGTTTAGATAAAATAACCGCAAAGTCTTCAGAAATAGTCGTGAATTTAAATGAGATTAAGCAATTTGGTCCATTAGAAATTAAAATTTTAAAGTGTGGAAAAGTAAAACTCAATAATAAAATCGACGACGTCGCATACATGCAAGTAAAAGATATATCAGAAAATAGCAATGAGAAGGTATATATTTTTAATGGCTGGACTTTTTCATCTGACCCTAATTTAACTCCTTTTGATCATGCGATTTACGACTTACAGCTGTTAAATTGTTTTAATGCTTAATAAAATTTCTCTTTACTTAGCCAATTAGTATCAAAAGTTGAATTTAAAAACTTTTTATGTCTTAATATTTTTTTATGTAAATCAATAGTTGTAGTTATTCCCTCTAAAACGAATTCATCCAAAGATCTTAATGTTCTTTGTATTGCTTCAGTTCGATTTCTACCTTTACAAATAACTTTTGCTATAAGACTATCATAGTGTGGAGTAACCTTACATCCTTGAAAAATTGATCCATCTACCCTTGTTCTAAAACCAGATGGTTGGTGACAAACGCTTATTGTTCCTGGACTAGGCTGGAAATCCAAAGCAGGATTTTCAGCATTTATTCTACATTCTATCGAGTGACCTCTTGGTGAAATATCACTTTGTTTTAGAGCAGTATTACCTGTAAAAGCTATCCATAGTTGTTCTTTAACAATGTCTATCCCTGTTTGTACTTCAGTGACTGGATGTTCAACTTGAACTCTTGTATTCATTTCTAAAAAATAAAAATTACCATTTTCATATATAAATTCTACCGTGCCTGCACCCTCGTAATTTATCTGTTCTACCATTTTTACGGTTTTATTTAATAAATCTTCTCTTTCTTTATCTGATAGCACGGGACTTGGTGTTTCCTCGATAAGCTTTTGATGTCTTCTTTGAACTGAACAATCTCTTTCACCTAAATGAACTGTTCTATTCTTACCAGACATAATTTGAACCTCGATATGCCGTGGGTTCTTAAAATATTTTTCAATATATAACTCATCATTACCAAAAAATTTTTTTGCCTCAGTTTTTGCAGTTAAAAAAAGGTTTTCTAATTCACCTTCTTCATGTACAATTTTCATACCTTTTCCACCACCACCTCCTGCTGCTTTAATAAGAACCGGATACCCTATACCTTTACAAATAGATTTTGCTTCCTCAAATGATTTTACTCCACCCTCAGAACCCTCAATAACTGGAAGTCCATATTTCTTTGCAATTCTTTTAGCTTCAATTTTGTCACCCATTTTAGAGATTATATCAGCACTTGGACCAATAAATTTGATCCCATGTTTATTTACAATTTCTGAAAATTTTGCGTTTTCAGATAAAAAACCATATCCAGGATGTATAGCTTGTGCACCGGTTAAATCAACAGCAGATAAAATAGATGAAATATTCAAATAACTATTTTGAGGTTGGTGAGACCCTATGCAAACACTTTCATCAGCTAATCTTACGTGCATTGAGTCAGCATCAACATCTGAATGTACCGCAACTGTTTCAATACCCCATTCTTTGCAAGCTCTAATTACTCTAACGGCTATTTCTCCCCGGTTAGCTATTAAAACTTTTTTAAACATTTAATTATTTAAGAAGCACTAATGTCTGTCCAAACTCTACGGGCTGACCATCATTTACTAAAATTTTTAAAACTTCACCGTCACTTGTTGAAGGAACATGATTCATAGTTTTCATTGCTTCAACAATCATAACGGTTTGGCCTTTTTTAACTTTATCGCCAACGGTAATAAATTTTTTGGCACCTGGTTCTGGTGCTAAATAAGCAGTTCCTATTATAGGAGATTTTACTCTTATTCCCTCATCATCATTTGAAGCTTTTAAAACAGATTTATTTGGAGAAACTACTGCACTAGTTTTGGATTGCTCAATATTTCTTGAGGCTTTTGAAACCTTTATTTTTGTTTGACCTTCCTGATACTCAAGCTCGGTTAGGTTGAACTCTTTTAAATTTTCTACAAGTTCTTTTATTAATTTTTTATCAATTTTCATTTGTTTAAAAAATTCCTCATTCCTTCGAGTGCCATTAAATATCCCTCTAAACCAAAACCACAAACTACTCCTTTTGCAACTTTGCTTATAAAGGATTTATGTCTAAAATCTTCTCTATTATAAATGTTACTAATATGCAATTCAATTATAGGTATATTTAAAATTTTTAAAGCATCATGTATAGCAACTGATGTATGAGTGTAACCCCCAGCATTTATGATTAGTCCATTTTGCTCATTTCTAGCTTTTTGTATTTTTTCTACCAACTCTCCCTCAATATTTGATTGGTAAAAAGTTACATCTAAATTGTTTTTTTTAGCAAAATTTGTGCAACTATTTTCAATATCTTTAAGTGTGAAATTCCCATACTGATTTTTCTCTCTTTCACCTAAAAGGTTGAGGTTTGGACCATTAAGAATTATAATTTTTTTCATCATATTTTAATATGATTATTGAGTAGCTTAATTATGGCAAAAATACAATTAAATGGAAAAAAAATTACTGTAAAATCAAATTTTTCTCTATTTGATTTAATAAAAAAATATAAGTTAGATAATAAAAAAATTGCAGTAGAATACAATGGTGAAATTATTCAAAAATCGAAGTTAAAAATTAAATACTTAAAAAACAATGACAAAGTAGAGGTAGTTCATTTTATTGGCGGTGGATAAATTGAAAAAAGAATTATTAAAAATTGATAATGTTAAACTTAGATCAAGACTGATAGTCGGTACTGGAAAGTATAAAAATTTATCAGAAACGGCCAAAGCAGTAAAAGCCTCCGGAGCTGAAATGGTTACTGTAGCAGTTAGAAGAGTAAACATTTTAGATAAAAAAAAACCGATGTTGACTGATTATTTAAATCCAAAAAAAATTATTTTCCTTCCTAATACTGCAGGTTGCTTTAATTCAGAAGAGGCTCTGAGAACTTTGAGACTTGCAAGAGAAATGGGTGGATGGAAATTAGTTAAGTTAGAGGTTTTAGGTGATAGAAAAACTCTTTTTCCAAATATGATCGAAACAATAAAATCAACAAAAACTTTGGTAAAAGAGGGTTTTAAAGTTATGGTTTATTGTACTGATGATCCCTTATTAGCAAAAAAATTGGAGGACGTTGGAGCTTCAGCAATTATGCCTCTTGCTTCTCCTATTGGCTCAGGTCTTGGAATACAAAATAAGGTAAACATTTCTCTAATAATTAAACAGTCAAAAGTACCTGTTATTGTTGATGCTGGAATAGGAACTGCTTCAGATGCTACTGTAGCTATGGAGCTTGGTTGTGACGGGGTACTTATAAATAGTGCTATAGCTAATTCAAAAAATCCTGTGCTTATGGCTAAAGCTTTTAAAGACGCTGTAATTTCAGGAAGAAATTCTTTTTTAGCTGGTAGGATGAAAAAAAGATACTTCGCAAAAGCAAGTTCTCCTACTAAGGGTTTGATTTAGTTTTTTTTCTTCTAACCCATAAAGTTCTTAATTTCTTTTTCGCACTTGTTTTTTTTGAAGTTTTTTTACTTTTTTTTGTTTCTTTTTTTGCTTTTTCTGAATTTGTTTTTTTATCGCTTAAATTCCAAAAATTTTCAATATTTTCAATTTTATTTAAAACTTTTTTTGATTTATTTAATAACTCAATTTTGTATTCTGGAATTACCAACTTTTCATCTGGTAAAAATTCAATTTTGAAAGAGTATTTTTTTTCAAAATATTTTAATTCATCTGAAAAAATTTTCTCAATGTACATTATGACTTTTTCAGGAATGTGAGTTCTTATTATTTTGACTTTTCCAGAAAAAGCTAAAAGCTGAATTTTTTTTAATATTTTTTGAGAAAATGATCCCAATGAGAGTTGAGTTTCCCATTTTATAGATCCTTCCCGCAGTCTTTGACGAGTCATTTCTAAGAGACCAAAATTACTTATTCTTCCTATTTGTATTCTAGCTCTATCTTTTCTAATACTATCTCTCATTTTTTTTTCCACGGTTCTTCTGTTATAAAAATTCATCATGTCGATAAAATCTACTACAATCAATCCAGATAAGTCTCTTAACTTAATCTGATGTGCAATCTCTTCTGCAGCCTCTAGATTTGTGTTTAGTGCAGTTTTTTCTATATTAATTTGCTTTGTTGATTGTCCAGAGTTTATATCTATTGCAACTAAAGCTTCGGTAGGATTAATAACTAAATAACCTCCAGATCTGAGTTTGACAGTCGGTTCGAAAATATTTGTCAAATCTTTTTCAATATTAGCTTCGTGAAATAATGGAATTTTACCACGGTATTTTTTTACATTTTTCACACATTTAGGCATCAATTCTTTCATGAACTTTTTTGCTTTTTGGTAAGCTTCGTTTCCATCTATATATACATTTTTTGTTTCGTTATCATATGTATCCCTAATAGTTCTTTTGATTATATCTCCTTCCTCATAAACAAGAGACGGGGCATTTGAATTTAAAGCTTTATCTCTAATTTCCTCCCAGGTTTTAAGGGTATTTTGAAAATCTTTTTCTACTTCATTTTTGGTTTTATTTGCCCCAGCTGTTCTTACAATGACCCCCATACTTTTAGGAATTTCAATTTCATTTAAAATATTTCGAATTTTTTGGCGATCAGAGGAATTAAAAATTTTTCTAGAAATACCCCCGCCTTTAGGCGTATTTGGCATTAAAACAATATATTTTCCTGCTAAAGAAATAAAAGTTGTCAAGGCAGCTCCTTTTTGACCTCTCTCCTCTTTTATAACCTGAACTAAAACAACTTGGCCAGGTTTAATGACTTCTTGGATTTTATATCTTTTAATTCCAAAGGAAGATTTTAATTCATCACGATATTCTTTTTTATCTAGCTCAGAATTTTTGATGAGACCATTATTTTGTTCTTTTACGTCATCATTCTCTTTCAAACCCGTATCAGTATTATTATTTTCTTGTGAGACTTCTACAGTTTTATTTTTTAGATCTTCTCTAATTTTTTCCTCAGCTTCTTTAATCTTCTCTTTATCTTCAGAAGGTATTTGATAATAATCTGACTGAATATCATTAAAAGCTAAAAAGCCGTGTCTCTCTCTTCCAAAATAAACAAAAGCTGCCTGTAGAGAAGGTTCTACTCTACTTATTGTTCCAAGGTAGATATTATTTTTAAAGTTTAAGTTATTCTTATCTTCAAACTCATACTCTTCGATTGAGCGATCTGATTTGAGAACAATACGAGTTTCATTGGGATGCGAAGCATCAATATATAAATTTTTTTCCATTTTAATTGAATTCCTTTTAAATTTTTGAAATCTGTGAATATTAAATTTGTCATAGTTGCATTTTATACATTTTTTTACATAAATACAGTTATTTAAATTTTTTGTGCCTAAAGAAGGTCAAATTTATTATTGATAAAAAGGCTAGATGCTAAAATTTCTCAACTTCTCGTTTAAATTTATAATAATATTCTTTTTGATAATTTTATTATTTATATTGTCGACTCTTTGGTATTTTTCAATAGGACTACCTGATTATAAAAAACTATCAAATTATCAACCTCCAATTTCAAGTAGAGTTTACTCCGAAGATGGTAAGTTGATTGCAGAATATGCTTTACAAAAAAGACTATTTGTACCATTTGAGTCTATTCCAAATAAAGTGGTTAACTCTTTTCTTTCTGCAGAGGATAAAAATTTTTTCAATCATCCTGGAGTTGATGCTAAAGGAATTTTAAGAGCAGTAATCAATAATTTAAAAAATATCTCCCAGAATAAAAGATTAGAAGGTGCCTCTACCATAACCCAACAAGTTGCTAAAAATTTTCTTTTAACCAACGAAGTTTCTATTAAAAGAAAGATAAAAGAAGCTATACTTGCATTCAGAATAGAGAGAGCATATTCTAAAGAGAGAATTTTAGAATTATATTTAAATCAAATTTATTTAGGTCAAGGAACATACGGCATCGCTGCTGCAAGTTTAGAATATTTTGATAAGTCAATAAAAGAATTAGATTATTCTGATACAGCTTTGCTTGCCGCATTACCTAAAGCACCAAGTAAATATAATCCGTACAAGTATCCAGAAATTGCAAAATTTAGAAGAAATTTAGTTCTTCAGAATTTAGAGGATAATAACTTTATTTCAAAAAAACAACTTTCTAATTTAAAGGCTAGAGAAATAAAATTAAAAAGAAGAAAAATTGAAATAGTAAATGAAGCTAACTCTTATACAGAAGAGGTAAGAAGATCTGTAAATGAAAATTATGGTTTTGAGAAACTCTATTCACAAGGCCTAAGTATCAGGACTCCTTTAAACATTAATTATCAAATTCAAGCAATTAAATCTTTAAGAAAAGGAATTGAGGAATATGATAGAAGACATGGTTGGAGAGGACCAATAACAAATAAGTTTAAAAATAAGAAGTGGGAACACAAAATACAAAATCTAAAACTTGATCCTACTTTAAAATGGGAGTTCGCAGAAATTACAGAAGTTAACAATTTTGGAATTTCTTTTAAAATAATAAAAAATAAAAAGAGAGAAAATGTTATTGGAAAGTTAAATGAAACAAACTTAAAATGGACTGTTCCAAAAAATAAAGTAATTACTGATAAGCATAAGGTTGGGGATATAATATTTGTAAAAAAACAAAAAAACAGATGGACTATTAAACAATATCCAAAAGTAAATGGAGGAATAGTTGTTATAGATCCACATAATGGAGATGTGAAGGCTTTAGTTGGAGGTTTTAATTTTAAATCAAGTGAATTTAATAGGGTGACGCAAGCAAAGAGACAACCAGGATCAGCGTTCAAGCCTATTGTATACGCTGCAGCTTTAGATAATGGTTTCTCTCCAAATTCTATTATATTGGATGCTCCATTTGTAGAAAGTCAAGGGGAGGGTTTGAAAAACTGGAAACCTGAAAATTATGGTAAAAAATTTTATGGACCTACTACTTTAAGAAAAGGAATTGAATATTCAAGAAATTTGATGACAATAAGAATAGCTAAAATTTTAGGCTTAGATAAAATTTTAAAATTATCTAAAGAATTAGAAATTTACCAGGAAATACCAGAGCTTTTATCAGTTTCTTTGGGCGCTGCTGAAACCACTTTATTAAATTTAACATCTGCTTATGCTCCTTTTGTTAATGGAGGAAAGAAAATTGAACCAAGTTTAATCTCTAGGATTCAAGACAGACGAGGAAAAACAATCTTTCAAGTTAAAAATAGAAAATGTATAGGTTGTGATAAATTTATAGATAAAAAAAATTCGCTTCCAATAATTGAAAATACTAATGCTAATGTGCTTACTGAAGAAACAGCATATCAAATGTCCTCAATACTAAGGGGTGCGGTTCAAAGAGGAACGGCAAAAAAACTTAAAACTTTAAATGTGCCTCTTGCAGGAAAAACTGGCACTACGAATAATAATTATGACGCGTGGTTTATTGGTTTTTCGTCTGATTTAGTAATTGGTGTTTATATTGGTTTCGATAATCCAAAAACTTTGGGTAAATATGAAACAGGCTCCAAAGCTGCTTTACCAGTATTTAAATATTTCGTTGAAAATGCACTTTTTAAAGAGGATTTTAAAGATTTTAAAATACCAGATAATATTTTTATGACATCACTTAATTACGATACTGGATTAAAATCTGAGTCGGAGGATAAAAATATTATAATTGAAGCATTAAAGACTAAAGATATTAACAATATTAATAATAATAATTTAATTTTGGTTAACGATCGTGATACTCTAATAAAATTTAGACAATTCTATTAATGCAGACTTTTGAAAATAAAATATCAATCGCTAAAAAAACTCTTAAAAATATAAGGGGGTATCTTTGATCAGAAAAATGTTGAAAACAAACTCAAAGAATTAGAGAAAGAGCTTCTAAAGGATAATTTTTGGAAAGATAAAAATTTAGTAAAAAAAACTGTAAAACAAAAAAAAATTTTTGAGTATATTTTAAATAATTACGAAAATTCAGTTAAAGACCTAAACAATTTAAAAGATCTTTTTGAATTGGCATTAAAGGAAAAAAATGACGAAATTCAAAATGAATGTATTAATAAAATTGATCAAATTAATATAAATTTGAAAGAGAGTGAAATAAGTTGTTTTCTGTCCGGGGAAAATGATGATTTGAATATATTTTTAGAAATACATGCCGGAGCAGGTGGAACCGAAAGTCAGGACTGGGCCGATATGCTTAGAAGAATGTATTTAAAATGGTTTGATAAAAAAAAATATAAATACGAAATCATAAGTGAACATAAGGGAGAGGAAGCAGGAATAAAGTCATCGACAATAAAAGTGGAAGGAAATTTTTTATATGGTTTAATGAGAGCAGAGTCTGGAGTTCACAGATTGGTAAGAATTTCACCTTTCGATAGTGGCGCGAGACGACATACTAGTTTTGCAAGTGTATGGGTTTATCCAATGATTGATGATGATATTGATATAAAAATTGAGGATAAAGATTTACGTATAGACACTTACAGATCAAGCGGAGCTGGCGGACAGCATGTTAATACAACTGATAGTGCTGTGAGGATTACACATTTGCCAACTAAAGTTGTAGTTCAATGTCAAAATGAGAGATCTCAACATAAAAATAAGGAGACTTGTTTTAAAATGCTTAAAGCAAGATTATATGAACACGAAACTCAAAAAAGAGAAGAAGAAAATCAAAAACAAATGAATACAAAAACAGATATTGGATGGGGTCATCAAATTAGGTCATATGTTTTACAACCTTATCAACTTGTAAAAGATTTAAGAAATAAAACAGAAAGCACGAATCCTTCTAGTGTTTTAAATGGTAACATCGATCAGTTTATAGAAGAGGGTTTAAAAAACAAATAATGTCAAAAATATTAAGAATTTTCATTTATCTAATTTTTTTAACATTTTTCTCATTAATTTTATTACTAATGACTATTGGTATAGAAACCAAAAGATTTAATAATTTAATCGTAGATAAAATTTTAATCACGTATGAAAATCTATTTATTGACCTAAATAGCATAAAGTTTAAATTAGATTTAAGCGAAACAAGCCTTTTTTTGGAAGCAGATAAACCAATTTTAAATTACAGAAAAACCTCAGTGCCTGTAAAAAATATTAAAGTATACGTTGATTTTTTATCTTTAATCAAAACAAAACCGTCAATAAAAAAGATTAATTTAATTTTAGAACAATTAAATATGAATGAATTAAAAAACTTATCTGTTGTTTTAAAACCTTCAAATTTAAGAAGTTTGATAAGTAATAATATCGATAAAGGGATTATTGATTCTGAGATAGAATTCTATTTTAATAACGATAATGATATTAAAAATTTTATTGCAAAAGGAAATGTAACAAACTTAGATTTTTCGTTTAAAGATAATATTAGTTTTAAAAAAGTTAATTTTAATTTTTTTGCTGATCAAAGTGATATATTAATCCAAAATATTTTTGGGAACCTAAATGAAATTAAGATAAAAGACGGAGATATTAGAATTGAAGTAGCAACGGGAATAAAAATTAACTCTAATTTTTCAAGTGACTTAATTTTAAAAGATAAACTGCCAAAAAAATATTTAAAGTTTTTGAATAATTTTAAATTTGGAAAAAATATAAGTTATTTAGATGTAAGTCTTAATAATAATTTAAAGATAAAATTAGATAAGACATACAAAGTAGATGATTATAGTTATGATATTTCTGGTAAAATCAACAGAGCAAATATAGAGTTTAAAAAACCCAAAAAAATTGAATTTACAGATGAAAAAATTGATAGCCTCGAAATAAAAAAATCTGATATTAGATCAAGTTTTTCTACAAAAAAAAACACCTCACAAATTTCAGGTAAATATTCAATAAATAAAAAAAATTTTAAAGATTTTAATGTTAAACACGATTCTTTAAAAGATTATATAACTCTTAATATTGATATTGATTTTGACCGAAAAATTGAGATTGATTTGATAAATTATTATAAACCCGAAGGAATTAATTCAAACTTTTCCCTGAGCGTTAAAAAAAGAAAAGACAAAATTATTATAAATAAGCTTAATTATTTAGAAAATCAAAATCAAATTATTATCGAGGAACTTAACTTAAAATCTAATAATTTTATTTCAGTAAAAAATATTGCTATAAAAACTTTTGATAAAAGCAAAAAAAATAATGATTTCAAAATAAATTTTGGAAAAAAAATCAATCTACAAGGAGATGCTTTTGATGCTTCTAATATCTTTAATGAAGTGAATAAAGATTCAAAAAATAACTTCTTAAAAAATATTTCAAAAGAAATTGAGATTGATTTAAACAAAGTTGTTGGAGCTTCTTCAAATAAACTAAATAATTTTAAATTAATAGGTTTAATTAAGAATGGTCAATTTCAAAAAATTTCCTCTAAGGGAGATTTTGGAGATGGAAAGTTTTTAGATATTACAATGAAGTATGATGAAAAAAATGATACAAAAAATCTAGAAATTTATTCAGATTTACCTCAAGCTCTTTTAACTAATTATAATTTTTTTAGAGGTTTAACAGGAGGAAGTTTATTATTCAATTCTTCCATTAGAAAGGACTTCTCAAAGTCAGGTTTAAAGATTGAAAATTTTAAAGTAATAAATGCTCCTGGAATGGTAAAACTTTTATCTCTTGCTGACTTAAGTGGACTAGCAGATTTAGCTCAAGGTGATGGTATCTCTTTTGATACATTAGAAATTAACTTTACTAACAGTAAAGGATTTAAAAAATTTGAAGATATTTTTGCTGTTGGCCCAAGTATTTCAGTTTTAATGGAAGGTTATCAAGATAAAAGCGGCCTAACAAGCATAAGAGGTACATTAGTGCCTGCAAAAAATCTAAATAAGTTGCTTTCTAAGATTCCAGTTATAGGAAACATAATTATACCAAAAGAGGTTGGAGAAGGTCTATTTGGAGTAAGCTTTAAAATTAAAGGCACAACTGGTAAAATGAAAACTACTATAAATCCAATAAGAACAGTCACCCCAAGATTCATTCAAAAAATCATAGATAAAAAAAAAAATACTAAATAATCTTTACTAAATAATGTTTTTTTTTTCCAAAAGATAATTTTAAGGTTTTTTTATTGAAATCTTTTAATTTAAGAATTTTTTTATCATCTTCAATTAATTGATTATCAATTTTAAGACCTTTGTTTGCGATCGCTCTTCTAGCCTCGCTTTTGGATGATAAAATATTATTAGTGGATAAAAAATCTAATATATTTATACCTTGGGTAACTTTTTTAATATCTAATTTTATTACAGGAAGATTTTTTCCTACCCCTTGATTATCAAAAGTTTCCTTAGCGGTTTTTTCTGCTTTGTCAGCCGCCTCTGAGCCGTGAAGAATTTTTGTAGCCTCATTGGCAAGTAATTTTTTTAAATTATTAATATTTTTTTCCTTATTACACAAACTATCAATTTCTTTTGGGTCAATATCTGTAAAGAAATTTAAAAATTTTTTTACATCTCTGTCATCGGTATTTCTCCAAAACTGCCAATAATCGTAAGAAGAAAATAAATTTTCATTCAACCAAATAGCACCTTTTTCAGTTTTTCCCATCTTCGCACCAGACGATAGAGTTATTAATGGAGAAGTTAAGCCGAATGCTTGTTTTTGCAAAATTCTTCTTATCAGTTCAACACCATTAACTATATTTCCCCATTGATCTGATCCACCAATTTGTAAAATACAATTATTAATTTTAAATAATTTGTAAAAGTCAAAAGCTTGTAAGATCATATAATTAAATTCCATATAGCTAAGAGATTGTTCTCTCTCTAATCTTAATTTGACACTATCAAATGTAAGCATCTTATTAATTGTAAAATGACTTCCAATATCTCTTAAAAATTCAATATAGTTTAATTTTGTTAGCCATTTAGCATTATTTACAAATAAAGGCTTTGTTTGTGAATTTGAATTATTCAAAATTTTTTTAAAAACATTTTTTATACTTTTAATATTCTCTTGTATTTTAGTTTGATTAAGAAGTTTTCTTGTGGAATCTTTACCTGAAGGGTCACCAATTAAAGTTGTTCCACCCCCCAAAAGTACGATTGGGCGATGGCCGTGTTTTTGCATTAGTCTTAGAATCATTATTTGTAATAAACTTCCGACGTGTAGGCTGCTAGCGGTGCAGTCAAATCCTATATATGCTGAGATAAATTTTTTATTACAAATTTGATCAAGTTTATCTAAATCTGTGCATTGATTTAGATATCCACGGGATTTCATTTCAATTAAAAACTTATTTTTCATAGCACATTTTGATTAAACTACTATTATACAAAAATTTTTATAAATAAATAAAAATATGCAAAAAAAATATACTTCTTTAGGTCTAATGAGCGGTACATCTGGTGATGGTGTTGATGCTTCTATTATTTATTCTAATGGTCTGGATAAATTTGAGGCTATCAAAGACAAATTTTTTGAATACGATTCTAAAATCTATAAAAAAATACACTCAATCAAGGAGAAAATTTTTGATGAAAATGATTTAAAAAAACTTGAGTCAGAATTAAATGAACTTGAGAGAGAAATAACTTTGTTTCATGCGAAAATAATCACAGAGTTTGACAGTTTATCAAAGTCTTTTATTGTAGGTTTTCACGGACAAACTATTTATCATAGCTCAAAAAAGAAAATATCTAAACAACTAGGCAATGCGGAATTATTAAGTCAATTAACAAAAAAAAAAATAGTTTATAATTTTAGAGAAAATGATCTCAGGAATGGAGGTGAAGGCGCACCTTTGACACCTATATTTCACCAACTGATTGCTAACCAAAAAAAAATGGATTTGCCGGTTAGTTTTATGAACATAGGCGGTATTTCAAATATTACAATTGTAAAAAAAAAAGATGGGTCAAATGAATTATTTAGTAAAGATATTGGGCCAGGTAACTGCCTTATTGACTCATGGGTAAGAAAAAATTCAAAAAATAAATTTGATAAAGATGGATTATTAGCTTCGATAGGTAAAAAGAATGAAATTATTCTAGAGCAGGCTCAAGAATTATTTATGAATAGATTAAATAAAAAAAAAAATTCTTATGATATAAATGATTTTGATATTTCATTTGCAAGAGGGCTTACTTTAGAAGATGGAGTTGCCACTCTTACAGATTTCACTGCAAACATTTTAGGAGAAGCTTTATATTCAATCTTTCAAAAAGATAGTAACGTACAAAAGATTTTAGTTTGTGGCGGCGGAAGAAAAAATCAAATTTTACTTAATAACATTATCAATAAGTCTCCACCAAATTTAATTTTTGAATTAATAGATAAATATATGATTGATGGAGACTTTGTAGAGTCCCAGGCTTTTGCTTTTATCGCTATAAGAACTTTAAATAACCTTCCTATCACGTTTCCAAGTACAACTAATTGTAAAAAACCTACTGTTGGTGGAAAGATATTAGAAAATTAAATCAAAGCAGTTTTTTCTTTTAAGTATTTTTGTATTTCTAAAGATAATTCTTTTTCCTTGTTCTTAAAAAAATGATTTGAATTTTTTATCTTAGAAAAATTGACTTCCACACCTTTTTGACTTTTAATTCTATTATCTAATTCAGTTATACTTTCTTTAGTTACTAATTCATCGTTTTCGCTATATATAACTTGACCTGAAGTTGGGCATGGAGCAAGAAATGAAAAGTCATAAACATTTGGCTGTGGTGAAACCGCAATGAAATTATTGACTTCTGGTCTTCTCATGATCAATTGCATGCAAATCAAAGAGCCAAAAGAAAAACCTGATACCCAGCATTGACTATAATCTAAATTTTGTCTCTCAATCCAATCTAACGCTGCAGCTGCGTCTGATAGTTCTCCTTGGCCATTATCAAAAACACCATCACTTTTACCAACACCTCTGAAATTTACTTTTATTACTGAAAATCCGTTTTCAAGAAAAATATTATACATTAATTGAACTATTCGATTATTCATCGTTCCTCCATATTGTGGGTGAGGATGTAAGACTATTGCCACAGGTGATCCAAATTTGGGATTTTTATAATACTTAGCTTCTAATCTACCAGCTGGTCCAGGTATAAAAATTTCTAAACTTTTTGGTTTCATATTTGATAATGATTATTATTAAAAAAAAAAGTACTGTTTTATATCACGTTTTTATGCGACAAATATTTTTTTTTAATCCTGACTAAAAAGGTAGGAATTGTCTCAAAACTATTATATGACAACGTTTAATTATGAAGTTAACAAATAAAGGAAGATACGCCGTGATGGCAATGGCAGACTTAGCATCTTATGCTAACAAAGGGCCTATAAGCCTTACTGAAATATCTTTAAGACAAAATATTTCATTGGCTTATCTAGAACAAATCTTTTTAAAGTTGAAAAGTAAGAAACTGGTACGTAGTTCAAGAGGAGCTACAGGGGGATATGTTCTAGAAAAACCAGCTTCCGAAATTAAGTTATCAAATATTATTTTTGCAGTCGATGAAGAGGTTAAAACATTAAATTGTAAAAAAAGCTCAAAAAGAGGATGTAATAACAAATCAACAAAATGTATTACTCACAATCTATGGGACCAATTAGATCAACACATAAACGGTTTTTTTGACAAAATAAAATTACAAGATCTAACTAAAACAGCTGAAAAATTAAAATGAAGAGCGAAGAATTAAAAAATCAAGAATATAAATACGGTTTTA
>MDSW01161884.1_pt1 | contig 34831 bp, 29 predicted proteins | sample 811171 | NCBI WGS metagenome assembly MDSW01 (sample SAMN05326641, study PRJNA326480) | marine metagenome | isolation source: seawater | place: Atlantic Ocean: North West | collected 2012 | reverse complement strand
TTAAACCAGCTGCAGTAGATGATACTATGTTGCTAAGCTATGTTCTCGACGCTGGGCGAGGTAAGCACAACCTTGATGACCTAGCTTTTCGTCATTTAAACCATCAAACAATAAAATTTTCTGAAATTACCGGAAGTGGTAAAAATCGTATAAGTTTTGCTGAAGTGCCCATAGATATTGCTCTCAATTATGCTGCCGAAGACGCCGACGTAACATTGCAGATCTTCAAGCTTTTTAAGTCACGTATCATTAAAGAAAAAATGAATACAGTTTATGAAACTATCGAAAGACCTTTAATAACCGTAATTAGTGAGATAGAAAAAACAGGCATTAAGGTAAACTCAAATACCCTCATAGAGCTATCAAAAGACTTTGCCATAAGAACCAGAAAACTTGAAGAAAAAGCCCATAAAGAGGCTGGAGAAGTATTTAATATTGCATCGCCCAAGCAACTAGGCGAGATATTATTTACCAAGTTAGGTATCGAAGGTGGAAAAAAGGGTAAAGCCGGTGCATTTTCAACTGGTGCAAATATACTTGAAGATTTGGCAAGTCAGGGTCACAATTTACCACAAACAGTTCTTGACTGGCGCCAACTTGCGAAACTTAAATCTACTTATACTGAAGCGTTAGTTAATCAAATTAACCTTGATACAGGTCGCATTCATACATCTTATGGCATGGCCACCGCGCAAACAGGGCGTTTGTCTTCAAATGAACCCAATCTACAAAACATACCCGTTCGTACTGAAGAAGGTCGTAAAATTAGAGCGGCATTTATTCCAGAAAAGGGTCACAAATTATTATCTCTAGATTACTCACAGATTGAACTTCGAGTACTCGCCCATGTGGCAAATGTTTCAGCACTTCGAGAGGCGTTCGAGCAGGGCCAAGATATTCATGCTCTTACTGCTAGCCAGGTATTTGAAGTCCCACTAACTTCACTTTCTGCTGATTTACGTCGAAGAGCAAAGGCAATAAATTTTGGGATTATTTATGGAATTTCTGCCTTTGGTTTAGCCCGAAATTTAGGCATCTCTCGTACAGATGCTCAGGCATATATAGACGCGTATTTTTTAAGGTTTCCTGAAATTCGTGAATATATGGATACCACTATCTTATTTGCTAAAGAAAATAGCTATGTAAATACTATTTTTGGCAGACGTATTCATATAAGTGGAATTAAAGATAAAAACCCTATGACGCGAGGTGGAGCTGAACGACAAGCTATAAACGCACCGATACAAGGAGCTGCAGCTGATATTATAAAAAGAGCCATGATCAGGATGGGTCCGGCATTAAAAAACAAAGGCCTTAATGCAAAGATTCTCTTACAAGTACACGATGAATTATTGTTTGAGCTTCCAAAAGATGAAGAGTCAGCAACTATCAAAGCTGCTTCTGAAGTAATGGAAAATGCTGCTTTTCCAGCAGTAAATATATCAGTTCCGCTGGTTGCTGAGGCTGGTTTAGGTGATACCTGGGATGAAGCCCATTAAATTTTTGTAAAAAATAAAAAAAAGTTCAAATGTTACATTTTCAACAAAAAAGCCAAAAATCACTTAAATAAATATCATATTATTTTTTATTTTATGTATAATTAACATATAGTTATTAATAACCCTAGAGTAGTTTTAAATACAATTACTCTAACTCACCCAATGGCATATAATCACAACCCAATTTTATGCTATCTGTTAAAATTTGTGCTAAGCTTATTGCCAAAGTACAATGTAACCCCGACAATAGATAAAGAGAAGAATTAGTAATAACGAAAGTATGGTAGTAATTTACAGTGAGGAACGTCATACATGACAGATTCTAGTCTATCAAATACCGATGAAAGCGTAAAAAAATCGGCGATCGTTAAATGGTTTAATCCAATTAAGGGTTATGGGTTTGTGCAACCGGATGATGATACCGGAGATGCATTTGTGCATATATCTGTGCTGGAGGCTGCAGGACATAGAGACTTACCGGATGGAGCTGCCGTTGAGTGTGAAATAAATGATGGAGAAAAAGGTCCTACAGTGACAGTTATATTTAGCGTCACTGAACAAGAGGGGTCTGAGGAACCAGCTGCTGCGGTCGAACCCGATGGACCATTGATTGATGGCATAGTGAAATTCTTTGATGCTAATAAAGGATATGGATTTATTGTTCCTGATGATGGAGGACCAGATATCTTTATTTCAGGTCGGGTCGTGGCCAGTGGTGGACTAAGAAGTCTAGAACCAGAAACAAGAGTCCGTGTTGGCACCCAAAAAGGAGAAAAAGGTCCTTTAGCTGTTTTAGTTGAACTGTCTTAGCAGTCATTAGATCTTTTTATCCCAAAAAAACTATTGGTATTATGGAAGCAGAAAAATTTCTGAGTATACTGAAATGTTTGCCCAGGGGACATTAACTTGAAGAGCAAGTGCTTTTGTTAATAATTATTAACAAAATCTGCTCAAAAATTTATAATATTTACGATTATAAGTTCCAGACAAGATTAAGTTAAATAGGCGCAAACAAAAAAAATATTTGGGGCCTATTTCGGGGCTTTAGCAAGTCTTATTAGTTCTTTCTTTGCTTTATCAGGGCAGCTAATAAGCTCATCAAAGTCCAAACGAGCTTCAGCGTCATTCCTAGCTAGGTCAATACCTTCTGGATCAATACCAGTCATTTTCCAATCCATTCCTGGTCTACCAATTAAATGTTGTGCATAGATATCAACCGCCTCCGCATGATTCTCATTCATATGGTCCAAAATTTCAGGTTCAGCTGCCATAAGTTCAGAAGAGATTTCTCCATTTAATAAAACATCAGAATTATCAAGAATATGATCACCACCAAAGCCAGCTAAAAAATGTATGCTTTCTACCTCCATTCGGTATAAAGTAAAATCGGTAAACTCAACAAATGTTTGAACAGTTGTATGTCGTGCTAAAAAGCGTTTGCTAAGTAAAGGGTCATCGCACCTTATCGCACGTCCAATGACAGTCGCCCGGCCCTGTGTAATTGCATCTCTGGTTGTTCTTGAAAATAATAGTGAAATTCTTCCATCAACCTCAATGTTACGGCTATGTCGTGCTAGATCTGAAATCATAAAAATGGGAGATCCATCCTGACCGCAAGCAACCAATATTAAACTTGCATATGGGCAACCGCCAGTTTCAACATCAAGCGTTGCTAACGACGCTTGCTTCATAGTTCGCATAAGTCGTCGAACAATACGGCCGGGTTCTTTATTAATAATACTTTTATTCATAACCGCACAAACACTTAACAATACCTCTATAATGAACCAGAAAAGTTTTTTAATTAGGTAGCTATTTTTTAATCATATGTTTTTTATGTTCCATTTCAGATATACCACTGTGATCTGGACCTCGAGATCCGGCAGGTAAAACAATAGCCAACACATTAATTTTGCCACTTTTTTCAAATATAAGGGTCAGAGGAATATTTGAATTTTCTTTCAGTCGTTTTTTTAAACCCATGAGCATAATGTGCTTTTGTCCAGGAGAGAGGATTACTTCACTATTTGCTGATACTTTTATTCCCCCCTTGATAGCACGCATTTTCATCACCCCATTTTCATGGATCATTTGATGCAATGACGAATGATTAGCAATATCCGCTTCCACACCAATTAATTTATCGGAATGCATTCCAACATTTTTTATTTTTAAAAATACTGCACCAGTTTTTTGTGATGAAGTCGTCGCTCTTGACCATGATTCGTTAATCTTTAAAAGGTTACCCTGATCAGCGTAAACTATTTTTGCAGGCAACAAAAAAGAAACCAAAACAATTGCTAAGGCTAATATATTTTTAACCAATACTTCTATCATATTATCTTTCTCTACTCGCTTAAGTAATAAATTCTAGATTAAATATATAGAAATCATCTAATTCTAATTTCATATAAATAAGTTTTAGCATAAGTTTTAAATAATTATAAAATCTAGCCCCTCATATGCCTCCTAATATTCGAGGCTATTTCTTCAGGAGATGTTCCATAACGAAATAGTGATACGACTTTTCCTTCAGGATTAAGCAGGTAAACAAATGATGTATGGTCCATCAGGTAATAAGTAAACTGTGTATTTTCAGCACGACTGAAAAAAACACGATATAAATCTGCTATATCTTTAATCTGCTTTCTAGTCCCTGTTAAGCCTATAAGCCTATCATGGAACAATGGAACATACTCAGCTAAAACAGCCGGAGTATCGCGGTCTGGGTCAATAGTAATCATTAGGGGTATAACACCAACCGCATCTGTATCCAATTCATCTATGGCCTGGGCAATATCTCCAAGGGCTGTAGGACAAACATCAGGACAAAAGGTATACCCAAAAAAAACGAGTACAAAGCTTCCAAAATAATCCTTTTCAGTAACAGTACGACCTTTGTGATCAACTAATGTAAAAGGACCCCCAATTTCTACATTGGCAATAAGTCCATTAGGCGCCTTTGTGATGGTATCGTTTCGAATAACCAACCATTCAGCTAAAGCAGCAAATGCAGCAATTACAACAATTGCAAATACCACGCCTATTCTGGTCGACTTTTTCATAATTAAATAAATAAAACCTTTATTATTATATATACAATGTGTCGCACAGTCGCAGATTTTAAATGTTTTAGATCATATAAATAGCAGTTTTATAAGTTGTCATGATAGATAATAATGGACAGACTAATATATTATTAAGAAATCTAATAAAACCCTTGTCGTAAATCTGCCATAATCAGAAAATAAAATTATATTTAGCTTGTTTTCTGTGACGTTTTAAAGAGGAATATCGTATGGTGCAAACCATAGCGTTAGTTGACGACGATAAAAATATATTAACTTCATTATCTATGGCCTTAGAGGCTGAAGGTTTTATAGTAAATATTTATTCAGATGGCACTGAAGCTTTTTCTGGCCTATCAATTAAACCAGCAGACCTAGTCATACTTGATATAAAAATGCCACGAATGGATGGCATGGAACTATTGAACCGACTAAGACAAAAATCAAATATTCCTATTATTTTTCTCACCTCAAAAGATGATGAAATTGATGAAGTTATAGGCCTACGCATGGGAGCAGATGATTATATAACTAAGCCTTTCTCCCAGCGTCTGTTAATAGAAAGAGTTCGTGTTGTTCTAAGACGCAAAGAAAATAAAAATAATCCTGACGAGAATTCTAGTGGAATTATGAAGCGTTCTGGTTTGGAGCTTGATCCTGCAAAACATCTTTGTAGATGGCACGAAAGGGAAGTCGTTTTAACAGTTACAGAATTTCTTATAGTCAAAGCTCTTGCGCAAAGACCAGGTCATGTTAAAAGCCGTGACCAACTTATGGACACAGCGTATGGTGATAATATTTATGTAGATGACCGAACCATAGATAGCCATATTAAACGATTAAGAAAAAAGTTTAAGAAAGTAGATAATAGTTTTGCTCAAATAGAAACACTTTATGGCATAGGTTATCGTTATAAAGAAGGTTAATTTAGAGACACTAACTTTAATTCTCGGTAGAATTAATTATACTAACCACCCATACTAGATAAGATCGTGATAATAAAGAGACTAAAGCTAATCATTAAAGATTCTACGAGGGCTCTACTGCTTGATTGGGGTTAGTAATTTGGTGTTCCGTTATCTGCAATATATAATAACTTGGTGTAAACAAAGAAGAGCTTCTTCTTCCCTGACCAGACGCATTTTAGCAATCAACCTTTTGGTGTTAATAGTGCCTGTAGGCGGATTCTTTTTTCTTGAAAGCTATCAGAAAAGGCTGATTGAATCAGAGATTGAAAGCCTAAAAGTTCAAGCCGAAATATTTGCAGGAGCGGTCGGAGCTCTTGCCACAAAAACATCTCCCATACTAGGACATCAAATTATTCCTATTCGGGCTAACATAATGCTGCACCGGTTAACCAGCATTACTAATACAAGAGTTAGGTTATATGGATCTAACGGAACACTAATGGCTGATACTCAGCTCTTCCCAATATCAAGAGGAGCAGTTCTTATAGATGAATTACCTCCACCTGATAGTGAGATAGGGCCCGGCCGCTGGTTTGTTAATCAGATAAATAATTTTTTAAATTGGATTCCAGGACAAAATAAGCTGCCTCTTTATATTGAAGCCAACCCCTCCAATGCGGAAAACTTTAAGGAAGTTAAAGTTGCTTTATTTGGAGAGCAAGCCGCAGCAGTTAGACGACATGAACCAAATGGACTAATAATTTCAGTTGCATTGCCTGTTCAACATTACCGCCAAGTTATTGGCGCGCTAATGGTGTCCAATAATGGACACAAAATCGAACAAGCAATGCGAGCAATTCGTTTAGACATACTAAAGATTTTTACTATAGCCTTAATTATTACCATACTCTTATCACTTTACCTGGCAGGGACTATTGCAAGGCCCATAAACCGACTGGCCGCAGCAGCTGAGAAAGTAAGGACAGGTCATGGACGACATGTTTATATACCTGATTTTACTTCAAGGCGTGATGAAATAGGAGAACTAAGCCGTGACTTAAGAGGTATGACTGAAGCCCTTTGGCAGCGTATGGATGCTATTGAAAAATTTGCTGCAGATGTTTCACACGAAATTAAGAATCCACTTACTTCATTACGAAGTGCCGTCGAAACCGTCGCTCGCATTAGTGATATAGAAAAACAAAAAAAACTGATGGCAATTATCTTAGACGACGTTCAACGTCTTGACCGTTTAATTAGTGATATATCTGATGCATCACGGCTGGACGCAGAGCTAAGCCGCGATGTACCAGCTCCCGTAAATCTTAGACAGCTTTTAGAAGCACTTACAGAGATTGAAAAAGACACAGCCCTAAACCTAAAGCTATCAATTTATTTATTTTTAGAAGAAGGAACTGACTTAATTGTTTCTGCTTCAGAAGGACGATTAGGCCAAGTGTTTTTAAATATTATTAATAATGCGATATCATTCAGTCCTCCACACACGAAAATCATAATTCGTGCCGAACGGAGGATTAAGGAAAATGGGAGTTTTATAAGGGTAAGCATAGAGGATGAAGGCCCTGGAATTCCAGAAGATAAACTAGCATCCATTTTTGACCGATTTTATACAGACCGTTCTGTAAATGCAAAAAAAGATGACAGCATACTCTTAACTCACTCAGGTCTTGGTCTAAGTATATCGAAGCAAATAGTGGAAGCAGCCGATGGACATATATGGGCAGAAAATTGTTATAAAAATAATCTTATTTCAGGGGCTATATTTATTGTTGAATTGCCGGCTAATTAGTTTAAATTCTTATTAGTCTTTATTCACTAATATTATCTTCTTCCAAAAAATAATTTTATTTTCTACAAAGTTATATAGATAACTGCTTCGCCATTTAGTGTAATAATATTTGCTAGCTAATATAGGGTTTTATATAATTGTAAAATATCTAAAATAGAGGGTTTTGTTATGGGAATATCGAGAGTTGAATCTTTAATTTATGGTGTTACAGATATAGATTCTGGGATCCGGTATTTTGAAAATTGGGGCCTAGAAAATGTAGAGAAAGGTGCAAGCGGCGCAATATTCAAAACGCCCACTAATCAAACCATTCATATAAAATCAAAAGACAATCCATCTTTACCATCAGCCCCAGATGACGAAAACTCAACTGTACGCCAGACAATATGGGGTGTTGAAACAGCTGCAGATCTAGAAAAAATTGGGGCAGAGATGTCGATTGACCGAGAAGTCAAATTAAACCCTGATAATTCTATACAAGTAACAGATGAATGCGGGTTTTCCCTGGGTTTTTGTATTGGTAAAGTCAAAGAGTTAAAGGCCTTACCTTCTCGCGTTAACTTGAATGAAAACTCTGAAAGGCTTAATGCAGTTGTTGAATCATTGCCGCAAGCTAAACCTTTAAGGCTCGGGCATGTGGTCTATTATGTTCCTATAGAAAAAGCCGACAAAGCTGTTTCTTTTTATATCGACCGATTAGGGTTTCGTCTATCCGATCGAACTTTAGGGCGCGGAGATTTTATGCGCTGCCCAGGATCAAGGGATCATCACAACTTGTTTTTACTAAGACGTAAAGATAAAGCTGCATTCAATCATGCAGCATTTGAAGTACAAAATTTTGATGAAATTATGATGGGAGGCGTATTTATGAAAAATAATGGATGGCAGCCCGAGACTACTCCAGGGCGTCATGTTCTTGGATCAAACCTTTACTGGTATTTTCGTAATCCGTGTGGCGGCAACACAGAATATTTTGCAGACATGGACTGTATGGATGATGATTGGGAACCACGTATTTGGGATAAAAACCCAGGATTTTCGCTTTGGTCAATAAGCGATCCGGATTAAAGGTTATTGTTGAATCATTAATAAAATTTAACCATTAGATTGAATCGTAAGTGTTAATTAAGCAAAAAGAAGGTATATATAAAGCCATTCTGGAAAATATTTGAGAAACATAACTAACTTTTATTAAACCTTTATTATTATTTTCTAAAATGTGAGTTATACATTTAGTAAATAATTTCATTATATAGTAATTGTTAGGGCGCGTTATAAAAAAAGGACAAAATTATGAAGCAAATAAATGTTGGAGTAATAGGGACTGGTTGGACTGGAGGAATCCGGGCTAATGCTTGTGCACGAAGTCCATTGATTGATGAACTCCACATAGCTGAGATTAACCCAGAACGCCTTGCAGAAGTTAAAGATGAGACAAACCCTGTTTTTTCTACAACAGATTGGGAAGTCCTTTTAAAAAAGGATGAAGTCGATACAATAATTATTTCTGCTACTCCAGAGTCAACGCACTATCCAATGATAAAAGCAGCCTTGGAAGCTGGAAAACATGTTTTTGTAGAAAAACCCATTTCAACCACAATAGCCGAAGCAGATGAAGTGATAGCATTGGCTGCGGAAAAGAACCTAAAATTTACCGTTGGTTATTCACAGAGGTTTGAACCCAAACATGCCTATATAAACAAAGCATTAAAAGAAGGGTTGGTAGGTGATCCAGTAACCTGTCTAGTTAGTCGTAATGTAACACGCGAGTTGGGAAACAAAATAACTGGTCGTTCTAAACTGTCACCAGCAGCCATGGAAGCAACACATGATCTCGATTTTCTCTTATGGTGCCTTCAACCCCGCAAGCCTATTCGTGTTTACTCACAAACATCAGGAAAGCTATTCAGACGAAATAGCGAAACACCTGACCATCAATGGATTATGGTGACCATGGATGACGGTACAACCATTACAGTTGGTGCCGGATGGATTTTACCTATTGGTTATCCAAATTATTCTCAGTGTTGGATAGAGGTCGTTGGAACTGATGGGGCGCTAACGATAGATGACACGCATAAGGAGGTTCAATTCAATACTACTGATCATGGAATACGTTATCCAATGTCATCTATGCCTGGAGAACCTGTCGACCACGTGTTCGCCGGGCCGATGGCAGCTGAAACAATCCATTTTGTCGAAGCTGTAGTCTATGACCGACCTGTGATGGTAAAACCGGACGAAGCTAGGCTAGTTATGGATGTATATACTGCAGCAGATTTATCAGACGAACTTGGTGAACCGGTAACTCTGCCGCGAAACGACCCTACATTGATAACAGAATAAATTATAAAATATTATTAGATTACATCAGACAATACTAGGGTAACTTCAGCTACGTTAATACTAAAAATAATTTCCCAATAAATTTATTAATATTATCTGAAACTTTGGACATTATGGGAAAACAAAATGGATCAAGCAGTTTGGGCAATCTGGTATGACCTCCAAGATCAGACACAGTCAGAATATATAGATTGGTTACATAAAGAATATTTGCCTATCCTACAATCACGTCCTGGTTTCACTTGGGCGGCTCATTACCAAAGCCAGGGTGGTGGAGCGGATATGGAAAAAGTCAGAAACACTTTTCCAAAGTCACATGGAATGGAAGGCTTAGGAAAGGGAACGCAGTTTCTAATGTTAGTTGGCGCCACAGAACCGTGGGTTTTACTGGATCCCAGCGTAATACATGAAGAACGCGCAATTACCGGAAAAGTGAAAGAAATGCTTAATATGCGTCAAAATACCCGGTCATGTATATTTTCAGTTTTTGCTCGGGTTAATGGTCCAGAAATGAATAAGAGACCTCTAGGAACGACCCCGGCCCCTGCAATACAGATGGGTAGCTTCCGTATAAATGAGTTGGAAAATGAGTATGATGTCGGCGCATGGTACGCTCAACAAAGACTTCCAGCCATGGCCAAAATGCCAGGGTGTATTGGGGCCAGGGTCATGTTATCAATAGCTGGATGGGCAAAGTACTCAGTTTTGTACGAATTTACTTCATTAGAAACTCGTCTTAAATATTTCGAAAAGCCACTTGAATCCTTAATGCTAGATGAGCAGGAATGGTCAGGTAAGATCGTTCGTTCAACAATGCATACTCCTGGTTCACCAACCATAGCTAGAAGAATATGGCCAGCAGTGCCAGTTGAAGATGAGTAAAATAGACTTACACTTCGGAGGCTACCAGGGCCCATACTCGGTACATAGCCGCGCTATATCTGTATTCAAAGAAACATTAGATTTTTCGCTAGGAGAAGATTTAGATTTTACCCAGTCTCTTAACATAATGGATATGGGAAGGCCCGCTTCAGATTTAATTAATATGGTATCTTCTGGCGAACTCACATTTTGCTATTTTTCTTCAAGTTATTTAGCTGATACAGTTAAAGAATTTCAACTACTAGACCTGCCATTTATGATTCAAGACCGTGAACAGGCTTACGCCATGATTGACGGCCCTTTAGGGCATTTTCTTGAAGAAAAAATTGATGAGGCTTGTGATTTTAGAATTGTCTCATGGTGGGATAATGGGTTTCGTCACTTTTCTAATAAAGTACGTCCTATTCGAAACCCAGCTGACTGCGATGGCCTTATTATTAGAAGCTTACGCAGCGATATATATAAAAAAACATACTCTAGCCTTGGTTTTAAACCAGTATATTTAGATGTAAGCAAATTAAAAAGTGCAGTGGTATCGGGAAAGGTCGATGCCCAAGAGAATGCATTAACTAATATATTTAATTTTGGAATTAATAATCATCATCGCTGGATTACCCTATCACAGCATTTTTTTGGACTAGCAGTAGTATTATGCCACAAAAAAACGTATGACAGTTGGCCTGTAGAAGTTAGAGAAATCGTTAATGCCTCAATTAAAAAAGCTACTGATGCTCAACGCAAACTTGCCGCCGCAGAGGAAAAAGAGGTTTTAGAAAGATTTGATCTATCAAACAACGAAATTATTACATTAGGTGATGCTGAACGACTAGAATTTGCCTCAACTGTAAAACCAGTTATTGATAATACAGTAAGCGGTTTTCGAAATAAACTTTTTGATTTTATTTCTGTTTAAAATATTTAAGTCGATCAATAAATACTGTTAATTAGAATTTCGTATTTTATCAAATTCTGGATATAATAAACTATAGTCTTTTTCCGCCATGCCATTATCAATAGCCCGATTAAGAAACTGCAGCGTTTCTTTAGCGTAGCGTGCATCAATATTCATTGATTCTGCCATTTTTACCGCCATGCCTAGGTCTTTATTCAAGTTATAGACTCGCGATCGAGCATCCCATTTTTCAGAAAGTATATGTTTAGGAAACCTAAATTCACTAGAATAGCTACGTGCATTAGAGTTATTAAAAACCTCAACCATATCTGCCAAAGATATACCTGCTGCCTCAGCCATTATACCAGCTTCACAATTGGTAAGAAAAATTGTGTGAACAACCATGTTATGTATTAATTTCATAGCATGACCCGCTCCGCTCTCACCAAGATAAAATATACTTTTAGCTATGGCATTTAGCATCGTTCTTGAGCTTTCATACACGTTCTTATCACCACCAATCATTAAGGTAAGTGAGCCTGAATCAGCTCCTGTCGCACCGCCGCTCATAGCTGCATCTAGATATTTCACACCGTGTTTATCCGCTAATTCAACTACTCTTTTCGTGTCCTCTGGAAACGATGTTGTTAAATCAAAAACTACTGTACCTTCTGCTGCTTGCGCCAAAACACCCTGCTCTCCCTCCAATGTTTCTTCTATTTCTCGTGTTGCTGGCACAACATAAAATAATGTGGCCCCTTGAGCAGCCATCTCACCTGGAGATAAAACATACGTATTTTCAATATTTCTAAATTTCATAATTGCTTCTTTAGAAACATCCCACACACCTGTTTCATAGCCAGCAGCTGCCAAATTTCTAGCAACACCACCTCCCATATTTCCAAGCCCAATAACCCCTGCTTTCAAACTAGTCATTATAAGTACTCCAAATTTATTCGGCTGTTTTTGCGGTAAATATTAATATTGTATTTAAGCAAACTTATGTAGGATTATAGTTGTTGATAATACTCGTCGAGATTAAGGGGTAGTTTTAGTTCTTCACATCTAGCTGAAGATAGATCCATAGCCATTGTCAGAAGAAGGTTTTTATGGCCTTCAGCAGCTGTCGCATGCGGTGTTTTCATACCTGTGTAAAGGCGTTGATACCATGAGTTAGTTTCTTCTCTCATGGGCCCCCAAAACTGGCCGTCAAAAATGTCACCAGCCGGATAGCTTGTAAGAAAGTCTACATGACGTTGATATTCTGGAGTAAAACCATCTGGAACATATCCTCCGCCCTGTGGGACTTCAGTAGCAAGTACAAGATCCCTATGAGTATCTTCAATGTCTATAACACCTTTATTACCAATTATACCAATTTCCAAGCCATAAACAGCTCCAGGCCACACAACAGGTGCTGCCCAACTTATATTCATAGAAAACATGGTATCGTCATCCATCATAAATACACCAAAGGTTGAGTCCTTTGTTCCATATTGAGAAAGAGCTAAATCATTAGAGCGGGCATAAATAGAAACTGGCTTTTTACCCTCCATCAACCACATAGACATATCTAATGCATGAGTACCTGAAACAACCATAGGGGTTAAATTTTCACGTTGGTTGGTTCTTTGCACCGTGGCAATAGGTACCATCCGATTCATTATTGCACGCGTTACTACTCCTGTAACCTGGCCTATTTGACCCGTATTTAGTCGCTCTTTAACTGCTAGGAACCTTCTGCGAAAGCGATTAGTATAACCAACGACAGCATCCACACCAGCTGCTTCTATGGCATCTAGAACCCTTTGCGACTCTCTAACGTCTGTAGCTAATGGCTTTTCAATAAATAAGCTATGACCTTGGTCCACGGCGGCAAGTGTTGGAAGCACATGATGGTTTTCATCTGTAGAAATAATAACTGCGTTTACTTCCGGTCTTTTTAGTAATGTTTCATAACTGGTAGTAAAGAAATCAGCTTTTGTATCTTGTGCAAGTTGCTTTCCTAGATCTTCTTTTATATCACACAGGCCTAACCAACCAATACCCGGGTAATCACGCGCAATTTCAGCACGTATTCTTCCTATTGTACCGCAACCTATTATTGCCAGTCCTATTTCTTTACGTTCGCCGATCATAGTTTTTAATGCTCCATAAGCTCATGTTGTTACATATCTACTAGCAATAAGTTTTTAATTTTTTACAAGTGACCAGATCGTACCGATTCTTGTATAAAGCATCAAGGAAGACGATAGTTATTGTTTATTAAAATAATAAGATGAGGTAAATACAAAGAGTTTGTATTCCTACTGTAGAAATTTAGCTGGGAGGGTTCTAAGGTTATAGTGACTGCCCGATAAATTCAAAACAACTAAACCTCTTTTTTAATTGGGTTTAAAATCTTAGAAGGAGCGTAAGATGTACTCGGTCGATATCCATGCCCATTTTTTTAGCAGTGGTTATATTTCTATACTTGAAAAACATGGACATATTGTTGGGTGGTCAGTTGACCGTCACAGTGATGGATCTATTTCAATGATCCCACCCAATGGTCGCGCGATAGGCCCTATAGAACCCAGCTATTTTGATGTTAATGCTCGTCTAGAAGGTTTGGACCGTCAAGAAACGGACCTGCACGCTCTATCTTTAACAAATCCAATGTGCCATTTCAGAGATGATGCTTTTAACCTTGATTTAGCTCAGGCTTACAATGATGAAACAGCAGAATTTCATTCTGCTCACCCAGATAGGTTTATCGGTTTAATTACATTACCTATGCTTAAAGCTGATGATGCTGTCTCCGAACTAGAGCGAGCTGCAAAACTGCCAGGGTCCAGAGGTGTATATATGTGCACTAACGTGGCAGGGCATAATCTATCAGAACCAAGATTCGCGCCAATATTTGATAAGGTTGCTGAATTAAAATTACCAATATTTCTGCATCCCGGGAATGTAATTGGAGCAGACCGCCTTAATGAATATCATACAATTAATACTATTGGAAATCCTACCGATACAGCAGTCGCCGCCACTTTTCTAATATTTAGCGGTATTCTAGATAAATACCCAAATTTGGAAGTAAGTCTTCCACACGCAGGTGGAACTTTCCCTATACTAATAGGCAGAATCGACCATGGTTGGACAGTAAGAAAGGAGTGCAAACATCTCAAAAATGCACCATCAACCTACTTACGCCGTTTTACCTATGATACAATTGGTCATGCTAATTATGTTATGAAATACTTAACTGAACTAGTTGGCGTAGACCGAGTCGTTTTGGGTAGTGACTTCTGTTTTGATATGGGTCATGAAAAACCAGTACAAAATGTTATGGAATATGACTGGCTAAACGAAGAAGAAAAGCGAGCTATCATTGGCGGTAACGCTTGCCGTATCCTTGGCTTAAAAGTGCCTGAAGCCTCAGAGTAAGGAATAGAAAATTACCCATTGGGTCTGGTTTATTTTATTAATATTGCAGACAAACCAGTGGTCTGATAAGACGCGGCCAAGATATAATATATTTCATTAATAATGTATGTTTTACAATTATATAGTTGTGAAGATTATTCTGGAGACCTAAATGAAGACCGTTGAAGATAATGCCCTAGATAAAGACTATAAAGTTGCTGATATCACTCTCGCTGATTGGGGCAGAAAAGAAATAGCCATAGCTGAGACTGAGATGCCTGGGCTAATAGCGCTTCGTGAGGAGTATGGTGAAACTAAACCTTTAGATGGTGCTCGTATAAGTGGGTGTTTGCATATGACAATCCAAACAGCTGTACTTATAGAGACTCTGACTGCTTTAGGAGCAGAAGTTCGTTGGTCTTCATGTAATATTTTTTCTACACAAGACCAAGCAGCTGCAGCAATTGCTTCAACTGGTGTTCCAGTTTTTGCTTGGAAAGAGGAAAGTGAAGAAGAGTTTTGGTGGTGTATAGATAAAACTATAGAAGGCCCTAATGGCTGGCGCCCAAATTTAATTTTAGATGATGGTGGTGATCTAACAGCGGTAATGCATGAAAAATACCCCGAATTTCTTAAAGATGTTAGAGGCCTTAGCGAAGAAACGACAACAGGAGTGCACCGACTGCATGAAATGGCTCAAGATAAATCTTTAATGGTCCCGGCCTTCAACGTGAACGATAGTGTTACCAAATCAAAATTTGATAATCTCTATGGCTGTAGGGAAAGTTTGGTTGATGGAATTAGGCGAGCAACAGATGTTATGATGGCAGGAAAAGTTGCGGTGGTGTGTGGCTTTGGTGACGTTGGCAAAGGATCATCGGCCAGCCTTAGAAATGCAGGCTGTCGGGTTTTAGTAACAGAGGTTGACCCCATTTGTGCACTGCAGGCCGCCATGGAAGGTTATGAAGTTGTTACGATAGAAGATGTAGCATCCCAAGCCGATATTTTTGTGACCACAACCGGGAATGTTGACGTTGTAACAATCGAGCATATGAGGGATATGAAAGATCGTGCTATTGTTTGTAACATTGGCCATTTTGATACAGAAATTCAGGTTTCGGCTCTAAAAAACTATCAATGGCACAATGTTAAACCTCAAGTAGACGAAATAGAATTTCCAGATGGTAAAAGGCTTATTCTCTTAGCCGAGGGCAGGCTAGTTAATCTAGGTTGCGCTACCGGGCACCCAAGTTTTGTAATGAGTGCGTCATTTACAAATCAAGTATTAGCACAGATTGAACTATGGGAAAATTATGGTGAATATAAAAATCAGGTATATGTTTTACCCAAACACTTAGATGAAAAAGTAGCAATGCTCCACTTAAATAAAGTCGGTGCTAAATTAACTAAACTGACTGTAGAGCAAGCTGATTACATCGGGGTACCTGAAACAGGTCCATTTAAAGCTGAAACATATAGATATTAGACAATAAGATTACTTGCAGCACTGGTGAAGCCCGTCTAAACTTTATCCGTGCAAAATTAAGTCGTTTGTTATCTACGGCTAAAGGTTAGACAATTCAAAATGATGTCCCGGGGAATTATAGAAAAATCAACAACTTTATATAGAAATTTATATAACCTTAGCGCAACGGAAAACCTGGCTAATTCCATAGCTCCGTTATTACAAAAAAGTGATGTCATAGCCCTATATGGAGAACTTGGGGCTGGAAAAACTAGCTTCGCTCGTGCCTTAATAAAAAAACTAGGTTATAAGGGGGAAGTTCCAAGTCCAACATTTACATTAGCTCAGAATTATAATCTTGAATCTGTAAATGTATGGCATTTTGACCTTTACCGCATATTAGACCCTGATGAACTTATAGAGCTCGACATTGAAGAGGCTATGATACAATCTGTTTTGCTTATCGAATGGCCCCAGCGAATGGATAAGTGCCTACCAAATAACCGCCTTGATATTCAATTAAATTATACTGAAAACGAAGAAAGCCGTTCAGCAATCATTACCGGTCATGGACACTGGTCTTCAAGATTAAAAAAGGTGAGTAATGAACTCTAAAACGAGAGTTAAATTACCCTCTATATATAGCATACCAGCCGATGAGCATTTTTTAGACGTTCTAACACAAGGAATAATGGATCGTTACTTCGATGAAAAAGATCCATTTGGATTAGCTCAAATTCTAGTTTTGTTACCAACAAGACGTTCTTGTCGAGCTCTTCAGGACGCCTTTTTGCGCCATACTGATGGTCGCTCTATTTTGCTACCTCGCATGGTTCCAATCGGAGATATAGATGAAGATCAGTTACAAATAGACACCTTAGCAACAGATATTTTTTCAGAAGAAAATAATGTATTACCAGCAGTAAATGATATGCAAAGACGTTTAATGCTATCACAATTAATTCAACAGCAGGCACAAAAAACAACCGACAATATACTGGAAGATAAAAATTTTCCAACAGATAGAGCTATTCGGCTAGCATTTGAATTATCTAGCCTACTAGATCAAGTACAAAATGAACAGCTTGGGTTTGAGAACCTAGCAAAACTAGTTCCGGATGATTATGCATCTCATTGGCAAATAACACTACAATTTTTAAATATATTGACCGAGGAATGGCCTAAGCGATTAGTTAAAGAAAAGGCTATTGATCCTGCCCATCGACGTAATATGCTTATACAGGCTAGGGCCAAAAAATGGCAAAATCATCCGCCAAAATCGCCTATTATTGCCGCGGGTAGTACTGGAAGTATTCCAGCGACTGCAGACTTACTTTCCATTGTAGCAAAACTGCCTAAAGGGTCCGTAGTTTTACCGGGGCTTGATAGAGAAATTTCTCCAGACATGTGGAGTTTGCTGGAAGCTTCACATCCACAGTTCGGCTTTAGACAATTACTGCTACACTTGGATTTTGAGCCAACAAAAGTGAAAGACTGGATAGAAACCTCAAGCTCCGATTCATATCAGAAGGAAAGGGTAAAGTTAGTAAGTGCGGCACTAAGGCCGGCAATAACCACTAGTAATTGGTCTAAAATCAAGAACATAAAAAGTTCTGCATTAACTGGATTAACTCGTATTGACTGCGTAGACGCCGATGAAGAAGCAGGCGTAATTGCATTAATAATGCGTAATATACTGACAGAAGGTAATACTAACAGTAATGCAGCTTTAGTTACTCCCGATAGAGAGCTGGCACGCAGAGTCGCTTCGGCTCTGACGCGCTGGGACCTCAAAGTTGATGATAGTGGCGGCGTTCCTTTAGCAAATACCCCTGAAGGCACCTATTTCCGGTTGATTATAAAGTTGATATCCCAGGAAGCAGCTCCATTACCATTCTTGTCAGCACTAAAGCATCCTCTTGCTGCTGGAGGTCTAGCACCAGCTATATTTCGCAAGCATATTAGAGATTTAGAAATCGCATTATTGAGAGGCCCCAGACGGAAGCCTAGCCTTGTCGCCCTAGCTAATTATTCGAAGCAGTGGGCAAATACTAATCCAGAATTATCTGATGCTGCCGATGCCCTGCAAAATTTAGTTCAATATGCTGAACCATTCATAAAAGTACTCTCTAAACCTAATCAAAATGTCAGCAAAATCATTTATGAACATATTCAGTTTGCTGAGAACATCGCCAAAACAGATGTCTTATCTGGACCAGAAAGACTTTGGTCGAGCAATAGTGGTGAATCGCTCGCTAAGTTTATAATAGATTTTATCGAGTCGAGTGAAATTCTAGGCAACATAAACCCGGCATATTATCCCTTATTAATTGATGCCCTTATGCATGGCTATACGGTTAGGCCTAAATATGGTGGACATCCTCGTCTTGCAATCCTAAGTCCCTTAGAGGCACGTTTGCAGCACTATAATACAATAATTTTAGGGGGCCTAAATGAGGGTACATGGCCATCACCTCCATCGGCTGACCCTTGGATGAGTCGGCCAATGCGAGCTAATTTTGGTTTACCCCAACCTGAACGAAAGATAGGCTTAAGTGCTCACGACTTCTCTCAAGCAATGGGAGCAGAAACGGTTTATTTGACGCGGGCTGAAAGAGTAAATGGTTCTCCCTCAGTAGCAGCTCGCTGGCTTACGAGGGTAGAATTTGCTGCAAAATCTATCGGACTTAATACTCAGGAATTAGAGAAAAAAGGCAAAAAATGGTTGGAATGGCAAAGGGGCCTTAACCTAGCATTGCCCAAAGAGAAAAGTTTGTCATTAGATTCAGAAAAAAGACCGCCACGCCCTAAACCGCCTGTAGAAGCAAGACCAAGAAGATTATCAGTAACTGATATAGAACAATGGATGCGTGACCCCTATTCCATCTATGCCCGCCATATTCTTAAGCTCACCCCACTAAAACCTATTGACGAGGAACCGAACAGAGCCGACTTTGGATCACTTATTCACGCCACCCTTGAAAAGTTTTTAAGTCGCCATCCATCAGGATCTCTCCCTCCGAATTCTTACGAAGAACTAATTTCTACAGGAAAAGAAGTATTTTCTCCAATTATAGAAATGCCTGCTGTATGGGCATTTTGGTGGCCTAGATTTGAAAGAATAGCTGGATGGATCGTTAAGACCGAGCTATTAAACCGAAAAAATATTAAAAGGATTTTTACTGAAATAAAAGGTAGTCATATTATTAGAAACCTACCACATGCAAACTTTGAGATAGTTGCAAAAGCAGATCGTATAGAACAGCTCAATGACGGCACTTTAAAAATTATAGATTATAAAACCGGCTCTATTCCAAATGATAAAGAAATTACAGCCGGGTTTTCACCACAACTGCCTTTAGAGGCTGTTATTGCCATAAATGGTGGATTTCATGACTTGCCATCAGCGAAAGTAAGCAAGCTAGAGTTTTGGAAAATTACGGGGGGACAAGCAGAAGGGGAGATACATTCCATAGGCTCAAACGAAGCCAGCTATTTTGAAACTGAAAAAATAGGATCAAAAGCGAAAAATGGGCTAATAGAACTTATCACTGCCTTTGATAACCCTGAAACGCCTTATGAAAGTCGTCCTCGGGTCGATTTTGCTCCAGCCTACTCTGATTATGAACATCTTGCCCGAATTAAAGAATGGTCAATAATTAGTCTAGACAGTAAAGACCAGCAATAATCATGAAAACAAAAATTGATCGGCTATATAAATCAACAGAGGCAAACCAACATCGAGCTGCCAACCCACAGACAAGTGCCTGGGTTTCTGCCTCGGCCGGTTCAGGAAAAACTAAAGTACTTACGGACCGAGTCTTGAACCTTTTACTTAGTGGCGTATCTCCTCAACGAGTACTCTGTCTTACTTTTACAAAAGCAGCAGCGGCAGAAATGGCACAGAGAATTAACTCTGAGCTTGGAAGTTGGGCCGTCTCAAATTCTAACGACCTTGAAAGTAAGTTAAGGGTTCTTACTAAAAGCTCAGTTAATTCCTCACAGATGAACCTTGCACGTCGGCTTCTAGCCCAAGTGCTAGAGGTTCCTGATGGCATGAAAATTATGACAATCCATGCCTTCTGCCAGTCAGTTCTAAGTCGTTTTCCTATTGAAGCTGGGGTTTTGCCTAATTTTTCTGTTATGGACGAGCGGGACACCAATGATTTATTAAAGCATGTTCGGCTTGATCTAATAGTTAATTCACAATTAATAGATAGTGAATTAACCTTTGCTGTCGCTAATTTAACAAGTAGTTTCCATGAAACGCAATTTCCAGAACTAATGACTGAATTGACTAAGTCACGCAGTCGCGTAGGTGACCTGATTGATAAACATGGTGGGGTCGAACCCCTAATAGAAGCAGTTTATAAAACGCTAAATTTAAGTGAAAATGAAGATAAAAATAAAATCTTAAAAAAAGCCTGTGAGGATGTATCGTTTAATTTTGAAGGCTTAAATAGTTGCATTAAATATTTTCATCACGGTAGCAAAATAGATAAGAGGAATGCAGGAATTATAAAAAAATGGCTTCATAACCCTCACCAAAGGATAGACTTCTTTGATGAGTATTTAAGCTGCTTCTTTACTAAGAACGAAACCATAAGAAACACACTCATCACCAAGCGAATAATTGAACAATACCCCAAATCCGAAATATTTATGGCAGAGGAAGCGCGTCGACTACATGAGATAAAACAAAAGATAAAGAGTGTAAATATTGCAGAAATAACATCTTCTATAATCCACCTGGCAAATGGAATAATGGAGACTTATACAAGCCACAAATCATCAAGAGCACTTCTCGATTACGATGATTTAATTATCCGAACGCGTCAATTATTGGAAGCCCAAGGCACTGCAGCCTGGGTATTATATAAACTAGACGGTGGGATTGACCATATTCTCATAGACGAAGCACAAGATACAAACTCAGATCAATGGCGTATCATAGCATCTATTGCTAATGAGTTTTACGATGGCATAGGTTCTGAAGCGGAAAAACTTAACAGCCAAGGGTTGCCCTCTCGCAGTATATTTGCCGTTGGGGATGTAAAACAATCTATTTTTAGTTTTCAAGGAGCGGAACCTGAAGAATTTGGGGTTAGGAGAAAGCATTTTTCAAAAAAAGCAAGTAACTCTCAAAACCTCTGGGAAGATGTAAGCCTTGATGTATCTTTCCGTTCAACTGAACCTATTCTGAAAGTTGTGGATTCAGTTTTTTCAAAAACCCCCGCCAGTATCGGGGTTGTTAAAACAGAAGAAGTCTTAGAACATTTGCCCATAAGATTTGGTGATGGTGGATGTGTAGAAATTTGGCCTCCTTTAAAAAATAAAGGCCCATCTGCACCACAGTCATGGAAGCCGCCAATTGAAAGAGTATCGTCAATAGGAGTTGAAGAAAGACTGGCTGGATTAATTGCAAGACGTATCTCTTCATGGATAGAAACTGGTGAAATACTAGAAAGCTATAATAGGCCAATAGAACCATCCGATATTATGGTTTTGGTAAGAAGGCGCACTCCATTTGTTGATTCGCTAGTACGTTCCCTTAAGGACCTAAGTATTCCTGTTGCTGGGGTCGATCGAATGTTATTGACAGATCAATTAGTGGTTATGGATCTACTTGCACTTGGTGAATTTTTATTATTACCGGAAGATGATCTTAATTTAGCAACAGTTCTAAAGTGTCCACTAATAGGTTTTAACGATGAGGATCTTTATAAACTGGCCTATAAACGACCTGGTACAATATGGGATTCATTACGTGAACAATCTAGTAAAATTAAAAAATATGATACTGCTTATAAATATCTTTTAAAATTATTGAACAGTGTTGATTTTCTTAAACCTTATGAATTATACGCTCAACTGCTCAACCAAGATGGTCGTGCCCTAATACTTTCGAGACTTGGGCCAGAGTCAGCAGATCCACTAAATGAATTTCTTTCACTGGCATTAGCTTATGAAAAAAATAATGCACCTTCGTTGCAAGGGTTTTTAAAATGGGTGACATCAAGCCAAACAGAAATAAAAAGAGATCTTGATCAAGCCACCGGAGCAGTAAGAGTGATGACAGTACATGGGGCCAAGGGCTTACAAGCGCCAATTGTTATTCTACCCGACACAATGCAAACGCCTAAAAAAATATCGCAATTATTATGGCATAAAGATATTCTTCTATATGCATCCAAAAAATCTGATCGAGACGAAACTACATCTAGAGCCTATGAAAACGCAAAAAATATACAAAGTGAAGAATATAGGCGTTTACTATATGTCGCCATGACCCGTGCAGCTGATCGTCTATATATTTGTGGCTGGGAGACTAAAAACAGTCCTCCTAAGGATTGTTGGTACAACCTTATTAATGACCCAATGAAAGGCATTGCTGAAAGCACTAAATGCGAGTTTTTAGCGAATGATTCAGAAGATTTAAATGGTGCGGTTCTAAGGCTAGAATCGGTGCAAACTCAAAAACCAAATATTGAAAATAAAATTATTCATAAATTTTCAACATCTCCCCCTCCAAACTGGGCGATTGAGTTGCCCCCCAAGGAAACAAAAATACTAACACGTATATCCCCATCAGAAAGCAAACAAAATTATCAAACACAATCCCTGATTGAGAAAGTAAATGATAAAAATCGGTTTCATCGTGGCAATATTATTCACCATTTAATGCAATGGCTACCAACATTACCTTTGGAAACTAGACAGAAAGCTGCCCGTAAATATTTGTCTAAATCATATTTTCAGATTCCCACTGAAATTATCAATAAAATATTAATACAAACCGAAAAAATACTCCAAGATGAAAAACTCTCAGACCTGTTTTCATCTGCCAGTATTGCAGAAGTACCAATTTCTGGAGTGGTTTCTGGATCCGATGGTTTAAAAAGAGTGATATCAGGTCAAATAGATAGACTTTTAATCTTAAAAAGATCGATTACTGTTGTTGACTATAAGACGGATTGGAATCCTCCTAAGTCACCAAAAGCGGTCGACCCCACGTATTTGCGTCAAATGTCAGCTTACCAAACATTATTAAAAGATGCTTATCCAGATAGAACTATAAGTTGTTACCTTTTATGGACTGAAACCCCTCACCTCATGGAAATACCGCATAAATTGTTAGAAAAATATTCTGTTGTTAACATAAAATAAAATAAGGTATTTCAAAGTGATCGCTTGACCCATCACTGAGTCGCACTTTACTTTCTTTTTTATAGCATTATGAATATATTAATTTTTCTAGCAGTTAATTAAGGATAAAAACATGCCCAGCAAGCCAATTTCCGACAATTCATTTGAGACCGACGTTTTACAATCAGAAAAACCTGTTTTAGTAGATTTCTGGGCAGAATGGTGTGGGCCGTGTAAACAAATAGGTCCTTCGTTAGAAGAACTTTCAGACGACAAGGCTAGTGATTTAATAGTGGCCAAACTAAACATAGATGATAACCCAATGACACCATCAAAGTACGGCGTGAGAGGTATTCCAACACTGTTAATATTTAAGGATGGGCAAGTGGCATCAATGAAAGTGGGCAGCTTACCAAAGAGTCAGATATATGACTGGGTTGACTCAGTGATTTAGTTAAGAAGAAACCCCACTGTAAGCACGTCCTAAAGTTCCCTCGGAGTTAATAAGAAGGGCTGCTCCTACTATGGCGTGTGAACCACAAATTAAAATATGGGCTTCATTTAACGTCTTTGATAAATTATATAAGGATGCTTCTAGAGAGTGATCCCAGCCCGTTTTAATTCCACTTTTTGTTAGAGCAACTGAAGCAATTTGTGGATTATGACTACGCGGTTCATCTGGAAGGTCAACTGCAGTTATCGATGAAGCATATTTAATAAACGGTCGTAGGAATATACTCGGATCTTTATCTTCTAGCATACAAAATATGATATGAAGCGGTAATAGACTTTCAGTATTAATCTGTCTTACAGTTTTAGCTAATACCTTCCCGGCAGCTTCATTATGGCCTGCATCCAACCAAATACTCCATTTTTTGGGCAGTTTTTTTCTTAAATTACCATCAGGAAGCGCCATAAAACGTCCAGGCCAATTAACATTTTTAAGGCCATTTGCAATATTTTTGTCCAGTAAATCTATTTTTTTATACATCTCGATGCAAGCAATCGCAGTTGAAGCATTTTGTATCTGGTGAAAGCCAATAAGATTAGGAATAGGTAAAGGTAAGGTTGTTTTTTTTGATTTATAAATAAAGCTATCAGCTTTTTTCTGAGTGAACCAATCTCTTCCACCACGAAAAACTGGTGCCCCAACTTTAAGAGCAGTATCCTCTATAACATTAAAAGCTTCTGTTGGTTGATAAGCCACTACACTAGGAACATCCTTTTTCTGTATCGCCGCTTTCTCTGCAGAAATACTTGCTATATCTGGACCCAGGAATATCTCATGGTCTAAAGAGATTGGGGTGATTACAGTTAGAATTGGCTTATCAACAACATTAGTGGCGTCATAACGTCCACCAAGACCTGTTTCTAAAAGAACAACGTCCGCCTTTGTACGAGATAATGATAAAAATGCTGCAGCAGTAATAATCTCATATTCAGTTATTTCTTTGCCATCATTAATGATTTCAACTTCATTTAAGAGATTATAGAGATCATAATTTGATATTGTTCTACCACCCAATAGAAAGCGTTCTTTTAATTGTATTAGATGGGGGGATGTGTAGGCGCTAACAACTAGTCCAGATGCCTCAAAAATTGCACGAAGAAAAGCAATAGTTGATCCTTTTCCATTGGTACCCGCAACGTGAATTACTGGTGGCAACTTGAGATGTGGCTGTCCCAGAGAACGTAACAGCCTTATTATACGATCAAGAGTTAAGTCTATCCTAGATGGGTGATAACTATCAAAACGGTTAAGAAGGGTTTTTAGAGATTTATCTATATTCACCGTTTCAATTACCGATCATTTCTTTATTACCCGAACTATTTTCTTCGTTCTCTAATTTTGATAAATTTAGACTTTCTGGATCTGTAGATTGTAAAGTTAAATCATTAGGAGTTTTTTGACACAAAAGTGATATGACACTTATTAAGGTATTACGTAGATCCTTACGATGAACAACCATATCTATCAGACCATGATCAAGCATTCTTTCAGCTTTTTGAAAGTCCTCAGGAAGTTCTTCCCTGATAGTATCTTCTATAACTCTTCGACCGGCAAATCCAATCATCGCGCTAGGTTCGGCAAGATGTATATCACCTAACATGGCAAATGAAGCCGACACCCCTCCTGTAGTTGGATCTGTAAGTATCACAATATAGGGTAAACCAGCCTCACGCACTTGTTCAACAGCAATTACTGTTCTAGGCATTTGAACGAGACTTAACATACCCTCCTGCATCCTTGCCCCACCAGACGCAGGAACAGCAATTAGTGATGCCTTAATAGAAAGGGCTTCATTTGCAGCCACTAAGAGCCCCTCACCAACAGCCTGGCCCATAGAGCCTCCCATAAAACTAAAGTCAAAAGCGGCAACTACGCAGGGCAGTCCTCCTACTTTTCCTTTAGCTACCACAATCGCTTCATCTTCATTTGCATTACTTCTTGCATCACGTAATCTGTCGGTATACCTCTTAGTGTCTCTGAATTTAAGAGGGTCTAAATGTAAAGTGGGTAATTTTATTCGTTCATAGCTGTCTTTATCAAAAATCATCTCAAGTCTACTGGCTGCTGAAATACGAATATGATAATTACAGTGGTGGCAGACACTCAGGTTTGCCGAAAGTTCTCTGTGAAATAACATTTCGTCACAAGATGGACATCTTTGACAAAGATTGTCTGGTATGTCTTTTTTACCGACTAGGGCCTGTATCTTTGGCCGCACAAAATTTGTAAGCCAGCTCATAATTTTACCGGATCGGTCAACCGTTCTCTTGCGTGCCGAACGCCCAAAGCAATAGAACGGCTAAAATTTAATACCGTGTCAACCATGTTTTCTTTTGGGCTTCCATCCTCGTTTATATTATCTGATATAAGCTCAACGATTGCAGATCCAACTACAACAGCATCTGCCACCTTAGCAACTTCAGCAGCTTGGTCTGGTGTTTTAATACCAAAACCAACAGCAATTGGCAGATCTGTGTGGTTTTTAAGACGAGCGACTGAGTTTTGTATATCCTCTTTTTTAGCTGATCCAGTTCCTGTAATCCCAGCAATCGAAACATAATACATGAAACCAGAAGTGTTCTTAAGCACCACAGGAAGACGGTTATCATCGGTCGTAGGCGTAACTAAACGGATAAAGTGTAATCCTGACTGCATAGCAGGAAGACATAGTTCATTATCTTCTTCAGGCGGTAAATCAACAACAATCAATCCATCAACCCCTGATTCTTTAGCGTCAATTAAAAATTTTTCAACACCATATATATATATAGGGTTATAATACCCCATTAAAATTATTGGGGTCGTTGTATCGTCACGACGAAACTCACGAACCATATCCAGAGTTTGCATCACCTTAGCGCCGGCTGCTTTTGCTCTAATACCAGCCGATTGAATGGCCGGCCCATCAGCCATAGGATCAGAAAAAATAATGCCCAACTCAATAATGTCTGCTCCAGCTTCAGGTAATCCTTTGAGAATTTCCAGACTACTAGAAATAGTCGGATCAGCAGCTACAATAAAAGGTATAAAAGCAGCACGGCCTTCTTCAGCCAATAATTTGAAACGTGCTTCAACCCGTCCAAATTCAATTTCATTCATATTTGAACTCCGAGGGCTTCAGCTACGGTAAAAACATCCTTATCACCTCGTCCACACATATTTACTACAAGCAGATGACTTGCGGGCAATTTACCTGCTATTTTCTGAAGATGTGCTAAAGCATGCGATGGTTCTAACGCTGGTATAATACCTTCTAACTGACTGCATAATTTGAAAGCCTCTAGAGCTTCACCATCAGTTACAGAAACATAGTCCACTCTTCCACTTTCCCATAGCCATGAATGCTCAGGTCCAATTCCTGGATAATCCAGACCAGCTGAAATAGAGTGTGCATCGAGTATCTGTCCATCATCGTCTTGTAATAAATAAGTTCTATTTCCATGCAATACGCCAGGACTACCCCCAGTTAAAGACGCAGCATGAGATCCAGTATTAATTCCATGTCCCGCAGCTTCAACTCCGATAATCTTAATTACAGAATCGTCTAAAAAATCATGAAACAAACCTATAGCATTTGACCCACCTCCGATACATGCCAACAGTGTGTCAGGAAGACGACCTTCAGCCTCTAAAATTTGTGTTCTTACTTCCTTACCAATTATAGATTGAAAATCACGCACCATTGATGGATACGGATGGGGGCCAGCAGCGGTGCCAATCAGGTAATACGTATCATCAACATTAGCAACCCAGTCACGAAGAGCCTCGTTCATAGCGTCTTTTAAAGTCGCCGTGCCGCTTTCTACAGGTTTTACATCAGCTCCTAAAAGCTTCATGCGAAAAACATTCGGAGCTTGCCGTTCAATATCAGTAGCTCCCATATAGACAACGCACTCAAGCCCGAATAACGCACACACTGTTGCTGTAGCAACACCATGCTGACCAGCTCCAGTCTCAGCTATTATTCGTCTTTTTCCCATTCGACGAGCTAGTAAAATCTGCCCAATACAATTATTTATTTTATGCGCACCCGTATGATTAAGCTCGTCACGCTTAAAATAAATTTTTGCGCCTCCATAATGCTCTGTCAACCTTGAGGCAAAATAGAGGGGGCTTGGACGACCAACATAATTTTTAAGGTAATCTTGAAGCTCATCGTGAAATAATGGATCAGACTTTGCCTCATTATATGATTTTTCAACATCTAAAATTAAAGGCATTAGTGTTTCCGCAACATAACGGCCACCAAATATTCCGAAATGCCCATTTTCATCTGGGCCTGAGCGATAACTGTTTGAGCGTTTAATAGTCATAATATAAATTATTATACATTAGCATTTACCACTAGAACATAAACTAATTAGAAAAATTAAAGCTACAAGCTTAAAACAGCTTGCATGAATCTTTCTATTTCTAGCGGATCCTTCTCCCCAGGGGAAGATTCCACCCCAGAGGATACATCAACAATCATAGCACCAGATTCGGCAACCGCTGTTCCTACGTTTTCAGCATTTAGTCCGCCAGCTAACATCCAAGGTAATGACCAATTTCTTCCCGCCAACAAGTTCCAATCAAATTTTAGGGCGTTACCACCTGGCAAAGCATTATCCATTGAATCCGGGGCCTTTGCATCAAACATTAGCCAGTCTACAGCTTCATAATAATCACTAACACCTTCAATATCATAAATATTAGAAACTTTAATAACTTTCATAACCGGCAAACCAAATATTTTACGGATTTCATTACATCTCTCAGGGGTTTCCTCCCCATGTAATTGTATTAAATCAAGGGATACATCATTCAACACTGAATTTAGTTGATTGTTAATAGGATTAACGAATAAGCCAACTTTAGTAATGGAAGGTGGGACTAATGATACTAACCTCGAAGCACTCATAGCATCCAAAGATCTAGGGCTTGGAGGATAAAATACTAAACCAACAAAATTAGCGCCATTTATAACTGCCGCCCGCATTGCAGATTCGTCTGTAATACCGCAAATTTTAGCTAACACTGACATTATTGGTCTAATTCATTTAAAATAGTTTTTGCGGACAAAGCCGGATCCTCGGACTCTGTAATTGGCCTGCCAATTACAATAATATCTGCACCTAGCGCTTTTGCTTTTGCAGGAGTCATCACTCTTTTTTGATCACCTGTATGAGCCCAAGCGGGCCTGATACCAGGTACAACCAAATAAAAGTTTTTTCCACATATTTCTCGCAGATTTGTAATTTCAGATGGGGAACATACTACACCATCAAGTCCCGACGTTTGAGTTAAAAGTGCCAGGCGCCCTACTTGAGACAATATAGGTCCGTTTTGTCCAACAGTCTGAAGGTCATTCTCGTCAAGACTAGTCAATACAGTCACCCCAACCACAAGTGGTCGGTCTGAACCCATATTAGCAATTGTATTCGACACTGCCCTTAACATAACTCCCCCGCCACTAGCGTGTACGTTAAGCATAAAAACACCCAAATCAGAAACAGCACTAATCGCTCTTACTACCGTATTGGGAATGTCATGAAATTTGAGGTCAAGAAATACTGGTAGACCAAGATTTACAATTTTTCTTACTCCGCCCGGTCCATTTCTATTAAAAAACTCTAACCCTAACTTAACACCACCGACCCATGGACTAACTTCATTAACCCAATAAATAGCTTGCTCTATTTCTGTTGTATCTAGCGCAACAAAAACTGGGTTTTTAGTCAGCATAAAAAAACCTTCCTGTTTTATTTAATATCATTAGAGAGTTGTTATTCTATCGCGTACCCGGAGCACCTCCGTCAGTGCAAGAAAAATATGATAAAATGATGTCGCAGGCACATTTTCACGAAGTAGCAGACCATCTTGGTCTAAATGCTCATGCCACACCCCCTTATCTGTAGGTATATAAAATTTAAATATATAATCTAGCAAATTTTCTAGCCTAGAATAAACCTCAATATTATTATGGTATTCCAGTAAAGCTATATGTGCTTTAATGGCCTCTGTTTGGCACCATAAGCGTTTATTATCATCTAATTCAGTGCCCCGGGTTAGTACGGAATCATTTATCAAGCCCCTTGTAGGAACAGGCTTAGAATCAACTCCATGTTTCTCAGCAAAATAATAGATTAAGTTAATATCTTCATTACAATTAACTGAGGTTAACGAACTATATTTATTTAAAAGCCAGATCCATTCATATAGATGACCCGGCTCAACAATTTGACCGGCTGTACCCTCAGCTGGTTTCCATGCAGCATCAAAAAACTCCCCAACTGACCCCGTCTCTTTATTATAAAAATGTCCATAAAAAAGATTAATAATATTTTTAGCACGTAATAAATATTGTTCGTTCCCGATTGATTCATATAAGGCTAAAAGAGCTTCCAGTAAATGCATGTGAGGATTTTGTCTTCGGGGTAAATCATGGGAAAGATTTTCAAAATACCCTCCTTTATTTTTATCTATTAAAGAGCTATCGATAAACTTAAGAACATTTTCAGATATTTCTATAGCTTTTTTGTCCCGAGAAGCTCGATAGTACCAAGCACATGCAAATAGCACAAAAGCTTGCTCATATAACTCAACACGCGGCTCATGTATTCTTCCACTCCTATCTGTCGAATAAACAAAACCGCCAGAGTTTTCTCTCCAAAAATTATTCGTTATAAATTCAAAACCATTTTCTGCAGCTTCTAGAGGCGCTCTTGCTGCGCCTTTAGGTTTCCAGCCAAGAACATGTGCGTGACTAAATACGTATATTTGACGAGCCTGAACCCTTAATCGCTTAGGAGCATTTCTTATTGAAGCCCCACTAATAGACAAGTTGTCGAAGAAACCACCTTCTTCATGATCTAACCCTTCGCTACCCAAAAGAGGCAGTGCACTTTCACACAACCAAGTGCGTATACGATCACTAGTAATTGTCATTTACAACCTTAATTCATGATGGTTCGTAAAAGCATAAAGTGTTTAAATACCTAGGGTCTAAAGGTGCATTAGCAGAGGGTCAATCTAATAAAGTGCGTGTTGCTTCACTAGTCTTATTATTAATTGCATCCTTAATTTTTATTTCGTTAGTATTTTTATTTTTCTTTAACCAGTGATATCGCATTTTCACTTGAATACCAGAGACCCATATTAAAAAAGCCCCTAATAAAAATCCCACGATAAGACTTATATAAAGAAAAACATATAGAGGCCATTGAATAGTATAATAAAATGGCCATAAACTTAGTTCAATGATATGACGATTATTAATAGCAAAAATAACTAGAATAAGCGCTAAGGGTAAAGTAATAATCCAGCGCATTTTTTTCAAAATATTAAAAATTGTTTTTTAGCTTCGGTTGAATTGTAGGTCTTAGAAATTGGATAAGATTTCTATTTTTCAATCTTTTTTTTAATAAGTTTATAATACTACTCACTATTCAACCGCTGCCTAAGCTCTTTGCCAGTTTTAAAATAAGGAACTATTTTTGTATCAACGGCTACTGATTCCCCAGTTCTAGGGTTTCTTCCAATACGTGCATTTCTTTTTTTAACTGAAAAAGCTCCAAACCCTCTTAGTTCAACCCGGTCTCCACGTGCTAGTGCTGAGGTAATTTCATCAAGTATTGTTGAAATAATTCTCTCTATATCACGTTGGTATAAATGGGGGTTTTGTTCTGCCATACGCATTATCAGCTCAGACTTTGTCATTCTTATCCCCGGGTACTTTTTAAGCCAAATATTATAAAATATCATATGCTAAAAAAATAAGTATCTAGCGATATGATATATATTTTTTTCTTACAGTATTATATGTCAGGGTGCCAAACAGATAAGAGCCCGTCAAGTAGCAGGGCATTAGTAGTTAATGATTTTCTTGTAATTCTAGAGATAAGTTCAGATATTCTAAGGCTATCTTTAACTGGTTTCAGTGTAGTAATTGGCAATTTAAGAGAAATATTTTTATTTTCTTCAAGCCATATGCGGGCTTTAAGCTCATTACCAATTTCATCTATAAGGCCGTTCTCAAGAGCTTGACGGCCGGTGTAGACTCTGCCATCTGCAAGACTTAGCACCTCTGATCTGTCTAAATCTCTTCTTTCAACTATAATATCAACAAAAAAAGCAAATAGGTCATCTATTAAACTTTGAGTTGCCATCCGCGCTTTATCAGTTAATGGCTCTATCGGCGAAGGCACGGCTTTTAAGGGTCCCGACTTCAGACTTTCTGGTATAACCCCTAATTTATTTAATAAATTAGTTACATCTACTGTCTGAAAAAGAACTCCAATTGAGCCTGTAATAGTACTTTCGCGAGCAAATATTCTTTCCGCAGCTACAGCAGACATATAAGCAGCGGAGGCTGCAACCGTCCCCATTATCACAACTACTGGTTTATTTTTACCAACCACTAATAGAGATCTATAAAGGTCCTCTCCACCAACTACTGTTCCACCTGGACTATCCAAATGCACAATCAGAGCACGGATACTTGAATCTTTTGCAACTTGAGCTAATAGGGCATCCCTGGAAGAATCTTCAATAATAACCCCTGTAATACGTAATCGAGCTATCTTTTCACCCTGATACAATAAGCCAGCTGCTCCTAGCCCTATAATAATAGCAGCAGCCAAGGAAACAAATGTGGCTAACTGCCACCAACGCAGTTTGCGCCTATAACGGCGTCTGGCAATCAAAGCATCAGGGTCAAATGACATCCAAAATCTTATTTGTATAAATGGTTAATATTTATTTGTGATTACTTTTTTTATAAAGCTAATCTGATGAATCCTTTTCTTCGCTATTATCAGCGTCGGTTGTGTTGGTTTCTTTGTCAGATTCTTCATCATTAGCAGCTGATTGTTCTTCTCTTTCTCGTAACGCAGCACCAAGAATGTCACCCAATGATGCCCCACTATCTGAAGATCCATAATCCTTCATTGCCTGCTTCTCTTCATCAATTTCTTTAGCCTTTATTGACAAAGAAATTCTGCGGTTAGAAGCATCAAAATTAACTACTTTAGCATCAACCTTCTCACCTACCGCAAACCTGTCAGGGCGCTGTTCAGAACGATCACGTGACAAATCTGAACGACGGACAAAAGCACTAAGACCGCCGGTCGTCGTTACTTCAATACCACCTTCACTAACTTCGGAAACAGTGCAGGTAATAACCTCTCCTTTTCTTATACTGCCGCCGGCCACAGAAAAAGGATCTTCAGTAAGCTGCTTAATTCCTAGGGAAATTCGTTCCTTTTCAACATCCACATCCAAAACTTTAACTTTAACGTTATCACCCTTATTATAAATTTCTAAGGCTTCTTCTCCAGCCTGATCCCACGATATATCCGAAAGATGTACCATTCCGTCAATATCCCCTGGTAGTCCAACAAAGAGTCCAAACTCCGTAATATTTCTGATTTCACCTTCAACCGCATTTCCGACTTGAAATTTTTCAGCAAAACTATCCCATGGATTATCCATAGTTTGCTTTAGCCCCAAACTAATGCGACGTTTATTAGGATCAACATCTAAGACAACCACTTCAACCTCTTGTGAGGTTGAAACAATTTTTCCTGGATGCACATTCTTTTTTGTCCAGCTCATCTCGGATACGTGAACTAGTCCCTCAATTCCTGACTCGAGTTCAACAAATGAACCGTAATCAGTTATATTTGTTATTCTACCAGTTAGCTTAGTCCCTACTGGATACTTATCCTGCACAGCATCCCAAGGATCCGCTTCTAGCTGCTTCATTCCCAAACTAATACGCTGAGTTTCCTGATTAAATCTAATAACTTGAACCTGAACAGACTGCCCAACCTGCAAAGCCTCAGATGGATGATTAATCCTTCGCCATGAGATATCAGTTACATGCAGTAATCCGTCAACACCACCTAGATCTACGAAAGCGCCATAGTCGGTTATATTTTTTACAACACCCTGCAGCTCTTGTCCTTCTTGCAAGTTAGATACAAGCTCGGACCTCTCTGCCGCTCGGGTTTCCTCAAGTACTGCTCTTCGTGATACAACAATATTTCCCCGAGCCCTGTCCATTTTAAGAATCATGAACGGTTGTGGGGTACCCATTAGCGGACTTACATCTCTTACTGGTCTAATATCAACCTGGCTTCCCGGCAAGAAAGCTACAGCCCCTGACAAATCAACCGTAAACCCGCCTTTAACCCTGCCAAAAATTGATCCGTCAACCCTCTCACTATTCTCAAAAGCTTTTTCAAGTATCTCCCAGGACTCTTCACGTCTTGCCTTTTCACGGCTTAATACTGCTTCGCCGTTTGAATCCTCAAATCGTTCAACAAAAACCTCTACCTTATCGCCTATATTAATTTCTGCGGTTTGGCCCGGTCCAGCAAATTCCTTAAGTGAAACACGTCCCTCAGATTTTAGTCCAACATCAATTAGCGCAGAGTCATTCTCAATAGCAATTACAGTGCCTCTAACGACGGTACGCTCAAGAGAACCACTACTTCCGATGCTCTCTTCAAGCATTGAAGCAAAATCTTCTATTGCGGGCATACCTTCCTGTGTAACAGCAGTGTCAGTCATTTGTATATGGATCCTTTAATTCAAAATAATTATCTTGCCAGCCATTTATTAATAGCGGTCTTTTTATTATCGCAACCTGTCCAGACCATCCAGACATACTAACTGCGAAAACTTTCTTGTCCCACCCCAAACTAATTGAGTTGATCACCTTCAATATATTCCAACGCTCGAAGAAAAACGGCGTCAGGCGATTTGCCCGAAGTGTCAATAACTATAGCATCGACTGTCTTCAACGGGGATACTTTACGGGTCCTATCTCTCTCATCCCTTTGCTGAATATCGGCCAGAACGGCGGCATATGTACTCTTCCTACCGTTTTCCTGCAACTCTTTATAACGTCGC